>Ga0335074_10012362_pt1 | contig 11966 bp, 11 predicted proteins | sample Lox_Sample_23_FD_206715 | JGI IMG/M metagenome (GOLD analysis project Ga0335074, IMG submission 206715) | Soil microbial communities from Loxahatchee National Wildlife Refuge, Florida, United States - Lox_Sample_2.3 | ecosystem: Environmental > Terrestrial > Soil > Wetlands | place: USA...
CCACATGCCGAGGAACGACGCCACGACGGCGCGCCACGTCTGCCCGCACATCCGCATCCACGCCATGGACATCATCCAGCCACCGGGCATCGGCACCGCGCCCATGGCCGACATGCTGATCGACCCTTCGACCGTCGCCGCGACGCTGGCCACGACCAGCAGCGTCGCGACGAGGAGAAACGCCGGCCGCCCGACGTGCCAGGGACGTGGCGGCAGCCAGTATCTCGGCGAGACGACGTGATCCGACATGGTCATCCCCTGCGCAACGCCGCCCGGCCACGGGCCCGGCGCGCCGATGTTGCCGATCGCAGCGACGAGGCCGGTGCCCGGCCTCAGCGACCGCCGTATTCGTCGTGGCGGCGCCACCAGATGCCGGACTCGTTGCGGCCGAGCGGCGCGCAGTCCAGCCACTGGTACGCGCCCCAGAGCCCATCGAGCCCGCGCGAATAGGTGGAATAGGTGTGGTAGATGACGCCGTCCTCGCGCCGGAACGCGCTCATGCCGGGCCGGTCGCGCGTGTAGGTGGGCGCGTCGACGCCGCACGCGGCAGCGAACTGGACGACGGGCGCCGGCGCCGGCGTGATGTCCGTCGCGTGGCCGCCACGCTCGTAATTGTACTCGATGTCCCCGGCGCGCTGCTGCTGCTCGGTGAAGGAGACGTTGAAGTCGAAGTTGAACGCGCCGTCGCTCGAGGACGCCCAGGGGAACGTCCAGCCCATCCGCCGCTTGTACTCCTGCAGCTTGGCGAGCGGCGCGCGGGAGACCGCCCAGAGCATCACGTCGTGGTTCGCGAGATGCACGGCGAAGCCGTTGAACCCGTCGGCGATCATCGAACAGGACGGGCACCCCGCCTGGTAGTCGGGCCCGAACATGAAGTGGTAGACGAGGAGCTGTGAGCGTCCCTTGAACAGGTCCGCCAGCGACGCGCTCCCGTCATCGGTTTCGAACTGGTACTCCTTGTCGACCCGGACCCAGGGCAGCGCCTGGCGCTGCCGCGCCAGCTCGTCGCCGCGCCGCGTCAGCTGCTTTTCGGACTCCAGCAGCGCACGCCGCGCCGTCAGCCACTCCTCGCGCGTTGCGATCGGGTGTGTCGTCATCGCTCTTCACTCCTGCCGATGTCCGTCGCCGTACGCCTGGCCTTTGCGGGTCCGGACGGGTTGATGGACGGACGGGAGAGTGGGATCCGGAAGGGCGGCGGCGGGAGTGACAAGTGTGGCGGGATTGTCTTGGACTCCCTGATCACCGCCGCGGCGCACGCGCTCGCCGGGGGCGATCCCCTCGGTGCGTTGAGCCGCGTCGCCCTGCGCGAGGACCCGCCGGCCCTGGCGCTGCGCGGCATCGCGATGGCGCAGCTCGGCGATCTCGATCGTGCCCGCGCGCTGCTGCGCCGCGCCGGCCGCGCCTTCGGCCCGAAGGAGGCGCTGGCGCGGGCGCGCTGCGTCGTCGCCGAGGCGGAAATCGCGCTCGCCTCCCGCGACCTGGGCTGGCCGACCCAGTCGCTCGAGGCGGCGCGAGCGATCCTCGAGCGGCACGGCGACCGGGCGAATGCCGCGCACGCGCGCTATCTCGCAATCCGGCGCCTGCTCCTGATCGGTCGTCTCGACGAGGCGGAGCGCATGCTCGCGGGGCTCGACCCGGCACCTCTGCGGCCCGCCCTGCGCGCCGCGCACGAGCTGGTCGTGGCCGGAATCGCGATGCGGCGCCTGCGCGCCACGGTGGCGCACGCGGCGCTTGATCGCGCCGGGCGGGCGGCGCGCGACGCGGGCATTCCGGCGCTTGCGGCCGAGGTCGACAGCGTCGCGCATGTGCTGACCAGGCCCGCGGCGCGGCTCGTTGCCCACGGCGAGGAACGTCCGCTCCGCCTGGACGACATCGAGACGCTGCTCGGGTCGGGCGTCCTCGTCGTCGATGCCTGCCGGCATGTCGTGCGCGAGGCCGGCACGGTGGTTTCGCTCGCCACCCGCCCGGTCCTGTTCGCGCTCGCGCGCGCGCTGGCGGAAGCCTGGCCCGGCGACGTGCCGCGGGAGACGCTGATCGCGCGGGCGTTCCGCGCGCGATATGTCGATGAGTCGCACCGCGCGCGCCTGCGCGTCGAGATCGGGCGGCTTCGTGCGGCGTTGCGGACGCTGGCCGGCCTGCGCGCCACGCAGCGAGGATTCGCGCTCGCGCCGCGCCGGTCACGATCAGTGGTGATTCTGGCACCGACCGTCGAAGACCAGGACTCGGTGGTGCTCGCCCTTCTCGCCGATGGCGAGGCCTGGTCGAGCTCGGCCCTGGCACTGGCACTCGGCGCCAGCCAGCGCAGCGCGCAGCGGGCTCTCGACCGGCTCGCCGATCGCGGCAAGGTGCAACCGGTCGGTCGCGGCCGAGCACGCCGCTGGATGACGCCGCCGATGCCCGGCTTCACGACACCGTTGTTACTCCCGCCACCGCTCCCGGGCGACTAGGCTCCCGGCATGACAAGCTCCAAGGCCGAGATCCTGCGCGAATACGGACCGTTTCCCGGTGTCGACCATGTGGACGGGGTGACGTTCGACGGCCGGCACGTCTGGTTCGCGTCCGGTGACCGGCTCAACGCCATCGACCCTGCGACCGGGGCGACGGCAAAGACGCTCGATGTCGCCGGGCATGCCGGAACCGCCTTCGACGGGCGGCATCTGTTCCAGCTCGCCGAGGATCGCATCCAGCGGATCGACCCGGCATCCGGCCGCGTGCTCGCCACCATTCCGGCCCCCGGCGGCGGCGGTGATTCGGGACTGGCCTGGGCAGAGGGAACGCTCTGGGTGGGCCAGTATCGCGAGCGGAAGATCCATCAGATCGACCCCGAGACCGGGGCGATCCTTCGCACCATCCAGTCCAACCGCTTCGTCACCGGCGTGACCTGGGTCGAGGGCGAGCTCTGGCACGGCACCTGGGAGGGCGACAGAAGCGATTTGCGGCGCATCGATCCGGAAACGGGGGAGGTGCTGGAAAGGATCGACATGCCGGAAGGCGTGGGCGTGTCAGGGCTCGAATCCGATGGTGCCGGCGCGTTCTTCTGCGGCGGCGGCGATAGCGGGAAACTGCGCGTAATCCGCCGGCCGCTTCGCACGGCCGCACCCAGCGGCGGCCGCGGCAGGCGCTGACAGGCGCCGTTTCCCCGCTCGCCGCCTGGCCTGCGCGGCATCGGAACCAGGCCGACGGCATGGCTACGCCCGCGCCAGCCGCTCCCGCCGGAGCAGGTCCAGCATGATCAGCATCGCCGGCAGCGCGGTGAAAATGGTCAGGCCGTAGAACGGCACCCAACCCAGTGCCTCGGCGAGGAACCCGGACAGGCCGCCGATCGTGCGCAACGCCAGCGCCGCCAGCGACGAGAGCAGCGCGTATTGCGTCGCGGTGAACTCCGGCGAGCACAGGCCGGAGAGAAAGGTGATGAAGGCGGCATCGGCCATTGCTTCGGCGAAGGCCTCGACCACCACCTTGGCGTACAGGATGTGCGGATCGCCGTGCGACACGGCGAGCGCGAAATACATTCCCATCGACGCCATCTGCACGAAGCCGGTCAACACCAGCGCGCGTCCGGCGCCGAGCCGGATCACCAGCCAGCCGCCGAACGCGGCGCCGGCGAGGCTCGCCGCGAGATTCGGCACGCTGGTCGCGAGCGCCACCTGCGCCCGGTTGAAGCCCATCGCGCGATAGAAGGGCGCCGCCATGGTGCCGGCCATCGCCTCGCCGAGCTTGAACAGCATGACGAAGGCGAGCGTTTCGCCGGCGCGCGGCCGGGTGGCGAAATCGCGCAGCGGTGCGACCACCGCGCCGCGCATGCGCGCGAGAAATCCGGCGCCGACCCGCGCCGGCGGCCGTCCCGCCGGCTCGCGCGCCAGCAAGGTCACCGGCACGCCGAGGGCGACGAGTGCTGCCATCAGCAGCAGCGAACCGTGCCAGCCGAGCGGCGTCGCCAGCGCGATCGCGCCGCCCACCGAGACCAGCAGCGCGATGCGGTAGCCCCAGACATAGGCGGCCATTGCGGCACCCTGCAGGCGCTGGGGAAAGGTCTCGATGCGCCAGGCATCGATGCCGATGTCCTGGGTCGCGGAGAGGAAGGCGACCAGCGCCGCGGCGGCGATGCAGGGGATCGGTGCGCGTGCCGGATCGGACAGCGCCAGCAGCGCGCAGGCGGCGGCGAGCGCCGGCTGCACCGCCAGCAGCCAGCCGCGCCGCCGCCCGAACCGGGCGAGGAACAGCGGCGGCCGCACCTGGTCGAGCAGCGGCGCCCAGAGGAATTTCAGCGAGTAGGACAGGCCGATATTGGCGGTGAGCCCGATCGCGGCGAGCGACACCCCGCCCTCGCTCAGCCATTGCCGCAGGGTGAAGCCGGAGAGCGGCAGCGGCAGGCCGGAGACGAAACCGTACGCGGCCATCAGCAGCAGCGCGCGATCCGGGCGCCGCCAGCGCCGCGGGCGCGGCGGCGCGCGGTCCAGCGGGTCAGCCCGACCGGTCTCGCCGGAATCGGGCATCACGGCGCCGGTGTCGCGATGAGCGAAGCAGGATCGCGGCAGGCGCGCCCGGTCCTGCGAGCGTCGCGGGACCGGGCGCAGCTCTCACTTCTGCGAGCCGCCGGCGCCGGTGGCAGCGCCGCCGGTCCCGCCATTGCTGGTATTGCCGCCTGTGCCGCCGGAGGGCGCCGTCGTTCCCGTGGGACGCTCGGTGTTGCCGGTGTGGTGGGACGTGCTGGCGGTCTTGTGGTGCTGGGTGTGGTGCTTCGTCGACGCGGTGTGATGGTGCGTCGTGTGATGGCTCGTCGGATGGTGGTGCGACGTGGTCTTGTGCGTCGACGTCGGCTGCTTCGGCGCCGGCGCCGGTGTCGTCTCGGTGCTGGTGGCGCCGCCGGTCTGGTCGGTCTGGGCGAAAGCCGGCAGGGCGGCGAACGGCACCAGCAGCGTCGCGCCGATCAGCGCGTGCCGAAGGATGCGTGTGGTGGCCATCGATGGTCTCCTGGGTGCAGGGAAGCGGACAGGACGAAGCGGCACGCACGCAATCGCCGACGCGCTGACGGCTGGCCGCGACTCCTGAGCCTATGCAGCATAGGGCCGGGTTGCGCCCAGGTCACGATCGGATCGCAGGAACCGGCTCTAAGCCGCGAGAATCGCTGGCGGTTGGTACATCGGCAACGCATCGCGTCGCCGGCCCGCGTGGCCCCGCGTCCGACCTCGGGCGTCCGGCGGGGATGCCAGATCAGGCCGCCTCAGTGTCCCGCCGCTCGGCCCGCTTGCGGGCATGCGGATCGAGGTGCCGCTTGCGCAGCCGCACCGCCGACGGGGTGACTTCGACCAGCTCGTCATCCTCGACATAGGCGATCGCCTGCTCCAGGCTCATCCGCCGCGGCGGGGTCAGCAGCATCGCGTCATCCTTGCCGGCGGCGCGGATGTTGGTCAGCTTCTTTTCCTTGACCGGATTGACCTCGAGATCGGAGCCGCGCGAGTGCTCGCCGAGGATCATCCCGACATAGACGCGCTCGCCCGGCTCGACGAACAGCGTGCCGCGCTCCTGCAGGTAATAGAGCGCATAGTGCACCGCGGTGCCGTCCTCGCTCGAGATCAGCGAGCCGTTCCGCCGCCCCTCGATCGGCCCGGCCCAGGGCGCATAGCCGGCGAACAGGCGGTTCATCACGCCGGTGCCGCGCGTGTCGGTCAGGAACTCGCCGTGATAGCCGATCAGGCCGCGGCTCGGGATGTGGAAGGTAAGCCGCAGCTTGCCGCCGCCGGACGGGCGCATGTCCTGCATCTGGCCGCGCCGGCGGCTCATCTTCTCGACCACGACGCCGGCATAGGGTTCGTCGACGTCGACCAGCACGTCCTCGAACGGCTCCTCGCGCACGCCGGTCTCGGGATTGTCGCGCGTCAGCACGCGCGGCCGGCCGATGGTCAGCTCGAAACCCTCGCGCCGCATCTGCTCGATCAGCACGCCCAGCTGCAACTCGCCGCGACCGGCAACCTCGAACGCCTCGGTCTCGCCGCTGTCGGTGACGCGGATCGCGACATTGCCCTCCGCCTCGCGCAGCAGCCGGTCGCGGATCTGGCGCGACGTGACCTTCCGGCCCTCGCGCCCGGCGAGCGGCCCGTCATTGATGCGGAAGGTCATGGCAAGCGTCGGCGGATCGACCGGGATCGCCGCGAGCGGTGCCGCGAGTTCCGGCGCGCCGACCGTGTCCGGCACGGTCGCCTCGGTGAGACCGGCGACGGCGATGATGTCGCCAGCTTCGGCCTCCTCGACCGGCACGCGATCGAGACCACGGAACGCCAGCAGCTTGGTCAGCCGTCCGGTTTCGACCACCGCGCCATCGCTTCGGCGCAGCACCTTGACCGGCATGTTCAGCCGCGCCCGTCCCTGCTCGACGCGACCGGTCAGCACGCGGCCGAGGAAATTGTCGTAGTCGAGAATGGAGGCGACCATCGCGAACGGCGCCTCGGGATCGACGGTCGGCGCCGGCACATGGCGGACCACCAGATCGAACAGTGCCGCGAGGTCCTGGCGCGGCCCGTCCAGCTGCGCATCCGCCCAGCCCTGCCGGCCCGAGGCGTACAGCATCGGAAAATCGAGCTGCTCGTCGGTCGCCCCGAGGGCCGCGAACAGATCGAAGATTTCGTTGTGCACCTCGTCCGGCCGTGCGTCGCCGCGATCGACCTTGTTGACCACGACGATCGGCCGCAGCCCGCGCGCCAGGGCCTTGCCGACCACGAACTTGGTCTGCGGCAGCACCCCTTCCGCCGCATCGACCAGGACGATGGCGCCGTCGACCATGTTCAGGATGCGCTCGACCTCGCCGCCGAAATCGGCATGGCCGGGGGTGTCGACGATGTTGATCCGCGTGCCCCGCCAGACGACGCTGGTGCACTTGGCCAGGATGGTGATGCCGCGCTCACGCTCGAGCTCGTTGCGGTCGAGCGCGCGCTCCATCACCTGCTGATGCTCGCGGAAGGTGCCCGACTGCCGCAGTAGCTGATCGACCAGCGTGGTCTTGCCGTGGTCGACATGGGCGATGATGGCGACGTTGCGGATCTGCATCGGAAACCCTGGCTGGCGGAAAAATCGTCCGCGCACCAAAGGGGCGGCGGCTGTGCGCCGCACAGATAGGCGAGGTGGCCCAGCGATGCGAGCCAAATCGGGCGCGCGGGGCAGCCGCCGCAGAATGGTCACGCGCAGTGCTGCCTCGCGTCCCGTTCAGACCTCCCCGCCGCCACGCTAGCGTCGTCGGGCGATCTGCCGGTCTCCCCGGGCAATCCGCCCGCGCGGCGCGGGCGTCGGCGGGGGCGCTGTTACTGCGCGCCCTCGCCCGGGTAGCCCTGGCCTTGATAGCTCTGGCCCTGATAGCCCTGGCCCTGATAGCCCGGCTGGCCCGGATAGTTCTGTTGGCCCGCGTTGCTCGCGCCGGCGCCCCAGTTGCCGCCCGGCGCCGCGCCGATGCCGGCGCCATTGCCGGTGCCGTACGTCCCGTTCTCCATCCGGTTCGAGCCGACCATCGGGCCGCGATTGTTGACGCGCATCGCCTCCTGGATCGCGCCGTGCGCGCCCGCCATGTCGTGGTGCGCCAGCGCCTGCAACGCCTGGTTGATCTGCCCGATCGCCGGGTCAGAGGTCGGATTCGGACCGGCGACCTCGTCGCGGTTCAACAGCGCGGTCTCGGCGCGCTCCAGGGCGGACTGCGCCTCGCCGGTCCGGCCATGCCACAAAGCCTGTTGGGCGGCGTGGAGGAACGTCGCGGCATCGGCATTCTGACCGACCGCCGGGGTCGGCAGACGCGGCGCGATCTCGCTGCGCGTATCGGTCTGATCGATGTTGCTGGCCCGGCTGGAGCTCGGCTCGGACGGGCCGATGCCGGGCTCGTGGCCAGGCCGCCAGGTGCCGTTGCCGCCGGTCTGGCCCTGCCAGGATTGTGAGCCGTTGTAGGACGGATCGTTCATCGACGAAGTGGTCTGCGCCATGGCCGGCAAGGCCATCGCCATCGCGAACATCGTCGCGGACACCAGCAGCGTCTTGCGCATGGTTGCAATCTCCCTGGCACGCTCAATGCCTATGGCCGCGCGCATGCGCGGTCCGTGCCGGTGCAACGATCCGTGGCGGCCAGGGTTGCGCCGGGCCGGGCGTTCAGACGCTCGTGATCAGCCGGCGCGGGCGGCAAGCTCCCGCAGGTCGCCGCGCGGCCGGGCGCCCCAATCGGCGATCACCGAAGCGGCGGCGAGGCTGGCCAGGCGGCCGCAGGAGGCGAGCGGGCGGCCGGCGGCGAGCGCCGCCAGGAAGCCGGCGGCGTAGGCATCGCCCGCCCCGGTGGTGTCGACCAGCGCGACGGGCTCGGCCGCGACCTCGATCGTCTCGGCGCCGCGCAGCACCAGGCTGCCGCGCTCGCTCATGGTCAGGCAGGCGAGACCGACATCGCGACGGGCGGCTGCGGCCGCATCGGCGAAGTCGTTGCATTCGTACAGGCTGCAGATCTCCGCCTCGTTGGCGAACAGGATGTCCACGTCGTTGGCGACCAGGGCGCGGAAGGCGGCGCGGTGGCGGTCGACGCAGAACGGGTCGGAGAGCGACAGCGCCACCTGCCGCCCGGCGGCATGGGCGGCGGCGGCGGCGCGGCGGAACGCCGCCTGGGCCGCCGGCGGGTCGAACAGGTAGCCCTCGAGGTAGAGGAAGGCGGCGGCGGCGACCAGCGCCTCCGGCACGTCGGCTTCGCCGAGGCTGGTGCAGGCGCCGAGGAAGGTGTTCATCGTCCGCTGCCCGTCCGGCGTCACCAGCACCAGGCAGCGCGCGGTCGGCGCGCCGCCGGCGAGCGGCGCGGTCGGGAAGTGCACCCCGGCGGCGCGGATGTCGTGCGCGAACACGCCGCCCAGCTGGTCGTCGGCGACCTTGCCGAGATAGGCGACACGGGCGCCGAAGCCGGCGGCGACGGCGCAGGTGTTGGCGGCGGAGCCGCCGCTGCTCTCCTGCCCGGCCGGCATGGCGGCATAGATCCGCGCCGCCTGGTCGGCGTCGATCAGCGCCATCGACCCCTTGCGCATGTCGTGGCGCGAGAGGAAATCATCGCCGACCGCGGCGACCACATCGACGATGGCATTGCCGATGCCGAGCAGGTCGAAGCGGGGCGATGTCATGCGGGCGTGCTCCTCGCGTTTGGGTGAGCGGCGGTAGCATCCGGCACGCCCGGCCGGCAACCGCCACCGGGCGAGGCGACCGCGCGGCCCTCCTATGCGTTGCGCCTCCCAGGCCCACCTGCCGGCTGCGTCGTTAAGGATCTGTCCTACCCGATGCCGTGCCCGCCATGCTGAGTCCGTTCGCCGCCATCGCCCGCGCCCTGGCCCAGCTCGACGACCCGGTGTTCCTGGGCGTGCTATGGCGGAGCGTGGCGCTGTCGGCGCTCGCCTTCGCGGCACTGCTGGCCGGCAGCGTCTGGAGCCTGCACGCGGCGCTGGCGCCGCATGTCTGGTGGGGCTGGGCGGCCGGCGTCGCGGGCGGCATCGGCGCCGCGCTGCTGGCGCTGTGGCTGTTTCTGCCTCTCGCCGTTGTGATCGGCGCTCTTTACATCGACCGGATCGCGGCGGCGGTCGACCGCCGCTTCTACCCGTGGCTGGCGACGCCGCGCGGCGCGCCGCTGGCGGTGCAGGCCTGGGATGGGGTGGCGATCGGACTGCGCGTGCTGCTGTTGAGCCTGCTCGGCGCCCTGCTGGCGCTGCTGCTGCCGGGGATCGGGCTGGTGCTGGGTTGGGCGGTCGCCGCCTGGGCGCTCGGGCGCGGGCTGTTCGTGGGGGTGGCGATGCGGCGGATGCCGCGGCCGCAGGCGCAGCGTCTCTATGCGGGGAATCGGCCGGCGGTGCTGGTGATCGGCGGCGCGCTGGCGCTGCTGTCGCTGGTGCCGCCACTCAACCTGCTGGTGCCGGTGCTGGGCACGGCCTGCATGGTGCATGTGCTGCACGGCGGGTCCAGCCGGGCGGGCTGAGGGTTCGGGCGGTTGTGGGCGGTCGGGTTGTTGCCCCCTGGGGACCGTGTTAGGCCGGCGCGTTGTCGAACCGCGATCACGTCGAGTCATCACGTGGCGTCATTGGGGGGTTTCCGTGTTCAAGCGACGCAAGCCAGACGGTTCTCCGACCAGCGACTCCGGCGAGCATGCCGAGGCAATGGGCGGTGTGTCGGAAGGCATTGTGGGCGGCGGCACGGCCTCCAGCGTCGCTTTGCGGGGCTATGAAGCTCCGTTGCGTCCGGATGATACCGGCCTCGGCGTTCCCCCCTTCCGTCCCGCCCCCCCGAAGGAGGCACCAGCCATGAGCCGTTCCCCGTTCGTCGCCAATCCGACCCCCACCCCGGTTGCGCCGCCTGCGACGGCAGGGGTGCCACCGCGCCCCGGCACGTTGCCGCCGCGCACCACGGCGCGCGAGCCGGGCGAGCGGCGCACGCTGGTGGTTGGCCGGGGCATCAGCGTGCAGGGCACGGTGCAGGATGCCGAGCGTCTGGTGGTCGAGGGCACGGTCGAGGCCAGCATGATTCATGCGGCCGAGCTGGCGATTTCCCAGGGTGGGGTGTTCAAGGGCGAGGTCGAGGTCGAGGATGCCGAGATCGCCGGCACGATCGACGGCACGTTGACCGCGCGCACCAGCCTGATCATCCGCGCCACCGGCAAGGTGCTGGGCACCGCGCGTTGTCGCCGCCTGCAGGTCGAGGATGGCGGCCAGATCACCGGCCGGATGGAGATGATCACCGACGCCGCGCGCACCGACGCCCTGCCCCGTCAGCCCGCCGAACAGACGGCCTAAAGTCCCGGATTCCAAAGGCTGAGCCTTTGGCGGGGTCCAGGGGCAGAGCCCCTGGCCTTGCTTTCCGTTCCGGTGCGCCCAACCCAATGACGGCCACCCCGCTCGGCGGAATCCTGTTCACGGTTCTGGCCTACTTCCTGTTCTCGCTGCAGGACGCGACGATCAAATGGCTGGTCGTCGCGTTGCCGCCCTGGCAGATCCTGTTCGTCCGCAGCGTGGTGGTGCTGCTGGTCTGTCTCGGATTGGGTCGCCGCTCGCTGCTGCGCCGGGCCGGTGCGACGCGCCTCAAGCGTCCGCTGCTGGCGCGGGGCGCGCTCACGCTGGCGGCCTGGCTCTGCTACTACACTGCGGCGGCGCGGCTGGGCCTGGCGCAGCTCATCACCCTCTATTTCGCGGCACCGTTGATCGTAACGGTGCTGGCGGTGCGGATGCTGGGCGAGCGGATCACGCCGGCGCGCGGCGTCGCCGTTCTGCTCGGCTTTGCCGGGGTGGTGATCGCCGCTGATCCGTTCGGCATGTCGCTGTCGCTGCCGACCGGGCTGGTGTTGCTGGCGGCGGTGCTGTGGGCGACCAGCATCGTGCTGATGCGGCGGATCGCGCGGGACGAATCGTCGCTGCTGCAGATGCTGTACAGCAACGCGTTCTTTCTCGCGGGTACCGGGGTGATGACGGCGCTGGCCTGGCACGTGCCGGACTGGCGGCAGGGCGTTCTGCTGCTCGCGGTGGGCGTGTTCGGCGGGCTCGCCCAGTTCTGTCTGCTGGAGGGCATCGGCCGGTCGCCCGCGGCCGTCGCTGCCAGCTTCGAATACACGGCGCTGATCTGGGCCTTCGTGCTCGGTCGGGTGGTGTTCGGCGACACGCCCGCGCCGAACGTGTTCGCCGGGGCGGCGGCGATCCTGGCGGCCGGGCTGCTGCTGGTGTTCTCGGAGCGGCGGGCGGCGCGGATCGGCGTCGCGCCGTGATCACGCTTCAGGGCGATTCCACGCCGACAGGTTGCACGCGCATGCTCCGCGGGCGCTGACGCAGCCGCCTCGCCGGTTCCCGCTCTATCCCGGCAGCTCGACCAGGATGTGGTCGCCCTCGACCTTCACCGGATAGGTGGCGAGGTTTTCGCTGACCGGCGCGCCGAGCGCCTTGCCGCTGCAGATGTCGAAGCGTCCCGCATGCAGCGGGCATTCGATCACGCCG
>Ga0335074_10012364_pt1 | contig 11965 bp, 13 predicted proteins | sample Lox_Sample_23_FD_206715 | JGI IMG/M metagenome (GOLD analysis project Ga0335074, IMG submission 206715) | Soil microbial communities from Loxahatchee National Wildlife Refuge, Florida, United States - Lox_Sample_2.3 | ecosystem: Environmental > Terrestrial > Soil > Wetlands | place: USA...
TGTCGCGGCCTCGCTGGAAGCCGATTCTTCCCAAGCTGCTTAGACACACTCAACAGCTGTCCGCTTAAAAATAAGCGGACACCTGTTGGACACTCTCTTCCAGTCAAGATGGGAACTTCGAACGCTTACCTCTATCGGCTCGGGCAACCGGCAAAAAAACGGCCTACAAGACGCTATTTGCAGGCAAAAGTACAACCAAGTGGCTAATTGGCTGATCGTGTGGAATCAGCCCGATTTCTCTTTGCCGCAATCAGCGTCAATCCCGGATGTGAACTCTGAAACGATCTACTTCTGAGCTGCTTCCATGCCTCTGTGTTCGGGTCGGTTCACCTTTGAATCACAATCGGATCGTTGAAAGTCGGAAATCGGTTTTGAAAGTAAGTCAGAATTGAGGCAATTGTTTGCTGATCAACCAGCTTGCACGTTCTGATAAAAGAGGACAAGTCGTGTAGCAGTCAATGGTGATTCAGGTTCGGAAAACGAGCCCCCACTCGAGGAAGAGGCGGAAATGCGAAACTAGAGCTCTTCGGTATGGAGCTAGCCTGGAAGGCTGTGAGCCCACCGGCAACAATAAAGTGGAACGCGGGCGAATTTCAGAGACAACACGCAAGGCCTCCAAAGTTAGTAGAAGTTCCGTTCGGAGCTCGTATATGGCATGCTCCACAACGAGACTATCAATTTCGCAGGGTCTCTGAGCCTCGCTCGACGGCACGGGGAGCCCGAAGTTGCATTCGAGGTCCTAGTCCTCAAGGTTCTTACGCATTAACACCGCTTATCAATTTGCGGTTTTGAAACACTTCAACTCCTGCGACACCTCCCTCATAGCCGTAGCCGCTATCCTTGATGCCAGCCACAGCCGCATCAGGCGGCACTCCTTTCATTTGGTTCACTCCGACACTTCCCGCTTCGAGTTGCGAGCAGATGCTAATCGCAAGTTCGGGATCGCCAGTAAACACATAGGATGCTAAGCCATAAGCATTCCCATTCGCACGGAGCACCGCTTCCTCAATCGAGTCAACCGGTGTAATCGGCAATATAGGCCCGAATGGTTCATCGATTAAGACTCTTGCGCTTTCTGGAACATCCAACAAAATCGTGGGCGGGTAGAAGTATCCGGGCCGCGGCAGTCTTGCTCCACCGCAAGCGACCTTTCCTCCGCGCTCCTTTGCATCCGAGACAAGCTTGTCCATCGCCTCTATGCGTCGTGCGTTTGCCATCGGCCCCATGGTTACTTCGGGCCGCCATCCTTCACCGACTTTTACTTTTTCCGAAATATCAATGAACACCGCAACGAAATCGTCATAAGAGGGACGCTCAATGAAAATGCGGCTAGGAGCATTGCAGCTCTGCCCGGCACAGTCGTATTTGTAGTCGGCGATTGCTTTCGCTGTGCTCTCTATGTCGGCGTCGGAGCTTATGACCACGGGAGAATGTCCCCCTAGTTCGAGAACATGCCGAATGAGATGTTCCGCCGCCACGCTTCCGAGATGTTTTCCGATGGGTGTCGAGCCTGTGAAGGACATGGCACGAACGATTGGCGAGGCAAGGAGCGCAGAAGAAATCTCCGCCGGAATGCCAAAAAGGACTTGAAGGACATTGCGTGGCATGCCAGCGTCGAATAAAGCACTTGCGATGGCAAGCGCAGTACTGGGCGTCTCTTCAGCCGCTTTGAGGATCACCGGGCAGCCAGCAACAAGCGCGGCAGAAATCTTGCGCGCCATGATCACTGCTGGATAGTTCCATGGTGTGAACGCAGCTGCGACTCCGATGGGCTCAGGCAGCACGCGTACTTGTCCGCGCGACGTGTGGAGAACGGTCGTAGCATTCAATCGCTCCGACTCGCCGCCATGCCACTCGAAAGTTTCAACGGCACGCTCCCATTCGGTCTCGGACTCCGCTAAGGTTTTGCCTTGTTCAAGAGTCAAGAGTTCTGCGTTCTCCTTGATACGACTTCGCAGGAAACCGGCCGCGCGCGTAAGGATTGCACCGCGTTCGACCGGTGAGTGTTGCCCCCACGGGCGGCGAGCACCCTCTGCGGCATCGAGAGACCTACCGATGTCTTCAAGAGAGGCGCACACAAGCGATCCTACGACCGTTTCATCGGCAGGATTCGTGATGGGCAACAACTCGCGCGAACACCTCGGCAAGGAAATCCCCGAGATGATGGGGCTGCATTCCAAATCTTGGGCGAGGTTCATCTTGAATTGGTCCTCCTGACCCTCGGTTTGGCCACAGCGTGACGAATCGCTTGTTTTCCGCGTTGAACTGAGTTGACCTTGGAAACCGAGTTGCTCCATTGCAGCAAGATCGACCGTTCGATCTGCTTAACCATTTCCAGCACCGGTGGAGTGAGAGCGTCTTCAAAATAGTGAATGTTAACTTCTGTGTCGCCCAAGTCCGGAAGCCCTGTTCGCTTAGGATTCAGTATTTGCAGTCCAGAGGGTATCCAGTAAGAGCTACGGACTGTCACTCCAAGGTTTGCGCGGGCGGCAGCCCACAATCCTGTAAGACTCGGACTCCTAAACACAACCTCCCACGGGATTCCGGCTTCATCTAAAGCTTCTATAGCGCGTTGCTTAAATCGACATGACTGGTTGAAGACTACTAGGGGTACCGGCCTCTCGATTCGGGCCGCTGATTCCGGGCACCCAATCCAAGAGATTTTTGCACGTTGAAGTGTATGAGCAGATGGGTGGTCTGGCAATCCGATCGTCAAGACTACGTCAACCTCTCGTTTCTCGAGTTTGTTCAAGCCTCGAAGCCCCCCCTCCACTTCGACCTCGAAGCGCACACCCGGATACCTAGCTGCCAGATCCTTGAGGATGCCGGGAAGAAGATCCTCACCAAAATCCTGGGATGCGGCGACCCGGAGCCGGCCGGAGAAGGGCCGCTGGCGCACTGAAGATAGCAAATCGTCGTTGATCGCGAGCATCTGACGCGCGCGATGAAGTAAGACGTATCCTTCCTCTGTCAGAACAAGTCGACGCCCCAGCCTTGTCAGCACTCGCTGATCGAGGAGTTCTTCGAGCCGTTTCATCTGGAGGCTTACCGCGGACTCACTTCGCCCCACGCGGTCCGCAGCCTTGGCGAGACTACCGGTTTCGTTGAACGCTATTAAGGAACGTAAGAGATCGAGATCAATAGTCTGCATGCATGCTCCTTTCTCATCTTACAATACTTGAGTTTTGTAAAAGTATTGACGCTTTAGAACTTGCTTTTCTTGTCCGCGGATACGCATAACAATGAAAATGCATTCGACGAGGAAAAGCGGTGTCTTGCTCAAGGTTTTCTGTAGACGTGATCGTCGAGTTCCTGAAAGTGTCCGCGAGCAATGTCTCCGACGCTTGCGATCGACTCTCAATCACAGGGGCAGTGCATGGCATCCTTCCCTTGATTCCCTGCGGCAAGATCGTAGGGCACGCTGCCACACTCAAACTGACTAAGACAGGGGGACACTTCTATCAATCGCCGGTGAATGGAACCTTGCAAGCGATAGCTCAGGGCGGTGCAGGTGCTGTACTGGTGATCGATGGCCGAGACAACCCAACTGTGAACTGTTTCGGAGGAATCGCTGGCGCTACGGCCAAGCATACAGGCCTCGTCGGGTGTGTCGCGGATGGGCCGATGCGCGATATCGATGAATACAAAAGCTATGGCTTTCCTGTGTACGGTCGGGGCATTGTTCAACAGTCGATTCGTGGCCGATCAGTCCTCGAAGGCTACAACATTCCCATCCAGATCGGCGGCGTCACTGTGCATCCGAACGACCTAATCCTAGCGGATGACAACGGTGTCGTCACCGTACCACGGGCCCAGGCGGGTGACGTCTTGCGAATCGCACTTGCCATAAAAGCGACCGAGGACCGTGTCATTGCCGCAATCCGCTCAGGCGAAGAGCCGATCGAAGCCCATTCGAAAGTGAACTACGACGAATTGCTCAAGCCGCAGGAACCGTAGACACAGATCATGACCTTTAATTCCAATAATCGCCACCGCCGCTCTGTTCTCTTCCTCAGCGCCCTTGAGCTTAATGGGTTGGCTGATGCTATGAGGTCTGGAGCAGACATCGTTTGTATCGACCTTGAGGATGCAGTGCCGCCCAGTCGCAAGGTGGAGGGCCGGACTGCGGTCCTGGCAACTCTTCAAACCGCGCCACCGAATGAGGGGGTACAACTCGCAGTGAGAATCAACAGTCTGCGGTCTCTCGACGGTGTGGTCGATATGTTGGCTTGCCTGAAGCTACCACCTACCAAGCTTGGAGCGTTGCTGCTGCCGAAGGTGCAGACTGATGACGAGGTTTGCTGGATGGGGGCTCTCGCAGATGAGATTAACTCGCAACTCGATTTGTATGCGATCGTCGAGACAAGCGATGGCCTTGCTAATTGTATTCAAATTGCAAAGAGCCATCCGCGCTTGAAAGCCCTGTTTTTTGGGGGTTTCGATCTTTCGACGGCTCTCGGCTGCACGATGGCGTGGGAACCTCTGTTATACGCGCGGTCGCGCGTTGTGCACGCTGCCGCGAGCGCTGGTATTGAGGCGCTCGATTCGCCGTTTCCAGAGGTGAACAATTTGGATGGGCTACGAGTCTCGGTCGAACAAGCCAAAGCTCTCGGTATGACGGGGAAAGCAGCTAAAAACATCGGCCAAGCCCGGGCCATCACAGAACTCTTTACACCGAACGCCGGAGAGATCGAACGGGCCCGCAAGATTGTTGAGAAGTTCGAGGCAGACCCGACCACGCCTCTCGTATTCGAGGGTAAGCTGATTGAACTTCCCACAATAAAACGATTGAGAAGCATTGCTGCATTCGGCCTTATACAGGAAACGGTACAGAATAATGACCACTAAGCGATTGTCACACCGAGCTGAATCAGTCAGGCCATCTCAAACTCTTGCAATGAATGAGCGTGCCGCGCGGCTGCGAAAGGAGGGCCGCGACATTATCCCTCTGAGTCTGGGCGAGCCCGATTTTCATACGGCAGAGAATATCAAGGCAGCTGGCAGGACAGCGATTGAGAACAATTTCACAAAGTACACCGCATCGGACGGCTGTGCAGAACTAAAAGTCGCGATTCTAGATAAACTGCGGCGCGAGAACGGGCTCAATCTTGCGGTAGACGAGGTCGTTGTAGGGAACGGAGCAAAGATTCTGATTCTTGCCGCCCTCTTCAGCGTCATCGATTCCCGCGACGAAGTCCTCATCCCTTCACCGTACTGGGTTTCTTATCCAGACCTTGTCGACCTGGCGGGCGGGGTACCCACATTCGCTCCTACGACTGAAGCTACAGGCTTCAAGGTAACTGCGGAAATCCTTGAGTCTTTGCTCAATAAGAATACGAAGGCATTAATCCTCAATTCACCGAACAATCCTACCGGCGCGGTCTACACAAGGGAAGAGCTGCGGTTGCTCGGGAGTGTGCTCAAGAACTGGTCGGATGTCTGGATCGTGACGGACGATCTGTACGAGCATCTGGTCTACTCTAAACACAAAGCAGCCACCTTCGCCGAAGCGGTCCCAGAACTTTCGAACCGGACCATTACGATCAATGGTTTCTCGAAAGGATACGTGATGACTGGTTGGCGGCTCGGCTTTGCCGCCGGACCAAAGGATGCCCTGAAGACGATGCGCGGCTTCCTCAGCCAGATGCATGGGAGTCCGAACAGCATTGCTCAGGCTGCTGGAGTCGTCGCGCTCAATGGTGACCAGAGCTTTATCGAGAGGAATCTCGCCACTCTTCGCGCGCGCCGCGACATTTTTGTGCAGCGAGCAAGGGAGATTCCAGGCCTTACCTTGATAGAACCAGACGGTACGTTCTACGCTTTCCCCGGCTGTGCCGGAATGATCAACCGCAGAAGCTGTGGCGGGCGTCTTCTTGCAACGGACAACGATGTGGTCGAGGCTCTCCTCGAAGAGGCGGGAGTGGCAGCCTTGCCGGGTTGCGTATTTGGTACAAGCGCTCATCTCCGAATTTCCTATGCCATCGACACAGCATTGCTGATCGAGGGCATGAATCGAGTCGCCGGATTTGCGGGTGCGCTTCGGTGATGAAGAGTATAGGAAACTGAGCTCTGAACGCCTCTTCTTTGATCTAAACCGCACCGGCGGGTCGAGCGTCGCGACAATCGGGCAGCTTGACCAATGCAGCGCGGGGATTTGCGGCAGAGGAGGAAGTCGTTATGCCTGCATACGTCATTGCCAAAATCCATGTCACAGACGCAGAAATATTTGAACGTTATAAGCTTTTGTCCTCCGCAGCCGTCGATGCGCATGGCTGTCGCTTTCTCATACGGGGAGGCCACTTCGAAGCAGTCGAGGGGATCTGGCCACCGGAAAGGATGACGGTGATCGAGTTCCCTTCTTGGGAGTCGGCCATGAGTTACGTCAGTTCGGACGAATATGGCCGGGCTCGAACAGTCCGCAGAGACGCGGCATCGGTCGACATGATTGTTGTCCACGGTGTCGGAAGTTGCAGTTGCAGTAGGAGTTCATGAAGATGGCGCTAGCTGGCAATTGCAATGTCGGAAAGAAATTCGTAGAACTAAATTCGCTAATCCGGCCGTCGGCTTGTCAGTCATTTGTATGAACGGGATTACGAAGTCGCAGCCGGCCCCAAAAAACGGTGAAAGCATGATCTCGTCCGGAACACAACACGACTTTAGTCAAGGGCGAGCGATGTCACGCTCTTCCGACTACTCTTATGAACAAGTACGTTTCCTATGTAATAACATCGGCCCGCGATTGAGTGGATCAATACAAGCCACCGCCGCTGTCGACTATGTCAGTAAACAGATGCGAGCCTTGGGATTCGAGGTGAAACTCGAACCGGTAACGGTGAAGCACTGGGTTCGGGGTCAAGAGGAGGCACAGCTAGTTCACTATCCAGGACAGGTGACCGGAGCTGTGCAGAAACTTGTTGTAACAGCGCTCGGAGATGCGCCCCGGACGTCATCTGCCGGCGTTACGGCTCCAATCATTGTTGTGAACAGCTTCGAAGAGTTCGACCGGATTGCCCCATCCACAGTGAGAGGCAAGATTGTGCTCTTCAACTATCCTTTCGACGAGTGTGCGGCGCTCGCAGGTCGAGCGGAGCAAGCCTATCGATCAGCCGTAAAGTATCGTAGTGATGGTCCAGCGCGCGCGGCGGAAAAAGGCGCGCTCGCGGCGCTTGTTCGTTCCGTAGGGCCAATTGGATCTCGCCTTCCCCACACCGGTACTACCAAATTCCCGGTGGGAGGACCACAAATTCCGGCGGGCGCCGTTACGGCAGAGGATGCTGATTTGGTTGCTGCGCTGGCTGCTCAAGGTCAAATCGAGATCTATCTCCTGCTCACGCCGCGAGATTTGCCCCCTGAGCAAAGCTATAACGTAATCGCAGACTTAATGGGATCAGAACACCCAGAACAAATTGTGATCGTCTCTGCACACCTGGACTCCTGGGATTTGGGAACCGGCGCGATCGACGATGCTTGCGGGATTGGCGTCGCCATGGATGTACTCCGCATCATCAAGGAAGTAAATCCTCGACCTGCGCGGACAATTCGATTCGTTGCCTGGATGAACGAAGAAAACGGCCTTGCAGGTGGAAGCGCCTACGCAGAGAACCACATTGCCGAGTTGCCGAACCACGTTGCCGCTATCGAACTTGATTTCGGAGACGGGCGCCCGCTGGGCCTTCAAATAAGTGCAACTGCCCGGCGATTTGAGTCTCTAACGGAAGTCTTGCACGCAATTGGTGATCCTGTCGGAGGTGTAGTTCGCGTCGACGTAAGTCCGGGTGTCGATTTGGGTCCCTTGAATAAGCTCGGAGTTCCGGCGATATCTCCTCTTCAGGATATACGCCATTACTTTGAATTCCATCACACGGCCGCTGACACCTTTGACAAAGTGCGACTTGATGAATTGCGGCAGAACGTTGAGATCATGTCTTCACTTGTGTACGCGCTTGCTCAACAAAGCGTAGGAGATGGGGGTGCATCGACCTCGCAATGACTGACCTTCAACTGCGAATTGCAGGATGGAAAGGAAGAGGAAGTAGTTCCTGAGCCACGTATTTCCATGGATGCGGAGGTCTCACGAGAATGTGCGTTAGACATGAAGAAGTTCCGCCGCGCCAGCGGCGGGTGGTGTTCCAGCCGCAATGGTCGAAGTGGAGATGGGAGTTGACGACCACGTCGATTGTCTCGAGACAGATTCCGGCGGCCGCGAAGGTGCGGAGAAGTTGCTCCTTTGCTCCGTAAATATCGCGTGCTTTATCACCACGTTCGCTACCCATGCCCGTCTCGCTGGCGACTCAGTGCGGGCCGGTGCGCACAATGACCGTGTTCAGGCCGAGGAGGATGCGATTCTCCGCGTCAGCAGGGGCGCGTATTTCCCAGAGAGGTTTGGGAACGACACTGAGCGCAACGCCGCAGTCGGCGAAATAGGCGCCCTCACTGGGGATCGTCAGCTCGAGGTCTCCCAGTTTGTTGCGGCCGCGGATGGGGTCGACAGTATCGGGGCGCTCAGGAGGATGGGGAATGTAAGTGCAGGGTAACTCTTCAGTTCGGGCTGGAGTTGATAAGAGCTCTGCGGTCCACCGGAAGGTATGTCATAGCCGGGTGCGAAGGGCAGAGACCCCGGCAGCGAGATTGTAATGCCCCTTACCGCGTCGCCACTCGCCATATTGGCATCGTTCAGTTACAGAGTGGGGCCAGGATGGACCCAAGCTCAGGGGATATCGCAGGCGACGGAAAGTGGAACGGCTCTTCGCATGGACTAGAATTGGTCTGATAAATACCTGAGGAGCTTGTGGAGACATGCAAGGTGTACAAAGCCGAGGAAGTTCTCGATGTGGTACACGGGTTTTCCTTGCAGCGACCTACTTCGCCAAGTAATGCACCGCCGGGCACGCAGCCGCCATGCGATAGTCCCCTCGCGCGCTACGGCGGGCCATCCAAACTTCCGAGCAGAGACAGAGGGGATCACGATTCAAATTCGACGGCAGCGGTGTCTTGAGCTATCTCTATTTGCTTTGACATCTCGCTCGTTCTTGTCCACCCCAACTCTGAATAGAGCGGCATTCCCTTGACACTGGCATGAAGAACCGCGAAGCTGATGCCGCGATTCGCGAATTCGATTTCGGCAAGGCGCATCAGTTTGGAAGCCAATCCTTGCCTCCGGTACGCAGGTTCAACGAAAAGATTGAGTACATATCCGCGCTTGTCACTGGTCGGATGAAAATGATGCGGAGGCCAGTCGATCAACAGGAGTCCAATTCCTCCGACCGGACGATTTTCGTCGCACGCGAGAAACCCGAAGTAGCTGCCATTCCTCAACTTAGGTCCCAACCAGGCCCGAAAATGTGGCTTCATCGCGCTCAAGACTTCCTCCGTGGCGCCAGCATCTCGGAACATTTCTTCACGGTGTCGACAGATTAGCTCCAGATCCTGCTCGCAAAGCGTACGGAAATCCACTTCTGCCTCCTGTGGCAACTTTCGCATGAGACGACCACTCGTGGAGTGGTTTGCAGCGGTCTCTCTTGTGAGATATTCTCTCAATATGGAGATTTTAGTTCAAGCTCCTTCCGCAGTGCAACTCACTTCAGGAGCGAACTCAATCGAGCATCGGATCGCGAATCGACTTGCGGAGCTGAGAGCAGAGCGAGGATGGACGTTGGAGACGCTTGCACAGCGCACCGGAATCAGCCGCGCGACTTTGTCCCGGTTGGAGCGCTATGAGTTGAGCCCAAGCGCCGCCATGCTCGCCACCTTGTGTGGCCAATATGGCTGGACGCTTTCACGGCTGATGGTCGAGGCGGAGCAGACGACACCGTCGGTTATATCGGCCGAAGAGCAGGTAACCTGGCGGGATCCTGACACAGGATATATTCGCCGGGTAGTCTCCCCGCCACACCCGAAGTTGCGAGGCGAACTGATTGAAGTGATTCTTCCGGCCGGCGCTTCCGTTTCTTACGATGCGTCATATCTTCCAGGATTCGAGCATCATCTCTGGCTGATGGAGGGCAGGTTGTCGATCGAGCTCGGCGGAACGCTGTTGCGATTGCAAAAGGGAGACTGCGCTCGTTTCGTGCTAAGTGGATCTACAAAGTTTGAGTGCGGACGGCATCTTGCCAGATACGTGATCGCTTTAGTGCATCCATGATCAGCGACCAGACTCAAATCGAATTTCACCGAAGGGAAGGCAAGCAAGCGATCAAATATGGAACAGAGGTTTTCGATTCGCAGAGCGGCACCGCGCGATTCGCAAGGAATCCTTGACTGCCTGAGAGAGGCTTTCGAACCGTACCGCCAGTGTTACACGGACCTGGCATTCGCCGACACCGTGCTCACGCCAACAACGTTGCAACACCGTCAGTCGGAGATGCAGATTCTTGTGGCGGCGGAATCAGCAAATCGAGTAATTGGAACGGTCGCATTCGGGGTTACGGATCGTGAAGGACACGTGCGGGGGATGGCCGTTCTGCCGGAATATCAGGGACGGGGAGTTGCGGCAGCTCTCCTGGCGCGAGTAGAAGCGGATCTTCGCGGGTTGAACTGCGTCTCTGTCACCTTGGAAACAACAGGACCGCTGACGCGGGCGGTGCACTTTTATGAGAAGAATGGGTTCTCCCGAACGGCGGAGATCTTTTCATTTTTTGGCATGGAGCTCCTGGGATATCGTAAGGACCTCTAAAGAAACTAATCTTGGATAGGCCGCAACAAAAAGACAACCTACTAGCTGCTTGGAGGTCTTCTAATAAACGAATCGTCTATAGCTTTTGCATCACCGCCACCGCTAGCGCTAAATCTCGATAACATCCGGGATTTTCTCGATCACACGCATAGCCGAACCATGATCAGCGGAATGCTGGGAGTTTTTGGCGTGACTGCAGGTTGCGGTCGATGACGTTAGCACACAATACCGATCGGATTGAGTCGGAGAGACTCATCCTTCGTAGGATAGAAGAGGCAGATTTTGAATTCTTTGCGCGTCTTCATGCAGACCCAATGGTTGCCAGATATCTTGGAAATGGAAGAGCGCGTTCCGTTCCGGAGACTCGTGCATTACTAGAAACGTTTTATGAAACTTATAAGAGCCTGGAACTAGGTCCTCTTGCTGTTCTGCGGAAGTCTGATGGAGTGCTGATTGGTCGCTGTGGCCTTAGCGATATGTCACTCGAGGTGAACGCGGCATCGGGAAAATTGCCACGGGTATGGTATCAACGCTCGCAAGTACCTTTGGACATCAACGTCATTTTTGAACAGGAACTCGGATATACCTTTGATCGACACTACTGGGGCCAGGGATATGCCAGTGAAGCTGCGGCCCGAGTATTCGAGTATGCATCCTCCACAATGCGGTTTCGACGCATTGTTTCCGTGATTCATCCCGACAATACCCCCTCAATTAAAGTCGCAAAGAGATGCGGAGCGCGTCGGGAATCTAATGTCATGCTGATGGGGCAAAAGTTTTTCCGATTCAAATGGCCGGGGGACCTCGCACCACCTTAAGTGGGCACAATCACGCGCTTACGCAGCACCAGCTCTATTACGGCCCCCTGTTCATCGCTAACTTCCCCGCGTCCGGAGGCGATACTTCGCGGATATCCCAGAGCAGCCCCTTGATCACGCGAAAGCACCCTTCAGGTATTTATGAGACTCGAAGTGGTTGCATAAATGGCCAGCCGAGATAAGGGGGTCTTCCCTCTGTGAGCTAAAGCCCTCGATCTTATTGGCCTTTATCGGCACGGCGGAAGCCGTGCCCTTTCCAGACATTATTTATGCAACCAGTTCTAGAGTCTGTTATTAGGTTTCGTCCTTGAGCGAATGTCAAGGACATGCTCTACCGGCGTCATTCCAGTAAGCGTGTCTTTCTGGCCGTCTGGCCGTAATGGCTAAGCTCAGCGAAGCTCATTTGTGGGGCGGTGTAAAACCGCGACCGCGGAGGAGCGTGTATGGAATTGGCGATTCAGCCGGTAGCGGAGAG
>Ga0335074_10012365_pt1 | contig 11965 bp, 8 predicted proteins | sample Lox_Sample_23_FD_206715 | JGI IMG/M metagenome (GOLD analysis project Ga0335074, IMG submission 206715) | Soil microbial communities from Loxahatchee National Wildlife Refuge, Florida, United States - Lox_Sample_2.3 | ecosystem: Environmental > Terrestrial > Soil > Wetlands | place: USA: Florida...
GTACGCTGCGCGTAGAGATCGAAGAGCGCTTTAGAGTACGCGTACATATTTAGCGGACGAAGCGTGTGCAAGTCGATTTCGTCGGAGAGGTTGTCCTCAAGCGCACCGTAGGTCGCCGCTGACGATGCATACACAAACCGTACGTCGCGCTCGACTGCCCATTGTGCGAGCGCTTTCGTATATTCGTAGTTATTGCGCATGAGGTAATCGGCGTCGCGCTCCGTCGTCGAGGAACATGCGCCGAGATGGAACATCGTGCCGACCCCGCCGAAGGCATCGGAACGCTCCTCGAGCACCGCCGCAAAGTCGTCGGCATCGACGTAATCGGTAAAGCGCAGTGGGACGAGGTGGCGCCACTTTTCAGAGTCGTCGAGGCGGTCGACGGCGATGATATCGTCAATGCCGCGCCGGTTGAGGGCCCAGATCAGGGCGCTGCCGATGAGCCCGGCGGCCCCTGTCACGATTACGGGCCGTTGTTCGAGATTCTTCATATAGCGAAGCGGCCTATTCCCCGGCTCAAAATGCTGAGTCCTTTGCTCAGGAAGGAAGCCGGGCAAAAATTGAGAACCATTCTCAAATCGTGAAGACTCGTTGCGCCTGGTTGCCCGCGTTGGCGGCGCCGGTTACCGTTCTTGGGCACGTGGTGTCCGAGGCGCTTGCCTCTGGGCGAAGCCTGGTAACCGTTGCCTGGGAACCCGCGCACCTGGTGCTGCTTATTGTGGCCGTGCTGGCGTTCCCGCTCTGGCTGCGCGCTGCGAACGCCCGCCGTCTGGGGTACGTCGTCGCCGCCGTCGTGGCGATCTCATTGCTGGTCGAAGGCAACGGGCTCAGCGTGGTCGCGCTCGCTTTCGCCGTCGCGTTGTCGGTGCTGCTCGGTCTGCTCGGCGGTTGGGCGATCGAGTGCGCGAGCTTCGCAGCGCTGCCGCACGTTCGAGTCGCCCGGACCACGTTAGCCAAGCCTATACCTGCGCCCGCTGTTCCACGTTTCGGGCCGTATTTCGCGTTCATGCCCACACGCGGGAACCGCCCGCCACCGCTGCTCCTAGCATAGCCACGCCTCATCGTAACCGCGCACACTTTCTAGGAGCACCCATGTCTTTTTATCCATCGCTACGCAACGCACGTGCGGCAGTTTCCGCTATTTTGATAGCGCTCTGTTATTCGCTGCCCGCGTTTGCGACCAGTACGAGCGCGTTTCTCTCGGGAACCGTGACGCAAAACGCCAAACCCGTCGCGCGCGCTCAGGTCACCGCGACCGGCAACAACCGTACATACAAGACGACGACGAACGCGCAGGGCCGCTTCCAATTTCCGCCTTTCGGCGTCGGGACGTATAACGTCGAAGCGACATTGAACGACGCGCACGGGTCGGCGCGCGTCGATTTGGGCACCGGCGGTGCCGTCGTGACCATACCGATTGGGCTCAAAGAGATCGGTGCGGTCGTCGTCACCTCATCGAATACCGTGCACGGCAGCGGCAGCGACGAAGTGCTCAACCACACGACGCTAACCGAGATGCCGTATAACAACAGCTTTACGGAGATGCAGATTCAGCTGCCGGGTTCTGCGCGGGGAGCTAACGGCGTTGTGCATTTCAACGGTGATCACGGCGTCATCAACTATCAGATCGACGGCGTTGCGCTTCCGCAAGAGCTCAATCGCGATATCGGCGGCGAGATCAATCTCAACGATCTCTCGTTCGTCGACTTTATCGCCGGTGCTTATCCGGCGCAGTACGGCATGAAGTTTGGCGCGGTCTTCAATATGTCGACGCGTGCCGGTACCGGGCCGGCCGGATTCGACGGCAATGCTTCCTACGGTTCGTACGGGACCGTGAACACCACGATCGGCTATCATTCGCCGCTCGCCGGTGGCGGCGGTTACGACATCGCGCTCAGTGGCATGCAAACGACGCGCGGCCTCGATCCGCCCGATTTCGACTCGCCGCACAACGAGGCAAGCTCGATGAATCAGTTTGCACGCTTCACCCTCCCCGGCGGGACGAACAATTATACGAACGTCACGGTCATTCACAGCACCGGCACATTCCAGATTCCCAACGATGTGCAGTTTGGCGAGCCGGCCGACACCGACGACAACGAGAATCAGAATGACACGTTTCTCTCCGTGCAGTTCCATCACGCTATCGGAGACGTCGGCTCGTTCAATTTCGGCCCGGCCTTGAAATCGTCGCAAATCCAGGATTTCGGCGATCCGAACAACGACTTCATCTACGGCGAGGCGCTCAACGTTACGCCGCCGCCGTTTGGTAACGGCGGAACGCCGCAAGACTGCGCCGATGCCATGAGCAACCCCGGCACCTTCTTGCCAACGACGTGCGGCTACTCACTGGCCGACGATCGTACGGCGCTCGACTATATCATGCAAGGCGATTTCACGCGCACGTATGGACGACACACGTTCCAAGCCGGCGCAACCTACGATAACACGCGTGTGCTCAAGTACTACGCGATCACGCTGCAACCCGACAACTTCCTGGCGCCGATTCTCACGCCGGGTACGCCGGATGCCCCGACCACTGTGGTCGATAACGCGCCCAACCAAGGCAACACGTATCAATCCTATGCCGAGGACAGCTGGCGGATGAGCAACCTTTGGGAAGCCGATTACGGCATGCGTTACGACTTCTTCAACATCAAGTCGACGTCGTTCGACGACGGCTTCGGCGCGTTCAGCCCGCGCTTGAAGATTACGCGCTTCTACGGCAACCGCGCAAGCGTCTATGCGTACATCGGGCGCTTCTTCGAGCCGTTCTCATTCGAGAACGTAAGTCCGGACGCGGCCTATTTGCTGAACCTTCCGCTGCAGCCGACGCCGGCGCAGTTCGACCTCAAGCCTGAGCGCGACACGGACCTCGAGCTTGGCGGTCATCTTCCGCTCGGCCATGGTGACTTGGGATTTCGCGTGTGGCAAAAGAACGCCAACGACTTGATCGACGATACGCAAGTCGGCGTGACGCTGCTGCATCAGGACATCAACTACGTGCTTGGGCGCATATCGCAAGAGTCGCTCGTGTACACGCAGCCCTTAGCGCGCGGCGGCCGCACGTATCTCTCGGTCGTGCACCAGATCTCGGTCAACAGTGGCTGCGAGACGCAGCTTTTGGCGCCGTGCTTCGGGCAGCCGACCGGCTATACACCGGCCGATCACGAGCAGCGCTACAGTATCGTGGGCGGTGCGCTCTTGCGCGACCGGCGCGGCGGCTGGTTCTCGATGGACAGCGAATACGGGAGCGGCCTCTCTTCCGACTTTTGCGAGCCGGAGAGTCTGCTGTGCAAAATGACGCCGCACACGATCTTCGATGTGGAAAAGGGCATCGCTATCGCCCCGAAGACCGCCCTCACATTCGATATCCAAAATCTGCTCAACGATCGCTACTACGTAACGCTGCTGAACGCGCAGGGGAACCACTATGCTCCCCCGCGCATCTTCAGCATGGGCGTGCGCTTCACACCTTGAGCGTTGGCCGCACGATGCGGCTGAAGGGTTCCGAGTACGGGATGTGCGACCGGCCGAAGGCCGGCGGAACCCTCTACATCTTCATCGAGTTCGACATCGCCATGACGTTGAACGTCGCGGTGTTGCCGTTAGCGGTGACGGTGATCGTGTAGGTTCCATCGGGAAGGTTGACGTTGTTCCCGTAGTGCGTTGACTGCGGGCCCTTCCCGATGGCTTGCATCTCGACGATGGGCAGGCTGTGCGCGGCGCCGGAGCCCTGCGCATAGCTGATGGTAACCGTCGCGTTCGTCAGAGCTTTGCCGCTTGCAGCATCGTAGACGTGAACGATAAGGTGATGGTTGGGATGCGACGGCGCATCCGGCGCCACCGGCGTCGCACCGCCTACGATCAACATCCCGTCTTTGGGATGCTCTTTAGCATACTGACTTTGCGTGTAGAACGGCTCGGCCGGAAGGAGCTGGAGTACGAGCTTGTAGGGACCGGCGACTTTTGTCATCGTCACGCCCGAGCCCATGTTCATTGCCGTTGCCGGGATGGCGCCCGCGGTAAGGGCCACGAACGCGAGTCCCGACGCAAGGAGCGTGAGTCGTTGAATCATCTGCAAATCCTCTCTAGAATGGCGCTGTCAATTTCAGGATGAAGGAACGTCCGTTAGCGATCTGGGTTGTGTTGAACCCGTTCGCGACTTTGATCACGTACTGGTGATTGAGCAGGTTGAGCACGGTGAGCGTCACGCCGAGGCCGTGTGACTCTGGGCCTGCGCCGGGAATCACGAGGCGGCCGCCGCTGAGGTCGAACGTCGTGTGCGCCGGAAGCGTTCCGTTCAGACTTGCGCCGTTGACGTTTTGGAACTCGACCGGGAAACCGCTGCCGTAGTTTGCCTGCAACGATGCGAACCAGTCGCGGGCCGCGCCGAATCGCGCGGTATAGCCGCCCGTCGAGTCGACGGTCTGCGAGTGATCTTCGATGCCAAGTTGCGCAGGCGAAGAGATGGGTAGACCCTGGTTGACGTCGGTTGGGAAGAGGAACGTTCCCCCGGAGATGCCTCCGGCGTACGAACCGGAGATCGTCGAGGTGAAGAACCAATCGCTGCCGTTGCTCATGCGATCTTGCAGCCGGATTTCGACGCCCTGATTGTGGCCGATCGCGTTGTTGTAGACCGCGAAGAGCGGGGTGTTGAGCAACTGCGTCGTGTCGAGTACGTTCACGACGTTCTTCTCGAAGATGTTGACCCAACCGGTAAAGTTGCCGCTGAACGTGTGCTGCAGCCCCGTTTCGTAGTAGCTATCCATCTCGGGTTGCAGATCGTAAACCGGGGTGGTGGTGGCGCACCCGCTCTGTGCCGCAAAGACCGCGCATGCATCACGCACGTCCTCCAGCAGCGGCGCGGCGTAGTAGCGCCCATAGAAAACATGAAAGATGTTCTTGCCGCCATCAGAGATGTTGATGCCGATGCGTGGCTCGATCATGTAGCCGCTGGTGTAGCCGGTCGAGTGGTCGTAGCGTACGCCGTAGTTGAATGCGATGTTTTGCGAGGGCTGCCATTTGTCTTGCGCGTAGAGCCCGATCTGCGATCCTGCCTGAGCTTGCGGCGCCGGAGCCGATAGGAAGTAGCCGTTCGGATAGCCGTTGGCCGGCGTCGCCGGCGTGGGCGTGATCAATGCGCCGGTGGTCGGATCGAGCGTCCCCGGGAGCGCGCAATCGACGTAATAACAGGCATACGATTGGGATCCGGTTGCGTTCTCACGGTCGGCATCTACGCCGATTTTCCACGTGTGATGGGCGCTGGAACGTAGCTCGGAGACGCGTAAACCGAGGTAGTTCGCGTAGGTCGACGATTGCAAGCCGACGTTGTTGATGTAGTTCTGGGTGAAGCCGTCGACGTTGCAGTCGGGGTAGTTATCCGAATCGCCGTCGGGGGCGCAACCGAAATTTGGACCCATGCCTTGCACGTCGTTGGCCAGATCGCCGTCATAATCTACGCGCGTCGAACGGTACCACGGTATTAGCTGAAAGACGCCGTTGCCATCGCGCGAGATCTGCGTGTAGTTGATGTTCGCGAAGCGGTCGTATTCGAGTTGCGTGTCGTCGGTGCCGGCGGGCGTAAAAATCGGATCGTTGGGATTGTTCGGGTCGGTATTGATCGGAATCTGGAACTGCGAGAACTGGTTGGAGAAGTCGGCCGCAATCGTGGCGCGGTCGCCCATCTTGGTCACCCAGCGCAGGAATTCGTCGCTCGACGAGCTCTGGTCGTGAATCGCTTGATAGGTCGGCGCGTCGAGCCCGCGATCTGTGCTCGAGGAATTGAGAGCGACGAAGAGCTCGTTATTCCCGAAACGCGAGACCGTATCGAATTGACCGAGCGCTTGGGCTTGACTGCCGGCGCCGCCGGTGATCGTTCCGTACGTCCCCTCAGGAATATTTTCGAAGCGGTCAGTGCTGATGTTGACGACCGCGCCGATACGATCGCCGCCGTACTCCGCGGGAATTGCGCCGGTCAGGATCTCGAGCGAATTGATGTTCTTGGGATCCATGATTTCGGCGAAGTTCGAGGTCGTTGCAAGCGGAAGCGGCGCGCCGTCGACTTCATAGGTGATACCGTGGAAGCCGTTGGCGACGGGCTCGTTGTACGAAAACTGTACGATGCCCGGCACCGTTTCGATCAGACGGTTAAGACTGTCGCTAACCGGCGAGGTGCGGATCTGCGAGTTGTCGATGGTGGTTACGGCGACCGGCGCTCCGCCGACGCCGCCGTTTGCGGTGGTGGCGGTGACGACGATCGTCTTGAGCATGTCGAGATTGACCGTTGCGACCGTGTCCGTTTGGACGTCAACGTCGACCGTGCGATCCGTTGCGCCGTTCACGTGAACCGTCAAACGATAGTGGCCGAACGGAATGGCCGCGAAGGTATATTCGCCGCGCGGATTCGTGGTAGCGGTAAAGCGCGAACCTTCGCCGGCGAGCGTCAATGACGCACCGCCGGTGGGTGTGCCAGACCGGGTGATGACGCCGCGCACGATACCGGTTTCAACGGCGAGCGCCGGTACTGCGGAAAGAACTATGCACGCGGCAACGAGTGCCGCGATCCATCGAGACATGGAAACTCCTCTGAAGTTGGATTGGTGATGCTAGATGGGCAGCATCAGGCCCGGCGGTGGCCGGGCAAAGCGCCGGTAGACAAAATCGATCCGGTGCGCAGAGGAGACGTGGTCGAAGCGACGCCGATAGGTAACCGGCCGTCGCTCGAAGGTGAGATGCACAGCAGCAACCGCGATCGCAGCAACGGCAGCCACGAACCACTTTGCTGCAAACGTGATGAGCGCAGAGGCAGCGAAGAGGCACAAACCGACCACCAAGACCGGCGCCTCATAGGCGTGTTCGGGTTCGATACTCTCGATCAGCACAAACCAGAGAGTTGCGCTCGCAAACAAGCCGCCGAACGAGGGCACGAAAGGCCGTAGCGCAGCGGCAAGGATCGAGCCGTCGGCATGGCGCGATGCGCCCAGAGCTGCCAAGGCCGCCACCAGGAGGACGAAGCCTCCTGCGCCGCCGAGGGCGAGGAGTTCAAGCGCCGTGTGGTGCGTGCCGCCGGCCACGTGGTCGCTGCCGTAGCTGGCCATGTGGGCCAGAAGGGCGGCAAGCAAGCCAAGCGAGGCGACGGGCAGCAACTGCCGGAGTCTCACGATTGTTACCATTCTACGCGGGCCGCAGGGTGTGCCTGGAGGCCGCGTCGTATGAGGTGGGCCCAATCATGAATAGCCGTCAACCCTTAGAGAACGCTGACACCGTCAGCTTGGTGTGCGCGCTACTCGTGCGCTTCCCCGAACTCGCATCGATTCGTTCGATGCCGGCAGAGGGCAGCGTGCGGCTCACGTTTGCACTGCGCGCACGCCTGAGCAAGCACGAGCAAGCGGCGATCGCCGAGACGATCACCGATCACGTCAACGGCTACCTCGCACTTGCCAAGGACGAGGCCCACGTCCTGCGTATCGAGTGCGACGGCGATCGCTCGACGACGTTCGTGCATGTGACCCGGGACAGCGACAGCTTCTCAAAGGAAGAGCTCGAGCTGCTCGTCGCGCTTTTGCGCGACCGCTATCCCGATGCGCTGGTCCGCAACCCGCAGCCCGAGGATCATCTCGACGCCGATCCGGCTGCGCAAGACGAAGCTGCGCTCTACGCGATCGAGGCGCTGCGCGACCCCGCGCAGTCCAAGAGTTTGGTCGGCTTTCGCGAAGAGGCGCGCGTTCTGGTCTACTTTTTGAAGTCGCAAAGGAAAGCGAAGGCGTCGTCTCGCCGCTAAGCACACTCAATCTGCTCTTGATCGGCGATGTGGTCGGCTCGCCCGGCCGCGACACGCTCAAGCGCTGTCTTGCGCTCGTGCGCGATCAGTACGAAATCCACGCCTGCATCGTCAACGGTGAGAACGTCGCGGGCGGCTTTGGCTTGACGGCGCAGACGGCCGAGGAGCTCTTCGAAACCGGCGCCGACTTCATTACGAGCGGCAATCACATCTTCGACAAGCGTGATTTCAAGACGTACTTGGAATCGAGCGATCGTGTCTTGCGTCCGGCCAACTATCCGCCGGGCACGCCCGGTCGCGGGCATGGTACGTTTGAGACCGATGGGGTAACGGTCGGCGTGCTCAACGTGATGGGCCGCACGTTCATGCCGCCGGTTGACGATCCGTTTCGGTGTGCTGATGCATTGGTCGACGCGTTGCGCGCGGCGACGCCGATCGTGATCGTGGACGTGCATGCGGAGGCCACGTCGGAGAAAGTGGCGCTCGCGCGGTTTCTCGACGGGCGGGTGTCGGCGATCTACGGCACCCACACGCACGTGCAAACGGCCGACGAACAAATTCTTCCGGGCGGCACAGCGTACATCACCGATGTTGGGATGACCGGGCCGACCGATGGCGTGATCGGGATGGAACAGGATGCCGTGCTCGAGCGGTTCCTTACGGGCATCTCCGAGCGGTTTAGCGTGCAAAAGAACGGAACCAAGCAGTTCTGTGCGGCAGTCGTGCGCATCGACCGGTCGAACGGGCGAGCGACCGAAATCAAGCGCGTCTTCCTGCGCGGAATCGCATGATCGTCGATTTTCACAGCCATACGTGCGAGAGCGACGGTACGCTGACCCCACAGGCGCTCTCGGACTTCATGGGCGAGCGCGGCGTCGAAATCTTTTCGATCAGCGATCACGACACGCTGAGCGCGTACGGCAAGTTCACTCCACCAACGAGCGCGCATGTCGTCACCGGCGTGGAGATCAACACCACCTACCGCGGCAATGAAGTCCACCTCTTGGGCTACGGCATGCCGGCGGATGCGCCGGAGCTGCTCGCAACGATCGAACGCAACTGCGACGCGCGGCGCGTGCGCGCGCAACGCATGGTCGATCAGCTCCAGCGCGCGGGGTACGGCATCACCTACGACGAGGTGCTCAAAGAAGCGCCCGACGCAAAGTCGATTGGTCGCCCGCACGTCGCCAAGGTATTGATTGCCAAGGGGCTCGTCCCGGATATCGACTGGGCGTTCCGCCATCTTTTGCGCACCGGGATGCCGGGTTATGTTCCCTCGCTGCATATCACGCCGCAGGAAGCGATCGAGCGCATCACCGCGGCGGGCGGTGTGCCAGTTCTTGCGCATCCGGGCCGATTGAAGGATCGTGTGCTCATCGACGAGCTCGCCGCGAAAGGGTTGCGCGGGCTCGAGGTCTTCTATCCACGTCATGACGCCGAAGACGTGCGGATCTTTCGCGAGACGGCGAAGCGCTACGGTTTAGTGATGACGGCCGGTATGGATTTTCACGACATTCGGTATCATACGCAAGGGGTCGGCATCGACGTCGACCGCGACGACATCGCGCCATTCTTAGACCTAGTAATGTAAGTCAATTTCAGGTAGAGGCACTACTACGTGCGTGTCAAAAAACGCGCGCATGTGGAGTTTTAAGCGCTTTGCCCTGATCGCCGCAGCACTGGCGATTGTTGCCGTTCCGGCCGCCGCGCAAACCGCTGCGCCAACCGCGCAGACGGTCCTGCGTGCGCTGCACTGGCGCAACGTCGGTCCGGGAATCGGCGGACGTTCGGTGGCCGTTGACGCGGTGCCGGGTGATCCGTTTACGTTCTATTTTGGCGGTGTCGACGGCGGCGTGTGGCGTTCGACGAATTACGGACTCACCTGGACGAACATTACCGACGGCCAGCTCAACGCGTCCAACAGCATCGGCGCGCTTGCAGTCGCACCCTCGAATCCGAACGTTATTTATGCCGGCACGGGTGAGGCCGACATCCGCAACACATTCATTACCGGTGACGGCATCTACAAGACGACCGATGCGGGGAAGACCTGGCGCTACATCGGCCTGAAGGACACGCACACGATCGCGAAGATCGTCGTCGATCCGCGCAATGCGAACGTTGTGTATGCAGCGTCGATGGGCCACGTCTATGCAAATAACACCGAGCGTGGCGTCTTCAAATCGACGGACGGCGGTGTCACCTGGCGCAAGGTGCTTTACGTCGACGATAAGACGGGCGCAATCGAGCTCGCGATGGATAATTCGCACCCGAACACGCTGTACGCCGCGATGTGGCAAGCGTATCGCACCGCCTGGTCGCTGAATTCCGGCGGCCCCGGCAGCGGTCTCTACAAGACGACCGACGGCGGCGCGCACTGGACGAAAATCTCCACCAATCCCGGTTTTGCAACCGGCGTGCTCGGCCGAATCGGCGTGAGCGTAGCGCAGAGCAACCCGAAGATCGTCTACGCGATCGTGCAGGCGAAGGAGGGCGGCGTCTTCCGCTCGGACGACGGCGGCGCGCACTGGAAGCGCGTCAACGCCAGCATGGAAATGCGGCAGCGCGCCTTCTATTATATGGCGATCTACGCCGACCCGACCGATCCCAATACGATCTATGTGCCCAACGCGCGGTTCTTCGTCTCGTACAACGGCGGCAAGAGCTTCAGCCTGCTGCGTCCGCCGCACGGCGACAACCACATCGTCTGGATCGATCCGCACAATCCGAAGATTATCCTCGAGGGCAACGACGGCGGCGCGACCGTTTCGGTCGATCGTGGAAAGACCTGGAGCAGCGAGCACAATCAGCTGACCGCGCAGTTCTACCACGTTGCACTGGATGAAGCGTTTCCGTTCAACATCTACGGCGCGCAACAGGACGAAGGGTCGTTCGAAGGGCCGAGCGCCTCGTCGAGCGGCGTGATCCTCACGACCGATTGGAAACGCACGGCGCTTGGTGAAAGCACGTTCATCGCCCCGCAGCCCGGCGACACGAACATCGACTACGGCAGCGGCTACTTCAGCATCATGATGCGCCACGATGCCGTGACCGACGAGTACAACAGCGTCAGTCCGTATCCGCTCTATCGCGAAGGCGCGAGCTCGGCCGAACTCGAGGACCGTCTCGCCTGGACGCATCCGATTATCTTCTCGCCGGTCAACCCCAAAGAGCTACTGGTCGGCGCGCAGTTCGTACTGAGCAGCACCGACTACGGCCGGACGTGGAAGAAGATCAGTCCCGATCTCACCCGTAACGATAAAAAGAGTGAAGCCGCGAGCGGAGGCCCGATCGACTACGACGCATCGAGTGCCGAGGTCTATCCCAACGTCTCCGCGCTCGCGGTGTCACCCCTCGACGGTGACGAACTGTGGGCGGGATCAGTTGACGGCCTCGTCCACGTAACGACCGATCACGGTGCGACGTGGAGCACGATCACGCCGCCGGCACTGCCGCAGTGGGCGGAGATCACCTCGATCGAACCCTCGCACACCGATAAGGGCACGGCCTATTTGACCGCCTCGCGCTACCAATATGACGACTTCCATCCGTACATCTACAAGACGACGGACTTCGGAAAAACGTGGACGTCACTGAGCGGTGGTCTTCCCTCCGACCAATATCTCTACACGGTTCGCCAGGATCCAAATGCACCGAATCTGTTCTTCCTCACGACGAAGAGCACGGTCTACGTGAGCTTCGACGGTGCCGCGCACTGGCAACCCTTGACGCTCAATCTGCCGAACGTGCAGGTGCGCGATGTGGCGATCAACACGCGTGAAGGCGAAGTTGTCATCGCAACGCACGGCCGCTCGATGTGGGTGCTCGACAATCTCGCGCTGCTCGAACAGCTCACAAAGCCGGCCCCGGCGAGCGCAAACGGTGCCGTGCTCTACGCGCCCGAGCGCGCGTGGCTCACGCACGCGTACGGTGCACCGTTTTTCGGCGGCGCCGCGGGCATCGCGGGCAACGGCGAAAATCCGCCGTTCGGCGCAACGGTGGTCTTCTACGTGCCGAGCTCGTACGACGGAAAAACGCCGGTCTCGCTCACGTTTAAAGACAGCGCGGGCAACGTCGTCCGCACGTTCGCACTTCATACGAAGAGTACGGCGAAGCCGGAAGCGCCGAGCGAGCGCTATCATCCGACCGAGGATCGAGAACACGCCTACGCGCGTCTGACCG
>Ga0335074_10012366_pt1 | contig 11965 bp, 9 predicted proteins | sample Lox_Sample_23_FD_206715 | JGI IMG/M metagenome (GOLD analysis project Ga0335074, IMG submission 206715) | Soil microbial communities from Loxahatchee National Wildlife Refuge, Florida, United States - Lox_Sample_2.3 | ecosystem: Environmental > Terrestrial > Soil > Wetlands | place: USA: Florida...
TTGCTTAAAGAGGCCGAGGCGGCATTGCATTGAGATCGAGACCGAATGCGGAGCGTGAGGTCTGCGAGGTGATGATATCCCCTATTGGCGGCATTAACGACTTTGTTTATTTCGCGCGGGTGTGGATTTGGCGGCCACGGTGACAAAGGATGCGCAGCGCCGCCATCGGCGCTGACGATGGCCGCCGGTGCGCCGATTGGCCCGGAAAACCGCGCCGCTCAATCCAGAGCGGGGGCGCTGTTCCGGGCATTTGCCACGGTTGGACCCGCGCCGGAAACGGGTTGCGCACTGCGCGCAAAACGCGACAACCGCGCCAGGCTCGCGACTGCAGCGGCGGCCGCGAAGGCGGATGCGAGCACGATCGCGACAGTCGGCCCGGTGCCAGCCGAGGGATGGGCAAATCCAAAGATCATCGCCACCAGGGCGGCACCGATCGTCTGCCCCAACAAGCGCGCCGTCGATTGGATGGCGCCGGCGCCGCCGCTGCGCTCACGCGGCGCGCTGGCGACGATCGCGCGGTTGTTGGGCGACGCAAAAAAGCCAAAGCCGAGCCCGCACAGCATCATGCGCCACAAAATGTCGGCCGTCGCAGGTTCGGCCGGCAACAGCGCCAACAGCAAATAGCCGATGCTCAACACACCGAGCCCGATGCCGCCGAGGATTCCCGCTGGATAGCGATCGGCGAGCCGGCCGGCGATCGGCGCAATCACCGCCACCGTCGCTGGCCACGGCGTCATCAGCAGGCCGGTTGCGACCTGCGATCGGCCGAGCACATCCTCAAAATAAAACGGCAGGGTGACAAAGGTAATGCCCTGGGCGACAAAGGTCGTCACCGACGTCGTCACCGACAACGCAAAGATCGGCCGCCGAAACAGATCGACCGGCAGCAAGGGCAACGGCAACCGCGTTTGGCGGCGCACCAGAACATATCCGACACCAAGCGCGCCGACCAGTTCGGCGGCGACGGTGATGCCGGGCTGGCCGTGGCCGATGCCGTTAATCCCGCCGATCAACGCCGCAAAGGCGAACGCACTCAGCACCGCGCTGGCCAGATCAAAACGATGTGGCGAGGGCGGCGTGCGCGGCAGCAGCCGCAACGAGAGGACAAAGGTTACCGACCCAATCGGCACGCTCGCCGCGAACAGCCAGTGCCACGAGGCGACCGCGAGAATTGCCGCGGCAACACTCGGCCCCGCCGCCGATGACACCGACACCGCGACCGCGGTCATCGCGATGCCGCGCCCCAATTGCCGCCGCGGGTAGGTAAAGCGCACCAGCGCGGTGTTGACGCTCATCATCCCGGCGGCGCCAACGCCTTGCAACGCGCGTCCGATCGCCAGCATCGGCAGCGAATATGACAACGCGCTGATCAATGCCGCCGTGGTAAACACAGCAAAGCCGATCGCGTAAATTCGGCGGTAACCAAAAATGTCGCCGAGCGAGGCGAATGGCAGCAAGGTGACGACGACCGCAAGCTGATAGGCGTTGATGACCCAGATCGACTGCGACGGGGTGGCCGCGATCTGTCGCGCGATTGTCGGCAGCGCGATATTGGCGATTGAGCTGTCGAGCACCGACACGACCATGCCGGTGGCGAGCGTCAGGATTGCCCAATAGCGCTGCGGCAACGGCAGCCCGTCTTCAGACGTGTTGATCAACGCGCTTCCCGCCCCGGTTCGCATTAAGCGGCGCAGACTTAGACTAGCGCCATTTGTGGCGCTAGCCTTTCTCCGAAGCGGTCAGGGTCGGACGGTCAAATCCGTCGGGGCGCCTCGTTCTGTCGGACCCCCGAGGGTGGGGTGCCGGGACGGCACATCGGCAACCAGCCCGGTTTGATGGGACGCGCCCCGGGAGAGCCGCGGCGGAAGTGCCGCCGCCATCGGTCAGGTGACGGTGCTGGTGCCGCCCGTCATACGCCGGCGCGCCGACCGCGGGCAGCAGAGCGACGACGACACTGCCTTTGTCCGCCCTCTTCATCGCCCTGCGGCATCTGCAAATTTTACCGACGAGGCCTCGTCAGATCAAAGCGACGTCCGTTGATGAAACATCGAAGGTGAATTGTGAACCTCGTCAATCGACGATTTGCGGGACCAGCAGGAACAGGTCGGTGTCGCCAGTCTCCTCGCCAGCGGCAGTCAGCATGGCATGCGCCTGGCCGCGATGATGGGTCTGGTGATTGAAGAAATGTGACACCAACAGCCCCTTCGGCGCGCGCATCTCTCGGTTGGCCGCGCCACTGAACCAGACCAGATCCGTGGCCAGCCAAGCATCGTCGATCTGGTGCGCCCACCGCGTGATGTTGCGGTCGGCCTGCTCGCGCTCCCGCATCAGCTCCCCGAAATCGTCGATCATCTGCGCGCTCTGTTTGATCGGCGTAGCGGGTTTCGGCCAATTGTCGAAACGCGACATCCATTGCCGGTCGCCCCACAGAATGTGGGTCAATGTGCCGTGGATCGAGCCCCAAAAGGCCCCCCGCGGCAGCCGCCGCGCTTCATCCGGCAACCGCGCCGCGGCATTGTAAAGGCGGCGGTTCATCTCGGCGTTGTAGACGGCCATTGTGCGCGCATAGGCTGCAGTGATCATCAAATCGCCCTCCGAATCTCGAATGCGGCCGCCCAATACCGGGCTCCAGCCCTTCTGAGAGGCCACTATCGGTCTGGAAGGAGTACTTGAGTCAACCTTGATTCTTCAAATCGATGTATACGGAATCGGGCGTCGAATTACGCCCGCTACCCTGATCCGCCCACGCATCCAGGTGTGAAGAGGAGCGGAACCGCGGCAGAAGCGCGAGCGCCGGCGTTGGGCGCCCTCAGCCGGGCGCCCTCAAGCCCGGTGGCGTCCTCAGCGGCCCTTGAACGGGCCGGGTTTGCGCTTTTCGGCAAAGGCGCGGGCGGCTTCGTGAAAATCTTCGGTCAGGTAGAGCTTCAGAGGTGCGGTCTGCATCGCCACTTCGCGGCCGATCTGGTCCAGATACCACCGCCGGGTGCGGATTGTCGCCCGGACCGACAGCGGCGGGTTTTTGGCGACTTCTGCCGCTAACTCGCGCGCCACCTCGAGATGTCCACCGGTCGGCGCGATGCGATTGATGACGCCGGCGGCGTGCGCCTCCTCGGCGGTGAAGAAACGCCCGGTCAGCGCCACCTCGGTGGCGAATGCCGCGGCACCGCGGAAATTCAGCAGCGCCCAATATTTCGAGCCGCCGAGACCGCGCGAGGTTTCGGTGATCTGGAACTTCGTCCCGGCTTCGGCGACGATCAGATCGCATTCGAGCACGATGCCGAGTGCCAGACCCATCGCATAGCCGTGCGGGGCCGCGATGACCGGCTTCCAATTGACCGAACGGGTCAGAAGATCGGCGGAATTCGCACCCCACCCCTGCGGCCCGCCATGCTGCAGGAATTCCTCCCGCCGCCGCAGCTGGCGCTGGTGGACGTCGGCCCCGCTCGAAAAGGCGCGGCCGGCGCCGCGAATGATCGCGATTTCGGCCTCGGGGTCGAGATCGAAGCGGCGCAGCGCCTCGGCAAGGTGACGCACCAGGTCGTCGCTAAACGCGTTCAACTTTTCCGGCCGGTTCAGGGTCAATGTCGCGATCCGGTCCGTGCATTCATAATGGACCAGGGTGTCTGCCGCCAATTCGTTCATCGCCGCCTCTTGCACCGTCGATCATGCGCTTGCGAGCGCCGACGATTGTAACCGGTGTTGGCCACCAGGATCAGCTGTTTCGGCAGCAGCGCTAACGGGCGCGCCGGAGCCTGGAGGATATGATCGATCAGGCCGCCCGCCGGCATGTTCAGTCACCGTGACGGGAGGCTTGCGGGGGCCGCAGGCCAGCGAGCGGTGACGATATGTGGGCCAAGCCGGGGCGACGCCAAGCCGGGACGACGCCAAGCCGGGACGACGCCAAGCCGGGGCGACGCCAAGCCGGGGCGACGCCAAGCCGGGGCGACAAGGGTCCGAAACTTGCCTAAAAAAAGCCCCGCCCGAATGGCGGGGCTGGGTCAGGCACAAGTCGAGATCTATTGGTTGGTGCCATTGGTGGTGTTGTTCGAACCCGCAGTTCCAGCAGTGCCGGATGACGGCGTGTTCATGTCATTGTTCGTGCCGTTCATATTGCTCGGCGGCATGCTCGAGCCCATGCCGGTGCCGGTTCCGAGCAGGCTGGCCAAGGTCTGATGATCGAGGCGACCGGTGGCGCGCATACCGTTGTGCTGCTGGTACGCCCGCAACGCCTGATGGGTCCCGCGACCGTCAATCCCGTCGATGCGCCCGTGATAAAGCCCCTCGCGCTGCAGTTCGCTCTGGATCTGCTTGATGTCGGCGCGCGACAACCGACCGAAATGTTCGCTTGTCCCCATGTTGTTCATCGACCCCATTGTGCCAGGGGTCGAGGTCTCCGCCTGTGGCATGGCCGGCTGTGCGACCCCGGTCGGGGACGCCGGGGCGGCTGCGGTCGGGTTGGTCGTGGTAGTGGCCGGGGCAGGATTTACGCCCGGGCTGGTATTGGCGGTTTGCGCGTATAGTGGGCCAGCGCCGGCGATGCCAAGAGCGATCGCCGACACCGCGGCAAGGGTTAGCTTTCTCATCCCAGACTCCGATTTCGCGTGCATGCTGCGCACACCGGGCTAACTACCTCTCGCGCGACAGGTTCCGACGGTTTGTCGCTGCAGCGCCGCCAGCGCTCGCGCACCCGTTGGGCCGGGTCTCGGTCAATCAAGCGGTTTGAGGTCGCCCAGGATCGTCGGCAACAGCTCGCAAACGGTCGGGTGGATGTGCATCGCGCGCTGCATGATCGGATACGGCGCCTTTGCATTCATCAGATCCAGGATCGAGTGCACCGCCTCGTCACAGCCGGTCCCGAGCAATGACGCACCGAGGATCTCTTTGGTGTCGCGATCGACCAGAATACGCATGAAACCCTGCGTCTCGCCCTTTTCGATGGCGCGGGCAACGCGGGTCATCGGGCGTTCGCCGACCAGCACCGGCCGACCGCTGTTTCGGGCCTCCGACATCGTCATGCCAACCCGCCCGAGCGGCGGATCGGTGTAGAGCGCGTAGGCGGGGGTGCGGTCGCTGACTTGGCGCCGGTCATGGTCGAGCAAATTCGCCGCGACGATCTCAAAATCATTGTAGGCGGTATGGGTAAAAGCGCCCTTGCCGTTGCAATCGCCGAGCGCCCAGATCCCCGGCACGTTCGTTTGCAGCTGATCGTCGACAACGATGTAGCCACGCTCGTCGCAGCGAATTCCCGCCTGGTCGAGACCGAGATCGTCGGTATTGGGGCGGCGCCCCACCGCCAGCAGCAGATGCGAGCCGACGACTTCCGGTGCGTCTTCGATACAGTCAACCTTGGCAACGATATCTTTGCCGCGTGTTGCAAGACTGATGCATTCGGCATTCAGGCGGATCCGGACGCCGTCATGTTCGACGATGTCCCTGATCGCCGCCGATACATCCGCGTCTTCGCGGTGCACAAGCCGCGGCGCCATCTCGATGATCGTCACCTCGCTGCCAAAACGGCGGTACATCTGGCCGAATTCGAGACCAATATAACTGCCGCCGACGATGATCAGATGCGGCGGCAGAACATCGATCGCCATCATCGACGAATTGTTCAGATACGGCACCTGGTCGATGCCGGGCATGTCAGGGACCAGCGCCCGCCCGCCGACATTGACAAAGATCCGTTCGGCGCGCAGCCGCTCGCCGCCAATCTCGACCTCGCGCGGCGACACAAAGCGGGCGTGGCCGCGGAAGAGGCTGATATTGGCCGCATTGTCGAGCGCGGCAGCAAGCCCGTCACGCGATTGTGCGACGATCGCGTCCTTGCGCGCCTTGACGCGCCGCATGTCGACGCCGACCTCGCCGGCGGTCACGACCCCGTATTCGGCGCCACGCCGCGCCATCTGCGCCGCGTAAGCGCTCGCCACCAGCGCCTTGGTCGGGGTGCAGCCGGTGTTGACGCAAGTGCCGCCGACGAGATTTCGTTCCGCGACCGCGACCTTCATCCCGGCGGCGGCAAGCCGAAACGCCAATGACGGCCCGGCCTGACCGGTGCCGATGATGATCGCGTCGAAATCGGGCATGGTTTCCTCCGGATGAGCGTCAGTGCACAGCGCGCCGATCGGAGGCCGCGCGCCGTCTTCCGGTTACAGGTAAGCAGAGCAGGGACGCTCAGGCACTTTTCTGCTGACAGACGGCTTCGATGGCGTAGCCGTCCGGATCGATCACGAAAGCGGCATAATAGGCCGGTCCGTAATAGGATCGAAGCCCCGGACGCCCGTTATCGGTCCCGCCCGCTCCCAGCGCTCTGGCATGAAAAGCATCCACCGCAGCCTGCGATGCGGCATTGAACGCCAAGTGAAATCCCGGACCTGGAGGCTTGACCGGCGATGACTGCTTTTTGAGTGCTAAAAGGTCGCCGCCGCCGGACGGGCCATAGCCAGCCGCATCAGGCTTCGTCCATACGCGCTTCAGTCCGAGCGGGGCGAGTGCGGCGTCGTAAAAGACGATGGCGCGCGCCAAATCAGAAACGCCGAACGAAAGATGACCGAGCACGCGTAACTGTCTCCGGTTGCATGTCTGGCGTCCATCCGCCGGCGTCCCCACCGGCTGCAAGTATCCTGAACCTGAAGGCCGCGACATGATCTGCTGCGCCATCCCGACGAAGGTCGGGACCCATTGCGGCTGTGGGTACCGGCCTTCGCCGGTATGGATCGGGGAAAATCGCGGAAATAACTCCGGCGAGCTCCCGAACCACGACACTGGACCGTGATCGTACCGGAACGAAGCGCAGGGCGCTCCGATCCGGTGGGTGAATCACGGTCTAGGCCGGGGCGAACAGGTCGCTTTTCGGCGCCGCCTGCAGTGTCGCCATTGTTGGGGCGGATGGGGTGGCGAAGGCGGCGTCGTGCTGCAATATCGGCAATGCTTTGTCGGCAAAGAGGCGCATGTTCCTGTCGGCTTCGGCATGCGGGATGCCGCCAAACGAGAATTCGGTGACAAGGTGGTCGGTCCCGGTCACCCGCTGCAATTCGCTGATCTGCTCGATGCAGTCCTCGGGGGTGCCGACAATCTGGATCTTGACGTAGAACTCGGTGGCGCGGACCCGCTCGTCTTCGCTTTGCAGGCGGGCATAGGTTTTGGCCATCTTGCCATAGGTCTCGTAACCTTTGACCGTCGCGAGATGCCCGTCGGAGAAATGGTAGTGGTTGTCGATCGACTCCCATTTCTTGCCGAGCCATTGCATCGCCCGGTCATGCGCCTCGTCGCGGCTCTCGGCGCAGGAGACGTTTGTCAGGATGATTGGCGGCGGCGGATTATGGCCGACGCTGAGCGCGATCTCGCGGTAGTTGACGATGTTCTCGGCGGCTTTCGGCCATTCGTTCTGCATCACGACAAGGATGCCGAAACCGAGCTTCGCCATGATTTCGGCCGATTCCGGGCTGACCGACGAGGCGTAAAACCGCGCCTCGGGGTGCGAGATCGGGCGCGGCCGGATCGCGGTCTTCGGGATCTGGTAGAATTCGCCCTGCCATTCGAATTCGGGCTCGGCCAGCGCCTTGCGGATCAGCTGTGCGGCTTCGGCAAAACGCGGCCGGGCCTCGCCCATCGGGATGCGGAAGCCCGCGTATTCGACGCTCGCCGCACCGCGGCCAAAACCGAACAGACAGCGCCCGCCACAGAGGATGTCGAGGAGCGCGATCTCTTCGGCCACCCGAATCGGATCGTGCCATGGCAGGACGATGACCGAGGTGCCAAACGTGAGTCGCTGGGTGCGGCCGGCGAAATAGGCGAGCAATTGGAGCGGCGCCGGCGACATCGCATAGCCGGTGAAATGGTGTTCGAGCGCGAACAGCGAGTCGAAACCGAGCGGCTCGGCAAGGTCGCCCATCGCCAGATGATCGCGGACGACCGCGACATCGGGGCGGCCAGGTTCTGACAGCATATTGAGTGCAATGCCGACTTTCATGGTTGCTCTCCTCGCGGCCTATCTCGAAATCAAGTAGGCAACTTCAACAGGTCTCCGTCGCCCCGCGAAAGCGGGGTCCGGGACGGCAGTCCAAGCCGTCGCCGCCCCCCGGATTCCTGCTGTCGCGCGCTGTCGCGGGAATGACCGGTCAGCACTCATTGTGCAGACTGCTTGATCTCGCTCTATTTGCTCTATTTGGTTTTATTTTCCGCGCACGCGATACCTTTTATTTTCCGCGCACGCGATACCACGGATGCGGCTGGCCCGGGATCTTGGCGCGCAAGGTGTAGACCGAGGTCCGCGCGGTAAAAAAGATCGTCTTCAGATCGGGGCCGCCAAAGGCCAGGTTGGCCGGCACCTCCGGCGTGCGGATAATGCCGAGCCGTGAGCCGTCGGCGGCGAACACCCAGGTGCCGCCCGGACCGGTGCAGTAGACATGGCCCTGCTGGTCGACCTTCATGCCGTCGGGCACCCCGTCGGTTTCGTCCGACGACATGTCGGCGAAGATCCGCCGCTTGACCATGTTGCCGGCCGAATCGAGCTCGATCGCATGGATATATTGGGCATGGCGGGTATTGGCGACGTAGAGCACGCGCTCGTCGGGTGAAAACGCCAGCCCGTTCGGATATTCGAATTCGGCGACGAGGCGGCTCGTGCCGTCGGGATTGACGGCGTATACGCCGGAATGCGCCAGTTCCTTGTCGGGAAGTGCTATGCGCAAACCGGGGTCGGTAAACCAGATGCTGCCATCCGATTTGCAGACGACGTCATTGGGCCGATTGATGCGTTTGCCCTCGTAGCGGTCGATCAAGACCTCGCTGTGACGGTCGTCCGACCAGCGCGTCAGCCGGCGGTTGCCGCCCTCGCAGATCACCAGCCTGCCTTGCAGGTCAAAGGTTGTGCCGTTGCCTTCGCCGGTATTGCTGCGCACGGTTTCCGCCGCCTGGCCCGGCCGCAGCCGGTAGAACATGCTCGCGCGCACATCGGCAAAATAATAGAAGTCGTCGGGATGCCATAACGGCCCCTCGGTAAAGACAAACCCGGTTGCCGGCCGTTGCGCCTCTGTCGTTTCCAGCACCGTATCAAGCCCGGCCATCTCGACCCTCCCATCGCGATCGTTCTGCTCGGCGAGAGGCTACTCCTCTGAACATCGGCCTGTCCATTGACGCGCCTGTCTGGCGCGGCGCCCAAACGGGAAGCGCGCGAATGCGGCTCGCCGGGACAAGGAGCCACGATCCAAGGACCGGTAGCTGGAACTCCGCTAGCCAGAACCCTGCGCTCGTTTCCCGCCCGCTCCGTGATTCCGCCGAGGCCGAACCCGGGGTTCCCGCTCCATCGCTCCCCTGCCCCGGCTCTCGCGGCGATGACGCGGGCCAACAATCCCCGCCATCCGTTTTGGTTCGCAGCCCGGCCGACCGTGGGCTGGCGGGTGGCATCGGCGGGTTGAACGCATTAGATTGAGCGGACGTGCAGCTGAGCCCGTGCGCCCCGCCAGGCTCGCACTATCCGCCCGCCCCCTCCTGCCGGGCGCGGGAATTTTGTTGGAACCGGAATTCAGCCTGCGATGGATCTTGCCAGCCCCACCACACTCCCCGCGACGGTAGACGCGACGCTCGCGATGCTCGGCAGCGCCGATTACGTCGCCGACCGCAGCCTGGCGACGGCGGTCCATCTGGCGCTACATTTGAAGCGGCCGCTGTTCCTCGAGGGTGAGGCCGGGGTCGGCAAAACCGAAATCGCCAAGGTATTGGCGACCGCACTGGGGCGCCGGCTGATCCGTCTGCAGTGCTATGAGGGGCTCGACGTCGCCTCGGCCGTGTACGAGTGGGATTATGCGCGCCAGATGATCGAGATCCGCCTCGCCGAGGCGGCCGAAGAAGACCGCGGCGAGATCGAGAGCACCATCTTTTCCGACCGGTTTTTGATCAAGCGTCCGTTATTGCAGGCGCTGGAGCCCGACATGGCCGGCGCCCCGGTGCTGCTGATCGACGAACTCGACCGCACCGACGAACCGTTCGAGGCCTATCTGCTCGAAATCCTGTCCGATTTCCAGGTGACGATCCCGGAGATCGGAACCATCCATGCCGAACACCCGCCGATCGTGATCATCACCTCGAACCGCACCCGCGAAATCCATGACGCGCTAAAGCGGCGCTGTTTTTACTATTGGGTCGATTATCCGACCGCGGCCCGCGAACTGGAGATCTTGAAGCGCAAGGCGCCGGGAGCGGCCGAACACCTGTCGCGCGAAGTTGTCGGCTTTGTACAGAAGTTGCGCGCGATGGATTTGTTCAAGCTGCCCGGCATCGCCGAGACCATCGACTGGACCGAGGCATTGATGCAATTGGACGTGCTCGAACTGACGCCGCAAGCGATCAACGATACGCTCGGCGTATTGCTCAAATACCAGGACGACATCGCGCGCATCCAGGGCAGCGAAGCCGCCCGCCTGCTCGACCAGATCAAGGCCGAAGCGGCCGCCGCGGCGGAGTGAGCGGACCGGGTTGATGCTGACGCTATCCGATAAGCGGGCTCTTGTACCGTCTCGACCAGAACCAGGGATGGACAGTCAAATCGCCTCGGTCATCCCCGCAGAGGGTCGAAAATTTGCCAAGGTCTACGTAGTTGGCGCTTGATAACAAAAATTGATGGTTTGAGCGAAATACCGTTTCATGAGTCAGAAATCGTGGAGATAAGGGTCAATCACGGGGAATAGATGACACGATCGGATCGGTCGTTCCATCCCGCCACGCTGGCGAAGGCCGGCGCCCATGGCGGGGGTGGGTCCTGGCCTGCGCCGGGAAGTCGGCTGGGGGCGCGGGGCTGATGGGCGCGCAGCCATCCGTCACCGGAGGCTCGCTGCTTGCGAACCTGATGCATTTCGCTCGCACCCTGCGGGCGGCGGGGCTGCCGGTCGGCCCCGGCAAGGTCATCGATGCGGTCGACGCGGTCAGGACGGTCGGCATCACCGACCGCCGCGATTTCTACTGGACATTGCACGCGGTTTTTGTCAACCGGCCGGATCAGCGGCTGATCTTCGACCAGGCGTTCCACGTCTTTTGGCGCAACCCCGACCTCCTAAAAAAGATGATGGCGCTGGTGTTGCCCGAAATGCGCGTCCCGGGTGACGAGGACCGCGGTGCGGAGATGGCGCGGCGTCTTGCTGAAGCCTTGCACCCCGGCCGTGACGAAAACACCGGCGAGCCCGAGGAGGTCGAGACCGAAATCGATGCGGTGATGACGTTTTCCGACCGCGAGCAATTGCGCAGCATGGATTTCGAGAAGATGTCGCTCGAAGAACTGGCGCGCGCCAAGGCGGCGATCGCCCGTTTGCGGCTGCCGGTCGAGGATCTGCCGACCCGCCGCTTTGCTCCCGACCGGCATGGCGCCCGCGCCGATCTGCGCGCGACCTTGCGTGCCGCGCTGCGATCGGGCGGGCTGATCGAGCTGAAGCGCAAAAGCCCGCGCCGCCGGCCGCCGCCGCTCGTCGTGTTGTGCGACATTTCGGGCTCGATGAGCCGCTACAGCCGCGTCTTTCTGCATTTCATGCACACGGTCACCAACGACCGCGATCGGGTTTTCACCTTTGTTTTCGGCACCCGCCTGACCAATATTACCCGTTATTTGCGGTTTCGCGACGTCGATTTGGCGCTCGAGCGGGTCGGCGAAGCAGTTGCCGACTGGTCGGGCGGGACCCGCATCGGTCACTCGATCGCCGAGTTCAACCGGCTGTGGTCGCGTCGGCTGTTGGGTCAGGGCGCGATCGTCCTGCTGATCACCGACGGGCTCGATCGCGACGCCGGCACCGGCTTGGGGCGTGAGATGGATCGGCTGCACCGCTCGTGCCGGCGGCTGATTTGGCTCAACCCGCTGTTGCGCTACGAGGGTTTCGAACCAAGATCACTCGGGATGCGGGCGATGATGCCCTATGTCGACGAGTTTCGGCCGGTGCACAATCTCGAAAGCCTCGAGGAACTGATCGGGGTGCTGAGCGCG
>Ga0335074_10012367_pt1 | contig 11965 bp, 6 predicted proteins | sample Lox_Sample_23_FD_206715 | JGI IMG/M metagenome (GOLD analysis project Ga0335074, IMG submission 206715) | Soil microbial communities from Loxahatchee National Wildlife Refuge, Florida, United States - Lox_Sample_2.3 | ecosystem: Environmental > Terrestrial > Soil > Wetlands | place: USA: Florida...
GAAGGGGGCTGAAGTGACAGGGCAATGGGCCGGGCCGCCAAGGGAGCAGCCACAGGCGGCACTGCGCCGCGCGGCATTCAGTGCCTGGGCAGCATTGTTGCTGCTGCTGCTGCTGGTGCTCACGAACTGCAGGCCCCCGATTCAGGTCACCCGCATGGATCCACGCGAAGTTCAGCGCGAACTGACCAGCAACGTGATCTCGACAGGCAACCTCAGCGATCAGACCGAGATTGTGTTGCGTCGCCAGAATCTGTCGGCACTGCTCGCAACAGACCCAGAGGCAGCAATCGCGAGCCTTCATCGGACCGCGGTAGCAGAAGACGCAGACCCGGATCTTCTGTTCGCCCTGGCTGAACTGTCGTTCCGCCATGCCGAAGACACCGGCAAGCGCAGCTATTTTCTTGCGGCCTCTATCTACGCGTTTGCGTTCTTGTTTCCCGATGACCCGACACAACGGCCTAGCGCTTTCGACCCGCGCATTCGCATTGCATGCGACCTTTACAACCGTGGCCTTACATCTGCCTTCGCGTCCGCCGACCGAACCAGGGTGGAATTCCGCTCAGGTCATTTCGATCTTCCGTTCGGTGGGATCGACATCAGGTTCGACCAGGAAACCGCACGTTGGGGGAACCTGCCGCTGTCGGATTTCACCCCGGCAGATGAATTGCACATCAAAGGGCTGCAAAACCGCTATCGTCAGCGGGGGATCGGTGCCCCACTCGCGGCGGATGCCACGTCGGTCGTGCAGGAAAAGGGCTTTCGGGTCACGCCAGATGTGAAAGTTCCGGTGACGGCTCTGCTGCGCGTTGACGTCTCCCGGCAGAAACTGGCTGACGGACGCCTGAGTGGGCAAATCGATATCTATCCGGCTTTCGACCCGAGCCTGATCGAGATTCGGGGGCAGTCGGTCCCGTTGGAAGTCGACACCAGTGCGGCATTTGCCTATGGCCTCAGCGATCCGAAAATCTGGGCTAGCGAATTCCGCGGCTTTCTGAACGGTGCCTATTTCGACGGGGACCGCTCTCCGATTGATGGTCTTGAACCCTATCGCCCGGGCCAGATCCCGGTCGTGTTCATCCACGGGACGGCGTCCAGTTCCGGCCGCTGGGCCGATCTTGTCAACGACCTGCAGAGCGATCCGGTTATTCGGGATCATTACCAGTTCTGGTGGTTTACCTATAACACAGGAAATCCTACCGCCTTGTCCGCCCTGCAATTGCGCAGGGCGCTGGAAGCGGCTGTCCAAAGCGTCGATCCCGAAGGTAAGGACCCGGCGCTGAACCAGATCGTATTGGTAGGTCACAGCCAAGGCGGTCTTCTGGCCAAGATGCTTGTAGTCGATAGCGGATCCAAGATTTGGGATGCCTTCAGCAGGAAATCACCGGAAGACCTCAAGGTGTCGCCGCAAACGCGCGAATTGCTGCGCGAGGCGTTGTTCCTCAAGCCGGAGCCGCGGGTCCGGCGCGTCATCTTCATCGCGACGCCACAGCATGGCAGCTACGTCGCCGGGTCTGTAATCGGTCAGCTTCTGGGACGCCTCGTCACCCTGCCGCTAAGCCTGGCGAAGTCGATGGGCGAGGTCATGACCGGCAACCTCGATGCCCTGCGAGTTGCCCGCGCGGGATCCGGCAGCGTCTGGTCGATGACTCCCGGCAACCCGATTCTGCAGACGTTTGCCAAGCTACCCATCTCGAAGAACGTCGCCGCCAATTCGATTATTCCAGTACTGGGCAACGGTCCGATTGAGGCCGGTGACGATGGTGTCGTGACGTACAAGAGCGCCCACATCGATGGCGTAGAATCTGAACTGATCATACGAAATGCGGGCCATTCGGTGCAATCCAATCCGCAAACCGTCGATGAAGTACGTCGCATTCTGCTGCTGCACCTGGCGCAGGCATGCCCCCATGGCTGTGCACCGCCATCTGCCTCGATCCCTGCCGGTCCACCAGCCAACATGAGCGATACGTCAACTCCTGAGCCGCAACTTCAAAAAAACGTGCTGCGGGTAAACCAGGTTGCAGGACCCAGGGAATGACGCAGAAAGTCACCCCTGTCCCCGCTCCAGAGGAGGCTCCGCTCCATGATCATTTCGCCGCTCGCCGGCAAGCCGGCACCAAAGGAAATGCTGATCGATCCGGCGCGGCTGGAGCGCGCGTTTATTGAGAGCCGGCCCGCTCTCGACGATCCGGGAAACCTGGTGAGGTTCGGCACCAGCGGGCACCGCGGCTCGCCACTGCGTGGATCGTTCACCGAGGCACACATTCTCGCGATCACCCAGGCCATCTGCGACTACCGTAAGGCACACGGCACCACCGGGCCGCTCTTCATGGGCAAGGACACCCACGCGATTTCCGGGCCGGCCCAGCGGACCGCACTGGAGGTCCTTGCGGCCAACGATGTTGAGACCGTCATTCAACGCGGTGACGGTGTGACGCCGACGCCGGTGATCTCACGGGCGATCCTGGTACATAATCACGGCCGCACGGAGCGCCTTGCCGACGGCATTGTCATCACACCGTCGCATAACCCGCCGGAGGACGGTGGTTTCAAATACAATCCACCCAATGGGGGACCGGCCGACACCGATGTCACGCATTGGGTCGAAAACCGGGCGAATGCGATATTGCGCGGCAACAATGCCGATGTCAGGCGCGTTACGCTGACCGATGCCATGCGCGCGGACACCACCCATCAGGAAGATCTGATCCATCCCTACGTCGATGACCTTCGTCATGTCGTTGACATGGATGCCATTCGCGCCGCCGGATTGAAGCTGGCCGTCGATCCGCTGGGTGGCGCCGCCGTGCATTACTGGGAACCGATCAATGCCACCTATGGATTGGACATTGCGGTGGTCAATCCAGTCATCGATCCCACCTTCTCCTTCATGACAGTTGATCATGATGGGGTGATCCGCATGGATTGCTCCAGCCCCTACGCGATGGCGCGCCTGGTGGGCCTCAAAGATCGCTACAGCGTCGCCTTTGCGAACGACCCCGATTCCGACCGTCACGGAATCGTCACGCCGAGTGCGGGGTTGATGAACCCCAACCACTATCTCGCGGTCGCGATCCAGTACTTGCTGACGCATCGCCCCGACTGGCCGGCAGACACCACCGTCGGCAAGACATTGGTCAGCAGCAGCATGATCGACCGCGTGGTCCGCAAACTGGGCCGACGCGTCTATGAGGTTCCGGTCGGCTTCAAGTGGTTCACGCCAGGGCTGTTCCATGGCATGTGTTGCTTTGGTGGAGAGGAGAGTGCTGGGGCCAGTTTTCTGCGGCGCAACGGCGGCGTGTGGACTACGGACAAGGATGGCCCCATCATGAACCTGCTCGCGGCCGAGATCACCGCGCGCACTGGTAAGGACCCTGGCGAGCACTACCGCACGCTGACCCTGGAATTCGGAACACCGTACTACACGCGTATCGACGCACCCGCGACCATGGAGCAGAGGGAAGCACTGCAACGACTGTCGCCGGAAGCGGTTCAGGCTCCACATCTGGCTGGAGAGCCGATCATCGCCAAACTGACACGCGCGCCCGGAAACGACGCTCCGATCGATGGTCTCAAAGTTGTTACCGCCAGCGGCTGGTTCGCAGCGCGTCCGTCCGGCACGGAAGCGGTTTACAAAATCTACGCCGAAAGCTTCAAGGATGAGGCGCATCTGGGCGCGATCGTCCGCGAGGCGCAGTCCATGGTCGATGCCGCATTAGCCTTTGCAGGACCGGCCGCGAGTTGACCAATTGCCGGAAACGCATAGCGGCCGCGACCGGGAGTGCAGTGGATTCTAAGCGGCCGTCGCTGCGATTTGCGACGGAAGCCTCCTGGCAGATTCCTCATCGAGACACATCAGCGGCCGCAACTATCGGGCCTGACTGAAGGGACCCGCCCAGGCGACGGAGGCCGACAGGTTCTGCTGTGCTGAGCCAAACGGAACTGCGTATCCAGACGGCACCAAGACCATAGGGAGATCACCGTGACAAACGCACTCTCGACCTCGGAACGGGCGCTAATCGACGCATATTGGCGAGCGGCCAACTACCTGTCGGTCGGCCAGATCTATCTCTATGACAATCCACTGCTGAAGGAGCCCCTCTCCAAGGACCACATCAAACCGCGGCTTCTGGGACACTGGGGAACAACGCCGGGCCTGAATTTCATTTATGCTCATTTGAACCGCCTGATCAAAAAGCACGACCTTGATATGATCTATATCACGGGACCCGGGCATGGCGGTCCCGCTATGGTTGCCAATGCCTACCTTGAGGGAACGTACAGCGAGGTATACCCGAATATCTCCCCGGACGAGGAGGGAATGAAGCGCCTGTTTACGCAGTTTTCTTTTCCAGGTGGGATTCCGAGCCACGTGGCGCCAGAAACCCCGGGCTCGATCCACGAAGGCGGCGAACTTGGCTACGCCCTCTCTCACGCCTATGGGGCGGCCTTCGATAATCCCGGTCTCGTCGTCGCATGTGTTATTGGAGACGGCGAGGCAGAAACCGGTCCTTTGGCCACAAGCTGGCATTCCAACAAGTTTCTCAACCCCGCAACTGATGGTACTGTTCTGCCAATCTTGCACCTCAACGGCTATAAGATTGCCAATCCGACGGTACTGGCTCGCATCAGCCACGAGGAGCTGGATCACCTTTTGCGTGGCTATGGCTACACCCCGTACTTCGTCGAGGGCAATGAGCCTCTGCCTATGCATGAGCTCATGGCCGCCACTCTTGATACCGTCTTCGAAGACATCCGGCGCATCCGGTCCGAGGGGCAGCGGACGGGAGCACAACGTCCTCGCTGGCCGATGATCGTGCTGCGGACGCCTAAAGGCTGGACATGTCCCAAGGAGATCGACGGACGACGCACGGAAGACTATTGGCGCGCGCATCAGGTGCCCATGGGAGAAATGCAAGGAAATCCCGCCCACGTGCACATCCTCGAAGATTGGATGAAGAGCTATGGGCCACGGGATCTGTTTGATGATAGCGGCCGGCTCCGGCAGGACCTGGCGGACTTGCCCCCTAAAGGCACTCGCCGGATGAGCGCCAACCCTCATGCCAATGGGGGTTTGCTTCTCCGCGACCTGCGCCTTCCAAACTTCCGTGATTACGCGGTCGAGGTACCAGCGCCGGGCGCGGCGACAGCAGAGTCGACACGCGTGATGGGAAGGTTCTTGCGTGACGTCATGCAGCTCAACTCGGAGATGCGCAATTTCCGGCTCTTCAGTCCGGACGAGAACAACTCGAATCGTTGGCAGGACGTGCTGGAAGTCACCAATCGGGCCTGGATGGCCGACACGTACGAATGGGACGACCATCTCGCCCCCGATGGCCGGGTCATGGAGATGCTGAGCGAGCACCAGATGCAGGGTTGGCTCGAGGGTTACCTGCTGACCGGCCGCCATGGGTTCTTCTCGTGCTATGAGGCGTTCATCCACATCATCGACGCCATGTTCAACCAGCACGCCAAATGGCTGAAGGTGTGCAATCAGATCGGGTGGCGGCGCCCCATTGCCTCACTCAACTATCTTCTCTCCAGCCACGTCTGGCGCCAGGATCACAATGGCTTCAGCCACCAGGACCCAGGCTTCATCGACCACGTTGTCAACAAAAAGGCGGAAGTGATCCGCATCTATCTTCCGCCGGACGCCAACTGCCTGCTATCGGTGACAGACCATTGCTTGCGAAGCAGGAACTACGTCAACGTTGTGGTTGCCGGAAAGCAGCCTGCGCCGCAATGGCTGACCATGGACGAAGCGGTCAAACACTGCACCGCCGGGCTTGGGATATGGGATTGGGCGAGCAGCGATCGAGGCGGTGAGCCCGATGTGGTGATGGCGTGTTGCGGTGACGTGCCGACGCTGGAAACCCTCGCCGCCGTTGACCTGCTACGCCAGTATGCTCCGGAATTGAAGGTCCGCGTCATCAACGTTGTTGACCTGATGAAACTGCAGCCTCCGAGCGAGCACCCGCATGGTCTGTCAGATTATGAGTTTGATGCTTTTTTCACCACGGACAAGCCGATCATCTTTGCCTATCACGGTTATCCCTGGCTGATCCATCGATTGACCTATCGCCGCACCGGCCATGCAAATCTTCACGTTCGCGGTTACAAGGAGGAGGGAACCACGAGTACGCCGTTCGATATGTGCGTGATGAATGAGCTCGATCGCTTCAGCCTGGTGAAGGCGGTGATCAAGCTCGTGCCAAGCCTCAGCGTTCGGGCGGCCTACGCGATGCAGGCGATCCATAACAAGCTGATCGAACACAAGGAGTACATCAGCCGGTATGGCGACGACATGCCCGAAATCGCAGGCTGGTCCTGGGCGCGCTCGGAAGCCACGCGCGCGGTCCGTTCAACGGAGTCGGACAACATCTAATTAGATCGCCCGGCGGACCAGCAAGCCGAAAGAAACGGGGACACGGGGAGGGACGATCCTATGAACGACGATAGAAGAAGCCCGAGCAATCTGGCGGCCCCCGATCGCGGCGCACTGCTTGAACAATACGGCTGCGGACCAGTCCGGTTCAGCGGGACGCATGAGGCGTTGTACGAGCGCCATCTGATGTTCGACAACGTCGTTGACGCTGCCGCTGCTGGCCCGCGCGAACGTTACGAGGCAGTCGCACATTCCGTTCGTGACGTCCTGTCGCAGCGCTGGTTACGTACGGATCAGACCTACGGGCAGGAGAACCCGAAGCGTATTTATTATCTGTCCATGGAGTTCCTGATAGGGCGCTCTCTTGCCAACAACCTCATGAACCTTCTTATCGAGCCGCTCGCAAGAGAGTCAGCCGAGGTAAAAGGGCTCGACTTTTCCATGTTGCTGGAGGAGGAACCAGACGCCGGTCTTGGGAACGGTGGTCTTGGTCGCTTGGCGGCATGCTTTATCGATTCGATGGCAACGCTGCAACTCCCGGCGATCGGCTACGGTCTCCGCTACGAATATGGTATTTTCCGCCAGGCAATCGAGGACGGCTGGCAACGCGAGCAACCGGACAATTGGCTGCGTCGCCCGGATCCCTGGGAGGTGGCTCGTCCCGAAGAGCAAGTGGAGGTCCAACTCGGCTGCTCCTTCGAAGTGCGGGGCGGGACCTTGGGTGTCGTTCCAGGGCGGCCATCGGTCTTGATCGGCCTTCCGTATGACCGGCCCGTGGTTGGCTACGGCGGCAGGAACATCAATACTCTTCGGCTGTGGGCAGCGGCGGCGGCGGATTTCTTCGACTTCCAGGAGTTCAGCGCCGGCGAATTCGTGAGTGCGCTCGCCGAGAGGCTGTCGGCAGAGTCTCTGACGCGGGTTCTGTATCCCGACGATTCAACCAGCCTGGGCCAGGGATTGCGCTTTGTGCAGGAGTATTTCCTGGTTGCATGCTCTCTCGCCGATCTGATTCGGCGATTCCGCCGGAACAATTCCGACTGGAATGCGCTGCCCGACAAGGTCGCTATCCAGCTCAATGACACCCATCCCAGCCTGGCAGTCCCCGAACTGATGCGAATCCTCCTTGACGAAGCGCATCTCGGTTGGGATCTGGCCTGGGACCTTTCCCGTCGCACCTTGGCCTACACGAATCATACGCTGCTGCCTGAAGCGCTGGAGAAATGGCCGCTCGCGTGGTTTGAAGTTCTTTTGCCCCGCCATCTGGAAATCATCCTGGAAATCAACCGCCGGCTGCTGGAAGACGCACGGACCCAGGATGCCGGACATGCAGACCGGCTGAGCCGCATAAGCCTGATCGAAGAGGGGCCGCAACGGAAAATCCGCATGGCGAACCTTGCCATTGTGGGCTCACACAGCATCAATGGGGTTGCCGCCATCCATTCGCATCTGTTGAGGACCATGACCGTCAAGGACCTCGCCGACATGTACCCGGAGCGATTCAACAACAAGACGAACGGCGTAACCCCACGGCGTTGGCTGCTTTTGGCAAATCCGCCTCTTGCCGCCTGCATCAGTGAAGCGATTGGCGACCGCTGGATCACCGATCTTGATGAACTGACGAAACTGGCGCCGCTTGCCAACGATCGTGGCTTCATAGAGGCCGTGCGAAAGGCAAAATGGGCTGCCAAGACCAGGTTTGTGGAGTGGCTTCAGGCAACGGCCGGTGTGACCGTCAATCCGGACTCCATCTTCGATAGCCAGATAAAGCGGATCCACGAGTATAAGCGGCAGCTCCTGAATGCCTTACGGATTGTGGTTCTTTACGACAGGATACGGCAAAACCCGGGCCTGGAGATCGCCCCCAGAACGTTCTTTTTCGCCGGCAAGGCCGCCCCTGCATACCAGCTTGCCAAAATCATCATCAAATTCATCAACAACCTCGCTGGCACGATTGTGGGCGATCCAATGGTGTGCGACCGGATCAAGGTTGTGTTTCTGCCGGAATACTGTGTGTCCCTCGCTGAACGCATGATTCCCGCGACCGACGTATCCAACCAGATATCGACGGCTGGTTACGAGGCGAGTGGAACAAGCAACATGAAATTCATGATGAACGGCGCCCTCACCATTGGGACACGAGACGGTGCCACCATCGAAATGGCCGAGGCTGCGGGCGAGGACAATCTCTTTATATTCGGACTGACCGCCGACCAGGTGGCCAGTAACCGCAGTTGGTACAGTCCTCGGTGGCACTATGACAACGAGCCGGAAACCCGGGCGGCACTGGATCTGATCTTCTCGGACCATTTCAGCCGCTATGAACGTGGTGCCTTTGAGCCGTTGCGTGAAACGTTGCTGACTGGCGGTGACCATTACATGCACCTCGCCGATCTCACGTCGTATCTCCATGCGGACGAGAAACTGCTGAAGCTGTATGCTGACCCGCAAGGCTGGACCGCCACAGTCATCAAGAACGTCGCCAGCTCCGGCCGCTTCTCCAGTGACCGCACGATCGCCGAATACGCACGGGACATCTGGAATGCGAAACCCTGTCCGGTGCCGTGACGAAACACGGGCAGTCCTGCCGCGCAGGAGTGGATGCGGCCCCGATCCCTTGTGCGGGGACAGCCGGGCTTGACTTGCGCCGGTCGGATTGATTTTGGCTGGGCAAAGGCCACGGCATTGACGCTACCCGGTCCTGGTCGTTCGCCCACGGGCCAGGACACGGGGGAACCAACGCCGTGCGCCATGGCAATATCGTCTCACTCGCGGACGAAAGTGCTCACGGGCGCGAAGCGGCGCCCGCGTTGATCGGCTAAGGTTCCATATCGAACAGGATTGATCGCCAATGTCCCAGTGTCCCGTTGTTGCCGCGTGCCGCCCATGACCCACCCTCTCTCAGTGGCCATCGCCGGCCTGGGTACCGTTGGCGGCGGCGTATTGAAGCTGCTGCGCGATAATGCCGACGTGATTGCCGCACGCGCCGGCCGCTCCATCGCGGTGACTGCCGTCTCCGCCCGCGACCGCACCAAAGACCGCGGCGTATCGCTGTCCGGCCTGCGCTGGTACGAAGACCCGGTGGCGCTCGCCACCGATTCCGGCGTGGACGTGGTGGTGGAACTGATCGGCGGTGCGGAGGGTCCCGCGCGGTCCCTCGCCGAGGCGGCCATCGCCGCTGGCAAGCCGCTGGTCACCGCCAACAAGGCGATGTTGGCGGTGCATGGTGCGGCGCTCGCTGCCGCGGCAGAGCACTGCAATGTGCCGCTGGGGTTCGAGGCGGCGGTGGCCGGCGGCATCCCCGTCATCAAGGCGCTGCGTGAGGGGCTGGCCGGCAACCGCATCTCCCGCCTCGCCGGCATCCTGAACGGCACCTGCAACTACATCCTGACCCAGATGCGCGAGCGTGGGCGGGAATTCGCCGAAGTGCTGGCCGACGCCCAGAAGCTTGGCTACGCCGAGGCCGATCCGTCCTTCGACATCGACGGCATCGACGCCGCCCACAAGCTGGCGATCCTTGCGGCGCTGGCGTTCGGCCGGCCGGTCGCATTCGACGCAGTTTATGTGGAGGGCATTCGCCGAATCTCGGCGTTGGACATCGCCTTCGCCGGCGAGCTTGGCTACCGCATCAAATTGCTCGGTCTCGCGCGGCAGGCGGATGGCGGGCCCGAGGGCGGCATCTCGGCGCGGGTGCATCCCTGCATGGTGCCTGCCGCGGCGCCGATCGCGCGGGTGGACGGCGTGTTCAACGCCGTGGTGGCAGAGGGCGATTTCGTCGGCCGTGTGATGCTGGAGGGCCGCGGCGCCGGCGCCGGCCCCACCGCGTCTGCGGTGGTGGCGGACCTGATCGACATCGCGCGCAACCGGCTGACTCCCGTGTGGGGCGCGGCGTTCGATGCGCTGTCCAACGCGCCGAGCATGCCGATGAGCATGCATGTCGGGCCATATTATTTGCGGCTGATGGTGGTGGATCGGCCGGGCGTGATCGCGGATGTGACTGCGGTGCTGCGCGATCTGGGTGTCTCGCTGGAATCGATGCTGCAACGAGGCCGCGCGCCGGGCGAGGCTGTTCCCGTCGTGCTGGTCACGCACGAGACGCAGGAAAGCGCGATGACTGCGGCGCTGGAGCGCATTGGCGCCCTGGATGCGGTGCTGGAGACGCCGACGTTGATCCGGATCGAAGCGGGGTAGCATCGACGGCACAAGTAATGGATTACTAACGATTTCAATGACAGTCATGGAAACCCGCTACGGTGGTCTGGCCCAGCAGATCGCGCGAAGCAGGGTCAGCCGGACAAAGCGCGGCGACCATGGCAGTGGCCGGCGAGTTACGCGCATTGGCCGAACGGATTGTGCGACTCGAAACGGCACCTGGCCCTCCGCCTCCCGGTCTATTGCCGCCACCGGAAACCTGCCCACCGGAAACCTGAATGCGAACCGGCGCACCACCCCGCCGCGTTGACTCCCCTGCGTCGCCCGCTATAACCCCCGCTCTCCGGCCGCCGGGCCCTCCCCGCGGCCCGTGTTGTCTTGGGAAAGTCCGATCCGATGTTCGCTGTGATCCGCACCGGCGGGAAGCAGTACCGCGTTACCCCCAATGCGGTGCTGAAAGTGGAAAAGCTGGAAGCCGAGCCGGGCGCCACCGTGACCTTCACGGACGTGCTCGCTCTGGGCACGGCGGACGGCCTGACGCTGGGCGCCCCGGTCGTGGCCGGCGCCGAGGTTACCGCGACCGTCATCGCCCAGGACCGCCTGGACAAAGTCATCATCTTCAAGAAGCGCCGCCGGCAGAACAGTCGGCGGAAGAATGGGCACCGCCAGCATGTGACCGTGCTGCGGGTGGCCGGCTTCGCCAAGGACGGCTCAGCGCTGGCCGATCCCGAGGCATTGGATCTGGCAGCCGACCACCCCGCCACCTTCGAACCCGCCGCCGAGCCGCCGGCTGAGATCGCACCCGGCCCGGCCGCGATGGACGTGGTTGAATCGCTCTCGCTGGAGTCGGGCGAGCCGTCCGGACAGCCTGCTCCAGCCAGCAACCCCGAGGGTGGCCGGGTACTGGCCGCGCCTGCCACCGAGACCCACGATGCCGCGTTCGAACCAGCCACCCAGCCGCCGGCCGAGGTCGCCGCTGGCCCGGCCGCCATGGATGTGGTCGAGTCGCTGGCCCTGGAAACCGGAGGCGAATCAGAACCAGCCGCCCCGGCCGAGCCGAAGCAGGAGTAACGCAGCATGGCACACAAAAAGGCGGGCGGCTCGTCTCGCAACGGGCGCGATACGGAAGGCCGGCGCCTCGGCATCAAGAAGTTCGGCGGCGAGGCCGTGCTGGCCGGCAACATCCTGGTGCGCCAGCGCGGGACCAAGTGGCATCCGGGCGAGAATGTCGGCCTGGGCCGCGACCACACCATTTTCGCCTTGATCGACGGGAAGGTGGAGTTCCGGCGCCGCTCGGACGACCGCGTGCACATCTCGGTGCGACCGTTGCCGGCCGCGGCCGAGTAAGCGCGTCCGGACCGGCGGGTTAACGACGGGGGCCGGCAGCGCAGCCGGCCCCCGTTCTGTTTGTGGAGAGAAGGCCATGGCCGG
>Ga0335074_10012370_pt1 | contig 11962 bp, 10 predicted proteins | sample Lox_Sample_23_FD_206715 | JGI IMG/M metagenome (GOLD analysis project Ga0335074, IMG submission 206715) | Soil microbial communities from Loxahatchee National Wildlife Refuge, Florida, United States - Lox_Sample_2.3 | ecosystem: Environmental > Terrestrial > Soil > Wetlands | place: USA...
TCTCGGCTGCGGTGTCGGCGATGTACGACAGGATCGCACCGCCATCCGCGATGGCCTGAGCACCCTGCCACGGCCGGAACGAATAGCCGAGGGTGAACATGTCGGAGTCCGAACGGACTCCCGGGTAACGGAACAGATCCCAGGTCCCGCCGATCGCGTCGCGCGCCTCGAAGATGGCGTACGAGAGACGGGGGCACCGCGCCTGGAGGTAGCGGGCGGCGCCGATCCCGGACAGGCCGGCGCCGACGATCAGGACGTCGAGGTGCTCAGGGCTGCTGTTCATCGGTGGTCTCCGCGAGTGTTCCCAGCGAACTCTAAACGAGTGCGCGGCCGTGATCGAGACCGCGATCGTCCGCTTCACCCCGCTTCACCCCGCGCGGGTGATGCAGCGACGGCCCCAGCGGCGGTGCAATGAACACAGGAGGTGCCCGCCATGACCGGATCGGCACTAGCTCCCGTCATCATCCCCATCGTCGCGTTCGTAGCCCTCGTCGTGTGGATCGGGATGGTCTTCTACGCGAACGCCCACCCCTCCGTTCACGGCCGCGAGGCCGGGGCCGCGCACGAGGAGCACCAGGACCACGAAGCAGCCGCGCGCGAGGACGGAACGCAAAACCGCCCGGGAGCCGACCGGCGGGCCGCGTAGCGCACGCTCCCCGCTCAGCGCACCCTCGCGCCAGCGTCGTCGCGACGGACATCCTCTTGGCCTGCTCGTTTGCGTCGCTGCCCGGTTATCCCGGCTACGCGCAGCCGACGGCAAATATCCATCATCCGGTCATTCCTCTGATACTCGGCGAAGTCGGCCGGTAACTCATCAGAGTTTCTCTGACGCATCCCACACGTGCGTAAACGGCGTACCCCCATCAGGCGTCCTATCGCTGAGACTGAACCGGCCGCAGCGCTAGCTGCCAGCCAGAGCCAGCACCGGTTAGGGAGAGCCAGCGCCGGGCCATTCCAAGGGGAGAGGAATGGCCCGGCGTTCGGCTATCTGCTCACGGCCGACGCGGCCATTTCGGTTCCGGCGGGCTCGCCGCAGGCCGGCGGCGAGCCGAGGCAGGCGGGCGGCAGCGGAAACCAGCGCAGGGCCTCGATGCCGGGGGCGAGCCCGGTCGGACCGTCCGGCACGTCCGCCGCCCGGCTCGCGAACAGCGCGCGGGCTTCCCGGAGATAGCCGGGGAAGACGTCCTCCTCCGCCCGCGCGCGGCAGGCCGGGTACGCGAGTTCGCCGTCGGGTCCGTAACACAGCTCGGACAGCCGAAGCGCCGGCTGCGTCACGCCGGCCGCGTGACGCCACAGCCCGGTGCGCGGATCAAACCGGTACTCGGGCAGCAGCCGGTGGCCGTCCGCGGCCACCATCTCAACCGCGTCAATGATGAAGTCGGCCGCCGTGGCGGAGATGAAGTAGTTGAAGTTGACCCGGACCCAGCCGGGTTTCACTCCGTCGCAGCCGTGGCTGATCTCCTTGCGCAGCGCCCGCGAGTGGTCCGGGCCGATGCCGAGCAGCCGGTGCCCGTACGGTCCCGCGCAGGAGCAGCCGCCACGCGCCTGGATGCCGAACAAGTCGTTCAGCAGGGCAACCACGAAGTTGTGGTGCAGGTACCGCCCGTTGCCGTGGCGGATCAGCAGCGACACGATTGCGAGCCGCCGGGCCTCCTGGCTGCCGAGGATCTGGATCCCCGGGTTGCCGCCCCAGCGCCGCAGCGCACGGCGCCACATGCACTCCTCCCTGGCCTGTATCAGGTCCGTGCCGATGGCCTGCTTGAGGCCCAGCACGAGCCCGGCGCGGATCGACTCCACGATGGCCGGGGTGCCGCCCTCCTCGCGCGCGACCGGGTCGCCGGCATAACTGTGTCCCGCCGCGTCCACGAATTCCACCGTGCCGCCCCCCGGCGCGGTGGGCACGGCGTTGCGCACCAGATCGCGGCGGACGACGAGGACGCCGGGCGTCTGCGGGCCGCCGGGGAACTTGTGCGGCGACAGGAACACGGCGTCTTTGTGGTCGTCCGCGCTCGGCGCGGAGGACGCCACCCGGATCGGCAGGTAGGGACCTGCCGCGGCGTAGTCCCAGAACGACAGCGCGCCATGGTCATGCAGCAGACTGGCCACCGCGCGGGTGTCGGTGAGGATGCCGGTGACGTTGGATGCGGCGGAGAAGCTGCCGATGCGCAGCGGCCTGCCGGCGAACCGCAGGAGCTGGCAGCGCAGCTCCTCCAGGTCGACGTGGCCGTCCAGATCTTCGCCGATGGCCACGACGTCAGCGATCGACTCGCGCCAGGGCAGTTCATTGGAATGGTGCTCGTACGGGCCGACGAACACCACGGGCCGCCTGGACTCGGGGATGAGCTCAGAGAGCCCGTAACGGGCGTCGAGGCCGGCCGGTATGCGCAGCTCCAGGATGCCGATCAGCTTGCTGATCGCCGCGGTGGACCCGGAGCCGCAGAAGATCACGAGGTCGTCCGCTGAGCCACCGACCGCGTCGCGGATCATCAGCCGTGCGTCCTCGCGCAGCCTGGTGGTCCGCAGCCCCGTCCCCGAGCTCTCGGTGTGGGTATTCGCATACCAGGGCAGCACGGCCTCGCGGATGAAATCCTCGATGAAGTCCAGCGATCGCCCCGAGGCCGTGTAGTCGGCGTAGGTTAACCGTCGAGGCCCGAACGGCCCCTCCATGAGCTCGCCTTCGCCCAGGATCCCCCGCCTGACCCGGTCAAGCAGCGGTGACGTCGGCAGGTCGGTATCGGCCGCCGATGCGCTCATATTCCAGTACCCCGTCCCCGGCGGGCAGGAGCGGCGAACCCCGCCGCGAAAATCCCCCGCCACATCACCGAGCATACCGACAGTAGTCAAATGACTACTGTCGGTCACCAGTTGCCGATGCTTGCGCCCCGCCTGGAATTGCTAGTACTATACTCAGTATGATTCTGAGTGGTATACCATCATGAGCGTGCGGCACGCCCTTCTCGCGCTGCTGAGCGAGGGCCCGAAGTACGGCCTGCAGCTTCGCCAGGAGTTCGAGGAGCGGACCGGCGAGGTCTGGCCGCTCAACGTCGGCCAGGTGTACACCACGCTGCAACGGCTCGAGCGGGACGGGCTCGTCGAGTCCGACGCCACCGAGGACGGGCCGCAGAAGGGCTTCCGGATCACGGCGTCCGGCCAGGACGAGCTCGATGCCTGGCTGCGCACGCCGCCGGATCTCAGCCTGCCGCCGCGCGACGAACTCGTCATCAAGATCCTGGTGGCCTGGCGGCTGCCCGGCGTCGACGTGCACGAGGTGATCCAGGTGCACCGCAGGTACCTCGTCGAGCTCATGCAGCAGTGGACCCGCCTCAAAGAGGACGAGGCCCAGTTCGACCTTGGCTTCGCGCTGGCGGTTGACGCCGAGCTGTTCCGTCTGGACTCGGTCGTCCGCTGGCTGGATACGGCCGACGGCCGGTTCCGGCGGGCCAAGACCGAGCCACCAACCCCGGCCGCTCCGGCCATGCCGCGGCTGCGCCGCAGAGTAGGAGCACGTCGATGAGCTTTCTTGAGCTGCGCCACGTAGCCAAGATCTATGGCGAGGGGCCGACCGAGGTTCAGGCCCTCCAGGACGTCAGCATGTCCGTCGAGGCGGGCGAGCTGGTCGCGGTGATGGGCCCGAGCGGATCGGGCAAGAGCACGCTGCTGACGATCGCCGGCAGCCTCGAGGAGCCGACCAGCGGGCACGTGCTCGTCGGCGGCGCGACGCTGTCGAAGCTGTCCCGGGCCGAGAGGGCAAGGCTGCGGCGCCGCACGATCGGCTACGTGTTCCAGGACTTCAACCTGCTGCCCGGGCTGACCGCGGTGGAGAACGTCTCGCTGCCGCTCGAGCTCGACGGGCTCACCGCGAAAAAGGCGCGCGCCGTGGGGATCCAGGCGCTCGACGAGCTCGAGCTCACCGAGCAGGCGGAGCGCTTCCCCGACGAGCTGTCCGGTGGCGAGCGGCAGCGGGTCGCGATCGCACGCGCGGTGGTCGGGGACCACCGGCTCGTTCTCGCCGACGAGCCGTCCGGCGCGCTCGACTCGGCGACCGGGGAGACCGTGATGCGGATGCTGGTGGCCGCGTGTCACCGCGGGGTGGCGACGGTGGTCGTCACCCACGATGCGCAACTCGCCTCGTGGGCCGACCGGGTGGTGTTCATCAGGGACGGCCGCATCGTCGACCAGACCGCGCCGCCGGCGAGCCCAGAATCGCTGCTGCGGTCGGGACCGAGCCAGTGACGGCCGTGCTAGACCGGCCCACCGAGACCAACGGAGGCGTGCCGGCGCGGCGCGCGGTCCTGCGGTGGGCGCTGCGGCTGTTCCGGCGCGAATGGCGCCAGCAGCTGCTGGTGCTGACGCTGATCACGGTCGCGGTCGCCACGACGATCTTCGGTGCCGCGCTCGGCACGAACACCCCGCTTCCGGCCAACGCGGGATTCGGCTCCGCGAACGCGCTGGTCAACCTGCCGGGCAACGACTCGCATCTCGCCAGCGAGATCGCGGCGCTCAAGGCGCACTTCGGCGCCGTCGACGTGATCGAGAACCAGGTCTTCGCTACCGGCCTGGTCACCGGCGCGCAGCTGCGGGCACAGAACCCGGACGGAGCCTTCGGCCGGCCCATGCTGGCCCTGGTGCGCGGCCACTACCCGCACGGGCCCGGTGAGGTCGACCTGACCAGCGGGCTGGCGTCAGCGTTCCGGGTGGGAATCGGGAGCACCTGGCGCGTCGACGGCCGGTCCCTGCGCGTGACCGGGATCGTGCAGAACCCGCAGAATCTGCTGGACACGTTCGCGCTGGTCGCACCCGGGCAGGTCACCAGGCCGACCCAGACGACGGTGCTGTTCGACGCCACGCCGCTGAGCTTCGCCACGTTCAACTTCCCGCCGGGCGCGACGCCGCTGCGGCCGCAGCGGCCCAGCGGGCTGACCCCGGCGATCATCGCGCTCGCGTTCGCGGTGGTGGGGCTGTTCTTCATCGGGCTGGTCGCGGTGGCGGGCTTTACGGTGCTGGCCCAGCGACGACTCCGCTCGCTCGGCATCCTGTCCTCGCTCGGCGCGACCGACAAGGACGTCCGCCTGGTCATGGTGGCGAACGGCGCCGTCGTCGGCGTCGTCGGCGCGGTGCTCGGCGGCGCGATCGGCATTGCCGCCTGGGTCCCCTACGCGCCGTACTTCGGCAGCCACGCCGACCACTACGTGCCCTGGACCAACCTGCCGTGGTGGCTGATCGGCGTGTCCATGGCCCTGGCGGTGGTGACCGCGATCCTCGCCTCCCGGCAGCCGGCCCGAGCGGTCGCCGACGTGCCGGTGGTGGCCGCGCTGTCCGGCCGGCCGGCCGAGCCGAAGCAGAGCCGCAGGTCGCCGCGACCGGGTCTCGCCGTGCTCGCCGTCGGCGTCGTGCTGCTCGTGTTCTCCGGCGGGACACACGGCGGCAGCGGCTCGGACGTGTTCGACACGCTGGCCGGCCTGCTGGCGACGATCGCCGGCCTGGTGCTGCTCGCCCCCGTGATCATCGGGCAGGTGGCGCGCGTCGCCCGGCTCGTGCCGCTGGCGGCCCGCATCGCGCTGCGCGACCTGGCCAGGTACCGAGCTCGTTCCGGCGCCGCGCTCGCCGCTGCCACCCTCGCCGTCTTCATCGCGATGCTGATCACGCTGCTGTCGACCAACCGGTTCACCGAGCCCCTCGACTACGTGGGCCCGAACCTTCCGCCCAGCCAGCTCATCGTCTACACCCCGGGCAACAATCCGGCGACCACCAGCGGCGACACGCTGCCCAGCGCGGGGCAGCACCGGGCCGGGCAGGTCACGACCGCCAGGATCGCCGCGGCGCTCGGCACCCGCGACGTGCTCCCGCTCACCTCGGCCGTGGCGCCGACCGACACCGGTCTGCAGCAGGTCGGGGCGGGCGGCGGGCAGGGCACGATCGACATCTACGTGGCCACTCCGGCGCTGCTGCGGCACTACGGGATCAAGGCGAGCGCGATCAGCCCCGGCATGGTGCTGCTCACGTCCCGGCCTGGCCTGCAGGGCCTGCCCAACCTGCTGCTCCAGTACGGCAACTTCATGGCGCCCAGCCCGGTGCTCAAGTTCATGGCGGCCCCGTCGATCCAGACGCTCGCCAGCTTGCCCACCGACGTGTCCGACCCCAACCTGCTGATCCTGGCGTCGGTCGCGGACAGGCTCCGGCTGCGGCAGGCCACGGTGGCCTGGCTGATCCAGGCGCCCCGGTCGCTCACGCCGGTGCAGATCAGCAGCGCCCGGCGGGTCGCCGCGGCGGCGGGCCTGACGATCGAGACCAAGAACGGGACGCCGTCGCTCAACGAGGTCCGCAACGACGCCACCGCCGCCGGCATCCTGGTCGCGCTCGGCGTGCTCGCGATGACGATCGGGCTGATCCGCAGCGAGACGTCGGGCGACATCCGGACGCTGACGGCCACGGGGGCCAGCGCCCGGACGCGCCGGGGCATCACCGCGGCCACGGCGGGTGCGCTCGGCCTGCTGGCCGCGCTGGCCGGCACGGTCGCCGCCTACCTGGCCGTGATCGCGTCATCATGGAGCCAGTTGCTCGCAGGCCACGCGTCCCTGCTGCCCTGGCTCGACCTGGCCGCGGTGCTGGTCGGCCTGCCAGCAGTCGCGGCCGCCGGGGGCTGGCTGCTCGCCGGGCGCGAGCCGCAGGCGATCGCCCGCCAGCCCCTGGAATGACGGGCTCGACGGCGGGAAGAAACGAGTGCTCAGGAACTCCCGCGGGGCTTGCGGGCCTCGATGAGGAAGCGGGTCGTGTGAGCGATGAACGGGCCCTCGGCCTCGATCCGGTCGTGCAGGGCGCGCAGTTCCTCGTCATATCCCGCAACGGTGAAGCCGGGCACCATCCAGATCACCTTGCGCAGGAAGTAGATCACTGCGCCGACGTCGAAGAACTCGGTGCGCAGCGACTCCAGCCGCAGGTCGATGATCTCCAGCCCGGCGGCCTCGGCCTCCGCCCTGGCGTTGCCGGGGTGGCGGTTGTGGCGGACCTCGGGCGGCTGCGGGCCGAGAAACCACTCGACGAGTTCGAACACGCTGTGCGGCCCTACCTCCTGGGAGAAATATGTCCCGCCGGGCTGCAGCACCCTGGCGATCTCTCCCCACCAGGCGGTGACCGGATGACGGCTCACGACCAGGTCGAATGCCTCGCCGGCGAACGGCAGCGGCGGCTCGTCGGCGTCAGCGACGACCGCCACACCGAGCGGGTGCAGCAGCCGGGTCGCCAGCGCGACATTCGGCGGCCAGGATTCCGTGGCCACCGTGAGCTTCGGCAGCTCCGGAACCCCGGCAAGCACCTCGCCGCCGCCGGTCTGAATGTCGAGCGCCGCGGAGGCGCGCGCCATCCGCTCGCCCATTAAACGCTGATAGCCCCATGACGGGCGCTGCTCGGTGGCCCGGCCATCAAGCCAGGAAAAGTCCCATCCAGAAACGTCAACAGACTCGGCCTCGGCCACGAGATCCTCGAACGAGCACGCCACGTTCCGATCATCACACGGTGCGTGGAACGTGCGCAGCCGGATAAAACGCCGACTATCTCGTGGGCGGGGCCGGTCCGCTGGCCTTTCGCTAGTGGGCTTCCTCGTACTGGCGCATGATGTCGGCGCTTATCCGGCCCCGCTCGGGGACCTTGATGCCAACCGACTTTGCCCACGCGCGGATGGCGCCACGATCAACCGAGGCACCGGCCTGGCGATCGGCGCCGCGCCGGCGACCGCTACGGGGGACGCGCCGGCCGGCCTCGATGAACGGGGCAAGCGCCTTTTCAAGCTTGGCCCGGTTTTTCTGGCCTAGGTCGATTTCGTAGGTCGCCCCGCCGAAGCCGAAGGACACGGTTTCGGCGTCCTCGGAGCCGTCAAGATCGTCGGTCATAATCACAGATACGCTTCTCGCCATGACCCGATAGTCCCGGCGTAATGAGCGGCTGTCAAACCGACACACCGCCAAAAGGGCACCGTGGCATGAACCTGACGAGTCAGGAATGGCCCTGTTCCCCATCCGCGAGGAACTGGAGGTCAGTAGGGCTGGATCGACTCCTCGTGCTGCAGTTCGGTGATGTACTGCATACCGCGTGACCTGATCAGCTCGCTCTTGATGACCGTGGAAAGCTCGGCGATGAAGTCTTCACGGTCCTGGTTCACGAGAATGTAGTCGTAGACCCAGGCCCAGGTCTGCTGCAGGCTTCTGATGCGAAGCCGATTATCCGTGTCGGGCGTTTGGCCCCGTTCGGCGAGTCGCGACCGCAGTTCGGTTTCTGTCCTGGTCGTGATGAAAATGCCGATGACGCGGCGGCCCGACATCGCCCGGACTTTAACGAAGCCGGTCGGCTCGAGTTCCGCGGCGAGCGGAGTTGAATCCTGGCTGTCAAGCAACTCGCGAGGCGAGCCGTAGTAGCTATCCGAATATGTTCGGGTATATTCTATGAGCTGTCCTTGCTCACGGAGCTTCGTGAAGGCCTCGTCGCTCACGAAGTTATACTCGATTCCATCCCTTTCTGTGGGGCGCGCCGCCCTGGTCGTATACGTGGGCACACGGCGCACAAGCCCGGAGAGAACCATCCAGTCGAGCGCGGTTCCTTTCCCGGCGCCGCTCGGGCCAGATATTATGAATAGCGGTGGCCTAGCATTCAATTCTGGTCCTCACTTCAACCCTTATAGCGTCAGGCCCGGTTTCGTGCCACCTGGCAGGCGGAACCTTGGCCGCGCGCCTGGAGATTGCATCATCCGTCAAAGCGCTTCGCCAGAGCCGGTGCGCCGCAGACGCCGCTCCGGGCGCTACATTTGAGCCGCAGCTTGAACTTACCCTGTCCGCTGCCGCAATGCGGTACTGACCTGCACCGGAGGGTGACGCCGGGTGGTCACGTGAGCGAAGGACCCCGCTGGCGTGCTTGACGAGATCGTGCCGCCGCAGGTCGTCGCCGTGGAGACATTCGACGACCCCCCCGATGCGCAGCTTCATCCGGACGAGGACGCGGTACTGCGGAAAGCCGTGGCCAAGCGCAGGGTCGAAGCAGCCACGGTGCGGTGGTGCGCCCGTCAGGCGCTCGCCAAGCTGGGCCTGCCGCCAGCCCCCATCCTGCCCGGCCTGCGCGGTGCGCCGGTCTGGCCCGCCGGGGTAGCCGGCAGCATGACCCACTGCGCCGGTTATCGCGCGGCCGCCCTGGCGCACAGCCGGGACATCGCCGCGATCGGCATCGACGCAGAGCCGCATGCCCCCCTGCCAGACGGGGTCGGCGGCGTGGTCGCCAGCCAGGCGGAGCGCCGCGCGCTAGCCGAGCTTGCCGCCGCGAAGCCGGACGTTTCCTGGGACAAGGTGCTGTTCAGCGCGAAGGAGACCACCTACAAGGCGTGGTTCCCGCTGACCCGGCGCTGGCTGGGCTTTGCGGACGCATCGATCAGCATCAACCCTGCCGACGGGACCTTCACGGCGCTGCTGCTGGTGCCCGGGCCGGTGCTGGCCGGCCAGCAGATCACCGAGTTTGGCGGGCGCTGGCTGGCCGCGGCCGGGCTCGTCATCACCTCCATCGCCGTCCCGGCCCGGCCGGAGCGTGGTCACTGACCCGATCAGAACGACGGCACGGGGCCTACCGGGCCGGTCACGGGCAGGACGAGCAGGCACGGCACCCTGACCGGCTGCGCCGGGTCGAGGGCGTTGAGCATGTCGGCCATGGCGACCGGGTCGTTGGCGATCTCCAGGTGGTCGCTCTCGTCCAGCGGGCACTGATTCTGCAGAGTGACGTTGGTGACGTTGGGCCCGGCCGGCAGGAACGCGTTGGTGTACGGCGTGACGACCTCATCATCTCTGCTCTCGATCACCGTGTACGACACGCTGGACACGGTGGGATCGGCGTTCAGCGTGGCAAGGAAGGACGAGCCCTCCTCCTGCTCCACGCACGCCTCGCAGGTCGTGCTCAGCACGCTGTTGACGGGGACGAGCAAGCCAAGCGCGTCGCCAAGGACGGTGAGGCCATCCAGCGTGGTCCCGTAGTTGGACGGAGCCAGCGCGACGAGCTTGTCGACCTTGGACGCCCCGCCGAGGAAGTTGATGTAGTAGCGCGGCATCATGCCGCCCTGGGAGTGGCCGACGAGGTCCACCTTTGACGCCCCGGTCGCGGTCAGCACCTCGTTCACGAACGACGCCAGCTGCCCGGCGGATGTGGCGATGTCCCCGGTCCCCTGGAAGTCGTCCGTGGGCGACGCACCGCCGTAGTTGAACGCGAACACGCAATATCCGTGGTTGGCCAGGATCGGGGACGCCGCCTGCCAGTTGTCGTCCATGTTGGCGAGCGTCCCGTGCACCAGCACCACCGGATAAGGATGGGCAGCGGTCGGCTTGCACGACCAGTTGTTGGCGCCGGGAGGAGATACCGTCGGTGCGTTGAAAGTCGAAAGGACCGCGCTGCCGAAGTCGTAATTGACGGGCAATGTGGTCTGCGCAGAGGCGCCAGTGGCGGAAAAGGCGCTCACCAGCACGGCTGCACTGCTGATTACGAGCGCTGCGGTTAATCTGCGGGCACGCGGGTGAGCCAGCACTACCATCCTCCCAGAATCGGTGAACCGGATTCTCAAACGGGAGGACATGGCCGGTCGGCCCGGGCTGCACCGGCAGAGTTTCCCGGTTCAGGAAACTCAAAATTAACACCGTGAATTCGCGGGTTCTGCTCACCGATGTCAGCGTCTTGGCCGGAGCGTTTGTCATTTCAGCACAAGCTGGCCGCCGGCCGGCCTGGGCACGGCGACCCGCCACGGGACTTAACGTTCCGGCTCCTGCGGCAAAGCGGCGGCGATGGCCCGCGGATGATGCGCGGGAAGAGGGCTGCGGGCAGCCGGGGCGGCTAGCGCCAGAGCGACCGGCAGGGGATCTTGTCGCGGTCGCAGCGGTCGGCATACTTCTCCGCGATCTCGCTGACTTCCTTGAGCAGGCCTTCTTCCAGCGTGATCGGGTCCAGGCCCATCTCGAGGAACTGGCGGTTCTCCACGAACAGATCGTTCTCCGCGGCCTCATTGCGCGGGTTGTCGACGTAGTCGATCGTGGCGCCGGTGATGCCCGAGACCATCTCCGCGAGATCGCGGAGCCGGTGCGTCTCCGTCATCTGGTTGAGGATCTTGACCCGGTCGCCGTGCGCGGGCGGGTTGGTGATCGCCAGCTCGATGCAGCGCACGGTGTTGCTGATGTGGATGAAGGCGCGGGTCTGCCCCCCCGTTCCGTGCACGGTCAGCGGGTAGCCGATCGCGGCCTGCATCAGGAAGCGGTTCAGCACGGTCCCGTAGTCACCGTCATAGTCGAAACGGTTGATCAGCCGGTCATCGCGGCTGGTCTGGTCGGTCTGGGTACCCCAGACGATCCCCTGGTGCAGGTCGGTGACCCGGACCTGGTCATTCTTGTTGTAGTAGAAGAACAGCAGCTGGTCTTGCGTCTTCGTCATGTGGTAGATGCTGCCCGGGTTCGCCGGGTAGAGGATCTCCTGCTCAACCCTGCGGCCGTCGTCGGTCTGCACCTCGACCTTGAGGTATCCCTCGGGGATTCGCATCCCGGCCGTGCCGTAGCCGTACACGCCCATCGTGCCCAGGTGCACGACATGGACATCCAGGCCCGACTCGACGACCGCCGCGAGCACGTTGTTGGTCGCGTTGATGTTGTTGTTGACCGTGTAGCGCTTGTGCGCCGAGCTCTTCATCGAATACGGCGCGGCCCGCTGCTCCGCGAAGTGCACCACCGCATCCGGCTGGTACTCCTGAATCAGCGACAGCAGCCGCTCGTAGTTCTGTGCCACGTCGAACCGGTGCCAGCCCAGTTCCTTGCCGCTGACTTCCTTCCACGCGCGGAGCCGGACGCTCATCGGCGCGATCGGCGTCAGCGAGCCCACCTCGAGCTCGTTGTCGATGTTGCGCCGGGACAGGTTGTCCACGATGACGACGTCATGGCCCTTGTCTGACAGGTAGAGCGAG
>Ga0335074_10012371_pt1 | contig 11962 bp, 8 predicted proteins | sample Lox_Sample_23_FD_206715 | JGI IMG/M metagenome (GOLD analysis project Ga0335074, IMG submission 206715) | Soil microbial communities from Loxahatchee National Wildlife Refuge, Florida, United States - Lox_Sample_2.3 | ecosystem: Environmental > Terrestrial > Soil > Wetlands | place: USA: Florida...
TTTTATACTTATAAATAAAATCTTATAATAATAAGAAACCCCATGACTTACTATAATAAAAAGATAAACACAATAAACACCAGAAAAAAATATCGCTAAAATAAGAAAAAAAAAATCCAAAAAGGAAAATATCCCTAAAGAACCAATAATACATATCTCAGAATAAAAAGATATAAAAGGAGGAAAACCTAAATTTAAAAATCTACTAATCAATCAAAATAGACAAAAAACAGGATATAAAATTATTATACCTTTCAAAATCATTAACCTACGAGAATGAAAAACTTCATAAATTAAAGTTATTAAATAAAATATTAAAGAAGAAATAAAACCATGAGCCACTATTATTAAAAAAGAGCCATAAACCCCCCATCCTCTAAATCTTAAAAATCCCAATAGTATTAAACTTATATGAACAATAGAAGAATAAGCAATTATTATTTTTAAATCTATTTGACGACAACATAAAAATCTAGTAATAACAAAACTTAACAAACTTAAATAAAAAATAAATCTTAAAAAAAAACTATTATAGTAATTTAAAAAACTAAAAAGAAAAAAAAAACGAAAAATACCATACCCCCCCAATTTCAATAAAACCCCAGCAAGAATTATAGAACCCAATACAGGAGCTTCCACATGAGCTTTGGGAAGCCACAAATGAAAACCTAATAAAGGAAGTTTAACTATAAATACAAAAAAAATAAAAACCCAAAAAAAATCTTTATAATAAAAAAAATTAAAACAAAAAAAAACTCTACTATAAAAAATACTATATTCTACTAGTATAACCAAAAAGGGTAAGGAAAAAAATATAGTATAAAAAAATATATAATAAGAAGCCTGCAAACGTTCAAATCTTAACCCCCACCTTAAAAGAAAACTAAATATTAAAAGAAAAACAAATTCAAAAGAAATATAAAAAAATAAATACTCAATTGTAAAAAATCTAAAAAATACAAAAATAAATATAAATCAAATCATTAAAAATCCTACAAATCTTAAACTTATAGAAGACAAAGAAAAAAAAAAAATCAAAACAGTAACAAAAATTAAAACAAAAGAGAAAAAATCAAAACAAAAAACTCCATCAAAAAATCCTAAGCCACAAAAATAAAACAAAAATAAAAACAAAGGCAAAAACCAAAAAAACAATAAATGATCTAAATAAACAAAAAAACTAATTAAAACTAAAAAAAGACTTAAAATCATTTAAAAAGAAAAAAAATAAACAAAACCTTTACTTCGTCTATTAGAGACTAAAATAGAAATCCCATAAGCCCCTAAACATACGCTTACCAATAAAAATATCAAACAATAAAACCAAGAAAACCTTAAAAAAATAAAATAAAAAAAACAACCAATAATTAAAATTTCTAGAAAAAGCAAAAAAATTAAAACATGAAAAGAACCAATTAAAAAAAAATATCAAGAAATTATAAATATTAATAACCCTAAAAACATTTCTAATCCTTTAAAGTTTTAAGAACATTGATTTTGTAAATCAAAAGAATAAAAGGAATGATGATTATATTAATAACAACACTTATAATAATACCTCTAATTTCTCCAATAAAACTAACATTTCTACTAATCATTTCTTCTATAATACTAAGAATTTCAAGTTATTGATCATTTTCCTCTTGTTTTCCAGCAAGAGCAGTAACATTAAGATTTTCATCAGGAATAATAATTATATTTTGTTATTGCTCAATAATAAGAAACTATGAAAAGAAAAATAATATAAAAAAAATAATCATAATCATTATAAGACCAATACTATTTTCATCCTTAGAAGAATTATGTAATAAGCAAGATTATTTAAGTTTTTTAAACATACAAAATTTTCAATCATTCTTAATTATAGCTATAAGGGTAATTATTTTATCCATGATAATAATTAATAAAGCAATATTTGATCCATTAAAATCTTTAAACAATTCTTATTAAATGAGAAAAATAATACCTCATTATTTTTACTATAGATTTTTTATTTTCCATAATAGCAATTTTTCTAAGAATTGCATTTTTTACATTAATAGAACGAAAAATTATAAGAGTAGCACACTATCGAAAAGGGCCTAATAAAATTATTATAATAGGAGTACTACAACCAATTTCAGACGCAATAAAATTAATAACCAAAGAATCATTAAAATTGCAAAACTCAAAAATAATAATATTCTACTCAGGACCCTGTGTAATAATATTAATTATAATAATCTCATGGACTTGGTTTAACTACAAATTTAATGAAATACCAACAATAATAAAAATTTTAATCATCTTAGCAATTATAAGATTAATATCATATGGATTTATTTTAACCAGATGAGGATCAAACACAAAATATTCTCTCATAGGGGGATATCGAACTGTAGCTCAAATTATTTCTTACGAAGTATGCTTAATTTTTTTTGTACTAATATTATCTTATTTGACAAAAACTTTAAGAATAGAAAAAATAAAATTAATACAAGAAAACATATGAATAATATGAATTTTTCTACCAATATTTTTTAGATGATTATTATTAATTTTAGCAGAAACTAATCGAACCCCATTTGACCTAGCAGAAGGGGAATCAGAAATTGTTTCTGGGTTCAATATTGAATACAGAAGGGGACTATTTGCATTAATCTTTATCAGAGAATACGGGATAATTATATTTTTAAGATTTTTAACAACAGTAATTTTTTTAGGAACAGTAAATATTATTATAAAAACTTTTATTTTATGTATAATGTTTATTATCTGACGATGCTCATTTCCACGAATACGATATGATAAATTAATAATAATATCGTGAAAAATTATACTCCCAACTTCAATCTGCTTCCTAACCTTTTACAGATCTTTATAAATTTTAACCTTTTATAAATATTTTATTATTTACAAAAGTTATTATAAAGATACATAATAAAATAACATAATTAATTATTATATAATTATAATTAATTGTATAACATCTTCATCATATTTCTTAATTTTCCTAAATTGATGTTTTATTTTTTAGCCCCCCTACCCCCCATAAAGCAAAATTCTCACGTTTTGAAGACGTACAGTTTAAATAACCTAAAGCTATAATAATTTACAATCTCAAAGATCCTTTCGTACTGAATAAGAAAAATTTTACTTTTAGATAAAATCCAGTCTGGCTCACGCCGACTTTAACTCAGATCATGTGATAATTTAATAAACGAACAGTTTATCTTACTTAACTTCTTCATTAAAAAGATAACATCAATCCAACATCGAGGTCCCAAACAACTTCAAGAATAAGAACTAAAAAAAGCTATAAAGCTGTTATCCCTAGAGTATTTTACCACCTATCTAAAAAAGTTCAAGAAAAAATAAAAATAAAAATATTTTTATTTATAATTGCCCCAACCAAAAATTATTTTTAAAATTCTAGGGTCTTTTTGTCTTAAAAGAAAATTTTATATTTTCATAAAAAATATAAATTAAGAAATAAAAATAATAACTTTTTAAAAAATTCCTTCATACAAGTTATCAATCAAATAACTAATGATCTCGCTACCTTAGTGAAAATCAGCCTTTTATAAAAATACTAATGGCAGAAAAAACTCAAAAAATTTAAGCTAAGATTTTATTAAACAAATTAAAAAGTAAAAAGTAATAAATAAAAATATAAAAAAACAAATAATAAAAAAACAAAAAATTAAAATAAACCTACTAATAGACTAATTAAAAAAAAATAATAAAAAAAGGAAAATACAAAAATTTTAAAATAATAGTTATTACACAAAATCCTACTACTAAAGAATTTTAAAAAATATAAAAAAAATAAAGACAAATAAAGACTTACCCTTTATATTCAAAAAACTAGATATAATAAAAGCCTAAAACATATAATTACTTAAAAAATATTTCAAAAAATAAAAAAATAAAAATAAATTCTAAAATCCTTAAAATTCTAAAAAGAAAAAAATAAAACACTCTAGAACCCCTTATACAAAAGGTAAAAAAAAAATAAAATCTACTCTCAAAAGAAAAATAAAAATCAAAAATAAAAAAACTAAAAAAAAATAAAAAAACAATAAATAAAAAATAAAGAGTAAAAGTATTTTATTGTAAGTAAAATAAAAAAACTCTAAACAAGAAACACTTTCCAGTAATTCTACTTTGTTACGACTTATCTATCAAAAGAGTGACGGGCGATATGAACTTTTATAATAATCTTAATCAACCAAAATTTTAATTATTAATTTACTAGTAAATCCAATCTAAAAAAAAATCAAAACAAAAAACAAACAAAGTAACTCATTTTAAACCAATATATAATCTACACATTGACCTAAATTATAGTAAAACTAAAAACAAAAAAAATTAAATTATAATTTAACAGCCGTACATAAAAATAATAAAGGCCAACCTAAAGGAGGGTTATCAATTAATAAACAAGTTCCTCTAAAAGAATAATAAACCGCCAAAAAAAATAAGTTTAAAAACAAAATTTACTACCTAAAAACCCAAAATTATTAGGGTATCTAATCCTATTCAAAATCACAGATTTATTATATAAAGACAAAAAGAAAAAAAATTCCACCTATATAAACACAATAAAACTTTTAATAAAATAAAATTTTAAAAATAGAGTATGACCGCGAATGCTGGCACAAACTTAATCATTACTTTCTAGCACAAATTTTAAATAATGTCAATCTTTAAAAAATAAAATCACTCTTATAAAAAAAAAACAATAAAAAAGTAAAAACTTTCATCAAATTAACCAAAAACAAAAATTCTCATTAACAAAGAGATAAAACTTAATTTTGGTAAAACCTGCAATTAAAGCTTTTTACGTTCAAAAGACGAAAAGATTAATATATCTTAAGGCTTTAGCAAAAAAAAGAAAAGTTTACAGCCCTTCTACAAAAATTGCCAAACCCGCCATGGACACATTTTACAACTCCCAAAGCCGCAATCTTATATAGAACAATCCAAGATGACGAAGGTTAGGCTACTAAAAAAAAAGACTTACAGTCTTTCGCCTAACCTTCTCTATCTTTAAAGTAGTTTTACATTAGATTGCAAATCTAAAATTTAAAAAGATTAGCTTTTAGGATTTTAAGCCTCATTAGACTTTCAAGGTCCAAAATTAAAAGCAACAACAAAATTCTAGAGATTATGAGCCCCTAAGCTTTTAGCTTTAAGTTATTTATAGCCATTATTTTATTAGGTCGAAACTAATACAAAAGCTATACACCCATCTAAGAACCCCTAATATTCACTCATACAGAGTAGCCCCTAAAATCAAAATAACTAAAATCCACCTATAAAAAGAAATATAATAAGAAAAAAACCCTAACAAAGGAAAAAAACACACCAAAAGAACTTCAACATCAAACAAAAGAAATATTAAAGATACAAGAAAAAAAGGCACAGAAAAGACAAATCTAGAACCAGATATACAAATAAACCCACATTCAAATCTCCTACCACTTGAAAAAAAAAAATATTCTAAAGAATAACTAAAAATAAAAATAATTAATAAAAGAAAAAATAAAATTAAAAAACAAAAAACAATAAATGAAAAAAATTTTATAACCCATCTGCCTTTTAATTGGAAATTAAAAATACTTAAATACTTAAAGGTTACTTAAATTCCTCACCAGTAAAAAATTAAATAAAGACAAAATCATACAATATCGACAAAATGTCAATATCATACAGAACACTCAAATCCTACACTATGATTAATACTGACTGTTAAGAGAGAAAATCGAAACAAACAAATAATTAATAGTACCCTGCCAATTAATACATGAAGGCCATGAAATCCCGTACCTATAAAATAAACTGAAGAAAAAGAAGAACAAGAAAAAGTAAACCCGGCTACATAATATTCTAAAAGTTGAAATATAGTAAAAGTAACCCCGAGAATAACTGTTACTAATAAAGAAATTAAAGAAATCTTAAAATAACCACATTCTATAGCATGATGGGTTCAAGTAACTGAAACTCCTGAAGAAACTAATAAAATAGTATTTAAAAATGGAATTCCTTTAGGATCAAAAGGCGTAACCCCAACAGGAGGTCAAACCCCCCCTAACTCGATATCAGGGGATTGGGCTAAATGTAAATAAGCTCAAAATATTCCAAGAAAAAAAAAACACTCTGAAAGAATAAAAATTACCATTCCAACTTTAAAACCTTTTACTACTTCAAAATTATGTATACCCTCCATACACCCCTCACGATGGATATCACGCCCTCAAAGAAAAGAACTTAATAAAAGAAAAAATAAAGAAAATAAAAAAGGAACACAATAAAAAGTACGCACTATAATAATTACTCCTAGAGCAAATCTTAAAAAAGAAAAAGAAGTAAAAAGAGGTCAAGGCCTTATCTCTACTAAGTGAAAAGGACTAAACTTCTTCATTTTAATATTTTAAATCTGACCTTCAGAAATATAGAGTAAAATAAGAGTAGAAAATACATAAGCTTGGATCAAAGAAACCCCTAATTCTATAAATACCAGTAAACATTGAAGCAAAGATCCCATAACTAAAATTCCTATGCCTGAATTAATTAAGAATCTTCCTACTAAAGATATCAATAAATGACCGGCTATTATATTAGCTGTTAATCGAAAAGTTAAAGCAATTGGGCGAATAAAATTACTCAAAAGCTCTACTACTACCATAAAACTAATTAAAGCAAAAGGAGTTCCTTGAGGAATTAAATGAGAAAAAAAATGTTTTAAAGAAGAAAATAAACTAAAAAAAATTACTCCCAACCAAAAAGAATAGGATAAAGGGAAAGTTACTAATAAATGAGAAGTTAAAGAAAACAAATAAGGAAATAAGGCTAAAAAATTATAAACTCTAATAATTAAAAAAATTGAACCAATAAAAATATAACACCCTTTAAAAGAAAAATGTAAAACATAAGAAATTTCTTTTTTCAAAAGTAATAAAAAAGAAAAAAGAAAAAAAAATAAAAGTCTATAAATTCAATAAAAGGAAGAAAAAATAAAAATAGAAAAAATTACAAACAATCAAGAAAAAGAAAACAAGCTCAAAGAAGGGTCAAAAATAGAAAATAAATTAGTCATTATCATTTAATTATCAAAATAAATACAATAAAGAAGATTTTATAATCTTACTAGAAAAAGAAATATCCAATAAAAAAAAAGTAACTAAAAGAAATAAAGAAAAAAAGGAAGAAAAAATTATAAAATATAACAATAATCAAGGAAGAGGTATTATTTGAGGGAGTATAAAGCCATTAGCTTAACCCCGACAAGGTTATATCTCAAAGACTGAAGCTTAGTTAAAAATTTACGCTAAATAATTCTTCAACTAAGTCAAAAAAATAAAATTTTCTTAATTCATCAAACTCTTTTAAATTACATACTTTTACTCTAATAGGCATAAAAGAATGATTAGAACCACAAATCTCTGAGCATTGACCAAAAAAGGAGCCTAACAAAAGAGGAGAACAAAATAATTGATTAATACGCCCAGGTAAAGCATCAACCTTTAACCCTAAGGAAGGAAGAGAAAAAGAATGAATAACATCAGTAGAAGAAATTAACAGCCGAGAGGAAACAAAAAGAGGTAAAAATAAATCAGAAGAGCTTCTTAATAAACGAGGGGTATTAAATACTGACTCTATTAAAGAATCAAACTCATAAAAACTATTTTCATGGGAATTAATTATATAAGAAAAATTTTTAAACAAAGGAACAATATAAGTTCAGTACCACTGGTGAGCAACAATTTTAAAACTAAAAATAGGAAATTTAGTATCTTCAACTATATAAAGAACTTTTATAGAGGGCAATAATAAAAGAATTAATAAAAAAGCAGGCACCAATGATCAAATAGTCTCAATAAAAGTTCCTTCTGAGAGAAACTTATAATAGTAAAAACCAAAAAGTAAATAAATAACAATATAAGTAATTAATACAATTACTCTTAATATAATAACCATTACATAATCATGTAAACAAAAAAGTTCAACTATAGCTGGTGAACCTCTATCTTGAAACCCTAAAACTAATCATCTAGGCATTTATTAAAGTAATAATACCCCCCTTCCTATTACCTTACAAGATTGAAGATTAGTGTGAAAGGGAAAAGGAAATTCAACCCCCAATTCTCTACTTCTACCCAAGAAAACAGAAAAATTAACTCTTCGAGAATCAGAAAAAGATTCTCATATAATATAAAAGAAAAAAATAATAGAAAAAATAGTTATAACACTTCCTATACTAGAAATAGTGTTCCAATAAGTAAAACTATCAGGATAGTCACAATAACGACGAGGCATGCCATTAAGACCTAAAAAATGTTGAGGAAAAAAAGTAAAATTCACTCCTAAAAATATAGTTCAAAATTGACCTTTTAAAAAATAAGGATTCATATACATTCCATAAGCATAAGGAAACCAATGAGTCACTCCAGCTATAATAGCAAATACCGCCCCTATAGATAAAACATAATGAAAATGTGCTACAACATAATAAGTATCATGGAGACTCACATCTAAAGAAGAGTTAGAAAGGACAACACCAGTTAATCCTCCTACAGTAAATAAAAAAACAAACCCTACAGATCAATAAAAAGAAGGACTAAAATTTAAATTTCCACCAAGTATGGTAGCTAATCAACTAAAAACTTTAACACCTGTAGGAACAGCAATAATTATAGTAGCAGCAGTAAAGTAAGCTCGAGTGTCAACATCTAAACCAACAGTAAATATATGATGAGCTCAGACAATAAAACCAAGTAAAGCAATTGATAACATAGCATAAATTATACCCAACCTACCAAAGGGTTCTGTCTTATTACTATAAAATCTCACAGTATGGGAAATAATGCCAAATCCAGGAATAATTAAAATGTAAACTTCAGGATGACCAAAAAATCAAAACAAATGTTGATATAAAATAGGATCCCCCCCACCAACAGGATCAAAAAAAGTAGTATTAAAATTCCGATCAGTCAAAAGTATAGTTAAAGCAGCAGCTAATACAGGAAGAGAAAAAGCTAATAAAAAAGAAGTAATTATTACAGATCACACAAAAAGAGGAACATTAGATCAAAATATTCTTACAGTTTTCATATTAATAATAGTAACAATAAAATTAATAGCACCAAGAATAGAAGAAACCCCAGCAATATGAAGTCTTAAAATACCAAAATCCACAGCAGGCCCAAAATGAAAAATACCATTAGAAAGAGGAGGATAAACAGTTCAACCAGTTCCCACCCCTGACCCAATAATAGCAGATCTTACTAACAAAGATAAAGAAGGTGGTAAAAGTCAAAATCTCATATTATTTAAACGCGGATAAGCTATATCAGTAGCACCAATTATTAAAGGAACAAGAAGATTACCAAATCCCCCTATTATAACAGGCATTACTATAAAAAAAATTATAATAAAAGCATGAGCAGTAACAACAGAATTATAATAATCAAAGTCTATTAAAAAATCCCCGGGTTGCCTTAATTCTACTCGAATTAAAGAACTAAAACTAGTACCTAATAAACCAGACCAAGCCCCAAAAATAAAATAAAGAGTAGCAATATCCTTATGGTTAGTAGATATAACTCAACGTAAAATTTTAATAAAAATCTAAGAGGCTTAAACTCTTCACATTAAATTATGCTATATTAAATGGTTGGTAAGAAATTTTAATGCAAAAAAAATTATATTCCATCCAAAAAAATAATTGTAAAAGCAAAATTTTGCATAAAATTTAGAATTTTAAGGAAAATCTACAATAAATGAAAAAAAACACAGTAATAACAAAAGATCCAATTTTAAAATTAATAAAAAGATCTTTAATTAATCTTCCCACACCTACTTCAATTTCATTCTTATGAAATATAGGATTTTTATTAAGAATAGTTTTAATTATTCAAATTGTTACAGGAATAATAATCTCAATAAACTATATTTCTTCAACAGACATAGCGTTTAACTCAGTAATCCATTTAATACGAGATACTCAATTAGGATGAACATCTCGATATGTTCATATAAATGGTGCTTCTGTATTTTTTATTTTAATATATATACATTTAAGACGAGGAGTATATTATAACTCTCCTATAAAAACACCTATAGTATGAATATCAGGAGTTGTAATCATCTTATTATCTATAATAACAGCTTTTATAGGATATGTGTTACCCTGAGGACAGATATCTTACTGAGGGGCTACTGTAATTACAAGCATACTATCATCAATTCCTTATATTGGAAATATTATAATTATATGACTATGGGGTGACTTTTCAGTATCTCAACCAACACTAAATCGAATACTATCTCTTCATTTTTTAATACCATTTATTCTAGTAGCTATAGTATTAGCCCACTTAATTCTCCTTCACCAAACAGGATCCTCTAACCCCATAGGGACTCAACCAAATTTGGAGAAAATAAAATTTTTTCCATATTTTTTAATTAAAGATATTAGCCCCCTAGTATTAGTTTCAATTATTATAAGAGTATTAATCTCAATTAATCCTGAACTTTTAGGAGATCCTGAAAATTTTAACATAGCAAGAATAATCTCCACACCAACTCATATTAAACCAGAGTGATATTTCTTATTTGCCTATGCCATTCTTCGTTGTATTCCATCAAAATTAGGAGGAGTTACAGCTATAATTTCATCAATTTTAGTATTTTTAACAATTTGTATAAAAAAAAATAAAATTAGTAGAAAATTTAACCCAATCAAAAAAATTACATTTTGAATAATAGTAACAATTTTTGTTTTACTAACTTGATTAGGAGGAAAACCAGTTAACGAGATTTCTACAATACTGGCACAATCAATAACTATGTGTTATTTCTCAGTAATTTTATTTATATAATACTCCTATAGTTTAAAAGAACATAACACTTTCAAGGTTAAAGAATAAGGAGAATAGTATTCATAATTATTATATCAATTATTATAGCAATATGTAGGACTCATTGAGTTATAGTCTGATTAATCCTAGAAATTAATACACTAATTATATGTGGAATTTTATCAAAAGATATAAAAATACAAAAACATCAACAATCAAGAAATCTAATTTATTTTCTAATTCAAACTTTATCTTCTATTCTTTTATTAATATTTTCTATAAATCTTACAAATAAATGGTCCCCCTTACTAGTAATTATTCCACTATTAATAAAAATAGGAATATGACCTATACATTTATGATATATGAAAGTAATCAACATTACAGAAATAAAACAATCAAGAATATTAATTCTAATAACATTACAAAAAGTAATCCCAGTACTATTATTAGTAAGAATAAAACTATCAAACATCTCACTAGTGATAATTATTATCATATCCACTAATACTTTAATAATTTCTATTTCTAATATAATAAAAAAAAGATCAGTAAAATCAATTATAGCTTTATCATCTCTTAATACTAACAGATGATTAATTCTAAGAGTATTAAGATCTGTAAAAATATTTTTTATATTTATAATATTTTACTGAATAGCTATAAAAATTTCACTAAAAGAAATAAAAATAATAACAAAAAAAATAATCAAAATAACTTCATCATTTGTTACCCTCTTAGTAGTAATTTCAAACTTAGGAGGGTTACCTCCATTTTTTATGTTTTCATTAAAAATTATAACAATTAAGTTTATAATTCAAACATGATGACCTACAGAAATTTTTATATTAATGATAATAGTAGCTTGTTATTTTATATATAACTATTTGTGAATAATAAACTATGAAATTATAAAATTTTCCCAAAAACAAGTTAATAAAGTTATAAAAACTAACAATTTATCTACAAAGTTAGTAATTTACCTATCTATTATAACAATAATAATTGTATGAATATTAGACTTTACCAAAAGGGGTTTACTTTGATAGAGTATATGTAATAAGTCTTTAAGAATAAGTGTAAAGCACATTAAACTTTGAATTTAAAAGAATATTCTT
>Ga0335074_10012372_pt1 | contig 11960 bp, 9 predicted proteins | sample Lox_Sample_23_FD_206715 | JGI IMG/M metagenome (GOLD analysis project Ga0335074, IMG submission 206715) | Soil microbial communities from Loxahatchee National Wildlife Refuge, Florida, United States - Lox_Sample_2.3 | ecosystem: Environmental > Terrestrial > Soil > Wetlands | place: USA: Florida...
GACGGCAGTCTCTGGCCGAACAGATGCGCGAGAAGAGCGGGCGGACGGGGCCCGCGCCATCGCACCAGGAAACGCCCGGCATTCGCAAAGGGGGGCACTGAGCATGCCCGGCGAGATCGACCGGCGCTCGCCCGAGGAGAATGCCGCACTGAAGCGGCTCTACGGCGCGAAGCATCCCTCGCAGGAACACGCCGACGCGGAAGCGGCGTTCAACCGCGAGCGGGAGAAGCGCATGCGCGCGGGGGGTTTTGAGGGCGAGTATAAGCCGCAGCGCGACGTGCGCCATGAGTTCGAATTTGACGAACAGCATGATGCCCAAGGCAGGCGGACGCAGACCATTGCGCGCTCCAAGGAGGGCTGTCCGCTGCGGCGCCCCGAAGAGGTGATCAACTGGCGGCACACCCAGGTGGGGAAGGACGCCGACGACAAGGCCCGCTCCGCGTATCACGGCTCCGGCGACGATGCCGGCCATCTGATTTCCCCGGAGTTCGGCGCCGACCCGGGCGACCGGCGCAACCTCTCGCACCAGAATTTCGTCGCCAACCAATACGGCGAGTTCAAGAAGTGGGAGAACGACTGCAAATCCACCGTGGCCAACCAGAAGGAGCCGCACGAAATCGAAGTGCGCGTGCGCTACAAGCCGGAGGGGAACCGGGAGCGCGAGGTCGCGCGCGATATGCACCTCTATCGGCGCGATGAGCACAACCAGCGGCAGCCGGTGACCAACGACAAGGTGGTCTTCTTCAACCCCAAGAACGACGCCGTGCGCGCGGCGGAAGCCGGCCAGAAGCCGGAGCGCGGCTCGACGCGGCGGCACGCGAAGGAGGTGGGAACGGCGGTGGATAGCATGACCCCCGAAGAACGGCGTGCGTATGCCAAGAATATCGGGCTGCGGGCGGTGGACAACGGGCCCTCGAAAGGCAAGCAGAAGTAAGGGCGCAAGCTGACGGATGTGGGACTGGTTGGCCGACTGGCCCGTTACGGAACCACCGAGGTATCCCAAACATTGATGGCCACCAGGTTCTGGCGCGGCACCAGTTGATAGACCTTGCCGTCGCTCTTGATGCGGAACTCGCGGACCGGATCGACGAAGTAATCGAGCGGCACGTCGCGGATCTCGGCCAGCAGGGTGCCATCGGCAGCGTATTTGCGGATGACCTTGCGCACGTCGATCTCGTCGCCGGGGATCGGCTCTTCCAACGCCACGTAGACGCGGCCTTTGGCGTCGCGGCCCAGCTTTTCGATGGATGCCAGGCCTTCCGGCACCAGCACCGGGAAGCCGGCCTTCTCGGCCATTCCGGGCGCGTCGCCGAGCACAAAGCCTCGGTCGGGGCCGGTGCGGCGGGCGCTATCGGGCTTGGGGGCGTCGGGTTGGAAGCCGGTCTCGCGGGCTTGTCCATCGCCGGTGGGTTCCAGCCACATGCCGCCGGCTGCCTCCACGCGCGGGGTTCCGTTATCGGCCAGCCAGACTTGGCGCGGCCGGAAGCTGAGCGCCACATCCTTCACAAAGCGGCCTTCGGAGCTGAAGTAGACCAGGCGCTGCTTGAGCGGGTCGGTCAGCACCACCCCGCCATCCGGCGTGACATCGAAACTGGCCGGCCCATCCGGCAACTCGTCTTCGGCGCCGGCGGAGAGCGCCAAGCGGTCGCGCGGCACGTCGCCGTTTTCGATGTAGCTCACGGGAAGCTGGATCACGCGCGTGGCCGTGAGGACCGCAGCCGCGGCGGCGCCCCGATGCGGCTGGCTCGAAACGCGCAATCCCAGCAGGATGATCGCGACGGCGGCCGCAGCCAGCCACATCCAGTCCTTACGGGTGAAATTCATGGGTCGCTCAGACGGCGAAAACGGAGGGGCCGGTAATGCCGCAGGCGCGACCAGCTCATCGACTCGTTGCGGATCACGCGCGCGGCGGCGCCGCTGGCTTCATAGATAATCGGGTTTCCATCGGGCTGGTAACCGGCGAACAGCACGATGTGTTTGCCGGCATAGTTGAGGGCGTCGCCGGGCTTCAGATCGGTATAGACGTTGACCTTCAGCGGCTCCGCGATGCCGCTCATGTTGCTGGTGGAATAGGTGTGGCCGCCGCGATGCCCCCAGCAAAAGCTGACGAAGCCGGAGCAATCGATGCCGGCCGTGCAAGAGGAAACGCCGTCCCAGCTATGCGATCCGGCGGCATCGCCCTGGGCCAGCTTGGCGTCGAATCGCGGCAGGGCGTCGATACCGCCCCAGTTGTAGGGCTCCCCGCGAACCAGCTCGTGGGGGCGCCAGTCGGAAGCGTACTTCACGGTTTTGATGCAGGGGGCGTAGCGGTTGCGGTCTTCGCAAATCCAACTGTGGCTGGCGATTTCTTCGGCCACCGCGATCACCTGGTTGCGCGAAAGCGTGCCGGCGGCAGACGGCGCGGCGGGCGCGGGAGCCGCGGGATTGGCCGGAGCGGCGGGCTTCTGAGCAACGGGAGCGGGCGCGGGCGGCGGCAACTGCGGCTGGGGCGGCGGGGGCGCGGGCGGCGTGGGGTTGCCGGCGCGGATGGGCGCGACGATGGCCGCAGGCTGCGCGGCCGACGCGCTGGCCAGCATATTGGTATAGTTCCACAGCCAAAGCGTGATGCCGATGCCCAGCCCGATGCCCGCCGCGGTCGCCGTGAAGACGATGGGCTTCCACCATTCCGCTTCGGCCGGAACCTGCTGGCGGATGGGCTGGAGCGCCGGCTTGTCCTCTTTGACGGCCGCGGCCGGCAAGCGCCCGTCGAGCACGGCCTGCGCCGATTCCGCGCGGTTGGCCGGATTCGGCTCCAGCATGGCGCGCAGCACCTTGCGGATTTCCGGGTTCACGTAGTCCGGCAGTTGCGGGGCCACCTTGCGCAGTTCCTTGGCTTCAAAGAAGGTCTGGCCCATGGGCAGCGCTTCGCCAATAGTGGTCTCCGCCAGCACCAGCCCCAGGCTGTAGAGATCCGAACGCGCGTCCACGCGTCCGCCGAACAGCCCGAAATGCTCCGGAGACGCATACCCCAGGTTGCCGCTGAACCCGGCGGCCTGCTTGCCCGGGTCGGGAGTGGCCACGCCGAAATCGATCAGCTTGGCCTTCTCCGGCGCGCCGCCCGGCAGAATGATGTTGGCGGGCGAAATATCGCGGTGCACGATGCCGCGCGCATGCACCACCGCCAGACCCTGTAAGATGCGGTCTTTGAGCACCGTCCACTCGTCGTCGGGCAAAGGTCCGCGCAGCAGCAGGCGCTGCAGCGACGGACCTTCCACCAGTTCCATGATCAGGTACGCTCCGTTGGCGTCGCTCAGCAGATCGTAGCAATGCACGATGGCGTCGTGGTGGATATCGAGCAGCGTTCTGGCTTCCTGGATGAACATGTTCTCGGCGGCCTTGCCGAGTCCCGCGTTGGTGCGGATCATCTTGATGGCGCGCAGGCCGCCCAGGCTGCGGTGGCGTGCCTGGTAAACCGCGCCCATTCCGCCCGAGCCGATGGTGCCCAGGATCTCGTACTCGCCGAACAGCACCGTGCCCGGCTGGAGGGTCTGTTCGGCGGGGTTCGGTCCGGATGAGCTGTCCATTTCTAAGTTCCGTTAGCGCGACTGCTCCAGAAAATTGATCTCCTGCTCGGCCTTTTGCATCAGGCGGCTGGCGGTGGAACCATCCTTCGCCCGTAGGGCCGCCGCCGCGCCGTTCATCGACTGGATCATGGTCTGGCGCGCGGATTGAATGTCGCCGCGCAACGACTGGCCCTGGCTCTTCAAGTCCCGTTCAATTTGCCCGAACTCGTTGTTGATCGCATTGGCGCGGTCGAGCAGGGCGTTATAGCGTACCACCAGCCCGGAAACATCCACGCCAGGGGCAGGAGCCTGCGTCGGCGGTCTCTGGATGGGAGATTGAACCGGTGGTTGGTATTGAGGCTGCCGTTGCGGCGGCGGATTGGTGGGGTAGCTGGGGGCCGGGTAACCCGGCTGCGGCGGATTACTGCGAGCGGGCGCGGGAGTGGGGGTGTACTGGCTGGGAGGCGGCGTAGCGACAGGGGGATTCGGGTTGGTGACGGGACTGACGTTGTCCGGGCCGCCGGTGCTTCCGGTGCTGCCCGGGTTGCCCTGGCTGGGGCTTCCGTTGCCGGGCGAAGAGACCGGCGGCGTAACCGGCCCGCCTCCCGCCGCGCAACTGGGACACAGTTTGGCCTGCAACCCCAAATCCTGGTCCAGCTCGATGGCGCCATAATAAGATCCCGCCGCCGTCAGCGCGCAGATGGCCAGCCATCCCAGACCTAACTTCACCAGACGCACTTAGCCGTCTCCTTACTTTAGTTTTAACCGCACAGTATCGTTCTTCTGCGGAGGCGTCTGGCCCACATAAGTGCCCCGCGACCAGTCATCGTTGACTTCCACGATGGTTAAGTCACCGATCTTCTGGTCGAGCTTGATCTGCTTGCCCGCGGAGGTAGTTACGGTCTTCAAATAATGCCGGACCTCAAAGCTGTCGCCTTGCCGGACTCCCGCATTGCCGCCTTTGTCGATAAAAATCTCGCCGTTGGTAATGTCCACGATCAGCCCCGAGATCGGCTTGCGGTTCGGCATCGGGAGCGAAGACATCCCCGAGTGGCCTTCGAGCGATGCCAATTCCGAGCCGCGGCCCGGAGCGGCATGCCCGGTGGAGATGCGCTTGGGCAGCCCGGGCGCCTTCTTAATCATGTCCTTCGAAATGTCATCAAGCGCTTGGTGCAGCGCCTTCCGCACCAAATCCGCCTGCACATTGCCGGAGCGCGAGGAACCCGTCTGGCTGCCCGCCGCTCCGGGATCGGTAAATCCCGACTCCCTGCCCACCTCTTCGGTGACTTCGGCGACTGCCGACGGCGCCAGGTAAATCTGCCCGGTCTCGGTGCTGATCATCTGCGCGGTCAGCTCCACGGTAGCCTTCAGGTCTACCACTTTGTGCCCCACGCCCAACAGCCCCTTGGTCTTTTGGATTTGCTCAATGCTCAGGTTGTTCACCGTGCCGGTGACGATCGCATCCACCTGGAGGATCTTCCCATACGCTACGGCTTGGGAAGAATCGAAGCGGCTGCTGAACTTCAGGTTCTGCTCCTTCATGATGGATTCCACGCGCGAGCGGTCCATCACCTCGTAGGCCCCGCTTTCGGTCAGCGGGCTGAGCAACATCTCCGCCACGTTGTGGCCGACATTCGAATCGGCCCCCAAACTTCTGACGACTTCCGACTTTACGCTGGAGTAATCGAAATCGTAAATTGCGATGCGCCGCTTATCCGTCTGCCCATGCAGCGCCAGGAACGCGCCCGCGGCGAGTCCGGCCACAAGGAGCTTGCGCATCACACAACTCTTTCGCATACGGCCCCCCTCGAATAGCTATCCAAATACTGCTTTTCGAGTATATCCACTCAATTTGGGGTTTGCAATTGAGCGGGCCGCTACAAACCGCCGCGCGGCCGCTTTCCTTTTGGTCGCAAGGCGATTTCGGCACAAAGCCAGCGGGGCCGGCGCGGTACTAGTACATTCGTATGTACCAGAGACGATTCAATCCCTCGCCGGGTGAACGGACACAAACCAAGGGCCGTGCAGCATGAGGCGCCGGAATTCGCCGTGCGCGCCCACGCCGCACTGCCAGTTACAGCATTGTTGCGGACCGGCGAAACTAACTCGCCGCCCGCGTGGCACCCAGGCTCCGCGCGCACACGGTGGTGAACGATTCCACCAGCGGATTGGGTTGCGCGGCCAGTTCCGGCTGGAAGAGCGTGGCCACGAAGAACGGATGGCCATCCAGTTCCACAGCGCGGATTTCATCCTGATCGTCCACCGCCGCGACCATCAGGTTCTGACCCTCCAGCAAGCGGCGGTAGCGGCCATTGAGACCGAAACTGCAGTGGTACTCCTCCACCGTTTCGTATTTGCCGTAGGCCTTGTGCAGGATCGATCCGCCGGACAACCGCACACGCGCCCTCACTCCTAACAGCGCGCAATTCAGCGGTGAGATCAGCGGCAAAGCAGCCTTGGGTTGCGACTTCTGGTGCTCCGCCGCGCTCAGCCCCAGGACGTTGCGCGCATACTCGATGAGCGCATACTGGAAGCCGGCCGAGGTACCCAGAAAAGGCGTGCGTGTGACCCTCGCGTGGCGGATGGCCCGCAGCACCCCCTCGGCGCTGCGATACGGCATACCCGGAACGCACCACAAGCCCGCGAACTCCGCCAACGACTCTCCATTGCCAACGGCGTCCGACGGGACCCAGACACTTTCCACCGCTCCGCCCGAGGCTACCGAAAGCGCCTGGGGAATCGCCCGATGGGCCCTCTGTTGCTGATTGAACTCACCAATGAGTCCGACTCGATACGAGGAGTGCATTGCGGTATTCTTTCACGCTATTGCGCCGGTGTAACCCGATAATTTGTACAATTCTGTGACATTCGCGACAATTTAACATAACCCACTGGGCGGTGGATGACTTGAACTATGCTAAAGCCACGCTCGGCTGCCGGACTGTGCTTGCGGGATTGCGTTCCGGCGGGGTTGCGGGAGGATGAAGGGCGCGCCAGCTAATTCTCTGGCGGGCAGCCCGTCTCGGCTATGATGGGGCGAGCCGAATGAACTGCGCCATCCGCACTTACGATCTTTCGAAACGCTACCGCCGCACGCCGGTGTTGGAGCGGGTAAACCTGGAAGTGCCGCCCGGCAGCATTTATGGGCTAGTGGGGGCGAACGGCGCGGGCAAAACGACCACCATCAAAGTGCTGATGAACCTGCTTGTGCCCAGTTCCGGACATTGCGAGGTGATGGGAGCGGATTCGCGCCGGCTTTCGGCCGCTGATTTTGCGCAAATCGGCTACGTTTCCGAGAATCAGGAAATGCCCGATTGGATGACCGTGGGCTACTTCCTGGAACACCTTGGCCACTTCTACCCCACCTGGGACACCGCGATGGCCGCCGGCCTGCTGCGGCGCTTCGAGTTGCCGCCCGGGCGCAAGCTGCGCGAGTTATCGCATGGAATGCGGATGAAAGCCGCGCTGGCCTCTTCGCTGGCCTACCGCCCGCGCCTGATGGTGCTCGACGAGCCGTTCACGGGGCTGGATGCGGTGGTGCGCGACGAACTGATCGAAGGCATTCTGACGCGCGACGGCGGCACCACCATTTTCATTTCTTCGCACGACCTCACCGAGATCGAGAGCTTCGTAACGCACATCGGCTACCTGGACCAGGGCCGGCTGCATTTCTCCGAGGAACTGGCGTCGGTCAGCGCGCGGTTTCGCGAGATGGCGCTTTCGTTCGCCTCGGCCCCGCCGCTTCCCAAGCCCTGGCCCGAGCACTGGCTCTTGCCGCAGACCGCCGGGAACGCGATCCGGTTTATCGAATCCCGGTACGATGGCGAGCGAACCGCGGCGCAAATCCGCGGTGTGTTCCCCGACGCGCAGGAAGTGACGGCCACCGCCATGCCGCTGCGCTCGATTTTTGTGGCGTTGGTTAAAGCGGGCCGGAAAGGCGTCCAATAGTCCGGCCCCCTTATGCGTGAGGTTCTGCTCCTCTTCCGAACGGACGTACACCATTTCCGATTGCAACTGGCGGCCTTCCTGGCATTGATGGGCCTGCTCGGGTGGGCGGAGGCGGCCACTCCGCGCGATCTCCAGGGGGCCATGGCTGGCATGCTCTGCCAATGGCTGCTGGTGCCGGCGGCCTGGTATCTGGTGGCGCTGGCGATTCATGAGCATCCCCTGCCCGGCGATAGGCAATACTGGCTGACACGGCCTTATCCCCGAAGCAGCCTGGTGCTGGCGAAGGCACTGTTTGTGGCGGCCTTCCTGAATTTGCCGCTGCTGGCGATGCAGACTGCCGCGCTGGCGGCCAATGGGCTGGCGCCGCTGGCGTATTGGCGCGCACTTGCAGCCCGGCAGGTCTTCTTCACTGCCCTGATGGTGCTTCCGGCAGCGGCGGTGGCAGTGGTGACCACCAGCCTCCGGCAGTTCGCCATGGTTGCGTTGGCGGTGTTGGGCGTGGTGCTGGCGATGGAATTGGGTAGCGGGCATATGCCCGCGCCGTGGGGCGGAGTGGATTGGATGCGGTTTTCGGCCATCGGCGCGCTGGCGGCGGCGATTTTCGGCGGCGCGGTGCTGCTGCAATACGTGCGGCGCAAAACGTGGTACGCGGCATCGATGCTGGCGGCAGGGGTGGTAGTCTGTGCCGCGGTGCCGGACCTGGATCTGTGGCCGGGCGCATTTGCGATCGAGAAGCGCCTGGGGGCGAGACCCGCGGACGCTTCGGCGATCCGGCTTCACTTCGAAGCGGCGCGCGATCCGGCGGAAGGACGCAGCCTGCTACCCCATCGGCAACCCCAGGACAACCTGGCGCCGCTCTCCATGCCTGTGCAACTGACCGGCATTCCCGACGGCATGGCGGTTTTGGGCGAGCACACGGCGACAAGCGTCCAGGCGCCGGGTGGGGACTGGCGGAATTCGGGCTGGCAGCCGCCGCTGGCGGAAGTGCGCACGCTGCACCTGGACGGGCCGTTCTGGCTGTCGATGGCGGTTGACCGCGGGTTCCTCGGTTCGTTCAAAGACCGGCCGGTGCATCTGCGGGTCAGGGCGGCGTTCACGCTGTTCGGCCCATCGTCCTCTGCCATCCTGCCGGTGCCGGTGATGGCGCGGTGGGTGAATGAGGTTGGCTTTTGCCAGACGTCTCCGGCGCGCTTCACCTGCTTTTCGCCCTACGCTCATGCCGCCTGGGTGGAAGCGGAAGCGCGTCCCACTCCGCCGGCCTCGCCGGAGCCCGTGCCGATGCGTCCCGAGATTTCCTACGCTCCGTATCCCACCAGCTTCGGGTTCGGCTTGTGGGAGACGGACCTGGATGCCATGTGGATGCGGCCGATGCCGTGGAAAGAAATTGCCGTTCAGACGCGCCCGGCGCGGGCGCACTTTGAGCTGGATCTGGATATTCCCGAAATCCGCCTCGCGCCTTATAGCGCGGCAGCAAGCGACCCCAACCCGTGACGATGCGAAAAGTACTGGCGATTTTCGAAAAAGATGCGCGCCATTTGTGGCCGCAGATCGCGGCTTTTTGGGCGCTGGTGGCGGCCGCCGCGGCGCTCGATCCGGTCTATACGCATCGGCGCCCGCTGCCGGCGGAGGGATTGGTATGGACCGCGCTGCCGCTGGCGTGCTGGATCCTGGTGATGGCGGCGATCCACGAAGACCGCCTGCCGGGCGACCGCCAATACTGGTTGACGCGGCCCTACTCGCGCGCCGGCCTGGCCGCGGCTAAAGCGCTGTTCGTGGCTGTGTTCGTGAATCTGCCGGCGTTGGTGGCGCACGCGGCGGTGATGGCCGTCCTGGGCATTCCACCGTGGCATCACATGACGGTGCTGGCCTGGCAGCAGTTCTATTTGACGGCCTTCGCGATTCTGCCGGCGGCCGCGATTGCGTCGGTGACTACCGGTCTGCGGCAGGTGATCCTGGCGGCCGTGGTGATCGTCGTGCCGCTGTTTGTGGGGACCACCGCGATCTCTTTCCTCACGCGCCACCCGGTTTTCTTTTTCCGCCCGGGCACGGGGTCCTGGCTCCAGACGGCTGGAGTCGCCGCAGTGCTGATGGTGGGGGCGGCCGCGGTGCTTTGGCTGCAATACGGGCGGCGCGCCACGGGATGGTCGCGAACGCTGGCAGCCGGAGTTGTTCTGGCCGTTGTGATAGCCGGCGGAGCGGTGCACAAGGATCAGACCTTCGCCGTGCAGGCGTGGCTCACGCCGGGACCGTGGCGCGAGGCGGCCGTTCAGGTGGTTTTGGATCCCGATGCCAATCGGGCTGCCGATCCGCAGTATTCGCGCGAGCGCCGCGTCTACGGCGTGGCGCATCTCGAAATCCCGGTGCGCCTGGCGGGCCCAGCACCGGATTCCATCCTGCTGCCCGGCATCAACGCGCGCGCCGCCATCCAGGGCGGCCCCATTCTCAGTGGCGAGGTACGCGAGCAGCCGGCCGGGCAATGGTGGCTTTCGATCGACCTTCCCGGCGGCTATTTCAAAGCTATCCGGAACAACCCGGTGGATCTGGATGGCAGCCTCGATGTCACCGTGTTCCAGCGCGGCGTTTCCCTGCCCGCGCCGCAACGGCGGGCGGAGGTAACTCCCGGAGTTGGGGTGTGCGAGATCCGCCGCGATTTTGAGGAGCAACTGGCCCTGGAGTGCTACTCCCCGTGGCCTGCGGCTGCCCTGGCTTTAGAATTTCCGGATGGTGGCAGGCAGTGGATCATCTCGCGCTTCACGGCCGACCTGCCCATTCCGTCGGCGGACGAATTTGCAACCATGGAGCGGTTTTCGAGCCCCACGCCCTTCGGCAGCCTGGAGGAGTTGGCGCCGCTGCGGCTGATCACGGAAGTGCCCACGGGGCATCTGCGGGTGCGTTACCGGTTGGCGGGAATCCGGCTGGCGGATTTCGCCTATCCGAGGTAGGGTGCCGGGAAGCCCAAAGATGCCGATAAGAACAGGTGTGCCGCTCATCCCGCCAGGCCGGGCGGCGATGCGTTATCATTGCCGTCAGAACAGAAGATGGCTGAAATGGTTCGTCAACCGCTCACCGTCATGGCGGACCCGGATGAAAATCGGGCCGGTGTCAGCGACGCACTTGAGACCGATCGAAAAACGGCTCTAGGGCAGTTCCTGACGCCCTCCGTCATCGCACAGTTCATGGCGACACTGTTCGATGACCCGCTTCGCCCGGCGTCGTTATTGGACGCGGGTGCTGGGATCGGTTCCCTTACTATCGCCGCTGTCCGGAGACTTGGGCAGGTCGGGTCGATCGATGCCTGGGAAGTTGACCCCTTGATGCGAAAGCACCTTGAGCAGAACCTCGATTTGCTTTGCGTGAAGCATCGCGTCCACGCGGAAGATTTTATTGCGTCGGCTGTGCAACAGATTGCCCTCGCCCAAGGCAGGCGGTACACCCACGCCATCCTGAATCCACCCTACAAGAAGCTGAGCAGCGATTCGGTCCATCGGGCCTTGCTTCGGAAGGTGGGCATTGAAACCGTAAATCTTTACGCGGCATTTGTCGCCCTTGCGCTCTTCTTGATGGAGAAGGATGGACAAATTGTCGCCATCCTTCCCCGCTCCTTCTGCAATGGCCCATATTACAGGCGATTCCGATTCTTGATTTTGAAAACATGTTCCCTGGAACGCATTCACGTTTTCGAGTCTCGTACGAAAGCGTTCAAAGACGATGACGTTCTTCAGGAAAACGTCATCATCAAACTAGTTAAAGGCAAGGAGCAGGGCGACATCGTTGTTTCGTCTTCGCACGATCAGAAATTCACAGACTATAAAGAGCGCTCATTTTCGTTTTCGGAAATCGTAAAGCCATCCGATCCAGAGGTGTTCATTCATGTCCCTTTGGAAGAACAGAACGCCGATGACGCCGCCTATCTCTTTCAATATTCCTTGAATGAAATCGGGTTTGAGGTCTGCACTGGGCCGGTTGTTGATTTCAGATTGAGGGCCTACTGGCTTGCCGAACCCCTGCCCCACTCAATCCCCCTCATATATCCCCATCACTTTTCCGGGGGAACTCTGCACTATCCCAAGCGGCACAAGAAACCCAACGCCCTTGAGGATAATGAAAGAGTTCGACGTTGGCTCATGCCCAACGAACGCTACGTCCTGGTGAAGCGCTTCTCGTCAAAAGAGGAAAGGCGGCGAGTGGTTGCCTACCTATACAACCCCGAAGAGATCGACTATCGACAGATTGGGTTTGAGAATCACTGGAACGTTTTCCATTCGCAGCGGCGGGGTATCGATCTGGTGCTGGCCAGAGGATTGGCTTGCTTTCTCAATTCCACCATGCTGGACAAACACTTTCGGGAGTTTTCAGGCCACACGCAAGTCAATGCTACTGATCTCAGAAATATGAAATATCCAAACCTGATATTCTTGCGGGCCTTGGGCCGAACGTTCCGTGAGGGCATGACACAGGCCGAGATTGACG
>Ga0335074_10012374_pt1 | contig 11960 bp, 9 predicted proteins | sample Lox_Sample_23_FD_206715 | JGI IMG/M metagenome (GOLD analysis project Ga0335074, IMG submission 206715) | Soil microbial communities from Loxahatchee National Wildlife Refuge, Florida, United States - Lox_Sample_2.3 | ecosystem: Environmental > Terrestrial > Soil > Wetlands | place: USA: Florida...
CCGGCTGACCAGCAGTCCGGGTACGGCTATCAGCCGCCGGCTGACCAGCAGCCGGGGTATGGCTATCAGCCGCCGGCTGACCAGCAGTCCAGGTACGGGTACCAGCCGCCCGCTGACCAGCAGCCGGGATACGGCTATCAGTCGCCCGCTGACCAGCAGCCCGGGTACGGGTACCAGCCGCCCGCTGATCAGCCCGGGTACCAGCAACAGGCTCCGGCGTTTGGCTATCAGCAGCCCGCCACCCAGCAGCCCGCTACTCAGCAGCCCCCCACCCAGCAACCGGGGTACGGCTACTCGGCGCCAGGTGCCCAGCAGCCGTCGGCTCAGCAACAGTCGGCTCAGCAGCCGGGGTACGGCTACCAGCAGCCTGGGTACGACCAGCCGTCGGCTCAGCAGCCAGCGTCCGGCTATCAGCAGCCCGGTGGCTTCCAGGGGCTGCCGGCAAGCACAATGGGGGACAAGCGCCGGTCCGGCTCGGGCGGGCGCACCGCCCTTATAGCCGTCGCCGCAGTGGTCGTCCTGCTGCTTGCGTATGTCGGGGTGGCAGCGGGCACGCACCTGTTCCCGTTCACGCGTCCGCACACGAACTCGCCGTCCGGGGTCGCCGCAAGCCGGAACCCGCGCCCATCCACTGGCCCCACGTCTAACCTGCCGGCCGGGCTCGCCAGCCTGACCCAGCTGCTGCCAGCGGTCCTCGACGACCCCAGCATCCAGTGCACGACGCTGACCCCGCCATATCACTGGAGCATGACCGGCGTGGTCGGCGCGCTCGCCTGCGATCAGGTCCCGGGACTGACCAATGGTGCGGTCTACGCCTACCAGCTCGCCAGCGCGTCTGACTACCAGGCAGCGTGGCAGGCCTACAACACCTGGTGGGGGTTCGACGGCGCGGACGCCGGATCGAGCTGCCCCCCGCCCAACACCACAAGCCAGGCCACCCAGGGCTACTTCAACAAGTTCTATCCGCAGCACAGCGGCCAGGTGCTTGAGTGCGAGGAGGTCAGCGGCAACGAGCCCGCCTACACCTGGACAGTGCCGAGCGAGAACGCGTTCATCGTGGCCCAGGGCGCGGCGGGGTCGACGTTCTCCGCCCTGGATTCATGGTGGACCAGCAGCGCAACGCCCTCCGCGGCCCCGTCCCCGGCGCCCTGAGAACGGGCGAACTGGGTAACCTGAAAGCGCAGGCGTAACTGCCGAGGGAGTCCTCATGGCTGAGGAAATCATCGATGTCACGATCGGCCCTGACGGCAAGGTCGGAATACACGTCAATGGCATTTCCGGAATGGACTGCCTGAGCGCGACCGAGGATCTGCTGCGACTGCTCGGCGGCGAGATCGAGTCCCAGGAGCTGACCTCAGAAGCCTTCCAGGACGTCGGCCAGGAACAGCAGGACCGTCAGTGGCACTGATCGTGCCGGAACCCGCGCCACTGGCCTGGCGGTGCCGCTTACGGCACAGGCATGCTGACACCTAGGCGGGTGGCCCGGCTCGCCCGGCGAGCGCAACGCCAGCGCGCTGACGGCAGCCGGGGGTTGCTGGCCCGCCGCGCACTGGGCCGGCTGACAGCAGAGGTCGGGGACAACTACTCCGCAGCTAGGGCAGTCTTTGAGCTCTGGCTGGATGGCCTCGAGGACGAAACGTGGCAGGCGCTTGCCAGCCGGCCGGGGACGAAGCGGCTGGCCCTGTCAGCGGCGGTGGACCCGGAGCGGCCCGCCGGGTCGCGGGAGGCCATCGGCTCGTTCTGCACAACGCACGGCATGGCGCCGGACGAGCCGGCGGCGCGGGCACTGTTCTACGTGCTGACCGGCCAGCAAGCGCAGCACCGGGCAGCCGATCCGGACGGGTCGCTGCTGGCAGCCGGCTACGAGGCCGGCGCCAAAGCCACCCAGGCCGCTGTGCGGGAGGTGCTCGCCGGAGCCGGCCACCTGGACCTGGTCCGGATCGTGGCCGGAGCCCCCGGTCAGGACCATCGGCCCGCGATCAGCGCTGAGGAATCCGCTTACCTGGTCAGCCAGCTCCGGGTCCGTAGTGACTGGGCCGCCCTGTGGCGCCTGGCTCAGGACCTGTCAGTGCAGCCAGCGGTAACTGCCGTGACCGGGTTCCCGCGCGGCTGGCAGCCAGCCGATGAGGCCGGCCAGGCGCTCTTCCGGCGGCTGCGCCGCGTCACACCCGACCAGATTGCCGGGGCGCGGGCGACACTTACGCCGATGCATATCGATGCCGGAGGCCACATCGAGGCGGGCTCGCTATCTCCGGATGGGCAAAAACTGGCCGTCGCCATTTCCAATCACTGGTCTTTAGGTTTCCGCACGTTTGACCTGCGCACCGGAGCGATGTCCGGGGCCATGCACCTTGGCGATCTTCGCCCGTTCTATCTCCCGCCACGCGTGCTGCATCTGGGCGACGCGGTCTTCGTCGGCCGTCTCAGATCCGACGGCACGTACGCGCTGACCCACCATTGGGGTGGCAACATGGACACCATCTGGTGCGTTCGCGGCGGGGCCAGCGCTGAGGCGCTGGCCCCGCACCCGGAAGGGTTCATCCTGCTCTGGAAGCCGTCGAACAAATACCGCCTCAGGCTGTGCGATGCCAGCGGCAATGAGCTCTGGGACACCGACGAGGACCAGATCGGGCTTCATCGCTGGTGGCCTGGGAGTTGCCACCTGGCAGCGGTCGATCCGGCCAGCGGCCGCCTGGCAGTGTGCTCGCAAAATCGCGTATGGGTCTGCGAGGCAAGCGCGGACCATGCCCGCAGCGTCAGGACCTTCTTCACCGAGGGGTGGTATCCGTCCACCGGCTGCTTCGTCGCGCCCGACTGTCTGGTGCTGGCCAGCCCGGGCGGCGCGCGGCGCTACCGGCTGGCCAGTCACGGAACACTGCGCGAGGCGGCCACGGCGTTCGAGAGCGTTCTCCCGTCGGCGCCGCCGATCGTCTGGCTTCCAGAACGCGGCGCGATAGCACTGGCCGGCGAGAAAGTCCGCGACGCGCGAACCCTTAAGCCGGTGACGGCTCTGAGCCGAGCCGGCTGGGCGCGCGCGCCCCGTCTCTGGGCGGCAGCTGACGGGCCGGCGCCTTGTGTTCGCGAGTGGCACGTCCATCACAATGGTCCGGCATCCGCTGACCGATGCCATCGCACCGCTCGCCGACCAGCCCCTGGCGGCGCTCACCCTTGCCGACAGCCGCTGGGTCTCGGACGCGATGCAGATCACTACAACGGACTCGGCGGTCTGGCCGCTGCTGGATGCCCTGGCCGCGGGCGTCGAGCACAGGTTCGGGACCGAGGTCGCGCTGGGCTCGCCTGGATATGCGCACGCTGCTGATGACATCGCACTAGAGAAGCCGGCGTGATGGCCATGCGGACCCAGGCACCGGCGGCACGCGACGAGGCAGTCGCGGTGCCCTGGCGCGTTCACGCGGTGGACCCGTTCAGCCGGGCCAATGGCCCGGGTTCTGCAACGAGGTCAGGGCGCGCACGGACCTGGGCATCATCGTGCTGTCCGGCTACACCCAGGCCGAGATCGAGGCCGACCCGGCTCGGCTGGCCGCCGTGGCCAGCGCGGACATGGTGATCGCCGGCCGCTACAACCGCGCGCTGCACCTCGGATCCGGCCTGCGCGGGTCGGCCAACAAGCAGTACTGGGCGCGCACCGGCCGTTACCGCGCCGACGACTTCGGCGCCGTCCCTGACCTGGAGATCGCGGTGGCCGTGGACGGGACGATCACGATCAGCGGAATGCCAGATCAACCCGTCACCATAGAAGGACAGCCAGGCCAGTTTTCAGCCGCAGGAGAGTCAGGGCCATGAGCTCGTTCAAAATCTCAGAAGAGATCAGCCTGTACCTGCGGGCGCGTGTTCCGCTGATCGTGCTGGTGACGGTCGAGGAGCAGCGCGCGATCGCGACGCTGGACGAGGTGCGCCGCGGCCGCGACCCAGACAGCGACCTGGTCACCTGGGACGTCGCCGAGCGCTTCCGGTCGAAGGCCGGCCGGAAGATGCCCGAAGCCGGTGACCCGGTCGGCGCCCTGGACAAGATCTCCGAACAGGCGACGAGCGCGCCGGACCGCCGCGACCTGTACGTGCTCAAGGACTTCCACGAGTTCTACAGCAAGGACGCGCGGGTCCGCCGCAAGTTGCGCAGCCTGGCCCAGCAGCTGATGTTCACCGGCTCGTCGCTGATCGTCACCACCCCGGTCCGGGCGCTGCCGCCAAAACTGCGCGACGAGACTGTGCGGGTCGAGATGCCGCTGCCGGACGAGGCAGCGCTGCGCGCCGAACTCGACGGGCTGATCTCCTCCAGCGGCATCCGGGTCAGCCTGCCCGAGCAGGGCCGGGCCAGGCTGGCGCAGGCCGCGCTGGGCCTGACAATCACCCAGGCCAAGCGGGCGTTCGCCAAGGCGATCGTCCGCGACCGCGGGCTCGACGACCGGGCGATCGACGCGGTGCTCGAGGAGAAGAAGGCCGTGATCCGGGAGAGCCAGGCGCTGGAGTTCTACCCGGCCGAGCAGACCCCCGACGACGTCGGCGGCCTTGACCAGCTGAAAAGCTGGCTGACGCTGCGGGAACGGGCGTTCAGCGAGGAAGCGGCCGCTTTCGGGCTGCCAGCGCCCCGCGGCCTGGCGCTCATCGGGATCCCTGGCACCGGCAAGAGCCTGACCGCGAAGATGATCGGCGGGCTGTGGCGGATGCCGCCTGCAGTCTCACCCCTGCGGGTTCGCCCTGCACGGGAGGTCCAGCGTGGACGGCCGCCGCATGCTCCGGCTCTGCGCTCCCGGCGGCGAGGTGATCCGGGACATCGCGCTCGGCGGCCTGGGTGGGCCCGACTACGGTGCCGAGCTGATCGGGTGCGATCCGGCTGGCGGGCGGATGGTACTCAGCCTTGGGCCTGACGGGCTTCTGATCCTCGATGGGCCGGACGACCGGGTGCTCGCCCGCGGCGGGGTCAGACATCGTCTGCATGGCAGTGCCCACTTCGCTGACGGTGATCTGCTGCTCGCGCAGACGGCTCGTCATCTCTGGTCATACCGCCTGGCCGGCCGCCAGCTCAAGGTCCGGGCCAGCGCGAAGAACCAGGCGTTGTTCGGGCCGGCCCTGATCCCGGACCTGGGCGCGGTCGCGGTCACCGGACCCAGGGGAGTGCGCCTCCTGGCCCTGGCCGCGCTGGCCGCGGCTCCGATGACTGACATGACGGCAGCCGACATCGTCACGACCGCGGATCTGCTGGATGATCCGGCGACGGCATCCGCCGTGCGTCCGTTCCTTGAACTGCTGCGGGAATGCCTCGCCTGCCGTTTCCGGGCGGGCGAGCGCAGCCAGGGCGGCGTCAGAGATGATGAGATTGACATACATAACGGCAGCGGAGGGCGCCCGTGACCGCGCGCATCGGCGTGGACTTCGGCACTGCGAACACCGTCGTCGCGCGCTGGGACGAGGCGGCAGGCCGGGGCGAGCCGGTACCGCTGGACGGTATCGACCTGGTCAGGGAGGCCGGGACCGGCGTCGCCCAGCGGCTCATACCGTCGCTGATCGCCTATGGTCACGACGGCCGCCGCCGCTGGCTCGGGGCTCAGGTCGCGAACGGCCAGACTCTGCTGGACGATCCAGCCGTCAGCGTGTTCCAGGCGACGAAGAGCAACCTCACCGGGCGTGCTGCCGACGTTCCGCGCGAGGTCGGTGAGCGCCGGGTCTCGGGGCGGGACGCCGCCACGCAGTTCCTCGGTGACGTGATGGCCATGGCCGTGCTGGCCGTCGGCAGCGACGATCTGGAAATCGTCGCCACCGCCCCGGTGGAGACGTTCGACTCCTACCGCGACTGGTTGGTCCGGGACGTCGCCGGGGGCGCCGGGCCGGCCAGGCTGCGGGTCGTCGACGAAGCGACGGCCGCGGCGGTTGGCTACTGCGCCCGGATGAGCCCGGGGGATGCGTTCTGTGTTATCGATTTTGGGGCGGGGACCCTCGATATCACCGTTGTCCTTGTGCAGGAGCCGGACGCCGCCCGGGGCGGCGCCGGAGTCCGGGTGATCTCCAAGGTCGGCCTGGACCTGGGCGGCAACCACATCGATGCGCTGCTGGCCGAGCGCGCCGCCGAAGCGGCCAAGCTGCCGCGCGGTGACGCGATCGGCTACAACCGGGTGTTCCGGCGGCTGCTCGGCTCGGCCGAGGCCGCGAAGATCGCGCTCACCCGCTCCAGCCGGGCGGTGATCGCCGCCGCCGACCCGGTGACCGGAGCCAGGTACTCCTGCGAGATCACCCGCCCTGAGTTCGAGCAGTTGCTCAAGGACCGCGACATCCTCGGCCGGGTGGGCCGCGGGCTGCGCAAGGCCCTCGACGGTGCCGCGGCCAGGGGCTACCCCTCCGACGTGATCGCCGGGGTGTTCCTGACCGGCGGGAGCTGCCTGATGCCGGCTGTCCAGGAGGTCGTGCGGATGCAGGTCCGCCCGGATGTGGTGCACCTCGACCGGCCGCTGGAAGCGGTGGCCGCCGGCGCCGCTGGCATCGCGGGCGGGCAGGAGTTGCACGACCACATCCAGCACGACTATGAGATCCGGCACGTCGCCGAGAGCGGGGAGTACCACTTCGAGCCGCTGGTGCGCGCGGGCACCAGCTATCCAACGGCCGAGCCGGTCCGGACCCTGACGCTTAAGGCGATCCACCATGGGCAGCGACGTATGGGCATCAACGTCTATGAACGCGCGCATGACACCTGGCGCGACGACAGCGCCGACCTGGAGATCATCTACGACGTTGGCGGCGGCGCGCACACCGTGCCGGTGACGGCGCAGCAGCGGCAGGAGCGGGTGCGGCGCTGGCTGAACGAGGACAGTCCCACATTCCTGGACGTCGATCCGCCGGCCGCCGCCGGCGTGGCCAGGTTCAGCCTGGACTTCCGCATCGACGCGCAGAAACGCCTGACCGTTTCGGCGTTCGACATCGAGCGGCGGATCTGGGTGCTCGACCGCCAGCCCGTGGTACGGCTGGCGTGAGCCGGGAAGGGCAACCGAGGTGACCACATGGCATTGAGTCCGCTGTCTCGCCGTGACCCCACGGAGGTCGGCGGGTACCGGCTGCAAGGGCGGCTCGGCAGCGGCGGGATGGGCGTGGTGTACCTGGCGACCGCGCCCGACGGGCGGCCGGTAGCCGTCAAGGTGATGCGTCCTGAACTCGGTGACGATCAGGAGTTCCTGACCAGGTTCCGCCGGGAGATCGCCGCGGCCCGGCGGGTTAGCGGGCAGTTCACCGCCCAGGTGCTAGACGCCAACCCCGACGTGTCGCCGCCGTGGCTTGTGACCGCGTATGTGCAGGGGCCGTCGCTGTCGGAGGCAGTGGCCGACCACGGCCCGCTGCCGCCGGCCAGCGTGCTGGCGCTGCTGGCCGGGATGGCACAGGCGCTCGTGGCGATTCACGCGGCCGGGCTTGTGCACCGGGACCTGAAGCCGTCGAACGTGCTGCTGGCCACGGACGGGCCGCGGGTCATCGACTTCGGGATCGCCCGGGCCAGGGATGCGACCTCGGTGACGAGGACCGGGAAGGTTGCGGGCTCACCGCACTACATGGCGCCGGAACAGGCCCGTGGTGAGGTGGTCGGGGCGCCGGCGGACATGTGGGCGCTGGGGGCGCTGGGGTATTTTGCGGCGACCGGGCGGCCTCCGTTCGGTGAGGGCACAGAGGCCGCGCTGCTGTACCGGCTGCTGCATGAGACCCCGAACGTGAGCGGTTGCCCGCCGCAGGTGGCCGGGATCATCGGGGCGTGCCTGAACCGGGACCCGGCGGCCCGGCCGTCTCCGGGCCGGATCATGGAGTGGTGCCAGCCTGGCCGGGCTAACACGACAGCCGAGTACACCCAGGGCTGGCTGCCACCCGCGGTCGCCGCCGACGTGGCTGGCCGCGCTGGGCCAGGTGCCACCCAGCCTCCTGCGGGTGCTGGGGTCCGGGGCGCCCCGGCGGGTCCGGCGGGTCCGGCGTCGCGTCCGGCCCAGTTCCCGCAGACGGGAATGCCGGTTCATGGAATGCCCGCCGCTGGGATGCCCGCCGCTGGAATGCCCACCGCTGGGATGCCCGCGGCCGGGATGCCCGCGGCCGGGCGGCCGATGCCGCAGACGCCGGCGCCCGGGATGTCGGCGGCCGGGAGGCGGATGCCGCAGACGCCGGCGCCCGGGATGCCCGCGGCCGGGATGGCCGCGCCTAGGATGCACAGGCCAGGGATGGCCGGGGGTGGGCCGGGCGTGACCGGGGTACCTGGTACCGGGGTTCCTGGGACTGGGGTTCCTGGGACTGGGGTTCCTGGGACGTGGGCGCAAGGAGCCGGAGGGCGGCCGCCCGGAGCGGCCGGGCCAGGATTTAACGTGCCTGCCCCGTATGGGCGCGGCACCTGGCAAGCCCCTCCGCCGCGGCGACAGCCGTCCCGCGCGCCGACAATCGCGATTATCGCTGGCGCCGTCGTGCTGGCCATCCTGGTCGGCGTGGCCTTGTACCTGTACGGCCATGCCCACAGAAGCGATACCGGTTACGGCCTGTCGGGCGGCAACCACCACACGACCACCAGCGGAACCAGCGCGTCGGCCGTGAACCCGTGCTTGGTCGGCACGTGGATAGTGACCCTTCAGCAGGTAACGAACACGATAAACCAGGAGCCAACCCAGTTCGCCGGCGACAACGGATACACCGTAATGATCCAGTCCAATGGCCACGGCACTGAGACCTGGAGCAACTCGGAACTGACGGCAGAGGTCGACGGCAATGACTGGGAAGAGATCGTGAACGGCACGGCCACCTATGACGTCAAGACCGAGGGCACACAGATAGTCTTCAGCAACCAGTCAGTCAGCGGCTCGTACAAGCTTCTCGAAAACGGGCTTTACAACAACGGCGGGCAACTGACCCTGGAACAAGGGAATGCGACCTACTCCTGTTCTGGAAACTCATTCAGGGAGTCCACCTCGGGCGGTGAGTCGGCCTTTGTCAAGGCCAGCTGAGGGCTGATGGCTCACTTCACCAGGATGCGGACCGCGAGCAGGACGGCACCCGCAGGCTCACGCTCCGCCGGGTCACCCTCGGTGGGCGTCAATAATGTATGGGCCATTACGTTTCCGCTGTTCACTGCATGATCTGGTTCGGTATGCCGCAACCAGGCACAAACATGCTGGTCAGCGGAGCGCAGCCGGTTCCTGCTGCTGCGCAGCGGCACGTCTGCGCCCACCGTCACCACCAGGTCGGCCCCGCGCGGCCCGCCCCACCTCGCAGTGTCTCCTCCTGTGCCTGCTGTGGCCTGCTGTGCCTGCCGGGCCTGCTGGGCCGGGTCCGCGGGGATCCCGTCATGATCATTGGGCTTCCGCTGTAGTCAGGTGTGCAGCAAAGTCACATTCACGCCTGGGCGCGCTGGCGGGGGAGCCAGGCTGAGGTGCCTGGCAGTGAACTGATGTGGCCGGCGGCAGGGCGTGGCGGCCATTCCGGGCCGCTCCCCGCCGCTGCGCACATACGGCACCTCAGACCCGGCCGCCCAGGCCGCCTGGCAAGATCATCTCCAGCAATCCCGTCGTACACCCGGTCACCCTGACGCTCCCGGGCACTGTCAGCGGGACCCTCTATCGTGTCTGGCATGCCCGATACCGCGTATTCCTACGCATACCAGCGCCCCTCGACCCTGCGCGAGGCCGACGGGCGGCTGGGCCTGGAGACCTCCGGTGGCCGGGCGTTAGCGACGCCGTCGACTAACCCGCGGTTCTTCACCGGGTTCCTGACCCACCCCGGCGTGGCCGCTGCCGGCCTGCTGGCCGTGGCCAGGGTCGCGCGGGAACGGTACGTTCTGACGAGCCAGTTGCGTGGCGCGCTTGGCTCGATTGACCCCGTGGTGACCTGCAACGGCGACCGGCTGCGCTTCGAGTCGTTCTCCGGCTGCTGCGGCGTGTACGCCCGGCTCGACGTGCTGTCAGAGGCCCTCGACGGCGAGGTACACGACCGGGGTACCACGAACGTCGACGTGAACGAGCCGCTACGGCGCGCTCTGGCCCGGATTGCCGGGGACGACCCGCTGCACCTGGCGGTCGGCCCGGACGAGCTGGCTGTCACCACGGTGGACGGCCGGGCCGTGGAGAAGAAGGTGCCGCTGCCGCCGCGCTGGCTGCGCGGGTTCGCTGAGGCGCAGGTGATCATGTCAGCGTGCGACCTGCGAGCCGAGCTTGACGCCGTCGAGGCCGGCAGGTTCCTGCGCTCGCTGCCGGCCGGATCGGCGGTCGGCACCGCAGCCGGTGACGGCACGCGGGTGGTCACCGGGCATGGGCGCGGTCCCCAGTGGGCGGTTGTGTCAGGCCGGGGCCTGCGGCTGACCAGCGTTCCGGCCCCCGGCGCTGTGTGCCTGGCCGGAGCGCACCGGCTTGGTCCCCTGGCCCCGCTGCTGCGCCATGTCAGGCGGCTGCGCGCGTACGGGCCGGCCGTCACCTCGCGGAGCGAGCCGTGTTCCAGCGCATGGGAGGTGGAGCTGCCTGGCATGAGGCTTGTGCTGGCGCTCTCACCGGCGGCCAACCGCGGCTTCTCCGGCGAGGGTTCTGTGCTCGACTCGCTGTCCGGTGGCCAGGGGAGTGACGCCGACCTGATCGGCGCGCTGCTGGAGTTCGAGCCGCACGTCGAGGTGGACCTGCTGGCCGAGCGTTCTGGCCTGCCGCCGGAGCGGGTCCGCGAGGCACTGGTCCGGCTGGGCACCGCTGGGCGGGTCGGCTACGACCTGGCCGAGGCGGCCTACTTCCACCGCGAGCTGCCCTACGACGCCACGCTGGCCGAGCGGGACAACCCCCGGCTGCGCGACGCCCGGGCGCTGGTCGCCGCAGGTGCGGTGGCCCTCGATGGTGACGCGGCCACCGTGACCGTGACCGACCACGTGCAGCGGGTCCGGCTCGGCGCCGACGGCCAGGCCTGGTGCACGTGTGACTGGTGGGCGCGGCACCGCGGCACCCGTGGCCCCTGCAAGCACGTGCTCGCCGCCCGGCTGGCCCGGGACGCCGAGGGGCCCGGGGCCGGAGTTGGCGCCACCCCGGCCACCGCAGTCGAGGCCAGCCAGGCGGCGGGAGCTGGCGCCACCCCGGCCACCGCAGTCGAGGCCAGCCAGGCGGCGGGAGCTGGCGCCACCCCGGCCACCGCAGTCGAGGCCAGCCAGCCCGCGGAAGGTGGCGCCGTCACGGCCACCGCAGTCGAGACCGGCTCAGCCGCCGGATCGGTCAGCGGAGCCGGACGGCGGTAGCGGGGTAACGCGCGTCAGCCGTATTTACTGGCGCGTTTCCCCGCTGACGGTCAGGCCCGCGGCGGCTGCGGCTTCCGGCCGTGGTGCGGCGCCGTGCTCGACCTGCTCGAACAACGTGGCCGCCCCGCTGGCGGTGGCGCGGGCCCAGCGCCCGGTGCTCAGCAGCCCGAGGGCCATGATGCCCGCGCCCAGCCCGGCCACCAGCCACCACACAGCCTGCGCTGCGCTGGTGAAGGCCACACCGCCGCGAGCCAGTGCCGACGCCACGATCGTTCCGGCGATAGCGACGCCCAGGGTGGTGCCTGTCTGCCGGCCGACCGAGGCCACCGACGCGGCCACCCCCGTCATCGAGCGAGGCATCCCGGATACCGCCGTGTTGGTGATCGGCGGGTTGACGGTGCCCAGGAACACACCGAACAGCAGGTAGATCGCGAGCACGGCCGGCAGCGGCGTGGTCGGCCTGAGCCAGACCGACGCGCTGCCGCCCAGCGCCAGTGCGCCGCCAGCGACCACCAGCGGCAGCCGGGGACCGTGCATGCCGACCAGCCGTCCGGTGCGCGGCGAGAGCAGCAGCGTCACCGCCCCGACAGGGAGCAAGCACAACCCCGTGGCGAGTGCCGACATGCCCCGCACGTCCTGCAGGTACTCGGTGGTCAGGAACAGGAACGCGCCGAACGCGCACAGGGCAAACAGGGCCAGCACGACAGCGGCGCTGAACGGCACGCTGCGAAAC
>Ga0335074_10012375_pt1 | contig 11960 bp, 8 predicted proteins | sample Lox_Sample_23_FD_206715 | JGI IMG/M metagenome (GOLD analysis project Ga0335074, IMG submission 206715) | Soil microbial communities from Loxahatchee National Wildlife Refuge, Florida, United States - Lox_Sample_2.3 | ecosystem: Environmental > Terrestrial > Soil > Wetlands | place: USA: Florida...
TTAATATTTTACTTCTACATTTACAAATACAGTAATTATACATGACTTACACATTTTATAGACTTAATATGAAAAAAATTATAAAAAGACTCAAACAATTTTGATCATATTATAAATAAATATTGCCATATTTATTTACACTAAAGATTAAACTTTACGTTCAAAAATTCTAACCACTATCAATTTGTAAAAAGGCTGCCTTATATTATATAATAACATAATTATTGAGCCTGTTATATGTTACTACACTTAGAGGCTCATCCCATGTTCCCTCACCAGTACTTACGGTTTATTATTTTACCTGTGATTACTAAGATGTTTCAATTCATCACGTTTCGGAAGCATTATTAACACTATTAAATATTTATAACAATGTTACAATAACCTCTTTTAAATTAAATATAGTTTACTACTAAAGGGTATTATTGCTTTATTATAATTATTTATTACGCAATACTTTTCATCAATGATTTGATGCCCTTGTTGTTGATGTCTAGTCATCCCTCTTTAACCCTTAAATATTTATTATTAAATCACTCTTAATATTTTTATTTTTTTTAAGCTTACTCGACCCCTTCCCTTCGCCTCAAAAAATTTCTCACACTTCGCTTTTCTTTTAATCATACGCCCTAACTTACTTTTAGTTTTTAACCATTCTTCCTTTTCTTTTTTTCTAATGAGATCCTCTTCATATAACTCTTTTGGATTTCTAAAACAGTCCCTATTAATCTTCAACATATTCCAGCCTAACTTTATCCCACGCCGCCTACGCCGCCCTATATACCCTTCTTTTTCTGGTTTATAAAATATTATAGGACTTACTGGTACTGACTTTTTTTTATACATTCAATTATATATAGATCTATTATATGCTCTATTAATTATCAAATCATTATAATTATAAGTTTTATTTTTACAATAACCCACAATTTTCTCAAAATAAAACTGATATTTATAGTGATCTAAAAAAGAATACTTTCTACTCAAAATAACACTTCTACATAAAACATACTTCTTTCTTTCTCTTCTCAACGCTCTACAGATATCCAACCTGTTGTATATCATAATATTTATAAATAATTTTATATTATATTTTCACCATTTATATCAAGATTTACACCTATAATTATACATCATATTGTCAAAACAAAAGTCCTCTATAGGATCATACCAACTATCCAATAAATTAAAAAGAAAAATCTTACTTTTCTCCTCCCTAGTACCACACAAAAATACTAAATCATTTTTTAACCTATATTTAATTTTTTTTTTAAGGGCTACCCTCCCTCAAGATCTCTTAACCTTTTCAAATTGAAAAAGCTCCTCAACATACATACTTACACTGACAGGCAAACAAATAAAAAATTTTAATACACTGCGACTCAACTTTAGATCCATACTTAAAGTATTACAATTAATATCATAATAAAAATCTATAATAGTTGTAAATCTTTTTTTTCACTTTAATTTTTTATAATTCGTTAATTCAAAATTTAAATAAGCTAAATATTTTTTCAAAGACCCCTTTCTATGTTTTCACTTTAATTCTAATATCTTATTGTTACTATATATAGGTTTAGAAAATCTATGTTTCACCCTAAAACTATAACCCATACATTGGGTATAAAAATACTTATATATTTGACCCCTACCTCTACTTACTTTAGCTCTTTGAATTTTTTTCAGTTCCCTAAAAATTTTCTTTAAAAAATTTAACTTCATCTTTTCTGTAAACAAAAATAAATCACAATCACAATAATTTTCTACTTCAAAAGCTCCTAATCGCTTATTATCATATGATGGTGTAAATTCACAAAAAGCTTTTTTTTTAAATCTCTTTTTTTTATTTTTTATATAAGGATTTTTAAAATACTTACTATGACCTTTAGCCAAAGGTACTATTTCCTTGGCACTTATATTTGTAAACGTTTTGATCTCTTCTAAATCTTCTGGTTCTAGAAGTATATAAAACCATTTAGTCATCCAACGAACATATACTTTTTTTTTATATACAGTATTAAATTCATAGTGAGTTCCCTTAAAATACGAATCTCTACACAAAAGATAAATAAAAGTGTAATTTGGGATTTTAGCTATTACTTTTTTTTTTTTTTTTCCAATATAATATAAATTTAAAATAAAACTATAATTTCTTAAACGCTTAATTACTCTTTGGTTTTTTACTAAAGACTTCTTCTTATCTAAATTCCTATTTACCTTTCTAGCTAAACCTTTTTTTTTTTTTTTTCCATATAAAACACCTTTTAAAAAGTGTTTTATACTTAATAACATATTTTGTATAATTAAAACCATACTATCCAAATATATATAAAATAGATGATTATTACAGCTATTTTAACTATAAAACTAAATTGAGGTTTTATATAAAAAAACCATTCCTCCTTTGATTTTATAAACTGATTTCTATGAGGCACCCCTTTCTTTAATACATCTATCATTAAAGTACTATTCGATACAGGTATATATGAAGAATATAATACTTTTTTATATTTTTCATAAACGAACAAATTTAAATTAAAATAAAAAATATATGCTATAAAAAAGATAATATAATATATTATATATATATAATCTCATATAAAAGGACTTCATATATACCATATATATATTGGTGATAATAAAAAAAATAAAACAATACCAAACCATAAACTTATATTTGCTAATAAGCTTTGTTCATAATCATCTTCATCTTCTTCTTCTTCCATATTATGCAAACTGCTCATTATAACTATAAACCCCTTATCTATAACATTTAAACTTCCTCTATAAGTCCACTTAAAACCAGATTTTATAAATATAATCTCTTCTGGATTAATAAGATTAAGTAATTTTCAAATTAAACAAAATATAAAAACATATTTAAACAAGAAAAACTTCACTACAATACCAAAAAAAGCTAATATATAATAAAATATATATATATAATTTACTGGAGTAAAATAAAATAACATAGACATAATTATTATTATTATTACACCTTTACTAATTAATCATTCTATGAACACTAGAATGATACACAGTATAGCATATATATGGTAATATATTAAAAAAATTAAATTTTTAATAATACTACAAACTATTATAAATAATTTATATATTAACCAAATGATAAAAAAAAAAAAATTCAAAATAATATGTAAACTAACCCATGATATTAAAATAAAAAATGGTAATACATATAATGGTAATTCACTTCAAAATATCATTATTTACTATTATATTAAGGAAACATTAATACTAATAATATAGACTCACATATAAATCATATAGGATACTATTAAATTAAAAAAAAAAGCCACCGCTATACATACATAAAATAAATGTTCAAAGTTTATTTATTTTAATTAATTTAATCTTAACCATATAAAATAATAAAAGCCATCATTATACCTAATAGCCCCATAGCTTCACACAAAGCGAAACCTAGTAAAGTATATTGAAACAATTTTGTTTCAATTAATACATTCCTAGCTAAAGCTAATAAGAATGAACCAAATACTATTCCTATTCCAGCTCCAGCACCTACAACACCTATAGTTGCTAAACCCGCTCCTATAGATTTAGAAGCTGTAACTAACGATAAATAAAATATTGAATTCATTAAAAAAAAAATCTAAACAATCTTGTTTCCATAAAACCTTTTTTACCTTCCAATAGGATCAGGGAGGAGGGACTTGAACCCTCATCTTTTACACCCAAAATAAATATTCTAACCTATTAAACTACTCCCTGACCCTACACTTTGAGGGATTTGAACCCTCGTCTTTCGTTTAGGAAACGAACGTTCTAGCCTATTAAACTAAAAGTGCAACCTGCGCCGGGCAGGACTTGAACCTGCATCATGCCCGTTATGAGCGGGATACTCTATCCTGTTAAGCTACCGGCTTCATATAATATTATATTATAAGGGGATGGTGGGAGTTGAACCCACTAGAATGGAACCATGAATACCAACAGCAACCGTGCTACATCCCGGTGGTAAATGGGACTTGAACCCACATCTTTACAGTCACAATATAATATTCTACCTGTTAAACTATTACCACATCCAGGAAGAGGGAATCGAACCCTCATCTTTAGTTTCAAAGACTAACGTCCTACCATTTAGACTATTCCTGTGGCATCGGTGGGACTTGAACCCACAAAGATCAGATCCTAAATATGACGTGTTTACCATTTTCACCACGATGCCACCTACCTACGGAGGGACTTGAACCCTCACATCTTTATCAAATAGAGGATTTTAAATCCTCCGCGTCTACCATTCCGCCACGTAATTTACAAATAAACCTGGGGTGGGAATTGAACCCACACTCTTTGTTTTGCAAACAAATACAATAACCATTATGTTACCCAACATAAAAAAAAAGCGTCGCGAGGGAATCGAACCCTCATATTATGATTAACAGTCATACGTTCTACCATTAAACTAGCGATGCCTACGGAGGGACTTGAACCCTCACATCTTTATCAAATAAAGGATTTTGAATCCTCCGCGTCTACCATTCCGCCACGTAGTTTACAGGACGTGGAGGGATTTGAACCCTCATACCTTATCAAGGAATTACACTTTTCAAGAGTGCCGCATAAACCATTCTGCCACACGTCCTTGTGGGAGGAGAGAATCGAACCCTCGTCTTTTGATTTTCAGTCAAACGATCTACCACTGAACTACCCCCACACTTAGACCGTATGGGATTTGAACCCATGTCTTCGCCTTGAAAGGGCGACGTCCTAACCAACTAGACGAACGGTCCCACCTAAATATTAGTATTCGTTAAATTAAATATTTATCTCAATCTTCCTAGATCTAACTAACAAGCATCAACCTTTAATGGACTTCAACGATCTTTATCGGTTTTGATTTTTTTTGTTAATGCTTTTACTATTTTAACGAATTATCTAATGTAATAAAAGTTTTTTATTATCTTCTTCTTTTTTTTTTTAACCAATATATTATATTCTTTTTAATTGATCAAATATAATATGATATTAATTCCCAAACCTCTTTAAACATACCATTAAATAAATCATAAAATTGAACCTTAATCATACTTAGAGGCTCTCTAATAATTTTAAATTCACCACACAAAAATCAAATAAGCTTACATAACAAAAAAATCAACTTTATTCAGAACCCTGAATTACCTATAAAAATGAATGAAAAATCTAAATCAATATTATCGCGTGGTAATTCCTGTGATAACATATTATCCCCCTCCTTTACGTCTTCTCACTTACTATTATCCCTCAACTCTTCTTCCATACTCTTCTTCCTCCTCTTCCTCTTCAAGTTTTCTCAATCCTTTAAATCTACTTCCTTAAAGGATTGAGCTTCCGCTTTAGCTTTCGCTTGAGCAAAAGCTTCTACTTCTGATTTAATTTTCGCTTCATATTTGGCTATATTTTCTGCTCTTATTTTAGCGTACGCTTCCTCCCTTTCTTCAGCTTCAAATTTAGCTAACTGTTTTTTATAAAAAACAGTTAACTCATCTCAGTCCTTTCAAGTAAACTTCCCAGGTTCTACCGGTTTTACTTCTGGTGCTGGTCTCATATCCCACCTTAAGAACTCTATAGGTGGTTGAAATATGTCTAATTTACATGAAATTATCGTTGGTTCTTTTCTTCGATCTACTAAAAAGTCATGATTATCTACGTCAATTTTATCATGACTTGATCATAATACATCTGTATTATTATCTTTTGCTTCTTTTAATAAAGGTTCAAGGTCCTTATCACGTTTTAAAAAAACTAGCCTTCTATATACGTTATCCTTACCTTTAACGTACTCTATCTCACAACCCATCGGTATTGCTAAATCCGGTTGACAGGCTATTTTCTTTTTAATAACTGATACAGCTGATACAGCCGTATTATAACCCACCACAACTACACCTACACAAATACATATTAATGTAATATCTACAAAATAATCCGGATTTTCCCATAAGAATTGACCTATACCACCTGAAGGGATATACATATAAGATGTTTTATACATATTATTATTATTATTATATTTATTTAAAAGCATCATATTTTAATATTTATAGGGAACGCCCTTACTAAAGGGATCGGATGCTTATTAAAAATAAAACATATAATTTTTATATATATACAAAACAAAAAAATTTTTAAAATATATTTTTTTTTAATACTAACCCACCCCCCTATACCAGGGGTGGATTAGTATCTGCCTTAGGCAGGACTCGAACCTGCAACCTACTGTTTAGAAGACAGCCGCTCTACCAATTGAGCTACTAAGAGCTGTGTCGGGGAGGACTTGAACCTCCATCGGGATAACCCATAGATTTACAATCTAACGCATAACCTTTCTGCCACCGACACCCATGCTTCATGTAGGATTTGAACCCACACCCCAAGGCTTACAAAACCCGTACTCTACCTTTAAGCTAATGAAGCATGCGCTCAGTTGGGCTTGAACCAACAACCTTTTGCTTATCAAACAAACGCTCTACCAATTGAGCTATGAGCGTTTCACAGGTAGTTGGATTTGAACCAACAATTTCGGTTTTGGAGACCGCTGTTTTACCTATTAAAACTATACCATTATACAGGGCGAGGTGGGATTTGAACCCACGCAGCACGAAGCTAGGACTTAGCAGATCCCCACAATAACCACTCTGTCACTCGCCTTATTGCCCTTGGTTGGATTTGAACCAACATCTTCACATTCGCAATATGACATTCTATCCTATTAAACTACAAGAACACAGGTAGTTGGATTTGAACCAACAATTTCGGTTTTGAAGACCGCTGTTTTACCTATTAAAACTATACCATTATACAATATAATAAGACCAGTCTAACCATATAATATTATTACTACCGTTAAAATTTCATGTATTTTTTAACCCTATTTCAATCATCCATAAAAGCATTACTTTGTGTTCTATACTGATGTCCAAAATCCAGTATACAACTTTTCATTTTCCGCACATACCCATTTCATTTATTGAAATACTCTAGTCTTTTTCTTTCTATCAAAACCGCTTTCTGTCTACTTTTAGCTAACTTAAGTTTTAAAGCTTCAAACTTCAAAAGATCAGCTTTATTAGCTAATTCTATTATAACAAGACCACTACCAGTATCAGCTCCACTTATTCCTAACCTTAACCTATTAACGACTTTATTAGACCCTGCCAGACCTCTTTTATATCTCTCCAAATTTACTATCACTGTTTCACCTAATTTCTTCACTTTTAAAAAATTGCCTCAATTGTAACTTCTATTATTTATCCTATCTTTAGCTCAAGATAATTTAGTCTTAGCCTGTGCTACACGCCCCCTAGCCTCTGATAAATTATCTAGCTCTGACTGAAGAGTTCTTACTTCAGCTTGATTCCTATTAAATAAATCTACAATATAACGTACCCTATTTAACGCACTTCTATTTCTATAATCCCTTAACGATCTTCCTATCGCATCAATTAAAAGTCTTCCTAAATTTCTAGATCTTGCTCTCGCTCTAGCTAATTCCTTTTCTTTAGCTTTATATAACCTAGTTCTTTCAATATCTAAAGCATCATTTTCTACTATACTCGCTTCTATTCTTGCCCTCATCCTACTTACATAACTTCTTATATTAGTAGATAATATATCATCAATATATGCTGGAATTTCTAATATTCTTGATAAAGATTTTAGATACCCTATTATGGCTCATAAAGTATCTAAAATCCTTTCTAATTCATTTAAAATGACTGAAAAATGTGGTGTATTTCTTATTGCTTCTATAGATCTCATATAAGTTTCTATATTCATCAAGTCTGCTAGTAACTGGCTATCAAACTGATCCTCAAAAATTTGAACTTCTTCTAAAGTTTGAGACTCCATATTAGCTATTGAATCTATTTCAACTATAAAATCTTCGTCCTCCTGACTTAAACCTGGCTCTAAGTCACGTGCCAATAAAATTGTGTTATAATTAGTACTACTGCTACCGGTACCGGTACCGGTACCGATACCGATACCGGTACCGGTACCGGTACCGATACCGATACCGGTACCGATACCGGTAATAGTATTAGCTATTATTTCTTGAAGAGATGGACCTATAATACCTGCTAAACTCATTATTACAATAGACGTAACTCCACCTGTCGAAGACAATAATGGAATTATTGTAGATTCTATTAGTTTATCTATCTGCAATGCATCAACCAGTAACTCTTCTATAGGTAAATCTTCTATAGATAAATGTGCTGCCGGTAAATCTACTACCGGTAAATCTTCTATAGATAAATGTGCTGCCGGTAACTCTACTACCGGTAAATGTGCTGCCGGTAACTCTTCTATCGGTAAATGTGCTGCCGGCAACTGTGCATCAACTGGTCCCACTGGTTGTTGATTATTGGAAAAAAATCCAAAATAGTCATTATATATCAATCAACCTACTAATAAAGTACCACCAACTATACACCCTATAGTGCCTCATGTTGAAATATCAACATCTTGGGTCATAGTTACGAGTGCGGGCCCTATTCTTAGGGCCCCATTAAATAAGTAAATATTGTTCCTATCAACCCGGCTACTAATCCAAACATACGCATTAAAAAAATGCTTATCCTTAGGATCTCCCTTAGGATGTTCTAATCTAAAATAAGGAATTGGTATTTTCATTTAAATTCTGTTTTATAAACAGGGTAATATTGTAAAAACAATATTACCTAGTGCCCAGTGCGGGAATCGAACCCGCGTCCACGGCTTAAAAGGCCGCTGCATTACCACTATGCTAACTGAGCCCTGGAAATGGTGGGATTTGAACCCACATCTTTTGTTTGCAAGACAAATGTTCTACCAATTGCCACTACATTCCACCCAGGGCTCAGTTAGCATAGCTTTACGAAAAAAAGCTAAGCTAAGAACCATTAATGGTTCTTGATTAAATCACTCTTAATAATATTTTATATATATACATCCTATTTTTTTATGATAAACTCTTATTATTCCTCACATCAAAACAAAATTCACTAATGACCCAACCCATAGGAATCGAACCTATACCCTTAGTTTCGAAGACTAATGCTCTGCCTATTAAGCTAGGGTCATAAAACTCCCGCACCAACTTCCGTTAGCACGACCTTGTTACGACTTAGCAACCATAACCAATGCTGACTTCTCTACCGATTGGGTACGAGTTTAACATGAAAAAAATACAAAAAATAAAAAAATACACTTTTTTTTATTATTAACTACCTACTCATTTTCAATCTTTCATCAGGACCTCATCCGGGTAGATTCCACCAATATCGGCTCTAGCCGCTTGACGGGCAGTCTGTACTCGAATCAAAAAAATTATTCACCGTCTTGTTATGATAAACGATTACTAGCTATTCCTCCTTCATGTAACCAAGTTTCAGGTTACAATCCGAACCTAGGTATTTTTTAAGATTAGCCAAAATGCAAATTCCAGCAACTCCTTGTAAATACCATTGTATCATATGGATAGCCCAACCTATAAAGGGCATAACGACTTGACATAATCCTCTCCTTCCAAAGATTATTAATCTTTAGTCTATTTATAAAAGTATAATAAATACGAGGGTTGCATTCGTTGGTGGACCTAACCAAACGCTTCAAAACACGAATTTACGACAGCCATGCACCGCCTGAAATCAGCTCCTAATAGTGGTTCTAAACATATTTAAGATCCCACCTTTTTTTAATTAAAAAAATTAAAACCGATTAGCCAGGTTGGTAAGATGTAGTGCGTTGCATCAGATTAAATCATATGATCCACAGCTTTAAAGATTCACCGTCAATTCCGTTGACTTTCGGCATTGCCACATTACTCACCAGGTAGGAAATTTATGCGTTAGCTTAAAATCAATTACTATGAAGTTGAACATCAATAAAAAAGACTAATCTTTTTTTTTTAACGTTACAAGTATGTGGGCTTTTACACAACATCAAGATGTTGTACCCTATATCTTCTAACTGTCCCACCAAAATAAATAATTCAATTTCCATCGGTCAGGGCATAGACTATTGGGGTTACAAATCCCATTCGCTCCCTATGCTTTAGCACTTCAGAGTCAATATAACATTGTTGAAAGCTACCGCCCATATGGTCATCCTTTATATTTCGACAAATTTCACCTTTACATATAAAGTATCTTCAACACCTGCCATATTCTAGTTAGGCCGTCATAAATATCTTCCAGGGGTCCTGCCCCCGTCTTTTATAAAGAGCCAACCTAACCTCCTTTGTCGCGTTTTACACCTAGTCAAGAGGTCAAAGACTTGCACAATCCGTTTTACCGCGGCTGCTGGCACGAATTTAGCCTGTGCTTGCTTATAGCTACGTTCATTAATACTCGACTATAAACTGGGTTTTACAATATAGAAATACCTTCACTCACCCTCGGAAACTTGCTGGATCGTACGTGTATACATTGTCCAATACTCCCTACTGCAGTCCTTAACGGCTCAGGCACTCTTTCAAGCCCGTTGTGGCAGAACGTTCGTCAAAACCTGCTAGGCATCTTAGGCTTGGATGGGCCTTTACCACCACCAACTACCTAATACCGTAGAAGCCTCAATTACTACGAATCAATCTTTCATAAATACTAATAAGTATTTAACTTATATGGGATTACTCCAGATAATAATTAGAATTCTTCTATTATACTCACCTTTGCGCCATTTAAGAATATACAAATCTTAAAGCAAGCTTGCATGTATTAAGCAGTTTCCAAGCCTTCCAACCGAGCCAGGATTAGACTCATCTTTAGCGTATTGGAGAAGATATAAATCACTCCACTATATCAAAAAGCCATAATAATATTAAATCACTCTTAATGTTTTTTTTATGGGATTTTTTTTAATAAATATACACTTTTCCTAATTTTTTTTTTTTTTTTTTTTTTTTTAATTAATGGAAAAAAACGTTAAAAAAAAATTTATAAAAAAAAAAAAGATTGAGATGGGGATTTAACCCATATCACCCTGTCCGACAAACAAGTATTCTACCTATTAAACTAAGCCACCTCCTTATATATTAATAACTATGCATATGAAGCAAAATTAATAATGCAGTTATTATTATCATTAAGGAAGTAATAATAGGATCATACAAAAAACAAATAACAATTAACAATGTCATTACAATGACAAATGCTATCACAAAAAAAACTACAAATACTATTAAAACTATTTTTACCAAATCGATACACCAGATGATTGATTCTCAAATAAACCACCCGTAAGTTAACTTAAGAACCTTATTTTTAAATTGATTATTGAATCAATAATGATAAAATATTACTTTACAATAATAATCATCAATTTTTTGTTTAAATTTAATAAATAGATCCGACATTTTTTACATTTTGCAAAAAAATACTAAGAAAATGAAATAAAAAAGTAACAACCAAAGAAAACTTAAAAAAAAAAACACAAAAATATTCATTAACCCCCTTATTATTCTAATAATAATCTTATAACTTTTACTAGTCTTTTTTTTTAAATTTTCCAATTTATTCATATTATTTAAAAAATTTTATTAAGAAATCAAATAAAAAATTTTACCAAATACTTTACTTCTTCAATCACCACTACACCAGGTATTAACCAATATACAAAAATACAAAAAGACTTAATAACTATTGATTTTATTAAATTTTTAAACATGTATATATTTACGTGTACATAAAATAACTATTTTTACTATACCCCTAATATAATAAGATATATATATTTTATAATATATATATATCTTTCCGTTGAAATGCTTTATAAAAATATACTTCATTTTGTATTTTAAATAATATATAATTCTCTTAAAGCCTCTCACCAAAAATCTAATAAATTTTGGAACGGACCATAAAACAAATACTAAAAAATTAACAAAATTAAAGAATAAACAACCCTTTATATATAAATATATAAAAGCATATATTAAAAAAATGCTACCA
>Ga0335074_10012376_pt1 | contig 11960 bp, 11 predicted proteins | sample Lox_Sample_23_FD_206715 | JGI IMG/M metagenome (GOLD analysis project Ga0335074, IMG submission 206715) | Soil microbial communities from Loxahatchee National Wildlife Refuge, Florida, United States - Lox_Sample_2.3 | ecosystem: Environmental > Terrestrial > Soil > Wetlands | place: USA...
CCCGCACCGCTCCCCGCCGCGCCGCTTCTGCCCGGCAACCGGTGCCCGCGGCGGCGCCGCGCTGGCTGCGTCCCGTGGTGCTGGCGCTGGCGGCCTTGCTGGCGCTGGCGTGGTTTTCGGGCGAGGTGGGCGATAGCGACACCTGGTGGCACCTCAAGACCGGCCAGTTCCTGCTCCAGCAGCGCCGGCTGCCGGTCTCCGATCCCTTCGCCTTCACCACTTACACCGGCAAGCCCACCTATCCTCAGGAAGAGACCGTCCGCCGCTTCAACCTCACCCACGAGTGGCTGGCGCAGATTCTGTTTTACCTGGCCTACGCCGCGGGCGGCTTCACCGGCCTGGTGCTGTTCCGCGCGCTGCTGCTGGCGGCCTTCTGCGCGGTGGTGGGCTGGATCGCCTGGTGCCGGACCGGCGGCTTCTACCGCGCCGTGGGAGCGGCCGTGGCGGCGGCCAGCGGCGCGCAGGTCTTCGCCACCGATCGGCCCTATCTGGTCACCTTCCTGCTTCTGGCGGTGACCATCGCGCTTGTGGAAGCGCGCCGCTTCTGGATTCTTCCGCCGCTCTTCCTGCTGTGGGCCAACCTGCACGGCGGCTTCTTCTCCGGATGGCTGGTGCTGGCGGCCTATTGCGCCGCATCGCTCTCCCAGCGCTGGCGCGGCCGTCCGGTGGCGGGCGAGCGCACCCTGTGGATAGCCAGCGGCCTTGCCGTACTGCTCTCGGGAGTGAATCCCAACGGCTTCCTGGTCCTCCCCATCATGCTGTATTACCGGCACAGCCCCATGCAATCCTCGCTGTGGGAATGGCAGTATCCCAATCCGTGGCCGCCCAGCCCGTTCAGCGTCATGCTGGTGGCCGCCGGAGCGCTCTTGCTATGGAAGCGCCGCGAGGTGCGCCCCGAAGATTGGCTGCTATACCTGGGCTTCGGCGCGCTCTCCACGCTGGCCGTGCGCAACACCATTCTGATGGCGCTGGTGGGCCCCATCATGCTGGCTTCCTATTGGCCCTGGAAGAAAGCCTTGCCGGCCGCGGGCGAGTGGCTGGCGGCAGCGGCTCTGGCGGTGGGCGGCGTCGTTGCCATCGCCGGGGGGCACGCCTTCCAGTTCCGTGCCGCCGATTGGAAGTACCCCTCCGGCGCAGCCGATTTCCTGCTGGCCCACCACATCTCCGGCCCTCTGTTCAACACCTACGAACTGGGCGGCTACCTGATCTGGCGCTTGTGGCCCGAAGCGCGCGTCTTCATCGACGGCCGCGCGCTCAATGAGACGGTCTACCAGGATTACCAGCGGATCGCGTTCAACGCCAATGCCATCGGCGGCAAGACTGCCGAAGAACTGCTGCGCCAGTATGGCATCGAGACCATCGTGATGGATGGCTTCGAGTACACCAACGGCTCGCCCTACCTGCTGCCTCCCGCCTTGTCCGACCCGCACCAGACCGAGTGGAAGCTGGTGTACCGCGATGCGCAGGCGGTCATCTTCGTGCGCCATCTGCCCGCGGGCGTCGAGGCCCTCCCCAACCTGGACGGCCTGGCCGCCCTGGAAGCCCAGTGCGATAACTACGTTGAGCACGACCCTTCGCGCCCGCGCTGCACCCTGGGCCTGGCCGACCTGTTCCAGAAGATCGGCGACCTGCCCCGCGCCGCCCGCTGGCAGGCTCGCGCGCAGGCCCTGGGAGTGCGGTAGCAGCGCCGCCCCACGTCTTTGGGGAGACTCCGGCCAACCGGTCCGGATGTGGGGCGATACCGCTTGTCGGAAACCTTACCGTGACCTATGGCCGCCCCGAGGTAGACCCCGAATATAAGGGTATGTTGCCGGATGCGGGATGCGAGACATGCGAGATACTAAGTGAGGTGTCATCATGATCGAATCTTCTGATTTTCGGACTAAGAGAATGCCGCTCAACTACGGAACCGGCCGTATCCCCGTACTCGGCTTTGGTACCCTGATTCCCGATGCGGCCGCGACGATAAGTGCTACCAGAGACGCTTTGGAGGCTGGATTTCGACACTTCGATTGTGCGGAACGATACCGGAACGAGCGTGAGGTGGGCGAGGCGTTGCAGGCAGGCCTCGCCGCTGGGGGAATTGCGCGGGAAGACCTCTTTGTGACCACCAAGTTGTGGAACTCCAATCACCGGCCCGAGCGGGTCAAACCGGCTTTCGAGGCGAGCCGGGACAGACTCGGGATCAACTATCTGGACCTCTATCTCATTCACACTCCCTTTGCCTTTCAACCGGGGGACGACCAGGATCCGCGGGATCCAAACGGTAATATCCTTTACGACCGCGGCGTGACTTTGCTCGAGACCTGGCGGGCGATGGAGAGTCTCGTGGATAGTGGCGGATGCCGGGCCATCGGACTGTCCGATATCGGCTTGAACGAACTGTTGCCCATTTACGAATCTGCCCGAATCAAGCCGGCTGTAGTTCAGGTCGAAGCACACCCGTACCTGCCGGAGAAGGAGCTTCTGGAATTCTGCAAGGGAAAGGATATTGTGCTTTTGGCCTTCGCGCCATTGGGTCACGGACTAAGGCCGGGGCCGCTCGAAGATCCAGTCATTTCGGCAATTGCCCGGCGAGTTGGCAAGACGCCGGCACAGGTGCTGTTGGCTTGGGCGGTACAGCGCGGCACGGCTTTGCTTACCACCCCCCGGACTGCGGCCCGCGCGCGCGAGAATTTCAATATCTCCGCTCTTCCGGAAGACGCGTTTGCGGAAATCAATCGAATTCAAACCAGACAGAGGTTCAATGAAGTCGTGAAGACCGGCAGCCCTGGCTTCATTCCACAAGGGAGATGATCATGCAAGAGGAACAAATACGGGAAGCTCTGAATAAGCACTGGCAGGCGTCGGCAGCCGGCGACTTAAACGCGGAACACGAGATCTACGAGGACGATGCCGTTTGTGACTATCCTCAGTCAGGCGAACGAATCCTCGGGCGAAGCAATTTGCAGGCCTTGCGGAGTCATCATCCGGGCAAGCCGTCTGGTTTCAAGGTCAAGCGAATTCTTGGAAACGGTGACCTCTGGGTCACCGAATACACCATCACCTACCAGGGCCGGTCAGCGTACACAGTCAGCATTATGGAGTTCCGCAACGCTAAGGTCGCGCACGAGACACAGTATTTCGCCGACCCCTTCGAGGCGCCGGCCTGGCGGAGCCAATGGGTTACGCGGATCGGGTGACGCCGCATGCCACCGTAGCCGTTCGCAAAGTTCGAGAAATGGATTTCCTTTCCTGCCAATCACTTGCGGGCTTACCCACCAAGCCGCCGCTTTCTCGCATGCTAAACGTAAGTTTTCGGAAAGGAACTCCCGATGCCCAACCAACCACCGATTCCCGTCGAACCTACCGGGGAATTCGCCCGCCTGCGCGAAGACCTCATCGCTTTCTATCGTCCCATCGGCTCCCAGGAGCGCATCGCCGTCGAGCGTATCGCCTTCGCCCAGCAGTCCATGCTGCGCGCCGCGCGTCTCGAAGCCAGCCTCTTCGCCAATCCTCCGGGCGAAGAACTCCACTCGGTCCTCGAAACCGAAGCCTTCAAGATGTTCCTGCGCTACCAGGCCCAGGCCGAGCGCTCCTATCGCTCCGCCGTCAAGGAATTGAAGTCGCTCCAAGCGGAGCGTCCGTTCCAGGCCGCTGCCGCGGAGCAACCCGCGCCAGTTGCCAAGCCCCAGCCGGTCCCGGCTCACGCCCCCTCCTCGCCCCCGCGCCCCGCCGCCGCGTCCGCCGGCTCCCTGGGCAACCTCGCCCTGCGCCTGTAGCCGTTCGTTTGTCCGCCGCGGCCCAGGTTTCTCCTTGTTTTTCTCCTTGGTTTTTCTCTTAATTCTTCTCCGCGCTTCCTCCGCGCCCTCCGCGTCTCCGCGGTGAAACAGGCCCGGCGGTGAAAACAGGCCCGGCAGTGAAACAGCCCCGGCGGTGAAACGCCCCCGAACCGCCCCGAATCCGTTACACTCTATCCAAGCGAGGGATAACATGAAACTCGAAACTTTCACCTGGCTGCTAGCCCTAAGCTGCCTGGTACCCGCCGTTGCGCCGGCCCAGGGACGCGGCGGCCCCGATCCCAAACTGGTGGCGTCGCGCAATGCCACCGAAAAGGAACTGGAGTCCGTGGCCCTCATCGACCGCAAGGTCATGGTCCCCATGCGCGACGGCAAACGCATGGCCACCGACATCTACCGTCCCAAGGACAGCTCCAAAAAGTACCCCATCATCTTCGTGCGCACGCCCTATAACTTCAACTTCTGGGACGTCCGCAACGGCATCCCCCGCGACATGAGCGCCGAACTGGCCGCCGTGAAGCGCGGCTACGCCTATGTGGAGATGAACGAGCGCGGCCACTTCTTCTCGGAAGGCGAGTACGACATTCTGGGCGCCCCACTCACCGATGGCGTGGACGCCTTCGCCTGGATGTCCTCGCAGCCCTGGTCCAACGGCAAAGTCGGCACGATCGGCTGCTCCTCCACCGCCGAGTGGCAACTGGGCGTCGCCGCGCAGGGGTCCCCTTCTTTCGCCGCCATGATCCCGCAAGGCTTCGGCGCCGGCGTCGGCCGCGTCAAACCCTACTACGAGCAGGGCAACTGGTACCGCGGCGGCGCCGTGCAAATGCTCTTCATCGCCTGGATCTACGGCGAGCAGAACACCATCCGCCCCATGTTTCCGCCCAACACCCCCCAGGAAGAACTCATCCGCGTCTCCCGCATGTTCGACCTGGCGCCGCAGATGCCGCGCGTGGATTGGGCCGAGGCGCTCCGCCACCTCCCCGAAATGGACATTATTAAGGCGGTCGATGGCCCCCACGGCATCTTCGCCGACCGCGAAGAAGTCTCTACCGGCGGCGCCATGATCAAGCGCGCCCCCAACGACCCAGCCTGGTACCGCGGCGGCCTCTGGCATGACGATATGAAGATCAACGTCCCCGGCTTCTGGTTCATGTCCTGGTACGACGTTTCCATCGGCCCCAACCTGGCGGCTTATAACTTCGTCCGCAAGACCGCCCGGCCCGATATCGCCAACGAACAATATGCCGTTATCGCTCCCACGCTGCACTGCGGTTATAAGCGCGCCACCGAAGATACCGTGGTCGGCGAGCGCAGCATGGGCGACGCGCGCCTGGATTACGACGAGCTGACTTACGGCTGGTTCGATCATTTCCTGAAAGGCGAAGATAACCACATACTCAGTAGCATGCCCAAGGTGCGTTACTTCACCATGGGGATCAATAAGTGGCAGTCCGCCGACACCTGGCCGCCCGCGGGCGCCAAGCCCATGACGTTCTACCTGGAAAGCGCCGGCAAGGCCAATACCCGCACCGGCGATGGCGCCCTGGCCGCCGCTCCCGGCGCCGCCGACGCCCCCGACCACTACTCTTACGACCCCATGGACCCGGTGCCTTCCCACGGCGGCAATGTCTGCTGCACCGGAAACGCCGTCACCGGCGGCGCCTTCGATCAGCGCGTTATGGAGGAGCGCCCGGACATCCTGGTCTACACCTCCCAGCCGCTGAAGGAAGGCATCGAAGCCAGCGGCCCCATCGACGTGACGCTGTATGTTTCCTCCGATGCCAAGGACACCGATTTCAGCGTGAAGATCCTGGACGTCTATCCCGACGGCACGGCTTACAATCTGGATGAGACCATCCAGCGCGCCCGCTACCGCGAAGGCTACGACCGGCCTCCGGTGTGGATGGAAGCAGGCAAGGTGTATAAGATCGCGCTACAGCCGATGACCACCAGCAATTACTTCCCCGCCGGCCATCGGATCCGCCTGGAAGTGACCAGCAGTAACTTCCCCCGTTTCGACCGCAACCTGAACACCGGCGGCAATAACTACGACGAGTCCCGCGGTGTGGTGGCCCATAACGCCGTGCACCATTCCCGGCAGTACGCCTCCTCGGTGACCCTGACAGTGGTCCCGCACTAACCGCCTGGCGGCGAGATTGGCGAATCCCGCATCAAAGCGCTCTCCCACCCCGCCCTAGAAATCGCAAGCTCTTCTCCCATCCGATCTCCGCGTCTCCGCGTCAATCCTCTCTCTCTCCGCGCCTTAGAAATCGCAAGCTCTTCCTTCGTCCGACCTCCGCGCCTCCGCGTCAATCCCCCCTCTCTCTCTCTCAAGCCCTCGCAATCCCCTGCTTTGCAGCCCCCGCCCGGTCTCTTCTATGATGGGTGAATGACCAGCACCCTTCCTCCCGCCACCGACAACTCCGCTCAGGCCATCATGGACCTGGATCACGAGTATGTCCTCCAGAATTACGCCCGCTATCCGGTGGTGCTGGCCCGCGGCAAAGGCTGCCACGTGTATGACCTCGAAGGCCGCCGCTATCTCGATTTCATCACCGGCATCGGCGTCAACGCGCTGGGCCATGCGCACCCGCGCATCTTGAAGGTGCTGCGCGAGCAGGCCGGGTTGATGATCCACAGCTCCAACCTTTACTACCACCCCTACCAGGGCGCCCTGGCCCAACGCCTCGCCCGCATGAGCGGCCTCAGCCGTACCTTCTTCGCCAACACGGGATCCGAGGCCATGGAAGGTGCGCTCAAAATGGCCAAGGCGCACGGCCGCGCCATCCACCCCGAGAAGTACGAAATCGTGTCGCTCGACAACTCCTTCCATGGGCGTACTATGGGCGCGCTTTCGGTAACCGGCCAGGCCAAGTACCGCCAGGATTTTGAACCGCTCCTGCCGGGCGTGAAGTTCGTAGCGCCCAACGATGAGGCCGCCCTGGAAGCAGCCGTCAACCAGCGCACCGCCGCCATCGTCATGGAGATGATTCAGGGCGAGGGTGGCATCTGCCCGCTTACCCCCGCATTTGCGGGCAAGGCGCGCGCCTTGGCGTCAGAGCACCACGCCCTGCTGATCGCCGATGAGACGCAGTGCGGCGTGGGCCGGCCGGGTACCTATTTCGCCTACCAGCGGTCCTCGCCCGCGATTCTGCCGGACGTCATGGTGGCCGCTAAACCGGTGGCCTGCGGCCTGCCCCTCGGTTTCATCGTTGCCAATGACGAGGCCGCCGCGGCCATCCGCCCCGGCATGCACGGAAGCACCTTTGGCGGTGGTCCGCTGGCCTGCCGCGTGGCGCTCGAGTTTCTCGATATTCTGGATGAGCTGCTGCCCGCCATCCAGCGCGTGGGCGGCTACTTCCATGTGTCGCTCAATGAGCTGGCCCGCAAGTATGCCTTCGTCAAGGAGGTGCGCGGCTTCGGCCTGATGCTGGGGATGGAGTTGACCATGCCCGGCAAGCAGATGGTGCTGGACGCCATGGCCGAAGGCCTGCTGATCAACTGTACGCACGATACCGTGCTGCGCTTCCTGCCGCCCTACATCGCCACCGAGAAGGAGGTCGACCAGGCCGTCAAGATTCTCGGGAAACTGTTTGCGCGCGTGTAGCCGTTCGGCACTGAGGGACCGGCCGTTCAAACCGGCCCCATCGGAAGACCGCCGCTCAATGTGTTAAGGTAGTCCCAATTGAAGCGATATCCGTTTCTGGACTGGATGCGAGGCCTTGCCATAGTCCTCATGATCCAGTGCCACACAATCAATTCCCTGACCCGCCTGGATCTGCGCGAGGGCGGCCCCTACGTCCTATCCCAGTTCGTAGGTGGGATGGCCGCGCCCTTGTTCCTCTTCATGGCCGGGATGACTTCGGCCTTCAAGATGGAGAGCCTGGAGCGCCGCGAGCCCGACTGGCGCCGCCGCTGGCTGGTCTCGCTGCGCCGCGCCGGCTACATCATGAGCATCGCCATGCTCTTCCGCCTCACCAATTACCTGGGAGCCTTCCCCCATGGCGACGCGCAGGACCTGACCCGTGTCGATATCCTGAATTGCATGGGCGTGGCCATGGCGGCCATGGCCGTGGCGGCGGTCTTCGAAGGATCGGCGCGTCCCCGTTTCGCCGCCGCGGCCGGATTGGCCATCGCCGCGGCTTCCCCCCTGGTGGCCAACCTGAGCTGGCATGGCGTGCCGCAGCTTCTGCACGAGTATCTGGCGCCCGGATTCGGCCGCGGCCGCTTCCCCTTCTTCCCTTGCGCCTCGTATTTGGCATTCGGAATCGCGGCCGGTGCGGTGGTCAAACGAGTCACCACCGAACGCATGGACCGGCTGATGCAATGGAGCGTCCTCATCGGTTTCGGAATGGTGTTCATCGTCCAGTATTTCTCCAACCTGCCGTACTCCATTTACCCCAAGTCCAATTTCTGGACCGATAGCCCGGCGCTGATTTCCATTCGCACCGGCATCTGCCTGTTAATGATGGCGGGCGCTTACTTATGGACCGAGTTCTGCGCCCGGCCCGTCTGGAGCTGGATGGAAACCCTCGGCAAGAACTCCCTGATGGTCTACTGGGTTCACGTGATGCTGGTTTATGGAGCCGTGGTTAAGCCCATCAAGCGAAAGCTGGATATTCCGCAGGTGGTGCTCGCGACCCTCGTGGTGACGGCTCTCATGGTGGCTCTTTCGGTGGTCTGGCTGCGGTGGAAAGCCCGGCGCCGGGTGGCTCGGAGCGGCCTGGAAGAGGCCAAGCCGGCATACGCAAGCCGTTAACCAGCGGCCTCGCGCAGCGCGGTCGCCGGGTCGAGCGGCGAGACGCCATGGTCCGCACAATGTCCCATCGCGTGGCGCCAATCGCGCCGAAAAGTCCTCCCAGAGCATGGCCAGGCGGCCGGATTCGGCCTACGGCAGCGGCCGGATGACGATCTGATCGACGGCGCTGAAGATGGCGGACTTCGCACCAATCCCCAGCGCCAGTATTGTCACGACAGCGAACGCGAATCCCGGGGATCTCCAGAAGAGACGCACGGCATATCGCAGATCGGACCGCATGACCTATATACGCGCGAAGGCGCGATTCGTCACCGGATGGGCGAACCGATCCACCAGGTGACGCCGCCGGGAGAGACCACGCCCGCGTTGCGGTGTCCGTAGGGTTTGTCTTCGGGCGCGCTTTGGGATGTCGCGCCAGCGGCCAGCGCCTTGCCGTAGACCTCGTCCACGTTTTCGACCCACAGGTAGAGAGCCGCCGGAAGGGCTTTCCACTGCTCGCCGGCCTGGCCCAGCATCACCAGCGAATCGCCAATGCGGAGTTCGGCGTGCATCACACTTCCGTCCGGCTTGCGCTCGCAGAGCGGCGCGGCGGCGCCAAAGGCGGCCTCCAGGAATTGGATTTCGGCGTCGCCGTTGGGCACCACCAGGTATGGGGTGACGGTGCGGTAAGTTTCGATTGTGTCGGCCATAAGCGCAGCATCTCACAGCGCCGCGGCGGCCGATTGTACAAATTTGACGTGGTTCTGAAACTCGGTGCGGGCCGACTGATACGCGGTGGGAGTGATGCCGGCGAACGCCCGAAAGTCGTGGATGAAATGGGCCTGGTCGAAGTAGCCGCAGTCTACCGCGATGCGGGTCCAATCCACGGCATCGCCGCGCGCCGCAGCCGCCAGGGCGCGCTGGAATCGCAGGATGCGGCAGTAGTGCTTGGGCGGCACGCCGACCGTGGCCTTGAAGCGTTCGATGAAGCGCTTAGGGCTGAGGCCGATTTTGCCGGCCACGGCGGCCATGCTGGCTTGATCGGGGCGGCGGCGGAAGGCTTCCAGCGCGAAGGCCACGGCGGCGTGCGGTTCGGCCAGCTTCCGCGATGCGGCCAGCGCGCGCTCCATGGCGGCGAGCCGCGCCTGCGGGCCGGACGCTTCCAGCAACTGCGTGCGAAGATCGGCCGCACCGCGTCCCCAGAAGAGATCCAGCGGAGCGGAAGTATCCCGCAGTTCGTGCGCGGGGACGCGGAAAAACGGCACCGTCCCGCCCGCGTGGAAGGCCACCCCGAGCACGCATTCGGTCTCGGCCGTGTCAATCACGCAATAGCGCGACTGCACGCCGGAGAGCACCGTGCCGGAGGCGGCTTGGCAGGCGAATCCCAGCTCCGGGCGATAGGTGCGCGTCCGATCCGCTTTCAGGTTGACAATCAACTGCGGAGCGCCGTTCGGCAGCACGCGTTCGAGGGCGTGCCCGCGCGGCGCACTCTCGCAGTACCAGATGGAGCGGACGAAGGCGGCGAGCGGCGGAGCCGGAATGCGTTCGAGGTAGAGCGTGGGCCGCACAACGGATCATTATATCGGCCGCGACGCACCGTCCGCGCGCGAGGCCGGCCCGCGCGGCGTAGCTGCCTCGGAACTTGCCAGCACCTGCGCGGTTTCGGTGAGGCTCTTGCCTCAGCCGCCGGCGCTGGCGCTCAGCGCCCGCGCGGCCACATTCTCCCGCGCCGCAGTCCGGAACTCGAATTTGTGAATGCGGCAGGCGACCCATTTGCCTTTGCTGCGGACCGATCGTCCCGTGGCCACCAGTAACAGCGGGCAGCCATTCTCCAGCACAACCGGCCACCGCATAACGATCTCCACGGGGGCATCCACCCGCAGCGGCCGGTCCGCCGTGAAGCCGATGCCCTTGCTGCTCACGTCGGAAGTCTGCCCGGCCCCGCCCGGTTCGGACGCTCCTCTTCCCAGGATCGCGTAGCGGACCTCCAGCTTAATGGGGAACCGCCGCTTCGATCGCCTCTCTTGCGTGTTATCGGCATTGCGCGTCATGTGTCGTACCTCGGGGGGAACCTCAGTCGTGCAGAACGACGTTCAATAAGGAACTATGGACTTCGAGTTTACCGTTGTAACTCACGAAGCCCAGCTTGCGGAATTTGTTCATGAAGAAGCTGACCCGCGACCGGGTGGTGCCCACGATCTCGGCCAGGGTTTGCTGGCTGATGTTGGCGATGGGGGTCTCCTTGCCTTCCTTGCCGAAATTCGCCAGCAGCAGCAGCACCCGCGCCAGGCGCTTCTCACTCGAATTGAACAACTGGTCCACCAGGTCTTCTTCAATCCGGATGCTGCGGGCCAGCAGGTGCTGAAGGAAAAATTGCGTGAAAGCCGATTCCTCCTGCAGCACCCGAATCGCAGCCGTTTTTTGGATTCGCGTGACGGAGACCGCGGACATGGTGGTGGCGGTGGCCATGCGCTTCACCTGCCCCGCCAGGCACCCTTCGCCGAAAAATTCACCCGGCCCCAGGATGGCGATCACGGCCTCCTTGCCGCGGGTGGAGACCACCGTCACCTTCACCTTGCCCTTGTGAATGTAAAAGATCGAATCCGCCGCATCACCCTGCGCGAAGATCACCTGTTTCGCGCGATGCTCGGTGAGCGTCCAGCCATTGCCCATCCTGGACAGGAAGGTCTGGATGTTGAAACCACCGCCCTCAGTTTTTCTTATTGTGGCCATACGCTTAGCCGGAGATTCCCTCAGGCGGCCTGGTGCTTCCGCGCCGCCACATCGGTCGGTAGCAAACAGAATCGCCGCGTATCCCCAGCCCTCATCATCCATTAGTATCGCGCCGGGATGCCCGTCGCAGCACATCTCCGAGATCGAGGTCGCCGAACCGCGCGCGCGGCCCAGCATCCGGCTGAGCCGTGGCACCCCCTTCCGCTATGCCCCGAAATCTGATAGGCTAAGCCGACAATACGGGCCCCCCACGGACCGCTGAGCTGCTGACCTTACTTACTTTCCAGGCGCTCAGGCTGCCGGCCTCATTTTTATTTTAAGGAGGGGCAAAGATGGGTACTGTGCTCACGGGAGCGCCGCCGGATCTCTGCGCGCGCGCCGACGAGATCGAACTAAAGCCGCAATTCCCTGGGATTCCTACCACTTCCGATGGTGCGGGCATGGTGGTATGGGTGGAGACCCACATCACCCAGGGAGCCTGCGCCTATCCCATTACATCGTCCACCACCATGGGCGGTGGCTACCAGATAGAGGTCGCGAATGGAACTCGCAACCTCTGGGGCGAGGAACTCGCCTTCATCGAGCCGGAGTCCGAACATAGCGCCGCCTCCACCTGCGAAGGATTCGCGGTGGCCGGCGGCCGGGTTACAAATTTTACATCCGGCCAGGGCTTAATCCTTATGAAGGAGGTGCTTTATACCATTTCCGGC
>Ga0335074_10012377_pt1 | contig 11960 bp, 10 predicted proteins | sample Lox_Sample_23_FD_206715 | JGI IMG/M metagenome (GOLD analysis project Ga0335074, IMG submission 206715) | Soil microbial communities from Loxahatchee National Wildlife Refuge, Florida, United States - Lox_Sample_2.3 | ecosystem: Environmental > Terrestrial > Soil > Wetlands | place: USA...
ATTGGTGAAGAACGAGGTGTCCGCCGTGCTGAAGCTGGCGGACACGCTAGGCCAGCGCGTCATCGGCCAGGACCACGGCCTCAAGATGATCGCCAGCCGAGTGCAGACCTCGCGGGCCGGGCTCGACAACCCGTCGAAGCCCATCGGTGTGTTCATGCTGTGCGGCCCGTCCGGCGTCGGCAAGACCGAGACCGCGTTGGCACTGGCCGAATCGCTCTATGGCGGCGAGCAGAACCTGATCACCATCAACATGAGCGAGTTCCAGGAAGCGCACACCGTTTCCACCCTGAAGGGCGCTCCACCCGGCTATGTCGGCTACGGCGAAGGTGGCGTGCTGACCGAGGCGGTGCGCCGTAAGCCCTACTCCGTCGTGCTGCTGGACGAGGTCGAGAAGGCCCACGCGGACGTGCACGAAATCTTCTTCCAGGTGTTCGACAAGGGCATGATGGAGGATGGCGAGGGCCGGCTGATCAACTTCAAGAATACGCTGATCCTGCTTACGTCCAATGTCGGCACCGACCTGATCATGTCGCTGTGCCGCGACCCCGAGCTGATCCCCGAACCGGAGGAAGTCGCCAAGGCGCTGCGCGAACCGCTGCTGAAAGTGTTCCCTCCGGCGCTGCTGGGCCGGCTGATCGTGATCCCCTATTATCCGCTGAGCGACGCGGTGATGGCCGACATCATCCGCCTTCAGCTTGGCCGCATCGCCCGGCGCATCACCGAGCGCCACAAGGTCCCGTTCACTTACGACGAAGATGTGGTGAAGCTGATCGCCAGCCGCTGCACGGAGCCGGAAAGCGGCGGCCGCATGATCGACGCGATCCTGACCAACACCATGCTGCCGGCCATCAGCGGCGCCTTCCTCGAACGCATGCTGGCAGGCAGCGAGGTCGCCCGTGTGCACGTCGGGACGGCGGGATCGGAGTTTACCTATTCGTTCGACTGATAACATCTATCTCACCCGCTCAGTGGGAGAGGTCGCCACGCGAAGCGTGGCGGGTGAGGGTGCCGGGGCACGTGGACTCTCGCCCGGTTCACTTCGCGAACCGACCTCTTCCGCGGAGCGGGCGAGGTGAATACGAACGCTGGGGCCAAACGCCACCATTGCATCGCAGTCGAACATTTGACACAACGCCGACCACCCCGCCTTGCGAACCAGACAGGCAGCATTGATGCAATCGGATAACGACACCCTCCACTACACCCAGGTGCTGGACAGGCTCCACAAGCTCCTGATGCCCAAGACGTATCTGGAAATCGGAACGCTGTCCGGCACCACATTGAAACTGGCACGGTGTGCATCGATTGCCGTCGATCCCAGTTTCGCCATGCTCGAAAAGGACATGCTTGCCGGTAAGTCCTCCTGCTGCTTCTTCCAGATGAAGAGCGACGAGTTCTTTGCCCGCTACAGCCCCTCTGCGCTGTTCGGGCGTCCAGTCGATATCGCCTTCCTCGACGGCATGCACTATGCCGAGTTCCTGCTGCGGGACTTCATCAACATCGAGCGTCATGTCTCGCGCAACTCTCTCGTCATCCTGCACGACTGCATCCCCGGCGGCATCGAGATGACGACGCGTCACGTCGAACAGGGGGTTGCCTGGACCGGCGATGTTTGGAAAGTTGTGCCGATCCTGAAGAAATACCGGCCCGATCTGCGGATTCGCGCAATGGATGCGCCGCCGACCGGGCTCGTTGTCTGTACAAATCTCAATCCGGAGTCGCGGATCCTGGAGGACAGATATTTTGCCATACTCGATGAGCTTCCGACACTGGATCTTGGCAAAATAGGAATTCCGGGGCTGCGGCAACTCATCGGCGTCGTCGGGACCGACGCGGTAGCGAGCTTCGAATCGGTCACGCAGCACTTTTGGCTATAGACCCTCAGGGTGTTGCGCAGTGCGTTTCGATCCCACGCCGATCGACCGGATGACCGAGGCGACGGCGTGCCTGTTGCCGCCGACGGAGATCGAGGTACCGGGTTGCCTTGCCTACACCAATATCCCGGATTTTGGCTGGGATTTCGGTTATTATCTTCTCCGGACCCTCTACCTGCCGCGGATTTGCCGCCTTCCCGCGGTCGAGCTGCGCCGCTTCCCGCCTGATGCGCGCCTTGCCGTTCCGAACGGCGAGGAAATGCTTCCGATTTGCGACGCACGTGTGACGGGCGAGCAGATTCATCCTTCCTGGCCCGATGAGCAGCTTCAGCGCGCGATAGCGAGTTGCGAGACGACGGATTTCATCGACGAGGACGCCATCGTCATAGGCCGCTTTGGCATGCGCACCTGGGGCCACTGGCTTGGAGAGCTGGTGCCGAAGATCCTGTGCGTGGAGGCAGTAAAGCCGGGGCGCTACAAATACCTGTTTCCCGAGCCCCTGATGAGCGATCCGCTGCTCAAACCGCAACGCGAGTCGCTCGAATTCTATGGAGTGGGACCGGATCGCCTTCTCCTTCTGCAGCCGGGCCGCAGCTACAGCTTCCGCGAGCTGGCTGCGGTCACGTCGGTGTGGTCCGACCACATGGTACATCCGGCGGCGGTCGAATTGATGCGGAAGTGCGCGGGCATCCACCGCGAAGGCGTCGATGGGACCGACCGCATCGCGCTTCTGCGGCGCGAGTCGAGCACCAGGAATCTCGTCAATGTGGAAGAGATCGAGTGGTTCCTACGCTCGCATGGCTGGCGCGTCGTCGACATCGGCGAACAGTCGTTCACCGAGCAGGTCGCTACGTTCGAGGCGGCGTCAGCCGTCCTCTCGGTTCTGGGATCGGGTCTCGCCGGGTTGATATATGCGCCACAGGGTGTGAAGGTCCTCACGCTCACCCCGGTCGGCTGGGCCGATGGATTTTTTTTCGCCATGATGCAGAACCGTAACGCCGCGCTGGCAGAAATTCGTGGCGCCAAATTGGTTGGCGATCCGCGCCCCGTTGCGACCTCGCGCTTCCGTGTGAAGCTCGAAGATATCGAGCGAGGTCTGCGCGGACTGGACCTGTTGCCGGATAGATCCGGCCGCCCGCAGCGGCTCGCCCGAGTTCACGACGCAGTCGGATCAAGGTGATGGACCAGCCTTCAGGCCTGTACAGGCGAGGGCTGGCAGGCACGATGTTGGCCGGAGGCATCATGGCAGCGGCGGACCTTCCGTCTCCCGGTATCGCCCAGACCCTCGCCGGGGCGGGGCGTGTGCTGGCTTTGCCCACCGTGATGCAGGGTCTCGCAGGCATCGATGTGGACGAGCTGGGCTCCGCCCCATACACGATCGCCATTGTCGATGGCTACTGGGCGCCCGGCGACGGAGGCGGTGGCATACTGCAGTGGACGCCGGCAAGCACCGCGGAACCGGACGGGTTCCTCGCCTTTGCCCCCTCGAGGCGCCGTGCCGGACCTGCGACGGGACGCTGGTTGCGCATTGTCGAGCCGGCTCGGCTCACGTTCGAAATGGCGGGTGCCAAAGGCGACGGGAAGACCAACGATTTCGCGGCCTGCCAGCACTTGCTTGTGCGCGCGAAGCAGCGGTTCCACGGTTGCCGCGTTCAATTGCAGCCCGGCCGGTCCTATTTGATAGACTATAACAATGGTGGGGCGCAGAGCTTCAACGTCCGGCTCCGGCATCCGAAAGCGGGGGCGTTGGTTATCCCGGCGCACTGCGTCGTGGAGGGGCCGGGCGGGGCGCTCGGCATAACCGCGCGGGGCGTGCCGGAGCTGCAAATTGCCTCGCGAGTTGTACTGCACCCCCAGATGACCGTTTTTCTGTCTTATTTCGCCGAACTGGCGGACCTGCAGATTGTCCGCAAGACCATAGGGGGGCCGGTCGATAATTTCGAACCCAGCGGACCGGCCAACCTGGACCACATGCAGGCGCAGATCGACCTGTGGTTCTCGGAGGATGGGAAAAATCCCGAGGCGAATGAGGGCGTGCGCTCGGTCGCCATTACCAACGGCGGGCCGGACACGAAGGTCCGCCGCGTGCTGGTGCTGGGCTTCAATACGGCGTACGTCTCGGACGGCTTCGGCAGACCTGTGGTCAGCGAGCTCTATTTCGACACTGCCGGAACCGGCGTCGAGATCACGCGGTCGGCGGACGATGCGCTGGTCGAGGGTTGCTATTCGAATTCGTTCTGGTCGAGCAGCATCGCGCCGGAAAAGAACGCCAAAGGCGACCACGCAGCTCGCCCCGGCATCGGGTTCCACTTCCACGACAAGACCGACGGCTTGCGCTGCATCGATTGCAGCGCGATCGGCTGGGCTGTCGGCTTCCGCCTTGCCAATGTGTGGTCCGTGACGGTCGTCAATCCCAATGCCGAGCCGGCCAGGCAGCCCGCCGGTCTGGTGACGCACGGCATTCTGACCGAGGACAGCGTCTCTCACACAACGATCATCAATCCGCTGGTCGATGGATACACCTTCAAAATCGATTTTCAGCACCGGCCGTTCGCGAAGACGACCCCCACCGGTCCCAACGGGCGCCCCGGCCTCGGTCAATATGCGACTGCTTCGGTCACCCTCATTGGCGGCTCGGTGCAAAGCAATCCGCGTCTTGACGCTCCGGGCAGCCGCGCCATCCGTTTGGGGCCGTACAGCTCGGGGATGGTGACCGACGTAAACCTGGCGGGCGCTCTCCTGGCCCCGGCAATCCTGGCACAGGCACATGTCGGGATCTGGAAATTCATTGGCTTGAACCCGAGCGGTGGCATGTATCAGCCGATGTTCGAGTTCGAGACGCCCGCCGACAGCCGCAATGTCCTGCGCTTCGGATGCGACCCGATCGACGGCACCGCGCCGGCGCAATGGACCATGTCCGGCCCGTTGGTGTTGACCGATCTGCCAAGGTCCCCCGCGGGGCTGCCGCCCGGAGCGCTCTGGCGCCAGGGCGACACGCTTCGCATCGTGTAGCCGCGACGGGTTCTCGCCAGGCCGATGACGGCAGACCCGCAGATCAAGGAGAAGTCGGTGGTCCGCCGTGTGGTCTTCGTGGGCAACTGCCAGCTCGACACTCTCGCCAATCTTTATCGTCGGGTCGCCGGGCCCGAGTCGGACGACAAGCTGGCCTATGTGCCCTCGTACCAGGATGCCGATGCAGGGCAGCGCAGGATCATCGCCGAAGCCGACGTACTGGTGCAGCAGGTCCTCGATTTTGCGCCCCGCATTGGCGACCTGGCGACGCGTGCGACGGTTCACCTGGTGCCGCATATTTCCGGTGCCTTCCTCTGGCCCTACACCGGCCAGCAGCATCCGAAAAACGCGCCGGCGCCGTTTCTGGACGAGTCGGGGGCCTATCCGACAGAGCTCGGGGATTCGTTCCTCAACCGCATGATCGTTGCCGAGGTGCCGGCCGAGCAGGCAGTGCCGAGCTATCTTTCGACCGATGTTGCGACGGTACGGCGGGTGGATCGACTGCAAGAGCTCGTGCTGGACAAGCAGCGCGATCGCGACCTTGCATGCGGCTACGGCTTCGCGGATCTTATCTCGTCGCGATTTCGCCAGGAGCGGCTTTTCAGGAGCCCCAACCACCCCGAAATTCGACTGACGATGATGCTTGCCCGTGAGGTGTTCGCGCGCCTCGGCATGGCGCCGCAGCTTATCGAGGAGATGGTTCGCTCGCCACCCGGCGCACTCTTTCCTCCATCGGAGACCCCGGTTCATCCAAGCGTCGTCAAGCATTTCGGCCTGGAGTGCATCGCGCCGGACGCTCGTTATCGCTACTTCAACGAAGGGAGTTTCACCTTCGAGGAATTCGCTTATCGGTACATGCGATATGAATGGAACCCGGACATGGCGAAGGCCTTTCACCTGTTCTGGGCGAAGCAGTTCGAAGCGGCCGTGCCGGTATTTGAGGTTGCCACCCGTTCGTCTCCACGTTCCGCAGCCGCCCATTTCGTTCTAAGCGATCTACTTGCCCGGCAGGGCCGGTTCGCGGACGCAGTCGAGCCGGCGCGACAGGCGGTTCGGATCGAACCGGAGAACGAAGCTTTCCGGAAGCGCCTCGACTACATGATCGCGAAATCGGCCGGTCCGGCGAAGCAGCCACCACATTGATACATTGGCAAAGTGGCCCGCCCTCGGTTAACGGACTATACCAGCCGGCTGAAAGACTCCCCAACCGGCGGAGCTCACGCCAGCCTGATGGCCGGCCAGTAACGAAGTGGACACGGAGTGCACCGCGCGGAGTTTCACGAAGAAGAAATTTGCGCGTTGCGCCGGCCGCGTGGTTCGTCCGCGCCTTATGCCCGCCCGAGCCTCGACAGCGCGGCGCCCCATCCGGCATGCCCTCGCACATGCGGAATCTCCCTGGCCCCGGAGATTTGTCCACCCGCCAAGACAGCGACGCGCTGTAACAACAGCGGGATGCCGCGACGTTCTTAGGTCGCAAAAGATTTTTCAGAAATCCCACCAAATCAATGGCTTATCGTCGTGCCCACGGATTGGGCAAACCCGTACAAATCCAGGTGCGAGGCGGCTCTCACCAAACGGCGATCCCATATGCCCACAGACTTATCCACAGATTTGGGGACAATGCGACATTGCGATGACAGGAACGCGATGTTTCTCATTACCCACCCCATCGAGCCCCGCCGATGAGCGATAAGGAAGCAACTGCCAAAGCCACCGGCGTAGCCGCCATCGAGGCGGCGCTGGCGACCATGCCTGCCAGCCCCGGCGTTTATCGCATGCTCGATGCCAAGGGCGACGCCCTCTACGTCGGCAAGGCCCGCAGCCTGAAGCGCCGGGTCACCGCCTACACCCAGCTTGGCCGCCTGCCCGAGCGGCTGCGCCGCATGGTGACCGAGACCGCGGCGCTCGAGATCGTCACCACCCACACCGAGGCCGAGGCGCTCCTGCTGGAGGCCAACCTCATCAAGCGCCTCAAGCCGCGGTTCAACATCGTGCTGCGGGACGACAAGTCCTACCCCTGGCTGATGCTGACCGAGGACCACCCTTTCCCGCAGATCGCCAAGCACCGCGGCGCCCAGCTTCGTAAGGGCAGCTACTGGGGGCCTTTCGCCTCGGCGTGGGCGGTGAACCAGACGGTCACCGCGATGCAGCGTGTGTTCCTGTTGCGTTCCTGTGCCGACACGGTGTTCGCCAACCGCACCCGCCCGTGTCTGCTGTACCAGATCCGCCGTTGCTCGGCGCCCTGTGTGGGCCGCATCAGTCACGACGATTACGCGCGCCTGACCGCCCAGGCGAAGGCGTTCCTCGCCGGAAAGTCGGCTACCGTGCAAAAGGAACTCGCTGCCGAGATGGAACTGGCCGCCGAGGCGCTGGAATTCGAGCATGCCGCCGCCGTGCGCGACCGCATCCGGGCGCTGACTTTCGTGCAGGGCAGCGACGTCGTGAACCCCGCCAGCCTGCAGGACGCCGACGTGATCGCCGCCTGGCAGACGGCCGGTCAGACCTGCGTACAGGTCTTCTTTATCCGCGGTGGTCGCAACAACGGAAACCGTCCCTTCTTCCCCACCCACGCGCGCCACGAGGAGCCCGGCGAGGTGCTGGGCGCTTTCATTGCGCAATTCTACGACGACAAGCCGCCGCCCCCCTGCGTACTGGTCAACCACAAGCTCCGCGAGCAGGAACTGGTGGCCGAGGCGCTTAGCCTGAAAGCCGGGCGGAAGGTCGAGGTCCTGCTGCCGCAGCGGGGCGAGAAGCACGACGTCGTCCAGCACGCCGAACTCAACGCGCGCGAAGCGCTGGAACGCAAGCTTGCGGAATCCGCCGGCCAGGCGAAGCTCCTCGAAGCCGTTGCGCAGGTGTTCCGCCTGCCCGCCACGCCCGAGCGCATCGAGGTTTACGACAACAGTCACATCATGGGCGCCAATCCGTATGGCGTGATGATCGTCGCCGGTACCGAGGGCTTCACCAAGGCGGCGTACCGCAAGTTCGCGATCCGCGGCCCGATTACCCCCGGCGACGACTTCGCCATGATGCGCGAGGTGCTGCAGCGCCGTTTCGGCCGCGCCCTGCGCGAGCAGGCCGAGGGAGAAAAGCCCGGTTGGCCCGATCTGGTGCTGATCGACGGCGGTGCCGGGCAGCTCTCGGCTGCGCGGGAGGTACTCGCCGATTTGGGCGTGACCGACGTCCCCCTGGTTGCAATCGCCAAAGGACCCGACCGCGATGCCGGCCGCGAGTGGTTCTTCACCGACGGAATGGAGGCGTTCCAGCTCCCGCCGCGCGATCCGGTGCTCTATTTCCTCCAGCGCCTCCGCGATGAAGCCCATCGTTTCGCCATCACCACCCACCGCTCCGGCCGGTCCAAGGCACTGACCCGCAGCGAGCTAGATGAAATTTCCGGTATCGGCACCGCCCGCAAACGTGCGCTGCTGAACCATTTCGGTTCCGCCCGAGGCGTCAAGATGGCCGGTCTTGCCGATCTCGAAGCAGCGCCGGGCATCAGCCGCGAGATGGCGCGCCGCGTTTATGCACATTTCCATCCCGGCGTGCGCGTCGAAGGCGTTTCCTAAGTTGCCGCAGCGCGGTACTGTCAAACCCGATGCTGACCAACCTGCCCAACTTGCTCACCCTCTCGCGCATCGCCAGCATTCCGGTGGTGGCGGTGCTGCTGGCGATGCGCCACCCGGCGGCAGATCTGGCAGCGTGCATCGTATTCAGCGCCGCCGCGATCACCGATTACCTGGACGGCCACTTCGCTCGCACCCGCCGCCAGCAATCGAATTTCGGCCGCATGCTCGACCCGATCGCCGACAAGCTGCTGGTCGGCGCCACGCTGATGTTGCTCGCCGGCGAAGGGCGCTTCGGCGGATGGACGCTCTATCCGGCAATCGTCATCCTGCTGCGCGAGATTCTGGTCAGCGGTCTGCGCGAGTATCTCGCCGAGATCCGCATGGGCCTGCCGGTGACAAGGCTCGCCAAATGGAAGACCGGATTTCAGATGGGCGCGCTCGGAACCCTGTTGGCGGGCGACAAGTCGGCGGTGTTGCTGCACCTCGGGTTTCTGCCGGTGAATCTGATCGGCGCCTCAATGCTCTGGGTTGCCGCCGTTCTGACCATGATCACCGGCTGGGATTATCTCATGGCCGGCCTGCACCACGCCTCCAATCCTACGCCGCGACCGCCACCAAGGGCCGCCGTGCCTGGTGGTGCCGCGCAGCCCCCGACCTGATCGGCCCGCGTGAAGGAACGAGCCCCCACCCGCCATGGCCGGCGTTGTGCCCAACGTCATGGCTGGCCTTGTGCTGGCCATCTCCAGCCCGCTCTCACACGGCGGCCCCAAAATCCCATCTTCCGCCGAGGGCCAATCACCTCCTCGGTCACCGTGTCCAGGAACGTGTAGGTCTCCGTGTGATCTCCGAGGGTCTCCGCATGAACTCTTCCTCCTCCCGACCGTGAATGTGCTCGGGATCGTCGGTTGGTCCGGCAGCGGCAAGACCACCCTCATCACGGCCCTGCTGCCCATTTTGAAGCGCCGCGGCCTGTCCGTCTCGACTGTCAAGCACGCGCACCACGGCTTCGACATGGACCGACCCGGCAAGGACACGTTCCGCCACCGTGCCGCCGGCGCCCACGAGGTGCTGGTGGCATCTGCGCATCGCTGGGCGCTGCTGCACGAGGTGGATGGCTCTGAGCCGCGGCTGCCGGACCTGCTTGCGCGGCTCGACCCTGTCGATTTGATCCTGGTCGAGGGTTTCAAGACACACCCGTTCCCCAAGCTCGAAGTGCACCGCCCGGCGCTGGCGCGGCCACCGATCTGGCCCGCTGAGTCCGAGGTGGTCGCGGTCGCGGCCGATGTCCTCCTCTCCGGCTGCGACCGGCCGGTTCTGCCGCTGAACGAACCGGCACCGATAGTGGACTGGATTCTCGGAACGATGTTCCGTTGCACGAGTGCTTGAGCCGGGCGCGTGCTCACGGCAATGTGCCGCCGACCGCGCAGCGATGCGCGGTCGCGCCAGTAACACGCCGTTCGGAGCCTGCACTCATGTGGCGCCTTGTCCTGCTCGGCCTTTGTCTGAGCCTCTCTGGCTGCGGCTTCTACGCTTGGCGCCAGGTCCCCTTCGTTGCCGGGCAGGATCCCAATGCGCCAGGCGGCGGCAGCGAAAACCTGCGCCGCGCCGAGGGCAGCCCGATCAACGTCGAACCACTGGCCCCCGAACCCGGCAACGTTTGGCCCGGTCCCGTCCAGTCCGAGCCCACGCTGGAGCAGTTGGAAAAGGAGGGCACGCAGTTGCCCGGTGAGGCGACGCCTCCGGCGTTGCCATCCACGCCGGGCAGCTCGACTCCACCCGGCAATTACCAGCCACCACCCCCGGTCACGCCGATTCCGCCGATCCCGCCGGCTCCGACTCCGGCGGCCCCGCCGGTCGCGGGAGCGGCGCCCATCCAAACGCCGCAAGGGACCGCGGTTCCCACCACCGGCACCGGCGCATACAAGACCATCACCATGCCGAACGGTACGACCGCCATTGTCGTTCCCAACGGCAACGGGACCAGTACCATCATCAACTCGAACGGCACCGTCCAGACCATCCCGACACCCAACGTGCCAGCGCCTAAATAGGGAAGATGCCCGACGTGGCCCGTCCGCTGACCGTTCTCTACTTCGCCTGGCTGCGCGAGCGCGTCGGTACGGGCGAGGAGTCGGTTGTGCTCCCCCATGGCGTCGGCACGGTCGGCGAGCTTATGGCGTGGCTGGCTGCGCGCAGCCCCCGCCACGCCGCCGCGCTCGAGAACCGCCGCACGATCCGTTGCGCGGTGAACCAGGACTTCGCCGATTCCGATGCCCCGATCCACCCTGGCGATGAGATCGCCTTCTTCCCCCCGGTAACCGGCGGCTAACGATGGCACGCATCCTGGTCCAGACCGAGGATTTCGACGTCGGCGCTGAAATCGCCGTGCTGACCCACGGCCACACGGACATCGGCGGGATCGGCTGTTTCGTCGGCACCGTGCGCGACGACCGCGTGGGCCCCCCGCTCAGTGCGCTCTGCCTGGAGCACTATCCGGCGATGACGGAGCGCGCCATCGCGCGGATCGTCGCCGAAGCCGAGCGGCGCTGGCCACTTCTGGGCTGCACCGTGATCCACCGCGTCGGCCGCTTGGTGCCGGGAGCCAACATAGTTCTCGTGGTGGCCGCCTCGACGCACCGCCAGGCCGCTTTGGATTCGGTCGCCTTCCTGATCGACTGGCTCAAGACGAAGGCCCCCTTCTGGAAGAAGGAACAATTTGCCGGCGGCCATGAGGCCTGGGTGGAAGCCCGCGACACCGACGACACTGCTGCTGCGCGGTGGCTCGAGGCACAGCGCGCAGAATGACGGCCTCGCACCTGGTGCCCTCACCGGGTTCGCTTCGCGAACTGACCTCTCCCGCAGAGCCGGAGAGGTGTCGGCCAACACGCTGCCCCGGCGGACCGCTCCTCACGTAGGCTACCCACTGCCTTCAACCGTCACCTCGCGGGCCTCGGCCTGCGTCGCCTTGCGCGCTGCCTCCAGGCAGGCCTCGACGGCGCCATGCACCGAGCTCACGTAATAATCCGCGCCAACAACGTTACGCAGGCGCTCATCGTGCAAGAACTCATCCTCCGGCGGCCACATGCCAACCAGGATCGGCTGGCTGGGGAAGCGCTGGCGTACGCGCCGGAGCAGGAAGCGCAGATGCGCCGGGCTGCCTGCAAGATCGAGATAGGTCAGGCACAACATGGCGACGCCGCCGACGTCGACCTCGGCGACGTGTTCGCGCGAGACCGCTTCGTGCGGCATCGTCCACGCGTTGAGCCCATGCTTGCCAAGCAGCTGGGCGAGCATCGCGGCGGCCGCCTCGTCGAGCGGCCCCCGCCCGGCAACGCATAGGATGGCGCGCTCCGACCGCCACTCCGGTGCCAACTCAATGGCGTGCGTCGGACGCCGGCTCCCGGCGGATTTCCTGCCGGTAGGCTCAGGCCGCTTCTCGGTGGTTCCCGTCGGGCGATCGGTATGGTCCGCGAGTTCGTCCACCAGCGCCTCGACTGCGGCCTTGATC
>Ga0335074_10012378_pt1 | contig 11959 bp, 10 predicted proteins | sample Lox_Sample_23_FD_206715 | JGI IMG/M metagenome (GOLD analysis project Ga0335074, IMG submission 206715) | Soil microbial communities from Loxahatchee National Wildlife Refuge, Florida, United States - Lox_Sample_2.3 | ecosystem: Environmental > Terrestrial > Soil > Wetlands | place: USA...
GCGCAGGAAGCGCTCCAGAGTTCACCTTGTTTTCGCCAATAAGGCCGGCAATCCTCTGGACACTCACAACCTGCTGCATCGGCATGTCAAACCGGCAGCCATTAAACTCGGCCTGCCAAGGACGGTTGACTTCCGCAGCTTCCGCAAGATGCACGCCAGCCTGATGCGTCGAACGGGTGCGCGCCCGGAGGTCGCTCGCGACAGCATGGGTCATTCGGAGATCAGCATGACCCTTAACGGATACTCACAGAGCTGGTGGGATGAACGGGTCAACGCAGTCTCCCTCGCTGTCGCGGCGGTGTTTTCCGCACCGGCAGCTAAGCCGCCAGTCAAAACGGAAACGGCGAGTGACAACGGAAATGCCGAGTGGGTGCCCTTTTGGGGGTGCCCCGACGCAAATCCAAATCCAACGTCCAGCTAAACGCTTGGTATGAAATGGTCGGGGAGAGAGGATTTGAACCTCCGACCCCCTGGTCCCGAACCGCGTTACAGGCCCTGTTGATCGCTATTGTTCTTTCCTGTTTCCAAAGGCTTTGGAACGAACCGGCTGCGATGCTCTCGTTGAACGCTGTAGATGGTTTGGATTGTCGGAGGCACTGACCGATACAGAATCGTCTACAAGACTCACAAAGTGCCGATAGCCCTGCAAGGGTGAATCGCAGCCGAATCCAAATCAGACAGACTGACACGCAAAGCTGTGGATTTGCAAATCGCCTGCAGGAAACCCGCCGGGGATGACGTGTCGCTATCCTCCCGACGCCGCAGGCGGCGCTGCCTTCACCCGCGATCATCAGCCATGCGGCGAAGATGATTCCGTGCTATGGAGTCGTTGGGATTGAGTTCCAGAGTACGTTTCAGTTCAACCTCAGCTTCGGCGTAGTGGCCGAGTTCTTGTAGCAGGGCCCCAAGAGCCCCATGGGCACGAGGAGAACCTGGGGCCAGTTGCGTAGCCTTTCTGAGAAGCCCTTCAGCTTCGACGGCCTGACCGTCGGCGCTCAGAAGCAGTCCGAGATTGAGATACGCCTCCACATACGTTTTATCCAGATCGATCACTTTGCGGAAGGCGGCCTTAGCAGCTTCACTCTCACCAAGACGCTGATAGGCATCCCCAAGGAAGCTGAGTGACGCTTGGTTCGGAGCGATTGCGACCGCCCGCTCAAGCCACGCCTTCGCCTTTTGTGCGTTTGCCGAACCATCTCCGTCTGTTCTTGCGAGAAACAGAGAACCAAGCAGTGTCATCGCTAACGAAAAATGCTCGTCAGTTTTGTTTGCCTCAAGAAATGCTTTTTCCGCTTCCGTCCATCTCCCGAGTTTCTGCGCTGAACGTCCCAACTTGCACAAATAGTCAGGTCGATTGGCTGTGCTCGCCAGCGCATTCCACGCATCGAAGGCTGCTGCATAGTCGCCTGATCGTTCAGCGGCCAATGCGATATCCTTCAAAGCCATTTCTTCATTTCCCACGTAAGCTCCCTTATTTCGAGTTGTAGAGCTTAATGAAGCAGTTCAGGTGGATCACAACTGAGTACCATCACCGCGTCCAGCTTAAGGCGGGAAAGTTGCGAGAGGGAGAACGGAATCGCGCGAAAGCCGAACTGCTCACGCGTCACCGCATGAGAGTCGATCAAAACGTCGAATTCTCGACGTGCCGTAGCGATTTCTTCGATAATCTGTTCGTCTAGCTCTCTGACGTCGGACGAATGAATGACCTCACTCGATTGTGCGCGCAGTTCAGCGTAGGAGATGCTCTGACCCCGCTCGGCGATAGCTTCACGCAATCGCTGACCGTAGTCGAATCCCCTAACGGTCGGGAGGACCTCCGCGAGCCTAGCGCGAAGGGTGCTCTTTCCGGTGGCCGGTGCGCCGGTTAGCAAGATCACTTTCCCCATCGGTATCGACCAGATCGTGCTGATGATTTTACAGCGTTTTGGGAGCGATGCTGGGTTCGTGGTTTTGCCATTGGCCCGCTAAGAGGAAAGCCGTCTGGAATTCTGGCGCCTCCGGTTGGCCCGATTTGCTGTAGTCGAAACCGCCTTCGGCGGCTCTTACCGCTACAAAATCGTCTACATCGGGCTAAGCTGCAAACCCGGAAAAGACGATAGAGTATTGAAAATAAATGGTCGGGGAGAGAGGATTTGAACCTCCGACCCCCTGGTCCCGAACCGCGTTCTACGCCCTGTTGAGCTCGGTTTTATTTCACGCTTTCAATTGCTTTATGCTCAACTGTTTGCAGCCCTCCTGTTGAGCCTTGTAGATGTGTGAAGCTTATGGAGGATCTCACCGACGCATTTTCGTCTACAGCCCGTCGAGCCAAGAGGCGCAATGAACGCGCGTCCCATCCCATTCCGCTCTGACCATTGCTGCCCCGCCCTCTCCCAAAGGCTGACCCGGCTGGCAGCGCAAAAACCATCAGAATGGCACGCCCCTGCGGATTGGCGAATCGTCTGCACAAGACAACCGGGGGAGACGTGTCACCCCTCCAGCGCGATGCGCAGGCTCGCCCGAGCCATCAAATTGCAAGAGTCGAGATAACGATCAGGAGATCTACGGAGTGGTAATACGCAAACCCCAACAACGGATGGACAACGCCGCCCGGACGGTTTTTGACCAGGCCACAACCGATGAGATTGATGCAGGCCCCGACAAAGCCGTCGCCGGCATTCGCTTAAGTGCAACGACACACCCTACGACTAAATGCCAAACGCAAGCAGCAGCCATAGTTGGTACGGGTAAGGGGCTGGGGCCAGCTTGAACGTAACGAAAAACCATAGGCCCTCGATGAAGAGGCAGATCCAGAGCCGGGTCGAAATGGAAATCGATGACGGATACGTTATCGGAAGGCAGTAGCGATGTCGGCGGGCTAACAGGCACCTTTACTGTGATCCGATGAAGACGCTGAAACCCAATCGAAACCGTTTCTCCGTCAAGGACTGCCGCCGTTGACTCAGGAATATTCCAGCGAATAACTGTGGATAAGCGAAGAACCTATCGCCGCTGTGACTAGCGGGAGAGAGTGAAGCGTGCCGTTCTCCTCTTGAACTCCGCCATAGTTTGCGATAACTCTGGTGCCTCGCATTCCGTTGGAGGTGGTTACGTCCAACCGAAAGCCACCGCCGTTGGCCACGGTCAAAATAGCCGCGTCACCGGCGCTTTCGGTCGACGACACCAGGGTAACAGGTACCGGTCCCATGATATCCCGGCACATTTGCCGCGCCAGTCGCTCTTATGAAGGTCAGAACGGCGTGCGAGGCAGCTGCGCTCTGTTGACCTAAAGCAGACACGTACTGCGGCGTCCGGGCCAAAAATACGGGCCAGCGAGGTCCGACCAACCAATATCGGAGCGGTTACGAGAAGGAAAAAGGCCCGCCTATGAAGATTTTCGTGCTGCAGATGTAGACTCTAACTCCTTCGGCGTTCTCTCCCCGGCCAGGTTCAATTCGGCTGCTTTCCGATGTTCGTTTGTAGCCATCGCTCGGCGCCAACAGAGAATACTCCGCCAAGGCTTCATCTCCCAAAAGGATCGATGACGCTCTAAATTCTGCTGTTACTACGTGCGAATCGATTGCGTTCCCCCTGTAACGCGTGAAAAGTCGACCTCTAATACAAAACTCTGAACGACTAGAGGTGTCAGATAGGGAATGCGAAGCACGGCTTCGAGCGTACACCTGTAGAGTACCCGTTGATTCTGAGTTGGAGGAACTGTGAACACTCGAGTCATACCTCACATTGCTCATTAGCCGGCACATTCATGAATAATATTCGAATGCTCTGTTCCTCTCTTGCGCAGGCCGAAAAAGATCTAAATCAACATAAACAACAGACTCTGGCCAATCATGACCCCCAGATCGTTGATGTCTATGAGAAGCCCAGCAGCAGCGCGGTGATATTCATCGCGCGATTGACTATAGAGTTCTGAGGTTCTGAAGATGCCGAGCAGGGTGTAAGCGGTGAGCTGCTGCGTGCTATTGCTAGATAGTGGCAATTATCGTGCGGCTGCGTTGAACTCACGGTCGGAAGCCTTCTGGGCGTGTTTTGGCCACACAATCCAAATAGTAGGCGGCAGCTTGTGCCATTCTAAGCCGGGTCAGTGTCCAACTAAAGTCAGCTGCCCGCGATGCCGCCATGAACACCACAATGCGAGCCCCCTAAGTCAAGAGGAGGACCGTACACGTCCGATCAGAATTCTTCTTAACAAGTTCTAGCGAACGCTTCGTCCTATCTTCCATAGAACTCCTCTCTTATCATTGCCGGCAGTCAATTCTTGCCAAATGTCTTGTTGCAGATGGTGCGGTCGAATGACAATTCAGTGTGGCTCCAAGTCGCAGCGGGTGGGCTCGGGATTCCCATGGGACGTTCTCCAATTTGTCTGGAAATCAATAAACCAACTGACAGCGCTTTTGTAGCACGGTGTCAGGCGATGTTTGGGATCGAGATTCGGATCTGCCGAGCGTCTGATTTCGGCGCGCTCCCGTGGGGTCAGCGACCACGATAATGGATCAGAAGCAGCCTGGAGTCCGAATCTAGTCTGCGGCGTGGTTTCATCATCGAAGATGATCTGATGCAAATCAAGTCGGTCTTGCAGGGCATTGCGCAGTAGATCGAGGCTGTTTCGGTTGCGTCCGGTTACGCTCCCATGGCCCGCATTCCAAAAACCTTCGAGGGGAAAGCCCAATTGTTGAAGCAGTCCAGCCGGACGGGGATCAGGGTTGTCATGCTGGCCGGGATTGAGCACCTTAGGTCTGACGGCATAGGTAGGCTCATCGGTGTCTTCACTGTTGCGGATTTCCAAAAGCAGGATCCTTAGATGACTAGCTCCTAATTCCTCGCGCACGTGCTCTTGGGAATTCGCATCCTGCCGCAGACTAACACTGGTTGGGGTAGAAGCCGGCGCCTCGAGAGCATATCGGAGAAACTCGATGACCGAGGAGGTGCCGTCATTGTCGTAATATCCACCGTCGACGAAGTGGACGCTCTGGCTCGCATAGTTCTCCGGAATGCGCGCTGCGGAAGAGACGTAAGGGAACGTGGCCGAAAGTTGTGCGGCAGAGGCGAGGGGCAAATCTGGCCAAGGATTTCTGCAAAACACATCAAGGAAGGACTCCGCAGCCATGCCTTCAATCGTTCCGACGCGGTAAGCCGGCAAGCGGTAATTGGCCAGCAGCAATCGATCTCCCCCCTCCACTGTGGTCGTGTTCATAGTGAAGGCTGGAAAGCTGTGTCCGCCTATCCGTTCATCGATCGCAGGCAACTCGCCTATCGTCAATTGTGAGGCTGTATCTGTGTCAGTTGGATCGTGAAAGATGCGCTGGTACCAAGGTTCCTTCCTCGGCCAATTGTTCAGACTCGGCTGTGGGAGGTCTGTATCCTGAGAAGAAAGAGTTTTCGCTGAGTCAAAACAATATGGATCATTGGCATTGCGCACAAACCCCCTGCGAAGGCCCCAAGTGCGGTCCTTTCCGAGTGGAGAGGTATCTAAATCATTGTCGCCACGCGAAGGATGAATAACCCAGGGAGATCCTGGAAGTAGGACGCGCGCAAAGTCATAATAGACCAACCCCCAGCCAACCGCCTCCAGGCTGGAACACTGGGCCGCTACCACCATATGATCCAGGTCGGGATGGGTCGGGTTGGCATGAATCGCTTGGAGGTAGTACGACAGTCCTGTACTGCCGCCAGAGACTGTGCTGAGCAGCAGGATATGGCTCGAAAAGTTCTGCGGCAGCGTTTCATAGAGCTGGCGGAGCACGCGGGCGGTCCACGCCGATGCATGTAGCCCGCCACCCGTCGAAGTGACGATGACGTATGGGTAGGCATCGTCCGGATTGGCCTTCAGGCGTTGGCTGATGATTTCTGCGGGTGTGGGCAAAGAAGTCGCATTCGCGCTTCGTTGGACAGTCGAGACGTAATGTTCTTCAAATCCTCCGACGTCGTATAAATGAAAAACTCGTGGTACGAAAATGAGCAACAGGCAGAATGTCAGGACTGGAAAACGGTAGCGGTCGAGAAAAAAGGCCATTCCAGCGAACACCCAGCCCAGCACAATTGCCATCAACAGGATCGAGGCTAACGTTGGGAATCTGTCAGGGCTGGAAATCAACCAGAGGATGAGAATCCCGAGACAGAACACCCCACCGATCCAACTGAGCCAGAACTGCCACCGGCGGACCAACCGTTCGTGACCGGCGCACTTCCCGGTTAGAACGATCCGAATTGCCCATGCGAATCCGAGAAAAAGCGCCATGAATGCGCCCAAACACCACCGCGTGTATCGCGGGGCTGTCAGCGGACAGAGGATCCAAAAGAGCGCGATGAACCCAATCGCCGCGATGATCGAGAAGAGCTGCCCTTCATACATAAAGACTTGGCCGTCCTCGTAGAGTCGCCCATCCTCGTAGAAATAGCCTGGAAGGCCGAATCGTCTATCCGCCAGTGTGAGCAGTTGGCTAATCCGCTTGGCAAATGCACTCGCGCGAAGCGACGTATCGATGTCCTCAAGACTGCAAGGGTTTCCGACAAGAACTCCTGCTCCCGGATATTGCAGCCCAAAACACCGGCGCGGGAGAAGAATAGTTCGTGCAGCATTCCTCCCCAGCTTGAGCGACTCCCCAGCGGCAGGTTGCACCGGACATCGATAAGCGAGGTAATACCATGCGTTAATGAAATACCAAAACAGGCAAGCGATGAAGAAACCAGCTGCGATTCCAATGAGTATGTCGTGGAGTCTAACGCCTTCAGAGACACCGTTGAGAATGACATATACATTGGTCAGCAGAGAAGGTATAAGCGCGAGGGTGAAGGCCCAAATCTCGGCGCAAAAAGTCGGCCCTGCGAGCACGCCAAAAAGCCAACGGGGAGCCCGATTGAGGTCACGGTTGGCCTCTGCGCAGGGCATGTCGTGTTGCTCAAGCAATGGAGTGACGCAGTCCGGACAATGTTCAGGGTAACGTGCAATGCCATTGAGTACTACGATTCGTGCAGTGATAAGCGAGACGCATGCCGTGGAGACGAGAAAAAACTCAACGCAAAGGAAGCCGCTCCAATATTCGGGGACAAAGATTCCACGTGAGAGTGTTGTGGTGCTTAGAGGCAACCAGCCGGAATCCAGCAGTGCAAAAGCGAGAGGAAAGAGCCAAAGCGAAAGACTGAAGCGCAAATAGTAAAGATACTCAAACGACCGTGCCAACTGAGTGGCCATGGAGTTTCCTCATTGAGAGCTCTAACGTCCGAAGTAGGCACCGTGTGTTTTTGATTCCTTTTAACTTCACAGCCGAGAATCGCGATCCTAGTGAGGCCCCAGGTTCAGGCCGGTGAGGAGACTGCCAATATCAATTTTCGTTCCCAATAAGATGCGTATATCGTCCGGTGGGGCGTACCCGTGATCGAGATAGGCGGCTCCAACGGTGTGTTGCGCAATGTTTGCGTTAAAACCGAGGTAAAAGGGAATTGCCGTTGTCGGGATAGGAATCCTAACTAAACCCTCAAAGTCAAGGCGATAAAGCTGCTTTCTGCTATCGGCTGCTGCGATGGCCGAAGGGAACTGCGACGGATAGTCTGCCGCGCAGGAGCTTCCGGGCAGAGCAGATATTGAGGATGAGGCGTGATGACAGATATAACTTTGAAGGTTGCTATACCTGCCGATCGTAACGTCCAGATAATGCTCGACTTCAGGGGCGCGGCTTTGCGACTGGGAGAGCGTCATATCTCCTACCCGCCCCCCATACACCACAAAGTTGTAAGCCGACTGAAAATTGAGTGTGCCGACGTGTCCTCCTGGCAGGATTACATCGCTGGCTGCAGCTGCGCCTGTGACGGTGTCAAATCCTGCCTTTGCCAATGGAGCGAAGAACAGTCCGCTGGGATGCTCACCCGCACCGTGCCCCAAGACCCAGGGAAGATACGCTTCCGTCTCTACGCGCAAGACCTTTTGCGAAGTCAAGAGGGTCGATGTGCCTGCGGAGGTGGTCGCTCCTGTGGACGAAACGGCTGTTGAAGGTGTGCTTACTGGGATTGAGGTCATTCGAGCATCGAAGGCGGTGCTTACTCCGGGCCATGATCCGCTATGCCAACGATTCTCACCGGCCTTGCATCTGCCCCAATCAGGGTTTCCCCACTCTTTCCCCTCTATGCAGTCATAACCCGGCATGCGCCACGCATGGTCTGCACCGAAGGCGTAAAACTGATTTGCTTGGGAAAAATTCGCATTTGTTGTGCTGCCCGCTGAGCTGTTGCTCAGCAGCACTCCGGCCACAAATGTTAGGTTAGTGCGGAAAAAGTCGAATGGGTAGGTGACCTTTCTCGGTTCAGATCCGCAGCGACTGCTTTCCGAATAGACCAATCTGGACCCCGCTGGCAAGACCTGAACAATCTGGATCCATTCGCCTTCCCTGAGTGCCTGAGCCAACGTCACTTTGAAAGCTCCCGTTGTCGCGTCCACTGACCCGAGGAACGTGTTGCTGGAGCTGGAGGTCAGAGGCAGGAGGCTTCCATGGTTGCCGACACTCAGATTGTCCTGGGTGAGGCAAGTTCTCACGGTGTCATGAGAGGCCGGACCGCTATCCGACGCGATCTCGCGCAGGCGCACCACCGCTATATTGATAGGAACGCCCGTTGGCGGTGGTGTCGCATTTCCTGTCAGGACCGTCGTTCCTTCGTTCATCGGTGAGGTCGAGTTCGTGGGTGTGTTTAGGCTCACATCCGTAACAACCGTGGCCTCTGCATGCAATGCCGAGGGGTCATCGGTGACGAAGCTCCGGCCGGGAGGAGCGACGACGTCGATTGCAACTCTCTGTCCCGCCGTCAGCTTGGATGGCAATGTTACCGCGAAGCCGCCATTATCACTCACCGAGAGAAATTGCTGCGGATTAGCTCCAAGCGTCGGAGCCGCCTGCGACCATAACCGCGTTACGGGATCGGTCCACCGAACTACAATTCCCGGATAGTTTCCGTAGCTCGTTGTGACTCCGTTCGTTACCGTGGGCTTGACGGCAGGAACGGGCATTCGGCTCAACGAGCCGGTAATTGTGTTCGAGCCGAGCTGGGGTGGCTGAATGGACACGCTCATGCCGTTTACCGAAATCGCGGCGCGCAGCGTCTGCGGCGGCAGTTCTTTCACCACGTTCCCATTTGCATCCACGAACTGCACTGTCAGCGTTTGGCCCGCACTGAGCGGTTGCGGGAATTGCAGGGTGAAACTGTTGTTCTTTACGGGGACTTCATAGACTGTAGCCGGCGGGGGCGATGAATTCGTAAATTGCATTAGCGCGGCAGGCCGCAATGGAGTTTCAGGTTGTGTCGAGATCTGTACGTTTAGGGTCGCCCCTGTGGGCAGATGTGGCGAGATCTGCCCGATGACCTGGCTCTGGCCCTCCTCAATGGGCGCAGCCCATTGCACTTGGATCCGGCTGTAATCCGGCGGTACCGCCGCCGCCGATGCAGCCGCCGCAAGGGCGGAAGCGGCCTTTGCGTTTAGCGGAACCGTCTCAACTACGGGCCGCATAGTCAACTTAAAAGTGGCGTGATATTCCTTATTGTTCGCGTCGATGACTGTTACCCGGTAGACCTTTGCTATGTCCACCCCAATCGTTGGGACCGTTCCGGAGAAGACAAATTTGCCTCCTGAACAATCCAACTTCATCCCGTCAGGTAGCGCAGGTACCGAGATGCACGGTGCCGGCTGCTTCCAGCCAGACGTGCCCGGGTCCATGGTCGTGTTGTAGGTCATCCCCGAGTACGCATCGGGCAGGGTATAGGTTGAACCCGTGCTTTTGTTTGCCGTCTTTTTTTTGGCGGGTGTCACGGTTTTGCTTTTCTGGGCACTGCTCGCCTGGGAACTCTGTGCCGCGTTCCCAGCAGTCGTCATCACTGAGAAACTCAGCAAAAGGGCCGTGCGCAGCACAGGAAAAACGCCGCGTCGGATCATCTCAATCACCTCTCGAGCTCGACGCTGATGGGGAAGACAGTAAAAAAGGCTTCTTGTTTAGTATTGGAAAAACTGTTTATGGAGAAGGGTCGTGTTGCGGCACTATAGCAAAGAGTTCATCAATTGCCAAGGTAAATAATCATCAGAGCTTCGACGTTTCGGGCTGGTCAGGAAATGTTACCGGCTTGGTAAAGATTGGCGCCCCCGAAGCCGGCGTCGACCAGAAGTGGGGATAAATATCTAAACATTAACAACATTAATAAATATATATAAGAGATATAATCATTAAGACGTTAATATTGACCGACGCCGATTCAGACACGACACCAATGTCCTCAGGGTCGGGGATTTTCCAGCATTGCGCCAGCAGCATTGCGCTGGGGAGCCCCTCAAACTGTTCTCGCCAAGATCTCGCCTGCTCCAACACAAAGGCCAAGTTTGTGCCTTCAGGAACTCTAAGACGCGCGGACTCGGACCTGATCGTTCACTCGTACGACATGAACACCAAGAACCAGAACCGGGCATTGCGAAAAATTTGGCGTGACCTGAACCGATTCGAAACCGCTTTCGATTACAGTTCGCGATGTTAATTGCGATCCGAGCCGCCGCCGTCCCATCGGTCTGATAAACAATCTGCATGACGGAGGAGCTATACAGGCGGACAACTTCACCACTGTTTACTGATCTGGCATACATTAGGGACGTGTAAACACTCAAACGTCAGTGTTTTTCGCAGTCACCGCACACATCCGACCGGAAGTGCAACAGACTGCAGCTCCCACGATTTCCACAAGAACTGTCGCGCTGGGGCCGCCCTGATCATTCGGCCGACTCGAGGGGTCTCTAAGGATCGTGCCGAATGATGCAAGGACAGCGATCGAGGAATGAGCTTGCCTTGTGCTCTGTAAGCTTTGAGGTGATGGAAATCCGGCCCACCACTAGGGGATGGGGGCGGTGAGACTCACTTCTCGCCCGAGATCCTTCTTGAATTCGAGCGGGAATTCAACTCCCGTGCTCCTCGCAGACGCCGCAGTCGTCAATCTTGTAGCTCTCAGACCTACCCACCGCCACACTCCGAACAAGTGACCCGCGGCAAGCTATTGCATTAAAGCTAGATAGGGCGCGAGCGACGGCCTCGACCACGGTGTGGTCCAAGGTGCCTTCTTCGGCGCCGCGACCCCCGTGCTGGATGGATTGGAGCAGCGGAGGGACCTTTCACGCGCGCAGGCGCCTGCGCTTCTATCGGCTCAGAAACAGCCCTGTCAATTCGGTAGGTATGGGATTTGCCGATATTTCGATCCCTGGATGTGCTGTCATTTGAAGGCAATGCGAGACGTTGATGTCCTTTAGATGAATGGGGAATCTTGGAGGTCCTGACCGATGCAACGCTGACTGCAGCGAAAGTGTCTCGTATCTGATCCTCCGAAATATCCAGATAATTGATCGTCAAAAGTCACCTAATCTCGATTGTAGAGTAACTATTTAACAACCCATATCGGCGCCATTTTCATCTCAACCAATGCTTGACCCAATTCCTTCCGGCTCGCTGCACGCAGAAGGAAAACTCGATCTGTTCTCTGGGGCACGAACAAGGCGAGGTGAAACCTCTGTATGAAACCTGCGGCTTGAAGGGGAACTAGCTACCGCCCGAATCCAGATCCACCATTTGAGGTGTGTCTCGGAGGTCAAAGATGATTTCGATTCGTCGGTTGTTGATCGGGACGGCTTTGCTGTCCTCCGTGTTCGTGGCCATGCCCGCGATCGCACAGCTCACCATTTCAGGGAACTTGCCGGCTCAAAACGGGGGGGCCTATACCCTGCCCATCACCGTTTCCGCCCATGCATCCCCGGCAAATGAGGTTGGCGGGTGGCAAGTATATTTCGGAAACACCTCATATTATTCAAACAGTACAGGCTTGGGTGGGAATCTCGATGTGACGCTCTCATCAGTTCCGCCCGGAACTTATACGGTGACCGTCACTGCATACCAAACAGTGAGCGGTACTCCCGTTTCATATGTCGCACAAAATGTTAAGGTCGTCG
>Ga0335074_10012379_pt1 | contig 11958 bp, 4 predicted proteins | sample Lox_Sample_23_FD_206715 | JGI IMG/M metagenome (GOLD analysis project Ga0335074, IMG submission 206715) | Soil microbial communities from Loxahatchee National Wildlife Refuge, Florida, United States - Lox_Sample_2.3 | ecosystem: Environmental > Terrestrial > Soil > Wetlands | place: USA: Florida...
TGACGGGCCGACCCCAGCCAGGATCGGCCCGTCGGCGGAGCGGGGTGCCAGACTCAGCCGCCTCACTTGCCGACCCTCCTTGCCGACCCTCCTTGCCGACCCTCCTTGCCGAGCAGCCTCAGACGCTAGCGGATTCCCGACATCAATCCTTCTACCTGGCACGACGACTGGCCTGCGCTGGAAAGCCGCCAAGCAGAACCCTTCGCGGCTGGCCAGGCGACACCTCGGTTCGGTCAACGGGATGCAAAGCGGTGGTTCGGTCCTCGGCCGCCGGGGCAGTTACCCACGTAGCCTAACTAGGACAATTAGCCGGGCACAGGTGGCACAGTCGCCGCCGACGGCCAGGGACCGCGTCTGCGACCTCCTTGGGCCGCACCAGTGAGAATGCCATGCGTGACTCTGCCTACCAGCTTGGCGAGCTCAGCAGCTTCGTCGGCCGCACCGCCGAGATCGGTGAGCTGCGCGAGTTGCTGCGCACGCACCGGGCGGTAACCCTCTGCGGAGCCGGCGGCATCGGCAAGACGCGGCTCGCTTCTCAGCTGCTCGCCGCAGTCGCCGCTGACTTCCCGGACGGCGCGTGGTTCGTTGAGCTTGGCGAGCTCAGACAACCGGAGCAGGTTGTCACCTCGGTAGCTGGCGCCGTCGGCACCCGCGAGGAGCCGGGCAGGCCGCTGATCGACACCCTCGCCGACGCGATCCGGCATCGCCGCGCGATCCTCGTTATGGACAACTGCGAGCACCTGATCCACGAATGTGCCGCGCTAGTGCAGCGCCTACTAGCGAGGTCGCCAAACCTGCAGGTGATTGCGACCAGCCGCGAGCCACTGCGCGTCGCCGCCGAGCTGGTATGGCAGGTGCCGCCGCTTGCGCTGCCTCCTGCTACTGCCGTTCCGACGTCGACGGCACGCGCCGCAGGGGCTGCGTACTCCGCGGCGACAACACACGGCGCAGAGTCTCCGTACTCCGCGGCGGCCGCGTACTCCTCGGCGGTGGCGCACCCAGCCGCCAGCGCGCGCCAGGCCCCCAGCGCGAGCCAGGCCCCCAGCGCGAGCCAGGCCCCCAGCGCGAGCCAGGCCCCCAGCGCGAGCCAGGCCCCCAGCGCGAGCCAGGCCCCCAGCGCGGATCCCGCCACCACTGCGCATCCGACCGCCGACCCGGCCGTGCCCGCGCCCGGGGAAGCCCCTCCGCCCGGGCAAGCCCCTGCGGCCGGACCAGCCGCCGGGCAAACCTCTACGCCCGGGCAAGCCCGTGCGGCCGGGACTGCGACCGAGTCTGCCGACCCACGCACGCTGCATGGATTCGATGCGATCCGGCTGTTCGTCGCGCGCGCCGCTGCCGTGGCTCCCGGCTTCGCCCTCGGTCCGGCCAATGCGCCAGACGTCGTCGCGATCTGCCGGGCGCTCGACGGATTGCCACTTGCCATCGAACTGGCTGCCGCCTGGGCCAGGGTGCTGTCATTGGGCCAGATCGCCAGCCGGCTCGATAGCCGGCTGGCGCTGTTGCCGAGCGCAGACCGGAGTGCGCCGGCCCGGCAGCAGACGCTGCGAGCGACATTCGACTGGAGCTACGGCCTGTTGTCAGGACCGGAGCAAGTCCTGCTGCGACGCTTGTCGGTGCTGGCGGGCTGGTCGCTCGACATGGCCGAGCAGGTCTGCGCCGACGACCAGCTGCCCGCCGAGCAAGTCCTGGACCTGCTGACCGCGCTAGCAGACAAGTCTCTGGTCGAGGTCGGGCCGGAAGCACTCGGGCAGGTCCGGTACCGGATGCTGGAGACCGTTCGCACCTACGCGGCCGGCTTGCTGGCAGACGCGGGCGAAGCGCCGGTCATGCGACGCCGCATGCGGGACTACACACTGCGCGAATCCGAGCAGGCCGCAGACGCTGGGCTGGGACGGACCGACGCTGCCTGGTCGGACAGCCTGCGGGCCTTCCAGCGCATTGACGTCGAGGCGGCGAACCTGACCGAGGTGCTCAGCAGGTGCCTCGCCGACCGCGACATTGAGGGGGGCCTGCGGCTCTGCACGGCCGTGCACACGGTCTGGATCGTGCGCGGCACCCTCGCCGAGGGAGCGGCCTGGTACGACAGGTTCCTCGCCCTTGACGATCCCGGTGTTCCGAGCGCACTGCGCGGCACGGCCCTGGCGGGTCGCGCGCAGCTTGCCCTCGCGAGCGGCGGCACCGACGAGGCCGAGGAACTCGCCCGGGCTGGGCTGGACCTCTCCGCCAAGGCTGGCGACAGCTTCTGGGCAGCCACCGCGCGGAACGTCCTCGCCGAGGTCGCGCTGCACGCCAATCGGGCCGATGACGCCGAGGCCGTGGCATCCGAGACACTCGAGGTGGCGCGCTCGGCCGGCGACCGCTTCAACGAGGGCTACGCGCTCGCAACCATGGCTGCTGTCGCCGGCGGTCGCGGTTCCCTGGCCGAGGCCAGGCGGCTGGGCGAGGAAGCGCTCGACGTGATGCGCTCCATCGATCAGCAATGGGGCTGCGCGCGGACCATGCTCGGCCTCGGCGATCTGGCTCGCCTGCAGGGCGAGCCAGACGCCGCACGGAGCTACTACCTGGAGGCGCTTGCCATCCTCCGGGACCTGAACGACCGGCCGGATATGGCCCGCTGTCTCGCCGGGCTCGGACGTATGGCCATGGAGCAGCACGACCCGATCGGGGCCCGTCAGCACCTCGCCGAGAGTCTGCGGCTGAGTTATGCGGCAGGCAGCCGGATCGGGATGGCACGGAGCCTGGAGGCCCTGGCAAGGCTGTCGATCGTCGAAGACCACCCAGATATCGCCCTCCAGCTCGCCGGCGCGGTCGCCGCACTGCGTGCAGAGGCGCACCTGCCGCCGCTGCCAGGCGCCCGCACGCAGCGCTTCCTCGACTCGGCCGCCGGGCTCGGCGCCGACGCCATCGACTGGCTGTGGGCGCAGGGCATGGCGATGACGCCAGCGGCGGCGGTGCGGCTTGCGCTGGGCGACGACAACGCCTCAGGATCCAGCGAGCCGGCCGGCCAGGCCAGCAGTGGCGACGCTGACCTGCCGGCCGCTCCCGCCCACTCGGCCAGTTTGCTGACACCACGCGAGAACGAGGTGGTCGCCTTGCTCGCAGCAGGCCGCAGTAACCGGGATATCGCGAGCGAGTTGTCCATTACCGTTGCGACGGCGCAGCGGCATGTGGCCAACATCCTGGCCAAGCTCGGCTTCAACTCGCGCGGCCAGGTCGCCGTCTGGGCGGCTAGCCGTCCCGGCAACTAGCTGCTGCCGGATAACGCAGCCGTCTCAGTCGCAAGACAGCCTGATTCCGCCCACAATGGGTGCTGTGATTGCCGGGCTCGTTCCAGTGCCGGCTGCGGCCGCCGAGGTGTTCGGTGACCCAGCAGGATTGTTCCTGCATCCGGCCGAGCAGGCCTGCATGGCCGGGGCCGCGGCATCCCGCCGTGCCGAGTTCAGGACCGGTCGGCACTGCGCGAGGACCGCGTTAGCCAGCCTCGGCGTGCCACCGACGGCCATTCTCAGGGGCAGCAGCGGCGAGCCGCTCTGGCCAGCCGGAGTGGTCGGAAGCATCACGCACTGCGCCGGATACCGGGCGGCAGCAGTCGCCCGGACAACTGAGCTGGCCGCCATCGGAATCGACGCCGAGCGCAATACGCCACTGCCGGCTGGCGTGCTTGAACTGATCGCACTGCCACCCGAACGCGGCATGCTGGCGGACCTGATGGCGGCCAGACCTGCCGTCGCCTGGGACCGGCTGCTGTTCAGCGCCAAGGAATCGGTTTACAAGGCGTGCTTCCCGCTGACCGGAGAGGCGCTCGGCTTCAGGGCAGCCGACGTCGCCTTCGACGCTGCCGCGGGGTCCGTGACTGCCCGCCTGCTGACGCCGGCCCGGACCGCAAGCGGGCGGTGTGACGTGCTGAGCGGCCGGTTCGCCGTCAGCCACGGCCTGGTCCTGACTGCCGTAGCGTGCGCACCGTCCGGCGCTGCCATGGCCCAGGGCCAGGCGAGAGGAGAAGCGGGTGAAGGCATCCGATGACGCCGGATGACGCCGGACGCCGACACAGTTTGGTCCGCAGACCGGGGTTAGCGCTTGCCGCGCTCTGCCTGGCCGCGCTCATCCTGAGCCTGGACATCACGATCGTCAACGTGGCGCTGCCCGACCTGGTCCGGCAGATCGGTGCGACAGCGACCGACCTGCAATGGGTCGTCGACGCGTACAACCTCGTGTTCGCCGCGCTCGTGCTCGTGGCAGGCAGCCTTTCGGACCGGATGGGCCGTAAGGGCATGCTGCTCGCCGGCCTCGGCGTGTTCGGTGCCGCCAGTCTCCTCGGCTCGTCCGCGCACTCGGCCGGTGAACTCATCGGCGCGCGTGCCGTCATGGGGCTCGGCGCCGCCATGATGTTCCCGTCGACCCTGTCGCTGATCACGAGCCTGTTCACCGAGCGGCGCGAGCGAGCACGCGGGATCGGCCTGTGGGGTGCCTCCGCGGGCGTCGGGATCGCTGTCGGGCCTATCGTCGGCGGCTGGTTACTCGAGCAGTTCTGGTGGGGGAGCATCTTTGTCTTCATGGCTCCGGCCGCTGCGGTGGTGATGGCAGGCGTTGCCACCGCGGTGCCGACGTCCCGCGATCCGGGCACGCCACCCACCGACTGGCGTGGCCTGACGCTCTCGGCAGCCGGGATGGGCCTGCTGGTATTCGGCGTGATCCAGGCTCCGGACTGGGGCTGGGGTTCGGCGGCGGCGATCGCAGCGATGGCCGGCGGCGGCGGCGTGCTGGCCGGCCTGATAGCCACGGAGCGGGCGTCAGCTCATCCGATGATCGACATCCGGCTCTTTCGCAATCCGCGGTTCACCGCTGCCAGCGGCGCGGTGGCGATCGCGCTGTTCGCTCTTCTCGGCTTCATCTTCGTGATGACGCAGTACTTCCAGGTCGTGAAGGCGTTCAGCCCGCTTAATGCCGGCGTCCGCCTGCTTCCGGCGGCCGTGGCCGTCGCCCTGGCCTCGGTAGCCGGGACCCGGCTCGCCCTCCGGATCGGCAACAAGCTCGTTGTCAGCTCGGGCCTGGCCTTGTTCGGCGTGGCCCTGCTCTGGACCGCCCGAGACGTGCAGGCAACGTCCTTTGCCGTGATCGGACTGCAGGAGGTTGTCCTCGGCGCGGGACTCGGCCTGACGCAGGCGCCGGCCGCAGAGTCGATCCTCGGTGCCGTCCCGGCCGAGCAATCCGGCGTTGCATCGGCCGTCAACGCGGCGACCAGGCTATTCGGCGGCACCCTCGGCGTCGCCGTCATCGGCAGCATCTCCGCCTCGCTGTACGCGAGCAGGCTGCTGACCACATTGCCGCCGCGGCTGCCGGCCGGCCTGGTTGCTACCGCCAAGGGCTCGGTCGGCGGAGCCTCAGTCGCAGCGCGGGCCCTCAGCAGCGCTGGCCTGCACACCGTTGCGCGGGAACTCGACCGTGCGGCAGTGCAGGCCTTCGAGCACAGCATCCGCTACGCGTGTCCGGTTGCCTCGGGGGTCGCCCTCGGCGGGCTGCTGATGGTGGCGTTCCTGCTGCCGGGAAGGCCGCACGCTGATGACAGCGAGCCGGGAACCGCATCCGCCGAGATCGCCGGAGTCACCCGATGATCAGGCGGACATGGGCGTACTACCGGCAGCTCGGGACCGAGGTGCCCGGCCTGCGAGCGATCGCCGTCACGAGCCCCGAGGAACTAGCAGCGGCGAAGGAACTTCATGCCCGGTCCTATCGGGCACTCGGCATCGTCACCGACGCAGACCTCGCCAGCGACAGCCTGCAGATCAGCATGGCCGAGGACCCGCACCAGGCACATGCGGTGTACTTCAGCGTTCTCCAGCACTCGGCTGGCGTCGAGCGAGCGGTGGCCGGCGCGCGGATCATCTGCGCCTGCCCCGGCAAGGGGCTTGACTCCTTCCCCACCTACGTGAACCAGGACCTGTATCCGGCCGTCCGGGACCAGCTCGCAGTGCTCGACCCAGCCGGCTGCGGCGAGATATCAGCCCTCGTGCGAGAGCCCGGTGTCAGCGGGAAGGCGACGCTGATGATATACCGGTCGATCTGGCATTACTCGCTCAGCGAGGGCTACGCGCGGCTGCTCGTATCCTGCGATGCCCGGCTGTACCGCCGGTGCAAGATGATCTTCGGCGCTGCCTGGCAGCGGGCCGGGCCGGATGGATATAGCCGGAACGTCCTCGTGGTGCCGGTCGTGATCGACATTCCGAGTTCGCTAGACGAAGCACTGCGCCTCAGCCGGGTGAATCCGGTGCAGCGACGGGTGAAGCGGAAGGCACTCGAGTTCTTCGTGCGCGGCCTGCCGGAGTCTGCCGTTGGGCCCGCGCACCGTGCGCTGATCGATCGCTACCGGCTGGATACGAGCGGCGTGTCGTGACCAGCCGGTGCGTTCAGCTGCCGCCCGGCACCACGCGCATGCCGAGTCCGGTCACCTGATAGATGCGCTGGCCGTCGACCCACAACCAGCCGTTGGCAGTCGCGTACCGGCCGCGATCGTCCTCGCCCGCTGCAGTGAGCTCAAGCTCGACCTGAAGGAGCCTGGAGGCGGGCATGACCTGGCCGCGGTACTTCCAGGTGACTGGCTGGCCCGTCATAACCGGCTCGAATCGCGGCTCACTCAGCCCGGCGGTCAGCCCGCGCTCGATGAGGTACCACTGCAGCAGGTTGCACAGCGCCTGGATCCCCAGTGAGCCAGGCTGCACCGGATCCTGGAAGAAGTGCGCCTTGAAGAACCAGTCGCCCGCATGGAGAGCCTTCTCCGCACGCACCCGGCCAAGGTGCGCCTCGCCGGCCTCCGGCCAGTAACCGGTCACCCGGTCAAACATCAGCAGCATCGGGCCCGGCAGCCGCGCGCTACCGCCGAAGTACGGGGCGGGAAGCTGGCGCAGGTCGACCAGGCGGTCGCAGGGCTCGCTGAGCCTCCGCTGCTCGGCATCGGATGGCGCCAGGCCTGGCTGCTGCGCGAGTGCCTCCGCCGGGAAGAACCCGAACACGGTGTCGATCTCGAACACGAGCTCCTCATCGCCCGCGCCGGTCACGCCAGTCGTCCGAGCGGTGAAAGACTCGATGATCACATCGCCGAGCCGGGAGATGTCGCGCAGCACGGCCCGGCTGCGCAGGACCGCCGTCTTTGGACTCACAGCGCTGAGGACCGTTCCGGTCCCGTCGAGGTTCCTGAATCGCAGGTCGACGGGAGAGGACAAGACGCTGCCGGCATAGGTCGCGAGCCACCCGCAGGTCTGCAGGGCGGCTTCCATGATCACCGCAAACGGCATCGTGTCCGCGCCGCTCTGCTCGAAATACCAGGCCCGGTCCGGAACGTCATAGTCAGCGGTCACGACTGTGCCGGGCTGCATGCCGCCCATCGGCCCTTCAGTGCCGACGATCCTCGACATGAAGTGGTACGGCGGTCCCGGCAGATGCGGGATCTGCCGGTGGCTGTCGAATCGCGCGTAGCCGGGCCCGAATGCCTGCGTAGGCCGGCCCCAGGAGCACGCGAGCAGGGCCGCATAGTCCTGCCGCACTCCGTCCACCCGCACCGGCTGGGCCCGCACGTCCGGGGTCGTGGCAGCGGCAGGCCGGGGCGCACTGCCCTCATCCGCTCCGGCCAGGCCGCCCAGCTCGGGCAGCGGCATGAGCTCCCCGGTTGGCTGCACCACCGGCGGGCCGAGCTGACGCCAGTAGTCAAGCGGCCAGTCGGGTACCAGCCGCAAGGCTGCCCGGCGAGCATGGAATGCCTTGACGCCGTCGACGGTGCCGAGAATGTCGGCATAGAGCGTGGGGCACGGCCCCCCGGAAAGCTCTGAGACGAAGATCTCGTAGACGACACGGCGGCTCGCCGGGCTTACCTGGCGCCGGCAGCGCACCACGCACGGCTGCTCGGTGACCGGCTCGAAGCGCCATCCGTCGCGGTCGAGGGTGAACCCCTGAGCGGCCAGGTAGAACGCCATCGCCTGCAGTCCGCCCTGGAACATCAGCGTTCCCGGCATGCACGGGTCGTTCTTGAAGTGCCCGGCGAAGTACCAGTCATCGGCGGAGACCTCTGTCTCAGCCCTGAGGTAGCCGCGCCGCCACGGTCCGCCCTCCGGATCAACGTCGGTGACGACGTCGAGCAGCAGCAGCTGCCCGGAGTCGATCCGCGGCGTCCGCACGTGCGCACCGGCCGCAGCGAAGGGCGGGCCAAAGCAGTCAGCCGGCCGCCCGTCAGCAAAGGCACGGACCTGATCCCTGCTGAACGCGCGGCCCGCAACCGCGGCGGCCGGGCGGGCGACTGATCCTTCACCAGGCGGCACCGCCGCGGCGTCCCAGCTCAGGCCCTCAGTGCCGGCAAGCTCGTCGTAGCTGAAGAAGCCGGCCTGACCGTTGCGCAGCGTGATCCGCAGCTCGTCCCCGACGTAGCAGTCATACCGGAAGAAGAACAGGCGGGTGCCATCGTGCTCGGCGTGCCGGTCGACGTGAATCTCGTAGCGAAGCGTCTCGCCTGCGGCCGCCGGGCTGCCGTAGTAGGTGAGCTCGCAGCCGAGCAGCCGGTAGACGCGGTCCCCTCGCTCCAGCAGGTCGATGCCGAGCCAGCTGATCAGCAGCAGGTCGGCCTGGCCGCCCTCGGACATCAGCGCGGCCGGGATGCGGCCTGTCTGGTCCAGGTACCAGGCGTCCAGCGTGACATCAGTCTCCGTCCAGATGGTGCCCGTTCCCATCGAGCCGGGCACGGCGTCGATGCCAGTCACCCGCGAGACGAGCAGCATCGGCGGAGCAGGCAGCCGGGTCTGCAGCGGACGGTCGTCCAGCGGCTCAAACTCGGGGCCGAAGAACTCGGAAACCTTCCCGGTAGCGAGCTGTTCGAGCTGCGCGCGGTCAAACGACGGTCCCCGCGGGACTGACTGGCCCGCCGCGGGCGAGGCCGGCGCCAGCTGCGCCGCGCGAAGCCGCGGTGGCTGCCCAAGTACCGGGACAGCCGCCATCGAGGTGACCGGGCCGGGCACGGGTGCCGCCGGTGCCGACCCGGTCGCGTCTGCGGCCCGCGCGCGCGACTCCTGCATGGCCGCCACCAGCGCGGCGATGCCGCGCTGGCGGGCCCGGAGGAACTCGGCATGCGCCTGCGCCTGGCGGGCAAGGAAGTCACGGTGCAGGGCGGTGACATTCTCCAGCTGCCGCCCGACAACTCCGGCAGGCCCGGTAAGTTGTCTGCCCTGCTGCACCGCAGCGGCTGGCGGCAACTCCCGCGAACGGCGGCTCACAGCACCGTCGCCGGATGCCACCGGAGCCGCTGTCCCGGCTGCCGCCCGCATCTGGTCGGGCAGCACTGGCGCGGTGCCCTGCCATGACGGCAGGGCGCCGTCCGCCGCGGCCGGGCCGGACCCAGCTCGCTCCTCGCCGCTGACCGGGTACCCGGCCTCAGCCTCATAGCTGCCGGCCACCGGGACGAGCGCCGGCGCCCGCGGCATGGCGACCGGCACCGGCGCCTGATCCGGCACTTGCATGGCGGGCGGATGCGCCGGAAGCTCGATTACCTCGCCCCGGGCGACTGCGGGTGCCGCAGCCTCGGCCAGGCGCCCGAAGAGTGCGTCCGTGTTCATGCCGACACCGGCGGCCGCCAGGTCTGCCACCGTCTGAGTCAGCTGGCGCAGCGCTCGTCCGCCGGGTGCATCAAGAGCGACGCTGACGTGATCGCGGTCTGCCAGGATCCGCCGGATCCAGCCGGTGCACTGCGCGAGGGGCCCGTGCTCGATGAACACGCGCACGCCATCCGCCCAGGCGCGCTCGATCACCCGCACGAAGTCGACGGTGCCGCACATCTGCGCGAGCAGGGCGTCAGCGGCGCGCTCGGCCGAGGCCCGGTAGGCCTCGCCGCTCGCGCTGCTGTAGAACCTGACGCCAGGCACGTCCTTCGTCGGCCGCAGATGCAGTCGCCGGTACTCTGCTGCCACCTCCGCGACCTCAGGCGCGTGCGCGGCGATCCCGTAGTCGAGCGGGAAGACCGCCCCGCTCCCGAGCCGCCCGAGAACGGCCGCGCAGGCTGTTGCCTCACCGCCGACCACGCAGCTATCCGGCATCGTGACGGCCATCAGGTGGACGGCCGGCTCGCAGGCCAGGAGTCCCCGGAGCTCCTGCGCCGGCGCGCTGACGAGGTAGGTGGCCCATGTGTCACCGCTGACGGCCAGCCGGTCCCAGACCCGGCGCACCGCACGGAAATCACCGACCAGGTCGCTGGCGAACAAATCGCTGGCGCGGAAGTCGCGATACGCGGCAGCCGGGTCGGTCCACGCGCCAAGCGCGGCGAGCGCCGCTGTCTCGCCGGAGGAGTACCCGATGGCGGCGTCCGGCCGGATGCCGAGCAGGTCGCGGGAGAGCTGCACGTGGAAGCCGCCGAGCAGCGATGCGCCGAGGATCTGGTCGATGACGGCGAGCTGCGCCGAGCTGGCGCCCGCCGGACTGCTGCGCCGCAGCGGCGCGTGAGCAGCCTCGACCGTGTCAGCCAGCCGTGGAAAGGCCAGCGCCAGCTCGGCGCCCATGTCCGGGTACGCGGCCGACCCGTTCGTGAACACGAACGCGACCTCGCCGCCGACTGGACCGTCCCGGTAGGCCACGCCCTCGGGCGGTGGCCCGCCGGCAGTGAGCCACCTGCGGATGGCATCGCGGCGGCCGGGCGGCGCCGCACCGGTCGTGATGACCGCCAGCCGCGCCGGGCCTACGTCGGACTCCTGGCCGGCCGCGAGCGCATCAAGCACCGCCGCCCGGCCGGAGCCCGAGTACACCCGGAGGCGCGGTGGCGCGCCCGCCACCCACGGCTCCGGCTGATGATCTGACCGCAGCCGCACGCTGAGACGCGGCGCTTCCAGCGGTTCCACGTCGACCTGAACGGTCAGCTTGCCTGCTGCTGGCAGGGCGACCTTGCCTAGGCGAGGGACGGCCTGGTGCCGCACCGCCGTTGCCGCCGCCGCGACCGCAACCAGCCCCTGTGCCGCATGCGCGGTGCCAAAGAGCTCGGCCGGGTCGAATGACGGCGCTCCGCCGACCGAACTGTCCGGCTCAATGCTGGCATCGCGCATGACCAGGTGCGGAACGGCCGCCGCGGCTGCCCCGTCGTCGAGCACAGCGATGACCTGGCGGCCGTGAGCTCGCGCATCTGACAGCCGTTCCAGGGTCAGGACCACGGCAGCATCACCGGGCGGCAGGTCCCGGCCAAGCGCACGGCATGCCGCGAGATGCACGGGCTCGCAGGACAGGTCGACGGCACCGACGACCGCCGCGTCGGCTTCGCCGCTGCGCAGCGCCCTGGCTGCCAGCTCCAGCGCGATCAGGCCGGAGCCCTCCTCAGCGCACACGACGTAGCCCGGTCCGCCGATGTCGAGCTGCAGGTTGATCCGGTTAGCGATCAGATTCGGCATGGTGCCCAGGACCGCACCGCTCGTCAGCGAGCTACGCGCTGCGGATCCCGTCCGCTGCAGAACAGGATAACGGGCGACCTCTGCATCGACGCCCATGCCGACGACCACCATGGTGCGCTCGCGGGGAAGCTCGCGTCCGTCGGTAGCCTCCCGCGCCGCTTCCAGCAGCAGAACATGCTGGGCGTGCGCTTCCTCAAGGTCACGGGGGGGCACGCGCAGGCCAGCCAGCCTGATGGCGATGGCCGTGCGCGGCCCGCGATGCTGTTCGCCGAGCAGCACTGCCTCGCGGAAGTCGTCCGCACTTCCGCCCGCAGCCACCCGCGCGCCGATCGCCGTGATCACCACATCGTCGCGCCGCCTTGGCGCAGTCGGCACGGCCGCGGCACCGTCGCCGGCTGGCGGCCAGGCGTCAACGATCAGGTGCGCGTTCGTTCCGCCGAAACCGAAAGCGCTGACAGCCGCCCGGCGTGTGCCAGGCCAGTCCTCATGCTCGGCCAGGACGCGCAGCGACGCGCCCCGCACCTCGTCGATGGGCTCGTCGGCACCGAGCGACGCC
>Ga0335074_10012380_pt1 | contig 11958 bp, 9 predicted proteins | sample Lox_Sample_23_FD_206715 | JGI IMG/M metagenome (GOLD analysis project Ga0335074, IMG submission 206715) | Soil microbial communities from Loxahatchee National Wildlife Refuge, Florida, United States - Lox_Sample_2.3 | ecosystem: Environmental > Terrestrial > Soil > Wetlands | place: USA: Florida...
CGAGGCCCGGGCGAAGGGGATGTCCGACGCCGACATCGAGGCGGCGCTGGCGCACCCGTTCCGCCAGCTGCTCAAGGTCGACATCATCGTCTCGGCCGTCGCGGTCTCGCTCATGCTGCTGATCTATTACACCGCCGTCGTGGCCAGCGTGATCTACCTGAACAGCGTGTTCGGGTTCTCGGTCAAGGACGCCAACGGGCTGGGCAACTGGAACTGGGGATTCAACGCGATCGGGGTGATCCTGATCGGGTTCATCGCCGACCGGTTCCGGGTCCGCAAACCGTTCATGGTGCTCGGCGGGGTGATCGCGGCGGTGATGACCGTCGTCTACCTGGAACAGGCCGGCCACCATCCCGGCTACTACACGCTCGCGATCATGCTGGCGGTGCTGGCTCTCGGCCTGGGCATCGCTTACACCCCGTGGATGGCCAGCTATACCGAGACCGTCGAGGCCCGCAACCCCGCGCTGACCGCCACCGGGCTGGCCATCTGGGGCTGGATCATCCGGGTCGTGGTCTTCATTGCGTTCCTGCTCATCCCGGTGGTGATCAACTCGGTCACGCCGCTGGTGAACTACGGGGCGACCGTGTCGGCGTACGCGACCCAGTACAAGGGCGAGCTGGCGTTCGCCACCACCCACCCGGCCGTCGTGGCGGCCGCCCAGAAGGTCCCGCCGTCGGTCGTGGCCACGGCGCAGGCCAACGCCACCCAGCTCGCGAACGCGCAGAAGTTCGCGCCCGAGCTCGCGGTGATCCAGGCCAACCCGGTGCTGTTCGCCAAGCTGGCCACCTACACCAACCCGGCCAAGATCCCGCCCGCGCTAGTGGCCCAGGCGATCAAGGCGGCCGGGGGCGGCGCCACCGGACTCGGCATCCTGACCACGATCTCGGCCAACAAGGCGGCCATCAACGGCGTGATCGCCGACGCGGCCACGCTGCAGACCGTGGCTCCGTACGCGGCGGAGCTGAAGCTCATGGCGCCGTACTCGGCCCAGCTGACCGCACTGTCCAAGGTCCCGCCGGGTGTCTTCGCCTACCTGAAGGCCCACGGCGCGGCGGTGACCAAGGCCGCGGCCCAGACCGCCGGGCAGTGGAAGGACTGGTACTGGATCTGCTTCGGCGGCATCATCGCCTTCCTGCTGTCCATCCCGCTGCTGCGGGGCCGGTGGCGGACGCGGGACGCGCGCCAGGACGAAGCCGAGCACGAGGCCATGGTCCAGGCCGAGCTGGCCAAGCTCAGGGCCAGCGCCTGAACCGGCGTCAGGGCAGCGTGCCCTCGACGAGGGCACGCTGCAGCCGGTTGGCGGTCTCGACGTCGGGCTTGCGGCCGGCGAGCACGTCCGCGAACAGGAACGACTGCCCCAGCCGGACCAGCGCGTAGGCGAGCTCGTCCGGTTCGATGAGCGTGACCAGGCCGAATTCGGTGATGTCGCGGCGCAGCAGTTCCTCGACAAAGGCCACGGTGCCGGCCTGCACCTGACCACGCGGGTCGGTGAGAACCCGCATGGCCAGCGCGGGCTCGTCATCGAGCAGCCGGCGCACGCACTTGGACTGGGAGACCAGCGCATTGAGGTGCCGCCCGGTACCCGGGGTGTGCAGCTCGCCGCCGGGCCGTTCGGCCTCCCACCGCGCCGCGGCCTCCTCCAGGGTGCGCTGGGTGAGCAGCCACAGGGCCTGGCCCAGCAGGGCCTCCCGGCTGCCGGCGCGGCGGAACAGCGTGACGCGCGATACGCCCAGCTCCTGGGCCAGGCCCTGCATGTCCAGGCGCCTGCCGTCCTGGATCCACCGGGCCGCGGCCGCTACGATCCGGGCGGGACGCTGGCCGGCGCGGCGGGAGGGGCGCGTCAGGACCACGCCGCCCACGATACCTGCGCATTCCGGGGCTATTCCGGCTGGCTACCGGTGCGGCCGGACCCAGACGGCGGCGTGGGTAGGCTCCAGGGAACGCTGGACCACCCCGAGCAGATCCGCGCGGACCGCGTCCTGGTCGACGGCGTCCTTCAGCCGGGCCGCGAACGCGGCCACGGTCCGGTCCGCGTCGTATCGGGTCCGGTTGAACCGGCGGTCTACCAGCCGTTGCACGCGGGACCGCAGCGGGGTGAACAACGCGGCGGCGACCAGGGTGGCGGCGGCGACGGCTACCGGAGTGCGGGACCGGAGCACCTCGGTGGCGAGCAGCACGAGCCCGGTGTATACGCCGACCAGCAGCCCGGTCACGATGGCGTAGGCCAGCGTCCGGCTGATGATCTTGTCGATCTCGTAGAGCCGGTACTTCAGCACCGCCACCGCGACCGCGGCCGGGATACCCGCCAGCGGGGTCAGCTCCATGAAGCCCCAGATCGTGGTGCCGAGCCAGCCGTTGGAGACGGCCGGAGGGGCGAGCAGGCCGTTCAGGATCTGCGCGATGACCCACACGGCGGTCAGCACGCCGACGTAGCCCAGCCAGGCCAGCTGCTTGCGCAGTTCCGGGCCTGCGCCGCGGCGCCGGACGAACACCGAGGCCAGCACCAGTGCCCCGGTGACGATCCCGAGGGCGAAGATCACAATGAGGAAGTCGCTGTACAAGCCGTGGCGCGGGAGGACTCCGATCGGGTTCGGGTAGTCGGCATGGTCGGCGTCCAGCGCGTTGGTGAGGCCGCCAGTGATCTTCGTGCCGGCCTGGAACAGTTGCGACGCCCAGCCCAGCAGGACGATGATCATCGCCCACAGCACGGGCCGCCAGCGCCGTGAGGGCAGCCGGCCATTGGGGAACAGGAGGATGAGGGGGAACAGCAGCGCGATCGTCAGCGGGCCAGTTGCACCCGCCAATGCCGCGGCCGCCCCGACCGCGGGCACCGAGCCGCGGGCGGTGACCAGACCGTACAGCGCGTACTGCTCGGTGAACGTGGCGGTCGCCACCGACAGCCCGACCAGGCCCAGCAGCCAGCCGATGGCGTTACCGGGCAGACGGGCGGTGATCACGCGTCCAGCGCCCGCGTAAGCCACGGCCGCAAGAGCCAAGACGACGACGGCGAACATACGGCCGCCGTCTATGTGGCGGGCGTTAAGCCCGAGCAGGACCAGGGTCGGCACGAGCAGGAGCAGCGCGAGAGCGGCCAGCACCCATCCGGCCGCCTGAGCCGGGTTTCTGGGCCTCATGAAACAGCACAGTATGCCCGGACCGTTCCGGGAACGTTACAGAACGGCGCGGATCCGGCGCAAGACTTCTTCGGGGCCGAGAGCGGCGGCCACCTGGGCCAGGTCGGGGCTGCGCGGGGTCCCGGTGAGCAGGACCCGGATGATCTGGGAGGCTTCGCGGATCGAGCCCGGGTAGGCGCCGGGGTCCTGCTTGTAGGCCTTCTGGTTGGGCGCGAACCCGAGGTCGGCGGCGAGCTGGCGGATCTGGCCGAACCAGTCGACGCCTTCCCCGGGCGGGGTGTAGCCGCGGGCGAAGGCGTCCGCGACGGCACGGACCAGTTCGGGGTCCAGGCCCGCGAACCGGGCGTCGGCGGGGTCGGTGACCAGGTCGAACAGCTCGGGGAAGAAGTACCCGTAGACGGCGCGGAAGTCCGCCCACTTGCGCAGGTCCTTGCGCGGGTTGTCGGTGCCCTCGCGCTCGATGGCCAGGGCGCGCAGGGCCAGGTCCCGCTCGGTCTCCAGGACCGGCACCAGGTCGGGATCATAATGGCGGGCCCAGGTGGTGACCTCAGCCAGGATCTGCTCGCCGGACAGGGTGGCGATGTAGTCGGCGCAGATGTCGTCGAGCTTGACCATGTCGACCAGCGGGCCCGCGGCGCCCATCTCGGACAGCCTGATCGGCTCGGCCAGCGCTTGATCCAGCGGCATCTCGGCCAGCCGGCCGTTAGCCAGGCCGCGCAGGTAGTACTGCACGGCCGGGGGCGGGAAGCCCTGCTCGATGTAGAACGTGACGCTGGCCTCGGGGTCCCTTCGCTTGGACAGCTTGCGCCGGCTCCCGCCGTCCTGCTTCATCAGCGGGGCGACGTGCGCGTACTGCACCCGCTCGAAGCCGAGCGCGTCGAATAGCTGCAGGTGCAGCGGGACCGAGGAAATCCACTCGTCGCCGCGGATGACCAGGTTGACGCGCATCAGGTGATCATCGACGGCATGCGCGAAGTGGTAGGTGGGCAGCCGTGGCTCGGTGTCGCTGCTCTTCAGGATGACCGCGTCGTTGCGGTTATCGTCCATGGTCAGCAGGCCGCGGATGGCGTCGGTGAAGCTCACCCGGACCCCGGCGACGCCCGGCGAGCGGAACCGGACCACATAGGGATCCCCGGCGGCCAGCCGCTCGGCCACCTGCTCATCGGGGGCATCGCGCCAGATGGCCCACGTGCCGTAGTAGCCGGGCAGGGCGTTCGCGGCCCGCTGCTTGGCGGTGATCTCCTCCAGGTCCTGCTTGGTCGCGAAGTCCACGTACGCGCGGCCTTGGCGGAGGAGTTCACGTACGTAGGTGAGGTAGATATGCGCCCGCGCGGACTGCAAGTACGGCCCGTAGCGGCCCGACTGGTCACCCTCGTCCGGGACGATGGAGAAGTACTCGAACGCCTCGGCGAACTGTTCGGCCGCTCCCTCGGTAATACGGGCCTGGTCGGTGTCCTCCAGCCGGACCAGGTAGATACCACCCGAATGCCGGGCCACGTCGGCGTCGACGGTCGCGGTGAACACCCCGCCGATGGTCAGGAAGCCGGTCGGGCTCGGCGCGAACCGGGTGACCTTGGCTCCCTCCGGCAGGTCACGCGGCGGGTAGCGGCGCTCCCAGTGCCCGGGCTCGGGCAGGTCCGGCGGGAACAGGGAATCGATGACGTGCTGGCTCAGCATGAGCGCGCGGCTCCGTTGCGACGTGACTAACAAGGCCGCAAGCAGCGTACCGCCACTTAGGCGGCGCGGCGGCGGACCAGCCAGACGGTCGCGGCGATGGCCAGCACCGACAGCGCGAGCAGCCAGCCGCCCTCGATCCACTGGAAGGGCCAGAACCGGCTGGCCGGCTGGTAGCTCGTCCAGTTCATGTAGCCGTGCTGGGTGAGGTACTGGATCGGGTCGACGACAGTCCGGACCGAGTTCGGCCCGACCCGCGTCGCAGAGGCACCGTGGTAGCCCCGCAGCTCCTGGCTTATCGCGGACTGGCTGACCAGCCTGCCGTCCTTGGTGTACCAGTGGCCGATGATCCACGCGGAGCCAGGCAGGTTGGTGCTGTGCGTGACCAGCGGTGTGATGTAGTGCTGGCGCAGGTTGAGGTCGACGGCGAGGGCGAGGCCGGCGTAGACGGCGAGGGTGGCGGCGATCGCGGGGACGGCGCGGCGGATGAGCATGCCGGCCAGGGCGGCGATCGCGAAAGTGGCCAGCGTCCAGGCGGCGAACGCGACCCCGCGCAGACCGAACACGAGCGGCCCGAACGGGATCTGCCAGCCGTCGGCGAGGTAGGGCTGGTAGTACCAGGAGAACAGCACGCTGAACGCTCCCGCGGCGGCCGTCACCGTGAGCGCGAGCAGGACCAGCTTGCCGAGCGTCCAGCGCCACCGGCCGAAACCCTGGGTCCAGGCGTACCGGAAGGTGCCGGTCTCCAGCTCCCGGGCCAGCACCGGCCCCCCGACGAACGCCCCGATCATCGCGGGCACCGCCTGCAGCAGGACCGGGATGATCTCCGCCGCCGGGCCGTTGATGTTGCTGAGCATCATCGCGCAGACATCCGAGCTCACCGGGCGGCAGGCTGTCGCCGCAGCATAGGCCTGGTGCAGGTGCAGGCCGGCCAGCAGCAGGTACAGCGCCAGCCCGCCCAGCAGTGCGGCCATCCCACCCAGCGCGAAGCGGTGCTGCCGCCAGGTGACCCAAGCCATCCGCCGCCACGGCACCGGCCGTAGCCTGGCGTCCTGGTCCGGACGGGCCGGTACGGTCAGCGCGGTCATTTCGTTACCCCCGTCGGTTGTGCGTGCCGTCCCCGGGCTGGGCCCGGCCGAGCGCCGGCGCCGGGCTCGCGCAGGTAGGCCAGGGCGAGTTCTTGCAAGCTGACCGGGTGTGCTTCCCAGCCCGGCGGGACCGGGTCGTCCACACCGGCCCGGACCAGGAGGTGGGCCTGGGCCTCTGCGCGGCCAGCGTGCACCACTGGCCGTTCGGTATACCTGTCGGCCTCGGCGGCCGGGCCGGTCAGCATGCGGTGCGTGGCGAGCAGGTCCTCGACCTCCCCCGTCATCTGCACCCGGCCGTGCGACAGCAGGACCAGGTAGTCGGCCACCCGCTCCAGCTCGGCCAGGACGTGCGAGGACAGCACGACCGACACCCCGTCATCGACCATCGCGGTCAGGACCAGGGCCATGAAGTCGTGCCGGGCCACCGGGTCCAGCATCGCCACCGGCTCATCCAGCACCAGCAACCGCGGCCGCCGGGCCAGCGCCAGCGTCAGCGCGAGCTGCGCCTGCTGCCCGCCGGACAGCCTGCCGGCCTTCCGCTTGAGCGGGATGCCCAGGTCGGCCAGCCGGGCCTCGGCGTAGGGCCGGTCAAAGCGGCGGTTCAGGTTGCGGGTCAGATGCAGCAGGTCGGCGGCCGACAGGTTCTTGTACACCGGCATGTCCTGGGCGACGAACGCGATGCCGTCCAGCGCGGCGGGCGAGCCGGCCGGGCGCCCGCCCAGCACGGTCACCTGACCCGCGCTTGGCTCGGCCAAGCCGACCGCCAGGTTCAGCAGCGTGGTCTTGCCCGCGCCGTTCGGGCCGACCAGCGCGGTCACGTGTCCGGCCGGGATGGCCAGCGTGCACTCGCGCAGCGCCCAGGTGCTGCCGTACCGCCTGCCCAGGCCGCTGGCTTCGATCATGTTCATGCGGCGCCCTCCGCTCCGTCACTTGCTGGGCCGCCGCGGGTGCTCGACTCGCGGCGGCGCTCATAGAAATCCCGCAGCGCGCTGGTGAACAGCGCGATGATCCCGTTCTCGTCCAGCCCGGCGCCGTCCGCGGTGGCCAGCCAGCCCGACAGGGACCGGCGCAGCACGGTGAGCTCCGGGAGCGCGACCTGGCTCAGCGTGGCCTGGACGAACGTCCCCTGCCCAGGCCGCCCCGCGGCCAGGCCCTTGACCTCGAGCTCCTTGTAAGCCTTCAGCACCGTGTTCGGGTTGATGGCCAGCGAGGCCACCACGTCCCGGACCTTGGGCAGCTGGTCGCCGGGCTTGAGGTAGCCCAGCCGCAGCGCGTGCTCCACCTGGTGCACAAGCTGCAGGTAGGTCGGCACCCCCGAGGCCGCGTCGAGCCGGAACTCGATCGGGGCCCCGTCCCCTTTATCTATAGTCATAAGACAAAGATACAGACGTCGGTCCGGGTGTCAAACAGGTGGAGTGGGGCCGGCCGCGTGACACGATAATGCTGTGATCACCAGGTCACCGGGCATCGCAGAGGTACTTCATGCGCATCGGGCTCATCGGAGTGGGGCGGATCGGCGTGTTCCACGCCAGCACGCTGCGCGTACTGCCGGGAGTTGATTCGCTGATCATCACCGACGCGGACACCGGCCGAGCCCGGGAGGTGGCCGGGCGGCTCGGGGCGCAGACCGCTGGATCGGTGCCGGAGCTGCTCGACGCGGGCGTCGACGCGCTGGTCATCGCGGCGGTGACCGGCGCACATCCGGAGCTCATCAAGCAGGGCGTGCAGGCCGGCGTGCCCGTATTCTGCGAGAAGCCGGCCGCTCCCGACGTGGCCGGCACGCTGAACGTGATCAAGGCGACCAGCCGGAGCCCGGTCCCGGTGCAGATCGGGTTCCAGCGGCGGTTCGACGCCGGGTTCCGGGCCGCCCGGCAGGCGGCACGGTCGGGATCGCTCGGCTGGCTGCACACGATCAGGTCGACGACGTTCGACGCGGCCCCGCCGCCGGCCGCGTACATCGCGGGGTCGGGCGGGATCTTCCGCGACTGCGCGGTACACGACTTCGATGTGATCCGCTGGGTGTCCGGCCGTGAGGTGGTGCAGGTCTACGCGACGGGCGCGAACCGGGGCGAGGAGTTCTTCCGGGCTGCCGGCGACGTCGACACGGCCAGCGCGACGCTGACCCTGGACGACGGCACCCTGGCGGTCGTGTCGTGCGGCCGGTACAACGGCGCCGGACACGATGTGCGGCTCGAACTGCTGGGCTCCGCGGGCAGCGTCTGCGCGGGGCTGGACGACCAGATGGCGCTGCGTTCGGCCGAGCCGGGTGAGAACTTCCCGGCTGGCCCGGCCCATCGCGACTTCATGGCGCGGTTCGGCGACGCCTACGCCGCCGAGCTTTCCGCGTTCATCGCCGTTGCCGCCACGCGGGCGCCGAGCCCGTGCACGCTGGAGGACGCCCTCGAAGCGAGCTACGTGGCCGAGGCGTGCGAGCTGTCCCGGCTCCGCCAGCAGCCAGTACCGATAGCCGAGGTGCGCCAGTGACCGGGTACGACGTGCTCACCATGGGCCGCGTCGGGGTGGACATCTACCCGCTGCAGACCGGAGTCGGGCTGGAGGACGTGGAGACGTTCGGCAAATTCCTGGGCGGCAGCGCCACCAACGTCGCGGTCGCGGCGGCCCGGCACGGTCACCGGTCCGCGGTCATCACCCGGACCGGCGCGGATCCGTTCGGCCGCTACGTGCACCGGGCGCTGGGTGAGTTCGGCGTGGACGACGCCTTCGTCACCGCCGTGCCGGAGCTGCCCACCCCGGTGACGTTTTGCGAGATCTTCCCGCCCGACGACTTCCCGATCTGGTTCTACCGGTACCCGAAGGCGCCTGACCTGGAGATCAAGCCGGAGGAGATCCCCGCGGCCGAGGTCTGTGACGCCCGCCTGTTCTGGGCCACCGTGACCGGCCTGTGCGCCGAGCCCAGCCGTTCGGCGCACCACGTGGCGTGGGAGGCCCGCAACCGGGCGCCGCTGACGGTGCTTGACCTGGACTACCGGCCGGTGTTCTGGGCCTCGCGGGAAGCGGCCCGCCAGCAGGTCCAGGCCGCGCTCCCCCACGTCACCGTGGCCGTGGGCAACCTGGACGAGGTCGACACCGCGGTCGGCACCAGAGACGCGCGGGCCGCGGCCGAGGCGCTGCTGGCGGCGGGCGTGGAGCTCGCGGTGGTCAAGCGGGGCCCGGACGGGGTCTACGCGCGGACCAAGGAGACCGAGGTGGAGGTGCCGCCGATCCGGGTCGAGGTGGTCAACGGGATCGGCGCCGGGGACGGGTTCGGCGGGGCACTGTGCCACGGACTGCTGGCCGGCTGGCCGCTGGAGCGGGTCATCAGCTTTGCCAACGCGGCCGGGGCGATCGTCACCACCCGGCTGGAGTGCTCCTCAGCCATGCCCACCACGGAAGAGGTCGAGGACTTCTTGCGGACGACCGGTGCGTGAGGATACGCGGTCGGGCGCGATGTTACGGTTTCCGCCATGAGCATCCTGGATGAGGGTTTCAACTGGCACTTCCCGGCCGGGAGCACGGCTGACGGGCGGGAGACCGTGCGCATCACGCCGGAGGCCGCGCACTGGGGGTACAGCGGGCTGCGGGTGCTGGAGCTGGCCAGGGCAGACACCTATCTCGGGAACACCGGCGGCGACGAGATGATCGTGCTGCCCCTGGCGGGATCGTGCAGCGTGGACACCGACGCCGGGGGCGCCGACCTGGCTGGCCGCGACGACCCGTTCTCCGAGGTCACCGACTGCGCATACATACCCCGCGATACCGCGTACGAGATCAACAGCGGGAACGGCGGCCGGTTCGCGCTGGCCACCGCGCGGTCCACGGCGGAGGGGCTCCCGTTCCGGCACGTGGAGAGGGACGAGGTCAAGGTGGAGCTGCGCGGGGCCGGGAACTGCTCGCGCCGGGTCAACAACTTCGGCACCCCGGACGTACTGGAGGCCGACCGGATCATCGCCTGTGAGGTGTTCACCCCGGCCGGGAACTGGTCGTCGTTCCCGCCGCACAAGCACGACACCGACCGGCCGGGCGAGTCGGTCCTGGAGGAGATCTACTACTTCGAGGTGGCCGACGGGCCGGACGGGCAGCCGGGCCTGGCCTACCAGCGGGTCTACGGCACCCCGGACCGCCCGGCCGACGTCCTGGCCGAGGTGCGCACCGGGGACGTGGTGGTCGTCCCGCACGGCTGGCACGGGCCGTCGATGGCGGCGCCCGGCTATGACCTGTACTACCTGAACGTGATGGCCGGGCCCGGGAAACGGCAGTGGCTGATCTGCGACGATCCGGCGCACTCGTGGGTGCGCGAGCAATGGAAGGACGAGCAGGTCGATCCCCGGGTGGCCGCCTGGACCGCCCCATGACGACCGTCCGGCTGACCGTGGGGCAGGCGGTCGTGCGCTTCCTGGCCGCGCAGTACAGCGAGCGTGACGGCACCCGGCACCGGCTGATCGAGGGGTGCTTCGGCATCTTCGGGCACGGCAACGTGGCGGGGCTGGGCCAGGGCCTGCTGGAGGCCGAGCTCGCGCCGGGATCCGAGGGCGGCGGGCTGCGGTACCTGCAGGGGCGCAACGAGCAGGCCATGGTGCACGCGGCGGTGGCGTTCGCCCGGACCCGGAACCGGATGTCCACGCTGGCCTGCACGTCGTCGATCGGGCCCGGAGCGACCAACATGGTGACCGGGGCGGCGCTGGCCACCATCAACCGGCTGCCGGTACTGCTGCTGCCCGGGGACATCTTCGCCACCCGGGTGGCCGATCCGGTGCTGCAGCAGCTTGAGGACCCGTCCGGCCAGGACGTCAGCGTCAACGACGCGTTCCGGCCGGTGTCGCGGTTCTTCGACCGCGTCTGGCGGCCCGAGCAGCTGCCGGCCGCGCTGCTGGCCGCGATGCGGGTGCTGACCGATCCGGCCGAGACCGGGGCGGTGACCCTGGCGCTGCCGCAGGACGTGCAGGCCGAGGCGTACGACTGGCCCGCGGAGCTGTTCCGCGAACGGGTCTGGCACATCCCGCGGACGCCGCCGGACCCGACGGCGGTGGCCCGCGCGGCCGAGGTGATCCGGTCGGCGCGGCGGCCGCTCATCGTGGCCGGCGGCGGGGTCATCTACTCCGAGGCGACCCACGCGCTGAAGGAGTTCGCCGGCACGTTCGGCATCCCGGTCGGACAGACCCAGGCCGGCAAGGGGACGATGCGCTTCGATGACCCGCTGTGCGCGGGCGCGATCGGCGCCACCGGGACCACCGCGGCCAACGAGCTGGCCGCGCGCGCCGACGTGGTGATCGGCATCGGGACCAGGTGGAGCGACTTCACCACCGCCTCCCGGACCGCGTTCGCCGAGCCCGGGGTGCGGTTCGTCAACGTGAACGTGGCGTCGTTCGACGCGGCCAAGCAGTCCGGGGTGGCGGTGGTGGGCGACGCCCGGGCCGCGCTCGACGCGCTGGCCCTGGCCCTGGCCGGCTGGAAGACCGAACCCGCGTACCGGAAAGCGGCCGGGGAGCTGTCGGCCCGCTGGCAGGCCACGGTGGAGGCCGCCTACACCACCCGGCACCAGCCGCGGCCGGCGCAATCCGAGGTCATCGGGGTGGTCAACGAGGTCTCCGGCGACCGGGACGTGGTCGTGTGCGCGGCCGGGTCGATGCCCGGCGACCTGCACAAGCTCTGGCGCACCCGCGACCCCGGCGGCTACCACGTGGAGTACGGCTACTCGTGCATGGGGTACGAGATCGCGGGCGGGCTCGGGGCCAAGCTGGCCGCGCCGGACCGTGAGGTGTTCGTCATGGTCGGCGACGGCTCGTACCTGATGATGGCCACCGAGCTGGTCACCGCCGTGCAGGAGGGGGTCAAGCTCGTGGTGGTCTGCGTGGACAACCACGGGTTCGCCTCGATCGGCGCCCTGTCGGAGTCGGTCGGCGCGCAGCGGTTCGGCACCAGCTACCGGTACCGCGGCGCCGACGGCCGGCTCGACGGCGGGTTCCTGCCCGTGGACCTGGCGGCCAACGCCGCCAGCCTCGGCGTGTACGTGCTGCGCACGCGGACGATCGAGGAGTTCCGCCAGGCGCTGGTCAAGGCAC
>Ga0335074_10012381_pt1 | contig 11957 bp, 8 predicted proteins | sample Lox_Sample_23_FD_206715 | JGI IMG/M metagenome (GOLD analysis project Ga0335074, IMG submission 206715) | Soil microbial communities from Loxahatchee National Wildlife Refuge, Florida, United States - Lox_Sample_2.3 | ecosystem: Environmental > Terrestrial > Soil > Wetlands | place: USA: Florida...
CGGGACTCCGCCGCGAGGAGGTCGCGCTGCTGGCCGGGGTCAGCGTCGACTACTACACCCGCCTGGAACGCGGCAACGCCCGCGGCGCCTCCGACACCGTGCTTGACGCGCTCGCCCGTGCCCTGCAGCTGGACGAGGCCGAGCGCGTGCACCTGTTCGACCTGGCCCGGGCGGCCAGCGCCAAGACCCCGGCGCGGACACCTCGCCGCCCCGCCGGTCAGCAGGTTCGCCCGGCGGTGCAGCGCATCCTCGATTCGATGACCACCACCCCGGCATACCTGCGCGACGGGCGGATGGACATCCTGGCCGCCAACCAGCTCGGCCGGGCGCTCTACGCCCCCGTCTTCGACAGCACGGCCCAGCCGCCCAATCACGCCCGGTTCATCTTCCTCGACCCGTGCGCCGCGGAGTTCTTCACCGAGTGGGATCGCGCGGCCGGTGACACGGTGGCGCTACTGCGCGCCGAGGCCGGCCGGAACCCCCACGACCGCGCACTGTCGAACCTCATCGGCGAGCTGTCCACCCGCAGCGAAGCGTTCCGCCAGATGTGGGCCGCGCACAACGTGCGATTCCACCGCACCGGCCTCAAGCGCTTCCACCACCCGGTCGTCGGCGACCTCGCCCTGGCGTTCGAAGCCCTCGACCTCACCGCGGACGGGCTGCGGATCACCGCCTACACCGCCGAACCCGGCAGTCCATCCCAGGACGCGTTGAACCTCCTCGCCAGCTGGGCCGCGACCGTCGGCCAGGGCCACGCAGCGCAACCCGCAGACAGAACCTGATCCGTGCGCGGCCCCATCCTTGCGGCCGAGCCAGACCCTTCAGACGGGCCGATCTCACCATTCCCGAAGGTCTTGTATCAACGAGCCGCCCGCAACCATCGAGACCAGCCCATCACCACAAACCGCGCAAGCAGCCTGATGTTTCATTCAGTTGGACAGGCTCCGCCGCGCACCTTGGCGACCATCTTCGCTCAGTCCATAGCGGGTCGCCAGTTTTTCGGGTTTGTCATTGACAATGCACATCGGCGGCCGGGACCCGCACCTGGCCGGGGTGTCTATTCCGCAACGCAGGCACCTCCGCGCTGGTCGGCAGCAGGCAAGATCTTGGCGGACTCGCTGGCGTGGCTTGTCGCACATCAAGCGAAGCCGACCTGTCGCACTGCAAGTGGACACGCAGGCACCCGCGGCCGGGGCCTGCGCGGCCTCTTCCCGCACTCCTGGTCAGCTAGCTCTCACCGGTGTTGGCAACGGCTCGCTGGGCAGCGCCGGGCTGTGATCATCGTGATGGTGGGACCAGGCCGGCGCGCGGGCTTCGGTACCGGGGCGTGAGGGGATTCGCATGGCTGGGGATGCTCAGCTGGCCGGGCGGCTGGCATGACGAGCAACGGCGAGCAGTCGGTCTTCCACGCGGTCGAGGATCCGCATCAGCAGGCTGGCGTCTGGATGGCCTCGGCTGCTTCAGACAAGTCGGCGTAGTCGACCTGGCGGTGCCCAGCCGGATTGCGGAGCACGGCGTACGCGCCGGCGAACATCGCACGGGTGCCGTCCTGCTCTCCCTGGCCGGCCGAGGTGTCGGTCAGCGGGCCTGCTGGCCCGAAGGCCTTGTTCATCAGGTCGACGCCGATGACCTCGTCGCCCAGGCCCGCGAGCTTGCGGACGCGGATCTCGATTGCCTTCATGGACATGAACACGCCCTGCTCAGGCTTGCTGATGAGGAACTGCGGACGGGCCTCGGCCTCGATGATCGGGTGCAGGCGCGTAGCGGACACGCCAGCCTGCCGGGCAAGCTGCTCGATCAGCCTGGCCCGCAGTATCCCGGCCTCTTGCCCAGGCCAGGCAGGATCGAGAACGGCACCGCCGGTGGGTGCCACAAACCTGAGATCCCGGCCGGCAGGTCGAATCGCAAGACAACCAGCGGCGTCAGCCGAATAGCAGGTCAGGCCGGGTCCCAGGCCACCGACCCTACGCCCATACCAGGCCAAAACCCCGGAAGCAGGGCCGGAACCATCAATCCCCATCCTCCCTGCCGACGATGCGCTCCGGTAGTGGAACCTCAGGCAGGAGACCCAGACGGTTCAGGTCACGCTGTTATGGCGCGGCGGTCCGGCCTGCGGCTTCGGCGGCGCGGGCCATGGCTATGCCGCGGCGGAGACGGTGGCTTTTCTGCTTGCCGTTCCTGCCGCTCGTGCTGGGTGGCCAGCCGCGCCTGGCGGTCACGTTCTTCCGCATGTGGGCCTCGTGGCGCCCACCGCCCGCCGGGAGCGCCGCTTGCGCCACGCGTCCCTACTCTCGCCTCGGCAGGCCCGGCTGACAGGGCCGATGGCGCACGGTCACGCCTTGGGTATGTTGCACTTATGAGGTCGTTGGCCCTGCTCAGCGCCACGGACGACGATCTTCCGGAGGCCCAGGTGCTGCGGCTCGCCCTCCGGGAGGCGGTGGCCGAGGTGGGGGGGCTGGGCGGGCTGGTGCACCTTCGTGAGTCGGCGACGACCAGCGCGCTGCATCTGGCGGCGTCAACCGGGCTCCCCCCGGCCGTCCTCCGGCGCTGGCAGGAGATCCCCGACGGCGCGGGGGCTGCTCCCGCCGCGGCCGCGCGTCTGGGGCGGCCGGTGTGGTTTCCGACCCCTGAGGGACCGGGTGTCGGCATGGCGTCCGTACCGCTCGCAACGGCCCAGGGCGAGCCGTTCGGAGCGCTCACCGTGGTGACGGCGACGGTCGCCGAGCCGACGGCCAGGCAGTGGGACGTCCAGCGAGCCGTGGCCAGCTGGGCAGCCTGCCGGCTCAGGCACGCCGAGCAGCTCCGCGTTTTGCCCCGGCCACGGGGTGCGCCGGATGCGGCCGACCCGCCGCCGGGCGTGCCGCATCCGCCCGAGCCGCCAGGCACGCCCGAGCCGCCGGGCACGCCGGAGCTTCCGGCTGAGACCGGATTCCAGCAGGCGTTCAGCGCGAACCAAGTCGGCGGCTGGATCTGGTACCCCGGTCCGGGGGTGCTTCACCTCGACGAGCCCGCGCTCGCGTTGCTGGGCGTCGACCGAGACGCCTACGACGGCCATATCAAGACGTGGATAGATCTGATCCATCCCGACGATATCTCCTGGGTGACCGCCGAGGTGGACAAGGCGGTCGCGACCCTCGGGCCGTACGACGCCGAGTACCGGGTCTGCCGCCCGGACGGGACCACCCGCTGGGTCCAGGCCCGGGGCCGGGTGGAACCCGACGCCCGCGGGAGCCCCTACCGGATGCTGGGCACGCTGTGGGACACCACAGAGTCACACCTGGCGCGCGACCGCGTCCGCAGCGCCCTGCGTTACATGAGCGACGGGTTCCTGTCCCTGGACGAAGCCTGGCGGATAACCTTCGCCAACGTCCGGGCGGAGCGCCTGCTGGGCTCGCCGGGGACTCTGGTCGGGCGGGTGCTGTGGGACCTGCTCGTGATCCGCCGGGTGCCGGGCCTGGAATCCCGCTGCCGGGACGCCGCCGCCAGCACGAGGCCGGCCGTTTTCGAGGCCGAATGGCCGGACACCGGGCGCTGGTACCGGTTCCGGTTCGTCCCGGTACCTGATGGCCTGGCCTGGTACTTCACCGACATCACGGAATCGCGCAAGCGCAGGGCCGAGCAGGCGGCGGCTGAGCGAGCCGCGACGGAACGCGCGGCCCGTATCCAGGCCCTGACCGCGGCCCTGGCCGAGGCGGTGACCTCAATGGACGTGGTCGCCGCCGTCGCCGAGCGGGTGCTGCCCCCGTTCGGTGGGTCAGGGCTGACCGTGCAGGTGGTCGAGGGCGACCGGCTGCGGGTGATCGGCGCCGTTGGCTACCCGCAGCCGTACGTCGACATGATCGCCGGCCCGATGTCGAAGTTCCCCCAGGCCGCCGAGGCACTACGCACCCACACGCCCTGGTTCATCTCCTCACCGAGGCAGTACGCGAAACGCTTCCCGCAAGCAGCCGGATCGCCCAAGAAGAGCGGGAAGCAGGCCTGGGCGTTCATGCCACTGGTCGTCTACGGGCGGCTGGTCGGCCTGTGCGTGATCTCGTTCGACCGGCCCCGCCGGCTGACCGGCGCGGAGCGCGCCCTGCTCATCGCGCTCAGCGGCCTGATCGCCCAGGCGCTGGAGCGGGCCAGGCTCTTCGACGCCGAGCACGCCCAGGCCCAGGCGCTCCAGCGCACCCTGCTGCCCCAGGCGCTGCCACCGCTGCCCGCCGTGACCGCGGCGGCCCGGTACCTGCCGGCGGGCGTGAGCGTGGGCGGCGACTGGTACGACGTCATCCCGCTGTCGGCCGACCGGGTCGCCCTGGTCATCGGCGACGTGATGGGGCACGGCCTGCCGGAAGCGGTCATCATGGGGCGGCTGCGCACCGCCGTGCAGACCCTCTCCGACCTTGAGCTCCCCCCCGATGAGATCCTCGGTCACCTCAACGACCTGGTGAACGGCCTCGGCGACGACACCTTCGCCACCTGCCTGTACGCGATCTACGACCCCGTCACGCGGATCTGCACGTTCGCCCGGGCCGGTCATCCGCCGCCCGCCATGGTCTGGCCGGACGGCGGGGTGTGCTTCGCGCAGAGTGTCCCCGATCCCCCGCTCGGCGTGGCCGAGCCGCCGTTCGAGGTCGTGGAGTTGCTGGTTCCCGAGCATGGCCTGCTGGTCCTCTACACCGACGGACTGATCGAGTCGGCGCATGCTGACACCGATGCGGGCATGAGCCGCCTAGCCGAGCTGCTCCAGCTGCATCACGGCGAGAGCCTCGACCAGCTCTGCGAGAGCCTGACCCGGGGCCTGCTGCCCGCCGGTCAGCAGAACACCGACGACACCGCCCTGCTCGTCGCGCGGGTCCACGCCACGGCGCCGGACGCGATCGCCACCTGGTCGCTGCCCGAGGATCCGCTGGCCGCCAGGGCCGCCCGCCAGTACGTCCGCGACCAGCTCGCAGCCTGGCACCTGGAAGAACTGGCCATGAACACCGAGTCGCTCGCCAGCGAACTGGTCGCCAACGTCATCCGCCATGCCCACGGGCCCATCCGGCTGCGCCTGCTGCGCAGCCGCACCCTGGTCTGCGAGGTCTTCGACGGCAGCGCAACCATCCCTCGCATTCGCCGGGCCTCCTGGAGCGATGAAGGCGGCCGGGGCCTGCAGCTGGTGACCGCGCTCTGCGACCGCTGGGGCACCCGGTACATGACCACAGGAAAGTGCATCTGGACCGAGCAGTCCCTGCCCTTACCTGCGGTTCGCCGAGCTTGCTCCGCGGCGGGGGCTGAGCCGAGGTCCCGGCTGGGACGACTGCAGCTAGCCGCGCCCGGCTGGCGGGACGGCCACGCCCATGCCCTCGTACTGGGAGGCCCGGAGCGTGTACAGCTCGGCGTACTGGCCGCCGCGCGCCATCAGCTCGGCGTGCGTGCCCTGCTCGGTCCAGCGAGGCGTCAAGATCACCGGTCTCGGGCCAGCGCGAGACCCGGAACACCGGCCCCTACCGAACGCCCGGTTCTGCGCCGGCGTTTGTGATCATGTCGGGCACCAATGAGCCGGCATTAGGCGGATATCGGGTGTCGTGCGACCGTCGAGCTGTCACGGTCTGTAACGAAACGGCAATTGACATCAGGTGATACGGCCGTGAGCCGCGGACCGGTTTCGTCGGCGTGCTCCAGGCGGTCCGCCGCGGTGGCGGTGCCGCGGCGCGCGGCCGTCCGCCGGGTGCCGGGTGCCGGGTGCCGGGTGCCGGGTGCCGGGTGCCGCTGGCAGTATCAGAGTTTGGTCAGCTTGGCGTACGGCGTCATGATCCGCACACAGCACGAACCGAAATCCACGACCAGGGTGGCGTCAACCTCGACGCCGATGACCCGGCCGAGGCCGTACCTGTCGTGGGTAACCTGATCCCGCACGGCGAACTGCTCGGCAGGCGGAGCGGCAACTGGGGGGCCGAAGGGGCTAGTGGGCAAGTAGCGTCGGGTCGCGGCGCGGGCTGGTTTCATCACTACCAGTATGCGCCTGCCGGCAGCATGCGCCTGCCAGGCCGCCCGCCAGATCGACCTGATCTGTGCGCCTCAGCTGAAGAGCGCTGAGAGGCTAACGGCCACGCAGAAGGGCAGCGGATCTTTGCGCGCTTGGCACCTGACATTCCGAGTTCTATGAACGGCGCATCACCCTGTGGGGTTCCAGAACTCGGCCACCGGTCCTGACCTGGGCTTCTATGCGGCCCGCTCGTACTCGTTGATGAGGCGGTGGTCTTGTTGCCAGTGATTATGTGAGGCAGGCGCCCCGGTCAGGAGTCCAGGTAGCGGAGGACGGCGAGCACCCGGCGGTGGTCGGCGTCTGAGGGGCGTGGACGCTGCGAGCAAGGCATTCGACATGACGCGCCGCCTCCGCCATGCGCAAGATTCTGCCGACTACCACGCCAGAGCCAGCAACGCGACGGTCGCTGTCGACCATGCATCAGCGCGAGCCGCACGCCCTGCGAGTCGCCGGTGACCGTCTCGATCTCCGGCCACCTGGTCGCGTTGATGCGCCTCCGCAAATCGGCCAGATCCGACTGCGGGAAAACGATGTTGAACGGGCGAACGTCGGCGTTGTCGTTGCGCGTCTGTTGTGTGGTCTCAGCCATGGCTGGGTTTCCCGTCTTCCGTGGTTAGAAGCCGTCGACGGCGACGGCCGCCAAGGAAGGCATCCGGGGCTTGCTGGGGCGAGTTGTGCCCGATGCCCGTGAACACCCGGGCCGGTGCCCTGGTCGGCGTCGGCCAGCGCGGGCGGCCCGTGCCTGGACACCACCCGGACGGCAAGGCCGTGCCCGGCCAGGTACGCGGCGAGGGGATTGCCGACCTGGCCGGTGCCGAACACGGTGCGGGCCGGTCCTCGCTCATGAGCGAGTCCTCACCGACGCCGAGCAGCCGGGCCGTCGGCGACGGCGGGACCTCGATGCCTGCAGCCCACGCTATGTTGGGCCCATAAAATAGCAATAGATTTCTTGAGATGTTCGACCAAAGTCGGCAGGGCCCGAGCTGGATTGGAAATCTTCTCCCCGTTGGTATGGCGGACAGGATCTGGGTAAAGCAAGCGGCCCGCCGAACCGTTCGCTGTCGCGGACGGTGACGGTATTCGCCGGCCCTCGCGGCTGGTCAGGGGCGTCCTAGGACCCGGACCGTCCAGCCCGCCGATCGCCAGAACTGACCGTCGAGCGCACATCGCGCGTCGATGATGTTGCGCCGGGCGACTACCTGGCCGAGCGCTGCCGGGTCAATGGCGCGGTAGTCAGGCCACTCGGTGAGGTGGAGGACGATGTCGGCGCCTGCTGCCGCCTGGGTGACCGTCTCGGCATAGCGCAACTCCGGCCGGATCCGGGCGGCGTTGCCGGTGGCCACCGGATCGTGGACCCTCACGATCGCGCCTTCTCGGGCGAGCTGGTCGCAGACGGCGAGACTCGGCGAGTCCCGCACGTCGTCGCTGCCCGGCTTGAACGCGATGCCGAGTACCGCCACGTGCTGCCCGGCGAGCGTGCCCCCGACAACTTCCCGGGTCAGGTCGGCTACCCGGGTCCTGCGCCTGGCGTTGATGGCGTCAACCTCACCCAGGAATCTATCCACCGACCCGATCCCCAGGGTGCGCGCCGTGGCCCGGAATGCCCGGATGTCCTTAGGCAGGCAGCCACCGCCGAATCCGAGGCCTGGCGCCAGGAACCGCCCGCCGATGCGCTCGTCATGCGCCAGCGCCGCGGCCAGGCGGACCACGTCGGCGCCCGACGCCTCGCACACCTCGGCCATGGCGTTGATGAAGGAGATCTTCGTAGCCAGGAACGAGTTGGCCGCCATCTTGACCAGCTCAGCCGTTTCCAGGTCCATCACCAGGCTTGGCGCTCCATTCCAGAGCGGCGCCGCATAAACGTTCCGCAACTGGTCCGCGGACCACGACGAGGTAACGCCGAAGACGAAACGGTCCGGTGACAGGCTGTCCTGCACGGCCATGCCCTCGCGGAGAAATTCAGGGTTCCAGGCCAACTCGACCTGCTCCGCCGCGGGGGCCCGGTCCCGGAGGCGCCTGGCCAGTATGCGCGCGGTGCCCACCGGGACCGTGGACTTCCCGACCACTAGGCACTGGCGGGTGAGGTAGGGGGCGAGCGCGTCAACGGCCGCGCAGGCGAACTGCAGGTCGGCCGAGCCGCCTGCCGACTGGGGCGTTCCCACACACAGGAAATGGACGTGGCCGAAGGCGCCCACCTCGGAGTACGAGGTGGTGAAGCGCAGTCGGCCTGCCTCGAGATTCTTGCGCAGCAGGGGCTCGAGCCCCGGTTCAAAGAACGGCGCCTCGCCAGTCGCCGCCCTGGCCACCCGGGACGGGTCGACGTCGATCGCCAGGACGTCGTGACCGAGGTCGGCCATGCAGACGGCGTGGGTGAGACCCAGGTAGCCCAACCCGATCACGGTCAGGCGCAGCTGGGGGAAAGGCAAATGCATTGCCCAGCCTCCTTAAGAGTTAGCCATTCTGACAAGCAATGTTGGAAAGCCGGGCATGAGGGCCAATGACTACGTTATTGCAGTCAACGGTGGTTTGCAGGTGCTGGCTCTGCACGTAGATTCCGTAGCCATCACCGGCTATCGTCGCAGTGTTACGCCGGAAGATGTTCCCGATGCCCCATCCCGGGTAGACCTGGTGCACCTCAAAGCCGTTGTCAATGGTGTCGACGCCCGTGTTATCCTCGATCGTCCAGTCGTTGCCCTTGACGTTGACCCAAGCCGTTGCGGCCGACTCGACCATGCCTGTGCCATTGAAGGTATTACCCTCTATGGTGCCGCCCGTCGTCCCTTCCTTTATATCTATATTTTCAGCCGTCGTATCCGCGATATTGTTGTATTCGAGCACATTGTCATTGCTTGCGTCGGGATGACAGCCGCTGTACTTACACCAGTTCTTGTTCGCAGATCCAACGTATATTCCCTCACCGAAGAACTGCACATTCCGGCCGGTGTCGCGCACGACGTTATGGCTGACCACGTTGTAGCTGCTGAAAGATCTCAGGTGAATACCTTCGTCACCGGTCCCGTGGACGAAAAGGCCGTAGATCAGGTCGTGCGTGGCGTCGTCGGCCATGACGCCCTTCTGCCCGCCTTCTACGCTGAAGCCCTCGAGCTTCCACCATGACACCCTGTCCAGGTAGAGGGTGTAGCCGGAGGTGATGCTCGTGCCCTCGAGGACAGCGTCTCTGTCCCCGCACAAGGTGATCGGGGCGGCGCTGGTACCGGACGTGGTAGCCACGAAGTTGCCCTGATAGACACCCGGTTGCAGCACGATCGTCGCGCCCGGCTGGGCGCCGCCCAGGGCCTGCTGCAACTCGGTGACGGTCGAGACCGTGGTCACCGCCTGGTCGCCGCAGTCGGTCGGCCCCTTGTCCTCAATTTGCGATGTCCTCGCGGTCCCGCCGGATCCGGAGTGCGTACTGGCCGCCGACGATGCCGTGCTGCACGCGGCGGTCGAGAAAAGCAGAAACGCGGCTACTATCACGCGGGCTGCGTTCGATGCCATGACCGGATGACCTGTCATTGCTCGTTGTCCATTCGGGCTAGAGGCCTGGTCGTGTCGATTGGCTCGGAGAGCCGGTGCCGGGGCAGGGGTCGGCGCAGATCGGCGTTCTGGGCATGCGGACGCGCGTCGTGCGGCCATGGTTCAGCCAGCCCGGCCTCGCGATCGTGGTAAAGGCTGCGCGGTCGGCCTGCGCTGGGCGGGGTGCCCGCGGAGGCGCCGACCAAGACACGAGCGTGCTTCGCGGGGCGTTGTACGTCGGTCCACCGGGTGCTCGCCGGGTAGGGATGCGTTGGTGCGCGCCGCCGGCGGGTCCAGAGCCCTGCGGCGATCACCAGGAAGACGATGCTCAGCCACAGGATGGCGAGCGGGTGGAACTCCAGGTAAGAGAAGATGGTGATCTTGTCGTGATAAGCCCATTCCGCGGTGTTGCCCCCGGACAGGGCCGGAGGGCTGGCGTCCGCACGCGCGTCCACGGCCCGGTAACCGGTCCCCGATACCACGTTGTCCTTACCGAAGACGACGGAGTTGGCTCCGCGCACCGAGATGCCGAAGACGGTGGCCCCGGTAACCAGGCTGTTGTCTAGCTCAACCCGGCCCGGGCTGTTCATGAGTACCCCGATCCGCGCGCCCGAGATGGCGTTCCCGGACAGCAGCGTGGCCGGCGCGACTGGCCCGACGGAGAGCCCGACCCTGGGACCGCAGCGGATATCGTTGCCGTTCACAATCGTCCCGCTCGCTCCGTAACGGAGGGCAATGCCGGTCTGCCGGGCGCACACTTCATCGGTCTTGAGGACCGTTCGCGTCCCGCCCTCGACCAGGATGCCCGTTCCCCCGTTGCCTAACGCGGTGCTGTTCTCGATGTGCGTTCCCGACCCGGGTGCCACGGCGTTCCCGGAGGCGGAGGCGGAACTGACCAGCGGGCGGCCGTCGACCAGGAATCCGTTGGTCCCGTTATGCTGGGCCACGTCGTCCGACAAGATCGTGCGCCGGGTCGCGCGGTCCACGTGGAAGCCGTCCTGGCCGTTGCGCACGGCAGAACTCCAGGTGGCCGAGGCGCCGACCGTGCTGCGGTGGATGTGGAGACCATCCACCTGGTTGGACTCGAACAGATCGGCTGAGAACCTGACGTCATAACCGCGCGTCACGAAGGCGCCATAGGTGTCGCCGATGAAGGTCGCCGAGGTCGCGCCGCCGGTGCTGGGATGGTTGGTTAGTCCCGTCCACGCAACACCGCCGGTCCGGCCGCTCCAGAAGCCCAGGGACGACACCCGGACGTTGGTCAGGGTCATCCGGCCGGCCACCTCACGGATGTAGGGGCGGCCGTTGCCGGTGTCTGTGGCCGGCCTCTTGGTCGCGCTGTCCCAACCCTCGATGGTTAGCGGATGCTGCCTGGTGCCCGAGAACTCCAGTCCGCCACCCCAGCCGACGATTGACGCGGAGCCGGCCTGGGTGTCGTCAAGGTAGATCGCCGGCTCGCTCGCCGACGAGAGGTCGAGCCTTGCTCCGGCGGCGACGAACACGTTGTCATCCAGCAGTGCCCGGCCGTCCGGCAATGGCTTCAGCGCCCCATAGCGGATCAGGTCAGCCGCCGTGTACGTGGTCTGCCCGGCTTCGTAAACGGGCGCTCCGCCCCCGTAGGTGTAGTGAGCTCCTGAGGTCAGCACTAGCGTGCCCAGCGTGCCTGCGTAGCTGACGATCCGGGGCGTATCGAAGCGGAATGAAGCGTGCAGCATCGCCCGGAGCCAGTTGTCCTGGACACTGACCGCCGCGGCCTCCTGTGCCTCGCTTACTCGCGGCAGCGTCGCGGCCGGCCACCCCGGGTTCGCCGGCCTGGCCACGGACGAGAGCGGGACGGGCTTTAGCGCGCGGGGAGCAGGCAGCAGGCGAACCCCGTCACTGGACGTAGGCGGGGCGGTGTTGGGGGACAGGTGCAAGGCGGAAAGGATCACGGGCAGGGTGCCGAGGAACAAGAATGCCGCCACAGCGATGACGACGGCATAGCCGGTGCGGGACGAGCCGGGCTTCCGCCCAGGCTGGCAGTCCTTGGCCACCTCGGCTCTCCTAGCGCAGCGACGAGGCGGACTGCGCCTCGCCACCGATGCGGTCGTGTTGGCGGGTGAGCCAGCCATGCCTGTTCATCGTGGCGAAGGCGAAGGCCTTCACCGGAAGGGCGACGATGATAGTCATGATCGCCACGAGCGGGAGAACCGCGATGTCAGCGGGCTCCTGGCGCAGATGCGAAATCCCGCGTAGCGTCCGGCCCGCCAGCAGCCAGGCCACGGCGATCGCGGCTACGTACGGCTCCGGATGGAGCACCCAGATCGCGAAATACGTCATGGCGAAGCCCATCGTCACCGGCGTGAGCATGACCTGCAGCACGCTGAGCTGGCAGATGAACGGCTGTCGCCAGAGCCAGCCCTTCCACATCGCCGTGAGGTAGCAGCGGTAG
>Ga0335074_10012382_pt1 | contig 11957 bp, 12 predicted proteins | sample Lox_Sample_23_FD_206715 | JGI IMG/M metagenome (GOLD analysis project Ga0335074, IMG submission 206715) | Soil microbial communities from Loxahatchee National Wildlife Refuge, Florida, United States - Lox_Sample_2.3 | ecosystem: Environmental > Terrestrial > Soil > Wetlands | place: USA...
CTCTTCGACAGTCTCGGCCTCTGCGGTTTTGTGTCTTTCGCGGCTCAATAGCCCACCCCGCTCGATTGTTGTGTACGCTTCGCCGAGGACGTCGCCGCCATCGACGCAACACTCACTACCAGGCGGGTGCTACCCCTTACCTGGGCCGGACTTGCACCGGCTGGATCGCGCCAGCTTCCTGGCGCACCGAAGGACACGAAGATCCACGACGGGCGTGAAGAAGGGTCAGCGCACATTCGCAGCGAAGAGTCGGGGACGACGGGGATGCAGTCGATCGGACTGCTCCAAACTAACGCCTTCAGGCAGGTGATCTCGACGACAGATATACGCGGATCAATTGTGTTGCTTGAAAGGTCGTTGACGAAGCGCTGAATCCCGGGGTTAGGCTTATCGCAGTTGAGCGACCAACGGAGCTGCAGAAATCCGACTCCGACTATCGATTGGAAACCTGGCTTCATCCGCGTGCATCTGCGGTTTAATATCAACCGCCCGAACTATCGACCCTCGGGCACTCACGGCCCCCACCCGTCATGGCTGGCCTTGTGCCGGCCATCTCCCGACAGTTCCGGCACGCCGACGACGGCGGTAGAGCGTCATTCTTTCGGGCGCGTGGTATAATCCCGTGTATCCGCTCGTTGCGGGCGCACTGCGCCTGGATCACGAGATCCGTTCGGGACGGGAGTGGTAGAAGTCCTTCTCCCAGGCCCGAAGTTTCTTGACGGCATCGGTGACGAACGGCGTGCGGCGCACGATGCGCAGGACCGTCTTGTTGACCCACGCGAGCGGCTGCGGAAATGGCCGCGGCACGTCGATCAGCAGAACCACGCGCACGCCGTTCGTGTCGTTCCAGACCTCGTGCCGATAGGTGTCGTCGAACAGAACGCAGCGGCCCTCTTCCCAGTGCACCATCTGCTCGCCGACCTGCATGCGAACCTGGGACCGCGGCTCGGGGACGATCAGGCCGAGATGAGCGCGGATCAGGCCCTTGTAAGCGCCGCGATGGGCGGACAGATGCGCGCCCGGCTCGAGGACCGAGAAAAACGCCACTTCCACGTCCGGGATCGCGTCGATCAGGCGCGCCGTCTCGGGGCAGCTTCGGCAATTCTCTTCGCACCTTGTGCCGTAAGCGCGAAAGGCGAAGACCTTCCACACCTTCTCGCGGACGATGCTGTACTGCAGCGGCGAGAGATCCTGCATGTTGGGCAGGGCGGCCTGCTCGGTCAGGACGCTGTCCAGCTCGCGCCGGATGGTTGTCCAGTGCGCCTCCAGCTCGGCAACCCACGGGAAGGCGGTGGGGGAGATGATCTCGCCGGTCTCTACCAAAGACTTGCCGGCGAGCCACGACTCCAGCCCCTCCCGCCGTCGCCGACCGAAGCGGGCGACCGATTTCCGTACGCGCTGGCGGAGGGGAGGAGGCGAAATGGGACTCACCGTTGGCGAGGAGGCAGTATCGTCGCGACGTGGCGTCTGGGTGTCGCCATAGTCCACCTTGGCCGCCGGCGGCAACTCCCGACGCTTGCCTCCGGCCGTGCTTTCTCTTACCCTTACATGTAAGAGTAAGAGAAGTGGCCCATGCGCATCACATCGAAAGGGCAGGTGACGATCCCGGCAGAAATCCGCGAGCGCGCGGGCTTGCTGCCGCACACCGAAGTCGAGTTCGAGTTCGATGGCAAGGCGGTGCGGATCGTCCGCGCCAAGGCCAGGGCCGGGGACGGCCGTGGAGCCCGCCTCGTCGCTCATTTGCGCGGTCGCGGCGATGTCTCGATGAGCACCGACGACATTATGGCGCTGACGCGCGAGGAGTGAGTGACAGCGATATTGGTGGACAGCAACGTGCTGCTCGACATCATGACGGAGGACTCTCACTGGCTCGCTTGGTCTGCCGCAGCGATCGAGCGGGCGGCCGACAGCTTTCGGCTGGTCATCAATCCGGTCATTTATGCCGAGGTTTCGGTTCGCTATTCGCGCATTGAGGCACTCGATGCCGCGCTGCCGAAAGCCATGTTCGACCGCGAGGCGATCCCCTATGAAGCCGCCTTCCTCGCCGGCAAGTGCTTTTTGGCCTATCGGCGACGGGGAGGCATGAAGCGGTCACCGCTTCCGGATTTCTTTATAGGCGCGCATGCGGCTGTCGCCGGATATCGTCTGTTGACGCGCGATGCGGCGCGGTACCGCAGCTACTTCCGTAAGCTGTCCGTGATTGCTCCGAACGGAGCGGGGATGTGAGGCGATTGCGTCCTATGCTTTCCGCCGTGACCATGCCTGTGTAGCGTGCTCTCCTCCAATCGCGCGGCAAGGCTCATGCGAACCATTAACGTCCTTGGTATCCAGCGTATGAGCGCCGCGGAACGGGCGCGGATCGCCGCAGTGGATCCGGCGATCCGCCTGACCGACGCCGGCGGGTGGTTCGACGGCGAAATTCGCGAGACCTGGCCTGCCGCGACGGCGGCCCGTTACCTCGCCCCCGATGCGGCCGGCGCCGGGACGCGCGCCGAGCGTGACCGGCTGCTGGCGGAAGCCGAAGTGATCCTTGGCGGCTGGCCGTTCCCCCTGGACCTGCGCGGCCGCGCACCGCGGCTGAGGTGGTTCCACCAGCGTCCGGCCGGTGCCAGCAATCTGCTGCGCGGCGATCTCTGGGGCAGCGACGTGATCGTCACGACCTCGCGCGGCGCAGGCAACACGCTGGCGATGGCGGAGTACGCGGTGGCCGGCATCCTGCACTTCGCCAAGAGCCTGCATCGCGCGAATCTCGATCGCGAGGCGGGCACATTCGACCATCGTGCCTACCGGTCGCTGCTGCTGGACGGCAAAACCGCGTGCGTGGTCGGCGCGGGCGGCATCGGGCTGGAGGTTGGTCGGCTGTGCGCGGCGCTTGGCATGCGCGTGGTGGGTACACGGCGCCATCCGTCGCCGGATGCGCCGCTGCCGGCGGGATTCAGCGCGCTTGGCGGGGCCGGCGAGCTGGACCGGTTCCTACCGGACAGCGACTTCGTCGTGATCTGCTGCCAGTGGACGCCGGAGACCACGCGCCTGTTCAACCACGATCGCTTCGCGACGATGAAGCCGGACAGCGTGCTGGTCAACGTCGCCCGCGGCGAGATTGTCGATGAGCCGGCGCTGGTTGAGGCATTGCAACGCGGGCGGCTGCGGGGGGTGGTGCTCGATGTCTATGTGGGGGAGTTCGAGCATACACCGCCGCCGGAGCTGTGGCGGGATCCGCGCGTTCTGATTACGCCGCACGTTTCGGGGCAGAGTGACGATAACCGTCATGCTGCAATCGAGGTGTTCTGCGACAATCTGCGGGCTTATCTGGATGGCGTGCCGTTGCGTAACGTGATCGATTGGGAACGGGGATATTGACTGGGGCGCGATCGGAGGCTGTTCGCCGTGGCCTGACTCTGGCGTGCCGCTATAGGCAAATAATAGAACCACAGATTCCCACAGATAATACCAAGCCGCTGAACCGTCGACTATTCGGCACTGCGGCCCACCCGTCGTGGCCGGCCTTGTGCCGGCCATCTCCCGCCAGTTCCGGCACGCCGGCGACGCCGGCAAAAATCCTTTCGGCCGCCAAGCATAATATAATATAACACCAGGCGGCCAGTCGGTTGACCGTTCGATCGTTCTTACGGCCGTCCCAAAAAAAGATGTGGATAGCCGGCACAAGGCTGGCCAAGCACGGCCATGACGATAGTGGGCCGGCTTGGTAGAGGGTCATTCGACTGGGCGGCTGGAATAAAACGATCGCACCGGTCTTATCTGTGTGAATCTGTGGTTCCAAGTCTTTCTTTTGGTAGTTCAACAGGCGCCTCTTATTTCACGCGTCGGACGCCGCGACCGCGGTCAAGCCGCCAGGAAACGGCGCGCGGCTTCGTCGAGCACGCGGATACCAAGGGTGAGGTCTTCGTCCTTGGTGTCTTCGGCCCAGTGGTGGCTGATGCCGCCGATCGAGGGTACGAACAGCATCGCTGCCGGCATGCGGCGGGCGATGTTCTGTGCGTCATGCCCGGCGCCGGAGGGCATCTGCTGCCAGGCGCCGGGCGCGAGCCGTTCGGCCGCCTCGGCCAGACACCGCATCATCGTTGGATCGCAGAGCGCGGGGATGGCCTTCGACACGGCCTGCTGATCGACGGCGCAGCGTTCACGCCGGTTGGCCTCGCGCACCAGGGCACGCAGCGCCGCCTCCATGCGCTCCAGCACCGGCACCGAGACGTCGCGGAACTGGAACAGCACGTCGGCGCGGCCGGGGATGATGCTGGCGGCACCGGGATCGAGGATGATGCGCCCGGTCGTCCACGTGCTCCGCTCACCGGCCACGCGGGGGAATTCGGCGTCGATCGCCGCCAGCAGGCGGACCGCGGTCAGGCCGGCGTCCTTGCGCTCGGCCATCGTCGTGCCGCCGGCGTGGTCCTGCTGGCCCTCCACGACCAGCCGCCACTGCCAGATGGCGACAATGCCGCTGACCACGCCGATGCGCAGGCCGGCCCGCTCGAGCTGGGTGCCCTGCTCGATGTGCATTTCGAAGAAACCCTTGTGCCGGCCCAGCTCGAGCTGAAGGCGAGGTTTGCCCTCGAGACCGGCGTCGCGCAACGCCTCGCGCAGTGTCGTGCCGGTGCGGTTGTGGCAGCGGTCGATGTCGGCTTCCGTCACCTCGCCGATGATCGAGAGACTGCCTATGAAACCGCCGCCGAAATGGCCTTCCTCGTCGGCAAAGGCGCACACGTCCACCGGCAGTCCGGCGCGGGCGAGCGCGACCCCGGCGACGACACCCAGGGCGCCGTCGAGCCAGCCCGCCTCGTTCTGCGACTCGATGTGGCTGCCGACCAGCAGATGCGGGCCGGGGCCCTTGTGCCGGCCATAGACGTTGCCGATGCCGTCGATCGAGGCCTCGAGGCCGCACGCCGCCAGTTTCGCCATCAGCCAGCGGCGGGATTCCATGTCTTGCGGCGAGTAGGTGGGTCGGTGCACGCCGGTGCGGAACTGGCCGATCTTGCGCAATTCGTACAGGTCGCGAAGGAAGGCGTCGGGATCGATCGCTGTCATCGGATGCTACGGATGCTTGTGAATGGGATCGACCCAATAGACCGCTTCCGGTTTTTCCACCGGCTCGATGTCGAGGTTGACCACCACGGCCTCGTTGTCGCTGCGGACCAGCACGCATTCCAATGGTTCGTCGGTGCTGGCGTTGATCTCCTGATGCGGCACATAGGGCGGGACGAAGATGAAGTCGCCCGGGTCCGCCTCGGCGACGAATTCGAGGTGTTCCCCCCATCTCATGCGGGCGCGGCCCCGGACAACATAGATTACGCTCTCCAACGGCCCGTGATGATGAGCGCCAGTCTTCGCGTTGGGGTGTATGTGCACGGTGCCGGCCCAGATCTTCTGTGCGCCCACGCGGGCCGCGTTGATCGCTGCGGCACGGTTCATCCCCGGGGTTTGGGCGGTGTTCGGATCGAGCTGATGCGCTTTGATGACGCGCACGCCGTTGTGGCGCCAGTCAACGCCTGCGGATGGTGGCTGCGGTGCGTCGTGGACCATGGTTCGGCAATCCTCATTCCATTGCCAGCGGCGGTTCGCTGATCCTATACCACCTCTGCCGCTTTGCGGGAGAGGTCGGGCGCGGCGGGTGCGCGGAACCGGGCACCCTCACGCGATCAGGTCCGGGACAAGCTGTCTCCCGCAGAGCAGGAGAGGCGAGAAATTCTACGGATGCTTCCTTGCGCCTTTGGTGATCTTGTCCACGATCTTCTTCTCAGCGCGAAGCGCTATGCCGACAACCTTGGCATCCTCCGGACCAAACCTGCCAAAAACCTCCCGGTTCGCGGCGTCGTGGCCGGTTGAAAACATCTCCTCGACGTACAGAGAGGTCGTTATCCCTTGTTCCAGAGAACGCCGATGTATCGTTGCCATAGCGACCGCATCGGCAGACAGGACGATGACCGGCTGCACTGACATTGGATTATAGGTGTTGCCCGTGCCGTCGCGATAGGGCTCGCCGATAATCTCCGGAAACTGGGCGATGACGCCGCTGGTCAGAAATGCGGTCACGTTCAGTGCCTGCCACGCCGCAAGGTCATCGCGCAGAACAATCGCAAATTTTGTGTCGAACACCACGTCGCTGCCCCGATTGCCTCACGCATTGCCCGACAGAAAGTCCATCGCCGCCTGCACCCCTCCGGTCTGGTGCGGTACGCCGGCGACCCGCAGACCCATCTCCACACCTCCCAACGTGCCGATCAGCGACAGGTCGTTGAAGTCGCCGAGATGGCCGATGCGGAATACACGATCCTTGAGGATGCCGAGTCCGTTGCCCAGGCTCATGTTGAACTTGCCCAAAATGACGGCGCGCAATTCGTCGGCGCTGTGCCCTTCGGGCACGCGCACCGCGGTCAATGAGGACGAATAGTGCCGCGGGTCGAGGCACTGCACTTCCAGCCCCCAGGTGCGCACCGCGCGGCGCGTTGCCTCGGCGTGGCGGTCATGACGAGCGAATACGTTGTCCAGCCCTTCGTCCAGCAGCATGCCGACTGCGGTGTCCAGGCCGTACAGCAGGTTGGTCCCGGGCGTGTAGGGGAAGAAGCCGGTCTCGTTGGCCTTCAGCATCGCCCGCCAGTCCCAGTAGCTGCGCGGCAGCTTCGCGGTTTCGGCGGTGGCCAGAGCCTTGGCGCTGATCGCGTTGAACGACAGGCCCGGCGGCAGCATCAGCCCCTTCTGCGAGCCGGCGACGGTGACATCGACGCGCCACTCGTCATGGCGGTAGTCGATGCTGGCGAGCGAGGAGATGGTGTCGACCATGAGCAGCGCCGGGTGGCCAGCCTGATCCATCGCGTGCCGCACTTCGTCGACGCGGCTGGTGCAGCCGGTGGAGGTTTCGTTATGGACGACACAGACGGCCTTGAAGCGATGATTGCGATCGGCAGCCAGCGCACTGCTGATCGCATCGACGTCGGCGCCGCGCCGCCAGTCGGTCTCTATGATGGTGGGCAGAAGGCCGAGCCGATCAGCCATCTCGCGCCACAGCGTGGCGAACCATCCGGTCTGGCACATCAGAACCGCATCGCCGGGCGAGAGCGTGTTGACCAGTGCCGCTTCCCACGCGCCGGTGCCCGACGCGGGATAAATGACCACAGGTCCGGTCGTCTTGAAGATGGTCCGCAGGTTCTCCAGAAGCCGCTTGCCGAGGCGGCCGAAGTCGGGGCCCCGATGGTCGATCGTGGGTGCCTCGATGGCGCGCAGCACGCGATCGGGCACATTGGTAGGCCCTGGGATTTGCAGGAAGTGGCGACCCGTCTGGTGTCCGGATTGGATCGTGCTCATGGGCTTATCCTTCTGGTTTCAGGGCAACCGCGGTCGCACACGTCTGAAACGATCTGCCGGTTTGCGCGAACATGCCACAGCAGGCAGGAGATGGCCGGCACACGGCCGGCCATGACGCGGGTGTGAAGGCGCGGGCATGACGCGGGTGTGAGCCGCCGTCGGCGGCGGGTCGTTCCTTATCACACGGGTGGGGTAGCGCGGGCCGGCCTAGAAATCGAGGTCCGTATAATGTTCAGGCGGCGTGAGGCCAGCCACGCGATCGGCCAGCAGGCCGCGGAAGCTTGGGCGCGACTTCATCCGCGCGTACCAGTCCTTGGCCGGGGAGGAAATCGTCCAGTCCACGTCGCCGATGTAGTCCAGTGCCGACAGATGCGCCGCGGCAGCGAAATCGGCAAGCGAGATCGTTGCACCGCCAAGCCATTTCCGTGTCTCGCTGAGCCAGCCGACATACTGCATGTGATGGCGGATCGCCGTGTAACCGGTGCGCATCGCGGTGGCATCCGGATTGCCGCGCGCCATCAGCCGCTTCTCATATTTCTCGCCCAGCAGGTTGCGTGTCACCTCGGCCCCGAACTTGCCGTCGAACCACGCTACCAGGCGGCGGACTTCGACGCGCTCGGCCAGAGTGCGGCCCATCAGCGGCGTGTCGGGGTAGGCTTCCTCGAGATACTCGCAGATCACGCCGGAGTCCGGCACCGCAAGGCCGTTGTCCTCGATCAGGGTCGGCACGGTGCCGGCGGCGTTCAGCTCCAGGTATTCCGGGCGGCGCTCCCACACTTTCTCCACCCGCAGCTCGAACGGCAGCCGCTTCTCGGCGAGCACCAGACGGACTTTGCGCGAATAGGGCGACAGCGGGAGATGGTAGAGGTAACGCATTGGCGGTGCTTATCGCACCAAGCTTCGCGTCGCGCCAAGGCGTTTGCTGCGTGCTTTGTGGGCGAGACCCTCACCCGGTTCGCTGCGCGAACCCACCTCTCCCGCAAAGCGGGAGAGGTGGGTCCGGGGGGTCACATCGACGAGAGTACTGCCGGGGCCAGTGCGGCGGAGCGGGCCGCGGGGTGCGCCGGGTTGCGGAAGCGCAACTCGCCTTCGGGGACCGCGTCCGGCTCAGCAAGGCCGAACAGTTCGAGCCGGGACGTGCAGGTGACCGCGACCACCGCACGCGCGGCCTTGTCGGTCAGGAACTGCCGCGCCTCGCCCTCGAGCTCCAGGCGCTCGCGCAAGCCGCGCCATTCGGTGCGGTCAGTGTCCTCGACGAACATCGCCAGAATGCCCGGCCGTGTGCCGCTCAGTCGCGCCGGCGCGATCGTCGCCATCCGCCGGCGAACCGCAGCGGCTACCTCGTTCTCGCGCCCGGCGCGGGCGGCGACGACGAAGACACCGCCGCCCGTCGCAACGACGGCGAGATGCGCATCCGGCCCGAATTCCCGGCGCAGAGGGCTCATTATGCCTAGCTCGTCGGCTCGGGCGCCCGCCAGCAATAGAGGATCGAGCCGCAGCACCACCGCCGCGTCGTGGGCGGCGCGGCTGGTGCCCGCCAGCAGAACGCGGATGCGCTCATGCAGGCGCGCCAGCAGTGCCTCGTCCGCCGCCCCCTCGTCGTCGCGCAGCCCGTCCGGGAGAGTCATCTTCAGCAGGTATCGTCCGGGGTGCGCGCCGAGCCAGGTCTGCAGGTCGGGATCGATCCGGTCGGCCAGCCGGAACCAGGCCCCGCGCTGCAAACGGCGGCCTTCCTCGGCCGAGACCACATCGCACACCATCTCCGCCTCGACGCCGCCGCGCACCAGCAACAGGTCGAAAGCGGCGTTCTCCTCCAGTCCGGCAAACCGCACCGAGAAGCCGCGGGCCTGCTGCGTCACGGCACAGCGCAGCTTGTGGAACAGCGGGATCAGCGTGCCCTCGCCATCGAGCGCCACGGCAAGTTCGTCGCGCAGCCGCGCCTGGCCAGCAGGGGACAGCCGGTCGGCGAGCGCCACAGCCTCGGCAGCGAGCCGGCCGATCCGACGCTCCACCGCCGAGGCAGCAGCGCCAGTCAAGCGCACGCGCTCCAGCGTGTATTCCACGGCGTGATGCTGCAAGACCGCCTTGCCCGAACGGGGGCCGATCGCCGCACTGCGTTCGATCTCGCGCAATCGCCGGATCCAGCGGGACCGGCCCGCAAGGTCGATGAAGTCCGCGACCGTGCGCGGGTCCGGCAACTGAGGTGCAAGGCGCATCATGCGGTCCCCAGAGGTGGGACCGCCCGTTAGCCCTGGGAATTCCCGACCGTCAAGGTCGGAAACATGATGATACATCGGCCGCGGCGACCCGCCGGGCCAGTCGATCAAAGGCGTCCACGTCCAACGTCTCGGCGCGTCGGTCGGCGGCGACGCCGACCTCGACCAGCAGCCGCTCGCCGCCGAGTGACCGCAGCGCGCCTCGCAGCATCTTCCGCCGCTGTCCGAAAGCCGCCGCGGTCAGCCGTTCCATTGCCGCGAACAGCGTGGGGTCGGGCTGCACCGCGTGTGGGCGCAGCGAGACCACGGCGGACCAGACCTTTGGCGGCGGCACGAATGCCCGGGGCGGGACGCGCAGCCCGATCGTTACGTCGGCAACCCACTGCGCCAACACCGATAGCCGCCCATAGGCCGGGGTGGCGGGCGCGGCACAGATTCGCTCCGCCACTTCGAGCTGAAACATCAGCGTCAGAGCTTCGAAGCAGGCCGCCTGGCGCAGCCAGCCGACCAGCAACGGGGCTGCAATGTTGTAGGGCAGGTTGGCAACGATCCGACGCGGCGGCGGGGCCAGTGATGAAAGGTCAAGGCCGAGTGCGTCTGCTTCTAGGACGGTGAGCCGGCCGGCGGCCTCGGCGGCCAGCTCGCGCATTGCTGCCGTGGCGCGGGGGTCGATTTCGACCACCGTGACGGATGCTGCCTGGCTGTCCAGGAGCGCCCGAGTGAGGCCGCCGGGGCCGGGCCCCACCTCGATCACATTGCGACCGTCGAGCGGGCTGGCCGCGCGGACGATGCGCGCGGTCAGGTTGCGGTCCAGCAGGAAATGCTGGCCGAGGGAGCGTCTGGCATCCAAGCCGTGCCGGGCGATGACCTCGCGCAGCTTCGGACGGGGCGAGCCTTCGCACGCGGCACCCTCACCTGGTTCGCTTCGCGAACCGACCTCTCCCGCACAGCGGGAGAGGTGGAGTTTCCGCTTACGTGGTGCCGTTGCCGCGGATCTCGATCTGGGCCTGGCTGCGCAGGTCCTGCTGAAGCTGGCGGGACAGAAGATCGACGCGTTGACCCAGGATCTGCTCTCGAATCTCCCTGGGCGTCAGTGCGGCCATATTCTTCTGCTCACGCGAGCAGACGATCATCACGGCGACGCCGTCCGCGGAAACCAGCGGCTTGGTCGCGGTCTGCAACGGCAGCTTGTCCAGCAGGTCGCGGAATGCCGGCGGGCTGACGCTCTCCAGCCGGACCTCGCCGGGATCGGCCGGGCGCGGCGATTTCTCCTCGGTCGCGACCTGCTCCATCTGATCGCAGCTATGCACGCTGGCGCTGATGCTCTTGGCCCTGTTGAAGATCTGCATCTGGGCGGGGGTCGGCGCCTTTGGGTCGAGTGGCGAGGCGAACGGCAGGAACACCTGCCGGATCGACAGGACGGTGCCCATGTCTTGGCCAACGTTGCGTTTCGCAACCAGCGTGACGATGTCCAGCCCGCCGGGCACGGTGATCGGGTTGCTGATGGCGCCGGGCGGCATCTCCGCGACGACCTGCGCTACCTGGGGGTCGAGCTGGTTCGGCTGCACCCAGCCCAGGTCGCCGCCCTGCAGTGCGGTCTGGCTTTGGCTGAACTGCGCCGCCACCACGGCAAAGGGCGCGCCGGCGCGCAATTCACTGATCACGGTCTCGGCAAAGCGCTGGGTATCGGCGGCATTGGCGCGCTCCTCGACCGGGATGAAGATTTCGCCGACCTGGTACTCCGGCCGGCCGACCTGCTGGGCCTCCAGTCTTTGCTGCTCGGCGACGTCGGCGTCGGTGATCATCAACCGGTCTCCGGCGGCCTGACGCAGCACTCGGGTCCAGCCCAGCTGGGTGCGGATCTGATCGACCAGGGTGGTGAAGCTGACGCCGTCGGATGCCAGCTTGGCGCGCAGGCCGCCCGGCTGCATCCGGTTACGCTGCTCGATCTCGGTGATCGCGGCGGCGATATCCTTGTCGCTGACGACGATCTTACGCCGCTGGATCTCCTGCATGCGCAGTTGCTCATCGACGAGCTGGCGGACGATCTGCGGCTTGAGCCGGTCGAGCATCTCGGGTGAGACCGGCAGGCCGGTTGCGAGGGCAAACAACCGGGTGCGGTTGTCCACATCCACGTTGGTGATGGGATCACCGTTGACCACGGCGACGATGCGGACCGCCGGCGGGGTCGGCAGGACGCCGGGGGACCTGTGCGCGACGATCCGGGGCGGCAGACCGGGGCGGGGCGCCGGCGCCGCTGCGGCCATTGCCGGCAGCAACACCATCAGGATCAGGCAGGAGCGGCAAAACGTCTTCTGGCTCGGCATGGCAAGTGTTCCCCGTCTCACAGCGCACTGAAGCCGATTTGGCCGATTGTCTTGAACGTGAGCTGGATCAGCAGAGTCGTCCCTCCGCTCTCTCCAT
>Ga0335074_10012383_pt1 | contig 11957 bp, 11 predicted proteins | sample Lox_Sample_23_FD_206715 | JGI IMG/M metagenome (GOLD analysis project Ga0335074, IMG submission 206715) | Soil microbial communities from Loxahatchee National Wildlife Refuge, Florida, United States - Lox_Sample_2.3 | ecosystem: Environmental > Terrestrial > Soil > Wetlands | place: USA...
ATCCGCGGGAGCACGCCGACCATTCAAGTTAAACTAACGGTAGCGATCTATATTACTGTGAGCAAACTGCTTGGGGGCCAACGATGGCGCGGGGCAGGACAATACTCTTCATTGTTGGTGCCGTGTTGCTTGTTCCCGTAGCGCTCCTGGCGGCACTTTGGCTGTGGTGGTCGCGTTCTGACGTTCCTTCAAAGATTGTTGACTTTCGCCCTACAACATTTCAGGCGAAGGCGGCGACTGGGTTCTTCTATTCTGTCGGGAACCAATTAAAGTTCGGAGACGAGATTTCCCTGCAATCCCCGACATTGGCAGTGATGCCGGGGAGGATCGAGTATTTTCTCGTTTCACCGGACAATGGGAAGATCGCTGCCGTTGCGAGCGGGAAACTTTTCGTAGTCATCAGAACGCCGCTCACGATCCGGCAAGTGGTGTCGGTTGATTCAATTTTCCGGGAACAGAAGCCGCTTGGACGGCAGTTCTTTCGCGATTTTGAGATGCAGTGGTCCAGAGACTCGAAGACTCTGTACCTTATCAAGGACGAGTTCTACGAGACAAAGGGAGCACAGCTCTTCTCGGATAAAGCGGAGCTATGGCGCTACGATCTGGATATGCAGCAATTATCCATGGTCTTGAAGCCATTTCCGGCGGGTGATTTCTTCTTCGGTCAGACTGGTATTTACTTCTCTGCAGCAACACCGAGCGGCGACTTGCAACTGGAATATTTCGACGGCCAGCACACGCGTGATGTCACTGCATCAGATGGATCAGATATTACCGTCGAGCAGTTGAACCCGAACCACCATGAATCACTGTTCTCTTCGTTTGACAATTTCCGTTGGCGCAATTCAGGGCATTACGTGCCGAAGGAACTCTCAATAGTGATCGATCAGGCAAATGGGCTGGAGAAGCTTGGAGCTGGCAACTCCGCCTATTTAGTGTTCACGCGCGGTGTGGGGATAAAGGGTCCCTTCTATTGCGATCAGGCCCGGCAGGGCGATCCCCTCCCAGGGGATAGGTATTTCGTATTTAGCACATACTGCGACAACTACGAGGGGCAAATCCTGCTTGATATGCACACCGGACAGTATGAACGACTACCTAAAGACTCGCGAGTCTACCTCATGTTTAACACCGATTCGTATCCGCACTACACAATCACGGTTAGCGGCATCGTAGCCGAGTAAAACTCGGCGACGCAGAAGAGTGGTTATCGTCATGCTTGGGCTAAATCCTCACCGTTTCGATCCGCCCCACATCAAGGCGCATGAGCATTGCAGTCTGCACCGCGCAGAGGTGGAGAGCAGTACGCTCTGTGGGTGCTTCTATTGTTTTGCCACGTTTCCCCCGGCCGAAATATCGCAGTGGATCGACGATAGCCAGACGGCACTTTGTCCCAAGTGCGAGATCGACGCCGTCATCGGTACAGCCTCCGGCTTTCCGGTCACGCAAGAATTCCTGACGCGCATGCACGATCAATGGTTCTGAGCTTCGCGCGGCCCTGTACTCTCGCGTGAGGCAGAAAGGAATGAACCGGGGCGGTGGTGAGCGGCATGCCCATAAGTGTCTCACGGCTGATTTGCCTTTGACCGCCCGTAATCACTACTCTCGGTTTGGGACGAAAGGAATGCGAAGGGCAGAACCACATCTCCGCAGAACACGCTCGTTATACGTCGCCACCGCACTATTAGCGATTGTCGTAGTTGGATTGTCGGCTTGGTTGAATTGGAACCGAGTATCGGTCCGAAACTATGAGATGAATGTCGCGTTCGACGGCAAAGCACCCTGGGGCATCGTGGGCCCTGAATCTGAAAGCGAAATAGCTCCAACCGTACTCTATCGGAAGGCCGGACAAAGCTATTGCTACACTGCCTTCCAGCTCCCAATCCTGCGCGACCGCCTGGAAAGAGAGAAAAATCGCATGTCACCGTCGAGTACAACGTGTTCACGACCCTTGGCCATGAAGGCAGGTACACCATGCGCTCCGTGGACGGCGTTGCGTTGGCGGTCGGCAGTCGGATCATCCAGAACACTCGAGAGTTCGGAGGACAGATCCTCTTGAATGGCGACGAGACAGTAAACTGCCCATGACGCGGTTGAGCGGGATGAATGACGGCGAGGTAAAGCTTCTTCTATTGCCGGGTATGGATGGGACAGGAGACCTGTTCGCCGATCTTATTGCCGCGCTTCCAAGCTGGATCATGCCCTGCATCGTGAGCTATCCACGTGACAAAAGGCTCAACTATGATCAGCTCATGGCAGGGGTCAGATCCGCTCTTCCGTCGGACGGCCCATTTGTAATATTGGCGGAATCATTTTCGACGCCCCTGGCTGTGAAGATCGCAGCGGAGTGTCCGAAGTGGCTCAGGGCCTTAGTGCTTTGTGCCGGGTTCGTATCACCGCCTCGCCGTGACTTCCTCAGCTCTATCACGTCGGTTCTTGCTCCATTGATTTTTGAATTCAGAATGCCTGAGAGCGTGTGCCGACGGTTTTTGGTGGGGAGGACAGCTCCCCAGGAACTCGTTGAAAATGTGATCTCAACTGTTTCGCGAGTATCGCCCCGGGTGCTCGCTCATCGGTTTCGGTCTGTTCTCTCCTGCAACAGTAAAGACGAATTGCCGAGGGTCTCCGTACCCCTACTCTATGTCGCGGGCACTGAAGATAGATTGGTGGGGAAGAACTCATTCGAGGAGATAAAGGATGTGAAACCGACTGCGTTATTTGCAGGCGTACAGGCACCGCATCTAATCCTGCAGTCGAATCCGCGTGAATCGGCGGTCATAGTGGAGTTCTTGCACAAAACTTAATGCTCGGGCGCTAACCAGCTGTACGAGGCTACACTGTTAGAGCGTCGCCACGCGTCCTTAACCCCACGCCGCTCGTTCACTTGTTTTCGATCTCCGAAATACTCCTTGAGCAGTTCGGCTTCTTTTCGATTTCTTCAAGCTTATCTTCGATCAAGGAGAACGCAGTCTGCGAATAGCCGAGTAGAAGGTCCCGGCTTGCTTGCACAAACGCGAATCGATTTGGCGATTGATCAGGTAGAACTCTCTTCTCACCCAAATTTGTCGCTTCCAGGAGTTCCCAAGAAAAAGGTTCTGTGAGAGAAAACGTTTTTGTCAGGAAGCCACAGTAACCAGAGCTGGAGTAGGTTCGCGCCGGAAACACCAGGTTGGAATGGGCGTAGACGTATGGTGCCCCCGAAGGTGTTCTTACGGAAAAATAACGAATGCCGTCAACCTCCTCTTTCCTGGTGACCCACTGAAGCAACATCTGCGGAACAATGTATTCCGGGCAGAAACTCCCAGCCCGGGATGCCGACCTTATCGAGCATGAGGCAATCACGGGCCAACAAAGGATGTAAGATTTCAAAAAATCGATTCCGAAGCGGACCTTAAGGGCTTGTTCCGAGGTGTGATCGATGGCGTTCGGCGCTCCCTTATGAAGTGCATCGAATATTCTCCATGCGTGCTGCGGTGAGAACTGAAAGTCAAGAATCTTGATCGGCGCTGCGAGCCGAAATCTGGATACCCAGACGCTGTCGAACGCGGGACGGTGAAGTTCCTCCCAACAAATCCACACTGAGCTGCCCAGGTAAAGGCACGGCAGTCCGGGGATGCTATATCGCTGGTTTCCAACGAGCCTTCTCTTTTGAAACGGAACGTGGAAAATATCACCACGGTCGGGATCGACGAAACCATTTATCTCTGACCTGATTCTGTAAAAAGCCGGGTGAAAGATTGAAGATCGAAGCACGGAGAATGGGTCGGACAGATTTATGGGCGAGGTTTCGGTGGAAAGATCAGTGATGAATTTCCTCAGTTCCAAGTTCTGAAACAGCAGATCTATCGCTTCGTAAGCGGCGAGCGGGTTGCCGCCAAGGTAATGCCGCACGGAGGTCGAGATCGAAACGGCGAACTCCTCTACACGCGCCTTTGACGCTTTGACGAAAGAAGCGAGTTCGGGGAATATTGGATCGTTGAGAAGGTCGAGCTGCGACAGATAGCCCTCGAAAACTCTGTCGAGGTATCCCCCAAAGTCCTCTTTGGAGTCCTCAAATCCACCCCTAGGAAGAGCAACGGCATCTGAGTTGAAAAACGACTCTAGATCCAATTTGGTCACCATTTTGCGTCAGTATATGCTCGGACGCTGACGAGTCGGTTGGTCGGGAGCCTCAAGCATGATTGCGCGTCGCATCTCCTGCCTTGCGCGTTAGGAGGCGATTCGCTGGGGATGATCCATGCGAGCGAATCGTTCCAGCTCTGCGATGGGAATCAAAACGCGCCCGCCGATGCGCCTGAATTTCAATTGCCTGTCTGCCAGGAGGTAATCGATTGATCGGACGCTCAGAGAAAGTCTGACGGCGGCCTCTTCGCGACCAATCAGCAGTTTTGCGTCAGGCGGCACCGTCACTTTGGCAGGCGGCTTTTTCCTTCGTTGCCTGCGCGTGGTAGCCGCAACAGGATGCCGAACCGGCTTGGTTTGTGCCGCTGCAATCTCACGGTCGCGTTGTGCTCTCTCTAGACGGTGCTCATCATCCGCTCCGTTGCCAGAGGCGGAATACTCCGTCTCGACGGCATACGGCAGTTGATATTGCGCGACCTCGTCCGCTTGCAAGAGGCGTTTTGAGGGAGGAGTGGAAGAACGCAAGAAGCACCTCGCCAGTCTTGCACAGGTTGACAGTAGCTCAGCTACAGACCTACAGTCAAGTTGTAAGTTTACAGATTGCGAAAGGGATCGATGGCTGAAAAGTCGGCATGGCCTCAACAGCCCGTGATTTCCATCCGCGTCTCGGAGGCGCTGCGGGCGCGCCTGGAATCGCTCAAGGAGATCCTCACACGGAGAACCGGAGAAACCGTCTCGACCTCTGAAGCCGCCAAACAACTTCTCGAATCGGCGCGGGAAGACCGGCTGGAGGTGGCGGAATTGCTGGCCGACGGAACCGTCGCGCTCGCCACGGCTCGCCGCAAAGGCGAAGCCGGACAAAGCCTCTCCCGGGCCGAATGGATCGTCCTTGCTTACTACGTCCAACTGGGAGTCGAGAGCCACATCGGTGAGCGGATTTCTCAGGAGACCATGAGAGGACTTCTGGAGGCCTTTCTCGCGGCGTACAAAGTGCGGCGCGGAAAGAATGCGAGCCGCGATGCCCACTACCTCTCGAACCTGCCCGTCCTGGACAAGCAGGGCAAGCCGGTTCACGGAGCCGCGGCGGAAGGGATCGATGTTCTGACCGCCGTCGAGCGGCTGATTCGGGCCATGAACTTATCGGATGTGGACGAGGTTTGGCCGCAGTTCGTCGCACGGAATCTTTACGAGTTTCTGGAGGAGGAACCCTTCGGGATCGAGGCGATGAATCAGGCCCTGAAGCCGCACTGGCCAATCCTCTGGCGAGCGGCGGCACGAGGACATTATCTGGTTCGTGGTTACCCGGTCCGGGACGCATCTCGCAGCGCGGCTTCCGAGCACCCGTGGGGCCCGGCCATCTCGTCCGTCTTCGAGGGCGGCTTTGTTTTGTCTTTTGCCACAGGAGGCGAACGCGACTTGTCCGTGCTGGTGAGCCTGCCTCAAGCCCGGCAAGCGATGTACGAGATCGCGCCCTGGCCGGTCATCACGGAGTTCCGGTCGATGCTGGACAACTGGGATACAAGCACACCGAATTCGCTGTGGCAGGGCCGGTGGTTCTTCGGGTACACGGCGATGGAAACTACGGTCGCGCCCGTGTGGGTTCGCTGCCAGGGATCGGTCTCGTTCGGGTTTACGGCTGAGGAATGGGCTTCCCTTCAGCAGGCATTTAATCGCGCGTGGGAGATGCCTCAGCTGCAGCGCATCTCCGGGGAGCTGCTGCTGGAATACGGCGAGATTTAAGAACGGCGCTGCTGTCGCAGCGGAAGTAGTGTGGACACGTCACCCCCAACTGGGTAACTGCAGAGCGCCCTGGAGGCGCCGTGACGTTTACAAATGTCAACTTCCGCTGCAACAGCAACTTGAGCTTTTAGGCGCTAGCGAATGCTAGCGAGCGTTTACGGATGTAAACCAAAAAGCGCCGTAGAGCGCCCGCGGCGTAAACACGTTGAAGCGAAAGAGCTTCTCGTGACCCGCACGAAATCGGCGCTGCATGGCCAAATCCGCACGTCAGCAAGGGAGGTTCACCGATGAACACCTTCCCGACGACTACTGAGCAAGCGAAGAAGCCGTCATCGAGTGGCGAAAGCAAGCCAGGCTTTCGTACCAAAACCATCTCCATGCGGCTCACTGCCGAGGAGGTTGCTGAGGTGGAATCTGCTGCCGAACGATCTGGCAAGCAGCCCTCGGAATGGTTGCGAGAGACGGCGTTGACTACCGCGCGAGAGCGGCCTTCCGATCCGCTGGAATTGCTTCTCGCAGAAGTTTGGGCGGTGCGTCACACACTGCTGAGCCTGTTCCATGTGGGCGCTCAGGCGACGGCAGAAGGCAAGCCATTGCTCCCTGAATCGGTCCTCAAAATCCGGGACAGCGCCGACCGAAAGAAGCTCGAACAGGCTCGCCAAATGATCGACGATTTTCTCAGCAAGCGGCCTCAAGAGGGCAGCCAAGAGCGATGAATCCCCGGCGCATTCTTCTCATCTTCGCTCGCCTTCTCGCGTTCGCCGCGATTGCCCAAGCGGTAGCTTTCTGGATATTCTCGCGCTCGATCTCCGCACCCATCGAACGCCATTATCTGTCCGCATATGTCTGGAGTTCGCTTCCGGTCATCGGCCCATCGACCGTCGAAGTCAGGTTGATTTGGAAGACAGGACGGCATCGCAAACAACAGCTCGCCACGGATGACGATGTCGTTAATTCTGACGACGGAACCGGTATGGTGCTCTCGCAACCGGCCCGCGACGCAGGTTGGAAAGCGCTGATTGAAGGCCCACCGCAGCCGGTTCCCTCCGACTTACTCAGCCAGGACCTGGCTGGACTTGCCTTTGAGGGCCAGAGCCTTTGGGATCTCCTCTTTCTGCCGGAGTTGTCCGCGTTCGCGGCGCTGTTCACCGCGCTTGGTGCCTGGTATCTGCTCATAGGATTCTTTCGAGCGCTGCCCTCCGAGATCGCATGGCGACGGCGGTATTTGGCTTTTCAGGAGTCTTCTGCGAGTTTGTTCGATGGATGCACAGCGGTGGCCCGAACGGTCCATTCCAGGCTCAAAGGACTGCACCAGCCGGCAACGCGACGCATGGAAGTGCATTCTGCTGCATCGCTCACGACCGTTGCCGTGATCGCACCGAAGGCGATGCCCTCATCCTTCGCACTTCCACTCTTCGGTGTCTACAACGGAACCAGCGGCGGCTATCTCTGGAACGAAAAGGACGCGATCGAATAAAAGACAGCCTGGTTATTACCGGGTTCTTGAGGAACACTCCCCCATGCTCACCATTTCGAAGCCGTTATCAGCCAGCCAAGCGCGGACCTACCACAAAGAGGAATTCGCCTCCCGCCAGCAAAACTACTGGAGCCACGACCAACGAGTATTCAGCGAATGGCAAGGCAGGCTCGCCGGCCAATGGAATCTCTCCGGCGCCGTCCATGACGAGCATTTCGCGAGGCTCGCTGAGGGCCAGCATCCCCAAACCGGCGAACAGCTCGTCCGGCATCAGGTCTCAAGAACCTACGAGGGCAAGAACGGCAAAGAAGTCACCAGCGTTGAACATCGCGCCGGATGGGATGCCACGTTCTCTGCGCCGAAGTCTGTATCGATCACTGCTTTTGTCGGCGGCGACGACCGAGTCCGACTGGCGCACCGGGAAAGCGTGCGTGCGGCGCTCACAGAACTGGAGCGATACACGCAGGCTCGCATCGGAAACGTCCATGCCCCGGAGACCACTGGGAAGCTTGCTGCAGCCACATTTGAGCACGATACCGCCCGGCCTGTGGACGGGTATGCAGCCCCGCAGTTGCACACGCACGCTGTCATCTTCAACGTGACGGAGCGCCACAATGGCCAGACGCGCTCCTTGCAGCCGCACGAGATCTTTGTTTCGCAGCGGTACGTGACAGCCGTTTACCGTTCGGAGCTGGCGATGCGTCTCGAAAAGCTTGGCTACGAATTGGAGCGCGGCAAGCACGGCCAACCGGAGATCAAGGGATACACGAAGGAGTATCTGGAAGCGTCCAGCCCACGCCGGGAACAGATCAAAGATCATCTCCGGGAGCAAGGGATAGATGGGGCCGCGGCGGCTCAGATCGCAGCGCATCACACGCGCGACCGCAAGGAACTCCTCTCTCAGGAAGAAGTGTTGCGGCGGCACCGGGAATTGGCCGCGCAGTATGGGAACCAGGCGGATCGAGTCGTCGCTCAGGCGCAAGCACACGGTCAATATCAAACGCGAGAGCCAGAGATCAGCGCGCAGCGGGCGGTGACCTGGGCGAGGGATCACGTCTTCGAGAGATCGGCGGTCACCGACCGGCGCGCGATTCTCGAATCAGCACTTGTGCGCGGCATGGGAGAAACGACGTATGCCCGCATCCAGCAGGAGTTTGAGCGCCGGGTTCGTACAGGCGAGTTCCGCGAGGTTGCCCACAATGGTGCAGGCCGGCACTTCACGACCACCGGCATGATTCACATGGAGCGGGAGATCATCGCGCGCATGCAGGAGAGGAACCGTCGCAGTTCCAGCGACGTTCTGCTGGTAACGCCGCAGGTGCGCAACAGCATCCGGGACCGGCACCCGGAACTGAGTGCCGCCCAGCGCACAGCCGTGGAAGACCTCTTCCTCTCTCGTGAAAGGATCGTTGGTCTGGACGGTGTAGCAGGCGCGGGCAAAACAACCGTGCTGTCCGTGATTCGCGAAGCGGCCCAGGCTGATGGATATATAGTGGAGGGTTTTGCGCCGACATCCCGCGCGGCACAAAAGCTCGCTGAGGCGGGCATGGAAACGTCCACTCTGCAAAAGCATCTGGCGCGGGGCCAGCAGTCTGACACCGGCGAGAAACGTCTTTACGTGCTCGACGAATCTTCGCTAGCATCGACTCGGCAACTGCATGAATTCGTGCATCGGCTCCAGCCCAATGACCGTGTTTTGCTCGTAGGCGACCGGCGGCAGCATGAGGCAGTGGAGGCCGGGCGACCGTTCGCGCAGCTTCAGGACGCCGGAATGATGACGGTCAAGTTGGAGGAAATCGTACGGCAGAAGGACCCGGAACTAAAGCGAGTGGTTGAGCAGCTTGCGCGCGGCCAGGTTCATGATGCAATCGAGAACCTTGACCGACAAGGCCGCGTGCACGAAATTCCAGATCATGACAGGCGCATCGCCGCGATTGCCAAGGAATATGCAAACTCGCCGGAACGGACCCTAGTCGTATCGCCGGACAATCGTTCCCGGATGAAAATCAACGAACGCATCCACACGGAGTTACAGGGCCGCGGCATCGTGCGAAACGACGAACACCAAGTCCGGACCCTCGTGCCACGCCAGGACATGACCGGCGCGGACCGCACATGGGCTGAGCGATACGAGGTTGGTGATGTGCTGCGATATTCGCGTGCGTCGAAGGAAACCGGCATCGGCAGAGGCGAGTATGCACAGGTGAGAAGCATCGACCACACAGCCAATCGGATCACTGTCGAGCTGCAGGACGGGACTGAACGAACTTACGACCCACGGCGGCAGCAGGGTGTGACCGTGTACCGCGAAGAGCTGCGCGCGTTCTCCGAGGGCGACCGTATCCAGTTCACCGCGCCAGTCAATGACCTGAAGGTTGCCAACCGCGAATTGGGAACCATCGAGTCCATCGACGGCGATGGGCGATTGAATCTCGAGACCGATGATGGCCGTTCGGTGCAGTTCGATCGGAACCGGCAACTGCATCTCGACTATGGTTATGCCGTGACGAGCCATTCCAGCCAGGGCCAGACGGCGGATCGTGTGCTCATTCACGTGGACACCGATCTTGGCGCAAAAGACCTGCTCAACAGCCGCATGGCCTACGTGGCGGTTTCTCGCGGAGCATACGATGCGCAGATCTTTACGAACGACGCGGGAAAACTCGGTCACGCACTCAGCCGCGATGTGTCCCACGCCCCAGCAATTCAACAAGCGCCGATATCACAGGCAATAGAGCACGTCGCAGCGCAAAGGCCCGCCCACGAGCACGAGATCGGTCACGGATTTGGTTTGGGTATGTAACCCAGACCAAGCTGACATTCCCCGGATATTGGCAGCGTAGCCGAGGCCCGGCCGGCGTCAAGGCCGCGCTTTGCGCGCCGTTTCGCGGTCAAGAGCCTTGACACCGGCCTCCCAGCCTCGGCTTATCATTCCAGCCATCCGGGGAATGTGAGTTTTCCTTTGTCTATAGCTTTGCGCTCTAATTTTAGGGATGACCTCTGTGCGCGAGGAGGCTCTCAAACACTCCGGGCAACTGGCTGTCCCATTCATTCCAGTCGTGGCCCCCGGGCTTGATGTGAATTTCGTAGACGTAGTTTCGCTGTTTTAGAAGCGCGACAAACCGAAGAATTGGAGGCAGAAGTGCCTCCTGTTTTCCCGCGGTGATATAGAGGTACGGCATTTTTGCCGGTTCACCTGATTTGACCAATACGAACGGATCACTGTGGACGCGATTTTCGCTTCCCGGAGGACCAAAAATGGTTCGGAAGCGCATACTTTGTGACCATCGCCTCAGACTCTCGCCGCGGCCGGGGACGTCGATGGCTGGACTCATTGCGCCAGCAAAGGCAAATAGATCTGGACGCGTGAAGGCCAATTCGATGGCAGCAAAACCGCCCATCGAGACTCCCACGATGGCGCGATTCTCGCGACCGGGCAGAACAGGAAACCGAGTCTCGGCGTCAGCCAGCACATCGTTGACGAAGTAGTCTTTGTACCTGTCTTTTGCGTTCAGAGCGGCGTTCATGTAATAGGAACACGCGCCATCCACCATGACTAAGATGAGGCCCCTTTCGGCATAAGCGCCAACATCAGAATAGTTGGACCAATCCCTGAAACTGGTACCACAGCCGTGCAGTAGGTACACAACCGGCAATTTAGTGCCAGCTGTAATAGCTTGTGGAATGTAAACCCTGTATTGCATGTCGCGGCCGAGAGCCGATGAATGGAAAGTAACTTGCTTGATGGCGACTCCTGGGAAGCTACGCGGATTGTCTAATAGCGCTAACTGGCCACGGTGACAACCCGCAAGTAGAGCGAGTGCAACTGCGACGCAGGAGGAAGTCAAAAACGATCTCATCGGAAATACCGATTATATGTTGCGGGACGTGATCAGCATCGGAGGAGAGAACGGCGGCAGCTTTGGTGGTTGTACCCCTCCTTAGTTCACTTGCCGGCGAAGAACCCCAGATTTTGGCACACCCTTGAACGGACCGACACTTGTAAGGAGGTTAGAGAGAACCGTCTTCATCTGGTTATCGTAATCAGGAGGATTCTTCGGAAGGTGGGGCCATGCTAAACGAACGGCAACGCCGCAATCAGCGACTATGCGACGACAATCCCAGATGACATACTCAGACTTGGTCGAACGTTGGATTGCCGAAAAGGTGCTGCACTCCCAACCCTCTATCAGGTTCTTCTCCTGCACATTTTGGCCAGCGCTTGGAGCTTGCTTTTGGAAAGCATCCCTATCCTGGGCAGTCTTCAGGTCCGTGGCGATAATTGACAGATTTGAGGAGTCGGAAGTGTCTTTGTCGGCAGCGTTCGGGATTTGGAACGCGAAAACTGTCTTTTCGGCTGTAGATTTGTTCGCAATCACGGTCCAGTCGGCAGGGACCGAAAACTGAACACGGTCGACGATTGTGAAGTCAACCATATCCGTCGTCGCCGCCGCCATCAGCGGCGCCAATAGACCCACCACAAATACGAAAGTGACGAATCGTCTCGGTAACATCGCAAGAATTGTACGACATAGGTATCGCGAGTCACTCGATGCATTCGAGACGGTTCCAATTCTGCTAATTCGATCCGCGAGTTCAGAGCAGTTTCACGAGATCT
>Ga0335074_10012384_pt1 | contig 11956 bp, 15 predicted proteins | sample Lox_Sample_23_FD_206715 | JGI IMG/M metagenome (GOLD analysis project Ga0335074, IMG submission 206715) | Soil microbial communities from Loxahatchee National Wildlife Refuge, Florida, United States - Lox_Sample_2.3 | ecosystem: Environmental > Terrestrial > Soil > Wetlands | place: USA...
ATGCACGTGCGGGGTGTCGGCGTCGTCCTCGGCGTAGACGGCGACCGTGCCGAGGCCCAGTTCGATTGCGGTGCGGATGATCCGGAGCGCGATCTCGCCGCGGTTGGCGATCAGCAAGCGCGTCACATCCGGTCCTTCGTTGGGCCGATTAAATGTCCTACCGGTCACATCATGCCGCTACCGCGGTAGCGTCGACATCGCGGGCTGCAGATCGCCGGGCGTCGCAGGGTTTGCGGCGCATTGGGTACGCAGCGGCCACGCGATCTGACGCAGATAGCCCGCGGGTTCGACGTCGTCGATGCCGTATTGGGCGGGCCATCGGTCGGGCGGCAGGTACAGGGTTCCGAACAACGCGTCGATGAACGGGAACTCGCCGGCGAAGTTGGTGTTGTAGGCCTGCGGCTCCCGCGCGTGATGCCAGTGGTGGAACTGCGGGGTGGCGATCAGCCAACGCAGCGGGCCGAACCTCATTCGCACGTTCGCGTGAATGAAAATCGCCTGCACCGTGAGCAGCACGATGAACGCACCCAGGCTGACCCGACCGAAACCCAACGCGTACAACGGCAAGACCGCGGCCGATCGACCAAAGGTCTCGTCAAGCGGGTGCAGGTGATTGGCGGCGAGCCAGTCCATCTCGCGCACACTGTGATGCACCCGGTGAAAACGCCAGAGCAGTGGCACCTCGTGCGCGGCGCGGTGTCCGGCATAGCCGCCGACCATCGCGATCGCAAACCCCGCCGCGATCTGCACCCACCCCGGACTCGCCCCGACCGCGACGCGTAAGGGTTCAGGCACGAAAGACCGCAACACACCGCCGATCACGACAACCGAGGCGAACAAGCCGACCTTCAACGCCGCGCCGTTGACCAGATAGTGCACCAGATCGGTGCGCCATCCTGGGCGGAGGACGCGACGGGGATGCAGCGCGCACAGCCGCTCGAGCGGAATGAAGATGACCGCCAAGACCGCGAGCCCGAACACGATGCCGCTGCGCACACTCAGCGCAGCAAGCACCACCACCGCCGTCAACACCGCGATCAACACGCCACCGATGCCGAGCTGCGCCGTCGGCGGCGTCGCGACCTCAACGGTCTGCGGCCCAGGCGCGGCGCCTGACGCAGCAGTCCGCGTCGTTTTGGCCAACCGGCCCCACGCCGCAAGCGTCGAGCACGCCAGAACAATCCCGATCCCACCGGCAACCAGGCTCTGGGTCGCGATCGCGATCGCCGTCATCAAGATCGCCGACTGGACGGCCAGCCCGGCCGCAGTCAGAAATCTGCGACCGGCGAGCAGCCGGCAACCCTGCCAGCCGACCACCAGCGTCGCCGCAAGCAGCACGAGCGTCGCCGCCCCGGAGCCGTGACCCGGATGCGCGCGGCCCAGAGCCGCCGTCGCTGCGGTGGCGGCGAGTACTGCGATGATCTCGCCGGCGTGCAGCACCACCAGCGCTGCCACGATCCGCCGAGTCGGCTGCATGTCGTTCAGCATTCCCGCCGTTGCTGAGAACCGACTGAGCGCGAGTTTGCGAAACGCAGCAAACACCAGCGGCAGGAGCGGTAGCCTCCTTTGCAGCGATGATGCGAAGGGGCGATAGGTGAAGCAATACATCGTGGGAGGACTGGCTGCTGCGCTAATGGTCAGTGGGCTGGTCGCAGCGGCGCCGCCGGCCAGCGCCGGCTGCCAGTCCGGGCAACCGTGGTCGATCAGCCAGTGCGACGGACCCATTCAGCCGGACGGCACCTGGCAGCGTTGCGTCACGTTCGCCCCGACGAATCTGAACATCGGCGGGCGCGACTACTACACGAACTACACCCCAACGACGCGGTGCGATGTGATGGGTCCTGACTTGCACCCGTGGGGCATGGCCTTCAATCAACCACCGACGCACATCGACAACTAGCCGCCAGAAAACCGCCGAAGTTATCCGTAGACCGGTACCGACCGTCGCGGTAATTTCGGCAGGTGCCGATTAATCGTCGCAAGGTCTTGGGCGGAGCGGGTTTGGCCGGCGCCGCCGCCGCGACCGGTGTGGGTGTTGACCGAGTTGTCGCCGGCTATCGCACCGAAAAAGAAGTACCACTAGCCGACGATGCCGCACGCTTCGGCGATCCCCGGATACCGGCTGAGACGATCACCTCGCATACACATCTGTTTCATCTAGGCGCTTCGCCGGTGGTCAAACTCGACGGTGGCTCGTTCCAGCAAGCCGACGAGGAGAATTTCCCGATCCTCAAGGGCCAAGCCGCGAGCTTCGTGATGCTGACCCTGGAACCTGGCGGTGTCCGCGAGCCCCACTGGCACCCCAGCGCCTGGGAGATCAACATCGTCACCAGCGGTGTCGCCGCGTGGACGCTCGTCGACGGCAATGGCAACCATGAGAGCTTCGACCAACACGTCGGCGACGTTGTGTTCGCGCCGCAGGGTTCGTTCCACTACTTCGAGAACCGTGGCCCGGATGACATGAAAATCGCGATCATTCAGAACACCAGTGCGCCAGAAGCCAAGGACAACATCGGCATTGGCGAATCGCTCAGCAAGCTTCCGCCTCGGGTGTTGTCCGCCGTCTTCGGCGTTCCCGCAGACACGTTCAAGTCCTTCAAGAAGGTCGACAACGCGATCATCATTCTGCGAAAGCACTGAGGAAGATTCCATGGCTGATGACGTGAAACGTTTCGGTGATCCCCGCCTGCCAGCGGAGACCATCACCTCGGACTCGCACCTGTTTCACCTTGCCGCGTTGCCGCCCACTCAATACGACGGAGGCTCGCAGCAGCAGGCCCACGAGGACAATTTCCCGATACTCGCCGGACAGCAGGCCAGCATCCAGCTGATCACGTTGCAGCCCGGAGCTATTCGCGAGCCGCATTGGCATCCGAGCGCCTGGGAGCTCAACCTGGTCACCAAGGGCGTCGCGAGTTGGGTGCTGATCGACGGGAACGGCAACCACGAAAGCTTCGACGCACATGTCGACGACCTGGTGTTCGCGCCCCAGGGCTCCTTGCACTACTTCGAGAACCTCGGCGCCGAAGACCTGGAGGTGCTGATCATCCAGAACGCCAGCGCAGCTGAAGACAAGGACAACGTCGGCATCGGCGAATCGGTGAGTCAGATGCCGCCCGATGTGTTGGGCGCCGTCTTCGGCGTATCCGCGGACACGTTCAAGTCTTTCAAGAAGTTCGACGACGCGGTCACGATCCTGCGGTCACACTGACCGTCATTCCATCAGGGTCGCCGCGAGAGTGCCGCCAAGTTCATAGGCGCGCTCTCGGACCCCGGCGTCGATAGCGCCGGTAATCTCCAACACGTCAACGGCTTTGGCCAACGACAATCCGGTGGCCACCTTCTCCACCGCCGTTGCCGCGCCGACGGTGCTCGAGCGCCCCGGAGTCTTCTTGACGACCTGGGTGTAACGCCCACCTCCTGGCAACCGCACAGTGGTGATCCGCGCGGCGTCGTTTGCGAAACCACGGAGATAGAACTGAGGCACCGCGTCGTGCAGCTTCGCTAGCTCGCCCCACGATTACCCTCCATCAGCTGCGCCGCGACCGTCGCGCCAAGGTTCCAACACGCCTCGACATCGCGCTTGATCGGCTTGCCGGAAACCACGACGGTCTCTGCGGCTTTGATCCAGCCCAGCCCGGTCGTGATCGTCTCGACTGCTCGCTCGGCTCCCTCGGTGCCCTCGTTGCCGTGGAGGTACAAGCCGAACGGTCGGCCGCGTGTCGAATCGAGCAGCTGGTAATAGGCGCAGTCGAATGCGTGCTTGAGAGCACCCGAAATGTAGCCGAGGTTGGCCGGACTGCCCAGCACGTAGCCGTCGGCCTCAAGCATCTCGACCGGTGACACGGTGAGCGCCGGTCGCCGCACGACCTCAACGCTCTCGATCTCAGGGTCGGTCGCCCCGGCCACTACCGCCTCGAACATCTCCTGTGTATGCGGCGACGGCGTGTGGTGGACGATCAGCAAGCGCGGCATTGACAACCTCCGTCTTCTAATCCCACTGACCAATGAGCACGACCACCGATGATGTAAACACCGTCTAACGTGGCGAAGCCATCGGCGGCCGCCAGCACCGCAAACCGCCGGAATATCACTTCATGGTGGCAAGGTTGTGCCAAAAATTCTTCAGGCTGTCGGTGCCGCCGAAAAGCGTGGTGAAATTCGTGGAGTCGACAAGGACGACGTCGCCCGCACGCCGGCCCGACGGCGGCATCCAGATCAACGCGTTGAACTCGGTGTTGCCCGCCGTGGTGAACGGGTGGGGCCTGTGGGCATCGACGCGCTGACGGCCCAGCACCCGCACCGAGTCACTCTCCGGAGCGGTGAGTTCGTAGTGCGGCAGGTGGGGATGGAAATTGAACGTGGTGACGTTGTTGAGCAGCCTCGCGGCATCCAGGTCGCGGAACGCGGTCAGGGGTGCGATCTGGTTGGTGCCCTCGACAACAGCGGGACGCAGCCCCCAGGTGTTGCGCACCGGTACCTCGAGGGCCGTCATCAGGGAGCGGGTGTACTGCCCGAACCGTTGTTGGCGAGGCACTAGCGGGTCTCCGTGGTGCAGGTATTCAACCTGACGCTGGGCGATATCGTCAGTAAAGCCCACGTCGTGATGCGGGGCCAATAACAAGCATGTGCCCTCACGCTGCAGCCATTCCTGGATGGCGCTGATCTCTTCCGGTGCAGCTTCTTGTTCCGACAAGACGTGGTCAAGCCCGAACACCATCAGGGTGTCGGTGTCAGCAAGGATTCGTTCGTCAATAGGAAGTTTGTAGCCCGCCTGGTCGATGCGCTGGAAGACGGCGACCGGGTGACCGGTGGCTTCGCCAGCCAGGTCCTGGAAAGCCAGCGCCGAGCGGTGGAAGAGTTCCAGGGTGCCGGCGATGCCCTGGAGGAAGTGCGCCTCGTCGTATTCCGGTGTCTCGTAGCTCGGCCATAAGGCGTTGCGGACTTCGGTCATGGTGGAGAAGCGGTTGTACATCGCGGCGGGGTCGCGCTGGCCTTCCCACGGGTAACTCCAGGTCCAATAGATGCTGATACGCCGCTGATTTGGGGTGTGCTTGCGCGGGACATGGGTTTGGTTGTAGGTGCGCGCAGCGGGCATCGTGCTCATGATCGTGCCTCTTAACTGTCGAGCGTCGCCAGGTATCGGAGCGCCGTTAGCCCCGGCAGGAAAAAGTAGGCCCCGCCCTTCAAAGTGGTGAAGGCAGGCAGGCCTTTGAGGGTTTTGCGGATCGGCCTGTTGGGTATTTTGAATTCCATTGTGCCGTCCTGTGTTCCGCAGATGGGGTCGTGCTCGTTGCCGAGTTCGTGGAACGTGCGGTCGTTGATCCACACGTTCTGCGCGAATTCGAACTGCCGAACCAGGCTGGCGCAGATGATGAATGCGGCAATACCGCGATCGATCCCGTCTTCGGGTGCGCCCTCAGGTAGTGCCGGCCCGTAGGTGGCGCCGCGGCGGATCATCCTGCGCCGATTCATATTGACCGCGGTGTCGCGTGGGTTGAGCCGCCGCGCGTGCGAGCCCAACGGCACCGCATAGCCGTGGGGGTCCATCTCCTTGTAGCCGAAGTCGTTGTTGCGCAGGGGGTCTGCGCCGAGTTCCGGATCGTCGCGCTCAGGAGCCAGCACGAGCGGAGCCCCGCTGCGCCAGCGGCCCATGAACTTCGCGGCGAGCAGTTCCTGATCGTCTGGCGTGTCGGCATGCTCCCGCAGATAGGCGCGAAACACACCGACATGCTCTTGCAGCCGTCGGTAGGCCATGTAGCTCCCGTTGCGGGACAAGACGTCCGGCCGTGGCAGGTTGACCGGCGGCCCCTTCTCGTCGGGATAACCCAGGATGAACTCGCCAGGCTTGAGCGCCGCGCCCGAACCCGGCGTCGGCTCTTGGCCCGAGCCCTCCATCACCGGCTGAGACAATCGGTCACGGAAGCCAAAGTGGTCGTGGGCGTAGTTGAACGGCGGGGTGGCGTTGAGGTCGAGGAACGAAAGGACCCCTACGCCGGGGCACCGGCTGACCAACGCGTCGTGCATTTCGGTGCACCGCCGACGTTCGTCGTCGCTGCGCGCGAACAAGATCGCGATTGCGTGCAGGTCTTCATCCGCAAGGCTACCCACCCAGTTGTCCGGGTGGTTGGCGCCGGTATCGCCCAGGATGTCCGCGCGGGCGGCCATGCCCTCGCGGAACTCCTGCGGGAACGTGGTCAGCGATTCTTCCGACAATCCGAGCGCGCGCAGACCGTTCCAGGTGAATGCCAGGGTGATCCAGCGCTGCGAACTATCCATCGTGGCTTGCACGTCCGCGGCCGACTGCACCCGATCGAGCAGCTGAGTCAGCCACGCCCGGCCGCCCGCCGGTTCGTCGAACGATAGGAATTCATAGCGGCCCGTCATCGCCGGCGTGCGCGTCAGCAAAATGTGCTGAATGTCGTCGAACTCAAGCATCGGTGCACGTTTCGGTGCGGATCACTGCATTTGGTCGAGCATGTCGGAGAACGCCGCTTTAAGGCGTAGAGCCTTTTTGATCTCGTCGGCGGTGACGTACGGGTACTCTCCGTACTCCAGGAAACTGGGGCACTGGTGCTCACGAACGAACTGCACGAAGGCGTCAGGATTCTCTTTCCAGTCCTCCGGGAATCCCTCGAGGTTGGTGAAGACCGTAGTAATCCCGGTCTGGCTGAACAGTGCCACCGCATCCTCGGTGTACTTGTCGAAGTCGGTGTCGAAGATGCCCTGGTATTGAAAATGCAGTCCCGAACCGACATCGAACAGTACCCACCGCAAGTAGTGCAGCCGCAGCGGCGCGAGCACATCGGGACTCCCGGCAATCGCTTCCTCGATCTGCTTGCCGTACGCCCGGACGGCCTCTTCGCGCCCCTCTTTGACCTTCGCGATGATCGAAAAGCCATAGCAAGCAGGAGTTCTCGGATAGATCGGACCGTACCTGCCCCGCTCGAGCTCGAAGTACCCCTCCTGAGGAATGGCTATCGCCGCTGGCTTGCTCCAGTCATGCTCGCTCATCGGCATCCTCGGACTCCCGCTGTGCATCCGTGGGAACACTACGCCCCGATCACACCCCATGGACCATTTCGTCGGCGGTCATTTGCCCAGGTGACCACCGCTGCGTCGGTGTTCATCGGGAAGGCTCCCTCGGTCTATCCCCGCCAGTCCTCAGTTCCTCGATCAGCCCTGCGCGAGCCGCAGCAAGCCGATCACTATCAATACCGAGATGGGGCGGGATCCTGAGTAGGTAACGGTCGGCCTCAGCACGTCGCTCCATGACACGGTGAGCGCGGGCCGACGCACGACGTCCATACCCTCTCCCTCGGGCACGGTCGCGGCCAGGGCCGGCCGCACGACCACCTCCACGCCGTCGATGTCGGGGCGTTGGCTCCGGCCACGACGGCCTCGAGCAGCTCACGGGTGGTTGGCGACGGGGTGCGGTGAATCACCAACAGCCTCTTGGTCATTGGCGACCCTGCAGTTCTACGGCCTTCTTCATCGTTTCGCGTGCGCGACTGCGATCTCCGGCGTAGTCGTAGGCACGGGCCAGTCGATACCAGCGCCGCCAGTCGTCCGGGTCGTTGTGCAGCTCAGCGCGAACCGTGTCGAACAAAGCGTCGGCGGCGCTGCGTTCGATGCGACCGGACGGCCGCCGCGGCAAGGTGCTGACGTCGAGCTCCATCCCGTCTTCGGCGGCGAGCCGGGCCAGCTTCTGATGGACGAAACCGGCGCGCAGCGTAGCGACCATCACCCACAGGCCGATCGCGGGCAGGATCAACAACGCCGCACCCAGCACGATCGCCACCGCGCGCCCGGAGCCGATCATCAGGACGGCGGTGCGGCCCAACAGCGCCAGGTACACCAGCATCGCCAGACACATCAACGCGATCATCAGCTGAATGCGCACAGTGCGCGACGGCGCGATCATGTCGGTCATTGCAGGTCGAGCAGGGATTCAATTCCTATTGTCAGGCCCGGGTGTTCGGCGACCCGGCGTACCGCCAGCAGCACACCGGGTACAAACGACGCGCGGTCGATGCTGTCGTGCCGGATCGTCAGCGTCTCGCCCGCGGTGCCGAACAACACTTCCTGATGGGCGACCAACCCGGCCAGCCGCACCGAGTGCACCGGCACGCCGTCGACATCGGCGCCGCGCGCACCCGGCAGGCTCGTGCTGGTGGCATCGGGATTGGGCGGCAGGTCTTTTCGCGCCTCGGCGATGAGCTCGGCGGTCCGGGCGGCGGTTCCCGACGGCGCATCGGCCTTGTGCGGATGATGCAGTTCGATGACTTCCACCGAGTCATAGAAGGGCGCGGCCTGCCGGGCGAAGTGCATGGACAACACCGCCCCGATGGCGAAGTTGGGCGCGATGAGCACCGAGACACCCGGCTTAACGGCCAGCCACTCGCGAACCTGTTGCAGCCGTTCCTCGGTGAAGCCGGTGGTCCCGACGACGGCGTGAATTCCGTTGTCGATCAGGAACTTCAGGTTGTCCATCACGACGTCGGGGTGGGTGAAGTCGATGACGACCTCGGTCTCGTTATCGGTCAACAGGCTCAGGGGATCACCGGCATCGACTTCGGCGGACAAACTCAGGTCCTCGGCGGCCTCGACCGCCCGCACCATCGTCGCGCCTACCTTGCCTTTCGATCCCAGCACCGCTACCCGCATGGTCTCACCCTAGACCGGGCTGTTACGGCGCCGAGCAGCCCAATGTCTCGAACGTGGGTTCGACCCCGACTGCGCCCTCTGGCGGGCGCTCAGAAACTGCCAGTGCCGGCGTAAGGCCACCAGTCGTTTGCGTCATTGGTGTTGTAGTACTCGCCGGTCGACGGTTGGGCCGCGGGCGGCGGAGGCGGCGGCGGTCCTGGTGGCGGCGGCGGATCCGCCGGCAGCGGCGCCGGGAGCACAACCGGCGCCGTACCGCCGAAGCCTGGCGCCGCACCCGCCGGGACGCTCACTGCGGCCGTGGGTATAGCGATAAACACCGCCGCGACGGCGATCTTCCTGATATTGCTGCGGATTCCGGATGACTTTGCCCAAGTCATTGTCAGCTCCCTTCACCGGGCCCTAATAGCTCATGCTGCCACCGAATTGACCGACGTTGACTGATAATTCACTGTGATGTGGCCACTGATCGACAAAGCTTGGCGGACAATCGAACTCGGCAACAGCAGAAGCGGAAAAAACCCGCACTCCACCTCGACAACGGCCAGGCAGGGACCGATGACTATCATCGTCGCGGACGGATTTTCGACGACCACCAATCGGCGGCTCTCCGCTAAACGCACGGGCAGGGGCTCATTCACCCAATTCGTAACCGCGCGTTCAGCTTGTAGAAGTTTGCCAAACGCGCGCGAACTGAAAGCGTCCTGTGGTAACCACCAACAGTGCCCGACGTACTGATCAGCTTTACGAAAGGAAATCGGATCATGACCTTCACACGGGGCTTGGCTGCCGGCGCGATGTTCGCCGGTCTCGCTCTCGTTATGACAGCTCCCGCGGCCACCGCGGACCCGCTGAACGGCCACTACACGGAGACCGAGACCTTCCCAGACGGTCATCAAGCACACAGCGACTGGCAGATCAGCCCGTGCGGTGACGGATGCGCTTCGGTGAACGATTTGGGTCAGGCGCATCTGGTGAACGGGCAATGGGTGCTGGACTCTCGAGGTGGGGTGAGCTGCGAGTCGGGTGGCGACGTCAAGGACGCCGTTTCCCTGCACTACACCTGGGACCCGAACACGCTGGCCGGCCAGGCTCAGATCACCAACAATGTGCCGGCCTGTGGCAACCCGCAGGGCTACCAGGAGACCAACCCGCTGCAGTTGACGCTGGTGCCCTAAGCGCTAAGCGTCGATCACGATACGGCCGCCGGCGGCGCGCGAAACGCACACCAGCATCTCGCCGTCGCCTTCGGCCGTGCGACCTCGCCGGTCGACGCGTCCGCTGAGCAACTTGACCTTGCACGTCCCGCAGAAGCCCTGTCGGCACGAGTGTGGCGTCGTCGGGTCATGGTCGAGCATCACGTCGAGCGCCGACCGGTTGGCGGGAATGTCGAGCACGCGCTGCGCGCGAACCAGTTCCAGCTCGAACGGGACCCCGTCGACGACCGGGGGCGGGCTGAACCGCTCGTAGTGCAGCGGCGCGTTGGCATGCTCGTCGCGGGCGATGCGCACCGACTCGAGCATCGCCGTCGGCCCACACACGTACACGGCGGTCGAGGGTCCGGCGCCGGCGAGCAAATCGTGGGCGGTGGCGAATCCGCCGCGCTCGTCGTCGGCCCACACGCTGACCCGGTCCGGCGCCACCGACACGATCTCGTCCAACAGCGGCATGTACTCGCGGCTGCGGCCGGCATAGATTGCCCGCCAACTCATTCCGCGCTGCTGCGCTGCGCGCATCATCGGCAGGATCGGTGTGACGCCGATTCCGCCGATCACGAACAGCACATCGTGCTCGTGGCCGCCGAGATAGAAGGCGTTGCGCGGACCCTCGAACACCAGCGAGTCGCCGACGTTGAACGCGCCGTGCATTTCGATCGAACCGCCGCCACCGTCGGCGATCCGGCGGATCGCGATCCGGTAGTCGGTCCGTCGCCCCGGCGGCCCGCACAGCGAGTACTGACGACGACGGCCCGACGGCAGCTGAACATCGATGTGGCACCCGGGTGTCCAGGACGGCAGCAAGCCGCCGTCCGGATTGGCAAACGTCAGCGCGACGACATCCGGGGCGAGCATTTCGCGTTTCGTCACGATCGCGGTGTGCGTCCGCCCGACGGGTATTACCCGGGACGGATCCCATCGGCTCACCGAGGCGAACCCGCTTAGCAACGCACTCAAGCCCCACAGCGCCGTGTAGAGCCGGTCGCGCTTGCGGCGACCGTAGATGTCGGCCGGTCTACTGGCCCAAATGCTCTGCGTCACAACGGCCTTACTGTGGCCGGATGTCGTAGCGGGCCATCAGCCGAATCAGCGAGGGGCTGATCCGGCGCATCGCGTAGCCGACCCGGGACTCGGCGGCAATCGGCAGTACTGGCGGGCCGGTCTTGACTGCTTTGACGATCGCCTTGGCGGTGGCCTCGGGCGTGTAGTTGCGGCGCCGGTAGATGGTGTCGGCCTGGTGCCGCGCGCGATCTTGCTCGGCGGCCGTCATGCCCGCGTATACGGTGCTTTTCGCGATGTTCGTGTTGACGAAGCCCGGGCAGACCGCGGTGACGGTGATGCCGTCGTCGGCCAGGTCGGCGCGCAGTGACTCGCTGAAAGCGAGCACGGCCGCCTTGGTGGTGCCGTAGGCGATCATCGACTTCGATGGGAGATACGCCGCGGCGGACGACACGTTGATGATGGTGCCGCCTTCGCCGCGGTCGACCATCTGCGTTGCGAACGCCCGGCTTCCGTTCAGCACGCCGCGCAGGTTGACCCCGAGGATGTTGTCCCAATGCGCCGGCGTCGTCTCCAGGAACCGGCCCGCCATCCCGATGCCGGCGTTGTTCACCAGGATGTCGACGATGCCGTGGTCGTTGTTGACCTGTGCGGCAAGGTCGTTGATCGCGGCCTCGTCGCTGACGTCGACCTGGTAGACCGCCGCGCCGGCACCGGCGTCGCGGACGGCGGCGGCGGTTTCCTCCGCCGCGGCGACATCGCGGTCGACGATCACGACGGTGTTGGCGCCGTGGCGGGCCAACTCGACGGCGGTGGCGCGGCCGATGCCGGCGCCCGCCCCGGTGACCAGGGCGAGTTTGCCTCGCACGTCGCGCGGTCCGGTGCGCACGACGGAGGCACCGTGCGACGGCCCTCCGTCGACGACCCGGTCGATCCACTCACGGGTGAGCCGCGCGATCACGTCGGGGCGCGAGCTCACCACCCAATGGCCACCCTCAACGGGAACGACCCTGCTGCCCAACGGGATTGAACCGGTGAAGCGCTGCAGCGCGGGCGTGACGAAGACGTCCCGCCGC
>Ga0335074_10012387_pt1 | contig 11955 bp, 12 predicted proteins | sample Lox_Sample_23_FD_206715 | JGI IMG/M metagenome (GOLD analysis project Ga0335074, IMG submission 206715) | Soil microbial communities from Loxahatchee National Wildlife Refuge, Florida, United States - Lox_Sample_2.3 | ecosystem: Environmental > Terrestrial > Soil > Wetlands | place: USA...
AATGGCGGGCGAGGCATGAGGGGGCCATGGTCGCCAGAATTCTCTGCACGGGCGCGGCGTTGGGGCTATCCGGGTTCGGGTTTTTCGAGAACCCCGTGTCGGCCGACCCGCTGACTCCCTTCGGGATTTTGTTCCTCGGCGTCTCGGGCGTCGTCTGGTTCGGCTGGAATGCAATCTGCGACTCGTACGCCTATCGCGAGGAAATGTGCCCCAATAACGGTCGCGCCTTTTTGCAGACGGTCCGCCTGGGGCCGGTGCTGGTGGGTGGGCTGATCCGCAAGGGCACGTAGCAAGGTTACGGCCGGCGCGGATTGAAGTGGCGAAACGCGGCGACAGCAAAATCGAGGATCGCCGAACCGATAAAAGCGAGCGCGAACGCCCCGGTGATCGCCGCGCCGAAGGGGAGCTGGCGCATTTCCTCCAAGACACTGCCGAGTTCGTGCGCCTGGCGGGGGTCGCCATGAACGGCCGAGACAATCAGATAGGCGCCGACCAGCATGATTGCCGCGCCGCGTCCGGCGGTGCCGTAGCGCCCGATCGGCAGCATCAACTCCTTCTCGAGCGGCGGCAGTTCGAGCGGACCTTCGATGTCGCCGACCGCGCCCCAGCCAATCAGCCCCAGACCGCAGATGCCGACGACGACCCCAGCAAACCCGACCGCAACCGCGCCGACACGGCTGGCGATGCCCCACGCGATCCATCCGTGCAGCTCGCTCTCGCCGCCAGCGTGAGCGCCAAAAACCATGCCGAGCACGCTCGCCATGAAGGCGACATACACCGCCGCGTCGCCGAGCGTGCCAGCGACCAGTACGATATGCGCGTGGCCGGGATGGTCGCGACGATAGATCGCCGTGGCGGTGAGCCAGCCGGCGAAGCAGGCCATGCCTGCGGCGAGCAGTGCCAGCACGACGCCACCGGCCCAGCCCTGCTGGAGAAACTTCAGAGATTCGGTGAAGCCGCCGGGTTTATGGCGGGGATCGAATGTGGTCAGCGCTGCCGAAACGCCGACCGCGGCGTATATGCCGCCGCGCGCCCCATAGCCGACCCGGCCCATCCAGTTGGCGGCAGCGCCGACCAGCCATGGCTGCCGCTTGCGCTTGGCGCTTCTCGCCGCTCTTTTCTTGCGCAAAACTCCGCTCCCGGTTCGGGCGCCGTGCGACCGTTTGCGTTGTGCGCTCTGAGAGGAAGCTGACATGACGCTAATTGAACAGATCGCCGAGAGGATCGTCGCGCTCCGCTATGCGGATTTGCCGCGCGAGGCCGCCGACTGGGCGAAAGCGGCGATCCTCGATACGGTCGGCGTAACGCTCGCCGGCGCTGGCGAAGATTGCGCGCGCATCGTCGCGCAGATTCTGGGTAACGCGCCGGGCGAGTGCCTGATTTTCGGCAGCGGCCGGCGCACCGGCCCGCTCGACGCCGCGCTCGTCAACGGCACCGCGGCGCACGCACTCGATTTCGACGATGTCAGCAATTCGCTGGGCGGCCACCCGTCGGCACCGATCCTGCCGGCGATCTTTGCGCTGGCGGAAACTCAGGAGCGCAGCGGCGCCGATTTCATCGCCGCCTATGTCGCCGGGTTCGAGACCGAGACGCGGATCGGCCGCGGCGTGCACCATCACCATTACGAAAAGGGCTGGCACCCGACCGCGACATTGGGCGTGTTCGGCGCGACCGCCGCATGCTGCCACCTGATGCGGCTCGACGCGGACGCGACCGCGCAGGCGCTCGCCATCGCCGCGTCGCTGGCGAGCGGCATCAAGGCCAATTTCGGCACGATGACCAAGCCGCTTCATGTCGGCCACACCGCGCGCAACGGCCTTTTCGCGGCGATGCTGGCGAAAGGCGGGTTCACCGCGAACGACGCCGCGCTCGAACACCGCCAAGGGTTCCTGATGGTCTATAACGGCGAAGGCAATTTCGACGCCGACGCCATCCTCAAGGATTGGGGCAACCCCTACGACGTCACCCGACCGGGGCCGGGGTTCAAGCAATACCCGTGCTGCGGCAGCACCCATCCCCCGCTCGACGCGCTGTTGGCGTTGCGCCAGAGCCACGCGATGCCGGCCGACAGGATCGTGCGCATCGACTCATGGACGCATCCGCGCCGGCTGGCGCACACCAACCGGCCCGACCCAAAGTCCGGGCTCGACGCCAAGTTCTCGGTGCAATACTGCCTGGCGCGGGCGACGTTGCAGGGCCAGATCCGGCTCGAGGATTTTGAGGGCGACGCGCATGACGACCCCGATGTTCGCGCGCTGATGACGCGGGTGCATGCCGACGCGCGCAGCGACGAGGCTCTGGGCGCCGAGGTGCGCGTGACGTTTGCCGATGGCGAGGTAATCTCGAAGAAGATCGGCGCGGCGTTGGGACGCGGCCCCGACAACCCGCTGCCCGAAGGCGCGCTGGCGACGAAGTTCGTCAACTGTGCGAGCCGCGCGCTGCCCGCCGCGCAAGTCGCGCGGCTGCAAGCGATGCTCGACACATTGGAGACGCAACCCAACATCAAGGACGTGGTCGCGGTAATCGAAGCGCCAATGCGGCTGGCGGCGGAATGATTTCCCCTCTTCCGGAAGCGGTAGAGGGGCTGGATGGCGCGCCGTTGGAACGGTAGGAGCTCAAGATGCAAATTCGCCAAATCCACCCGCTCTTTGCCGGCGAGGTTAGCGGCGTCGACCTTCGCCGCGCGCCGGACGCCGCCACGGTGGCGGCGATCGACCGCGCGATGGACCGCTACGCGGTGCTGGTGTTCCGCGGCCAGCCGTTGAGCCAGGACGAGCAGATCCAGTTCGCCTCGGCGTTTGGCGAGCTCGATATCGGCCTCGCCAAGCTGTCGAAGGTGAAGGGGCGGCTCGATTACCCCGAGCTGATCGACATCTCCAATGTCGCGCGTGACGGCTCGGTCGCGCCGTCGGGCGACAAGCGCATCGCTGGGGCTCTCGCCAACCAGCTATGGCACAGCGACAGTTCGTTCCAGTACGTGCCGGGCAAGTATTCGATGCTGTCGGCGGTCGTCGTGCCGCCGCGCACGGTGATGGGTGCCGGCGAGACCGAATATGCCGATATGCGCGCCGCCTACGACGCGCTCGACGACGCCATGAAGGAGAAGATCGAGTCGCTGATTGCCGAGCACTTCGCGCTCTATTCGCGCATCTGGCTCGGCGACGAGGACTGGACGCCGGAGCAGAAGGCGGGGATGCCGCCGGTGCGCTGGCGCGTGGTGCGCACCCAGCCCTATGGCCGGAAATCGCTGTTCATCGGCTCGCACGCCAACCGCATCGTCGGCTGGCCGGTGCCGGAGGGCCGCATGTTTCTGCTCGACCTCCTGGAGCACGCGACGCAGCGGCAATTCGTCTATCGCCATGAATGGCAGGTTGGCGATTTGGTGATCTGGGACAACCGCGCGACGCTGCATCGCGGCCGGCCCTACGACATGAGCCTGCGCCGCGAGTTGCGCCGTACCACCACCCGCGACGGCGCCGCGATGCCGGAGCCGCTGGCGGCGGCGTAAAAAGGGCCGCGGGCCTCCGGCTCGTCCTCCTAGCCTGCCGCCTGCGCCGGGTGGCGCCGCCCGGCTAGGTAATGCACGCCCCCCGCGCCGACCTGCTCGGTATGCGGCGTCCCCGCCGGCACTGAGCAGGTATCGCCGGCGCGGAAGGTCTGCGGCTTGCCGTTGCAGGCGATCGTCATTTCACCGCCCAGGAACAGCAGCAGCGCATCGAATTCGTGGCTGTGCTCGGCGTTGAAATGCTCCGCTTCCATCTCGCGCTCGACCGTCTCGCCGTAGCCTTCGGCCGCCAGCTTCTTCTCGAATTCCGCCCGGTTCATCTGCCCGCCTCCCAATTCTGTCGGCGGATGCTACCACGCGTGCCCCTCGAGGCGGCAAAACTCCGCGTGATCGCGACCCCGGCATGCGGGTTTTGCGCATAGACGCCTCGTCCGCCGCGGCCTACGCTTTCGGCCCTAGTCCAGCAGCAAGTGAGAGCGCCGATGACCGCCCACGCTAAACTTCGCCCATTGGGACAGGCGCTCGGCACCGAGGTGCAGGGCATCGACCTCGCGCATCTCGACGACGAGGGTTTCGCCCAGGTGCGGCGCGCCTTCGCCGAGCACCCGGTGCTGGTGTTCCGCGAGCAGAACCTCGGCGCCGCCGATCTCGCCGCGTTTGGCGCCCGCTTTGGCAAGCCCCGCCCGCATTCGCTGATCAACTACCGCTATCCCGGCCAGCCCGACGTCTCATACCTGCGCAATGTCGACGACGCGGGAAATATCGACTGGTTCGGCGTCAAGCGCGCGACCGCCTGGCACACCGATTCGACCTACGAGCCTGAGCTGCCGCTGCTGGCGATCCTCCATGCGCTCGAAGTACCCTCGCAGCGCGGCGGCACAGTGTTCGCCGACATGTACGCCGCCTATGAAGCGCTCAGCGGCGCGATGAAGGACCGTCTCGCGAAGATGACCTGCCTGCACGGCCACACCTCCGGCCCGGCCGGCGGCACGCTCTACAAAGAAAACGAGGCGGCGAAGACCGCCGACAAGGTCTATGACGAAAAGCCGTGGCCGGCGATCACCACGCATCCGGTCACAGGCAAGCCGATCCTCTTCGTCAATCCCATGCACGTGCACGGCATTGTCGGCATGGGCAAGGATGAGGCTTGGGAACTGGTGGAAGAGCTGGCGCGCCATTCGACGCAGGAGCGCTTCATCTACTACCACAACTGGCGCGTCGGCGACGTGGTGATGTGGGACGAGCGGGCGACGATGCATCGCGGCGCCGGCGACTACGAGCCGTCGGAGCGCCGCGTCATGCTGCGCACGATCGTCTACCCGACCGAGGGCATCACAACAGCGATGTGAAGAAGTTCGTCACTCTGGGACGCGACATCGTCGCGAACCTGGAACCTATGGACACGGACCGCACAGAGAGGGCAACGGCCTCCGAGGCACATTTGCGATAGGATCGTGTTCATGGGTTCCGGGTTCATCGCTGCGCGATGCCCCGGAATGACAAAATTACCCAATGCCGTACTTCTTCGCCCAGCCCAGACCGGCCACCGTATCGCCCTTGGGCCTGTATTCGCAGCCGATCCAGCCGTCATAGCCGAGCTCGTCGATGAGATCGAAAAGGTAGGGATAGTTGATCTCGCCGACATCGGGCTCGTGCCGACCGGGCGTCCCGGCGATCTGGATGTGCGGGTACATCCCGGCGAGCTCGCGGACCGTCGCCGCCAGGTCGCCGCGCATGATCTGTACATGGTAAAGGTCGAGCTGGAGTCGCAGATTGGGCCGGTCGACCGCTTCGATGATCGGCATCGCCTGCGCCGTGGTATTGAGGTAGTAGCCGGGGATGTCGCGGGTGTTGATCGGTTCGATGATCGCGGTGATGCCTTCCTTGGCGAGGCGGTCCGCGGCCCAGCGCAGATTGTCGATATAGGTCGGCAAGGCCTCGATCTTGTCGCGCCCCTCCGGCCACAGCCCGGCCATCGCGTGGATCGTCTTGCACTTCGCCGCCTTGGCGTAGGGGATCGCGGTCTCGACCGCCGCCATGAACGCTTGGCTCCGGCCGGGAAGCGCGGCGAACCCGCGCTCGCCCTTCGCCCAGTCGCCGGGCGGCAGGTTGAACAGCGCCAGGGTCAGCTTGTTCTTCTCCAGCTTCTCGGCGATGACCTCGGGCGGATGGTCGTAGGGGAAGAGGAACTCGACCCCCTTGAACCCGGCCTTGGCGGCGGCGTCGAACCGCTCGAGGAAATCGACCTCGTTGAACATCATGCTGAGATTGGCGGCGAATTTGGGCATCCGATCCTCCGGGATGAGCGCGCACTTTTCTCCCGCCAGGCGGGAAATACAAGCCTGCCAGGCGTTGTCCCGTCAGCCGGCGCCGCGACGGAGCCCGCCGTGGAGGACAAGATCATGACGGCGCGAGTCTTCGGCTACGCGATCGTGTCACGCGACGGAATGATCGCCGACGCCAGCGGCCGAATGACCGATGTGCTGATCATCGAGGCCGACCAGGAATTTTACCATGCGTCGCTGGCTCGGACCCGGCTGATCGTGCACGGCCGCAATTCAGCTGAGCCGGGCGCCGAAACCGCCGCCCGCCCCCGCCTCATCGCCACGACGCGGATCGCCACGCTCGCGCCGGGCCCGAACCCGCACGCCTGGCTGTGGAATCCCAACGGCGTCTCGTTCGCCGACGCGTTGCGCCGCCTCGCCATTGATGACGGCGTCGTCGCCGTCGTCGGCGGCACCGACGTGTTCGAGCTGTTTCTCGGGATCGGCTACGACCGGTTCTTTCTGTCGCGCTCGGAACGCGGCGATCTTCCCGGCGGGCGGCCGGTCTTCCGCGGCGTGCCGGCGCGAACGCCCGAGGAGGTCCTGCTCGCCGCCGGGATGCAGTGCCAGCGCGAAGATCGGCTGGCCCCCGACCTGACACTGTCGCACTGGGAGCGCGTTGCGCCGCGGTAAATGAAAGGGCGGGCCAAAGCCCGCCCTTGATTGATCCCGGCTTTCGCCGGGATAGCCCCGCGGGCTACTTGGCCGCGTCGGCGAGCACCGGCTGGCGCGCCGCGTTCAGCACCGCGGCGGCTTCCTTCTCGACCCGCGTCCCCTTGAAGAAATCGGGGTTCTGGGTGCCCCACAGAGTCACCGCGTTGGTGAAGACGAAGTCGCGGAAATTGTCGTTTGTCAGCACCCCGTCCTCGACCAGCTCGTAGGCCTCGGCGAGCGGCTCGCGCATGTCGATCACGTCGAAATGCCCGATGTCGGACGAGTAGATCGCGTTGAGCTGCGCATTGAAGGGGTTGAGGTTGAGGAACGCGGTGGCGTTCATCCGGTCGTCCGCCTCGCAGCCGAAATAGTACGGCTTGACGTAGAGATCGACCCAATCCTCCTTGCGGGTGAACTTGCACGCGGCGAAATCGTCGAGATTGTCGATGCCGCCCGTCATATGCAGTTCCGGATCGGGCCAGCCGTCGCGCGCCTTGAGCGCCTCGGCGTGCTCCTTGTAGCCGTACTTCTCGACCATCTCCATGAGGAGCTTCCGGTCGAGCTTGTCGGGCTTCATGTTTTCGAGCGCCTTGATGTTGCGCCGCTCCCAGTGCTCCATCAAATCGCCGAACAGTTGCGCGCCCCAGCCGACCCCGCCTTCGAGAAACGCAAAGCGCAGTTCGGGGAAGCGCCGGGTGACACCGCCGAGAAAGATGCCCTTGGCCGCGGCATGGCCGGCATCGGCGAAATGGCCAATGTGGTTATAGGTGAAGTTGGTCGGCGAATTGCGCAGCGCCTGATTGCTGCCGGCCGAATGGAAGGTCGGCGCGATCTTGACATCGACGCATTTCTGCCAGACCGGGTCGTAATCGTAGATGCTGTCGATGCCGAACACCTCGTACCAGACCGCGAGCCGGTCGGTGTCGGGGTTCTCGCCTTTCTTGATCGAGTCGGTTTGGCGCGGCATCGCGCTGCCGAACATGCCGACCTTGGAGCCAAGCTCCTTGGTGACGAATTCGAGCTCGTCGATCGCCTCGTCCGGCGTGTGCATCGGGATGATCGCAGCCGGGGTCATCCGGTCGGCAAGGTCCTTGAAATAGCCGGCCGAGACGATGTTGTAGGCGCGGATCACCGCCCGCCGCGTCGCGTCATCCTTGATGCGCGGCAGGCGGAGCCCGGCGGTCGGGTAGATGATCGCGAAATCCGAGCCGATCTCGTCGAGCCGGTCGTAGAGCAGATGCGGCAGCATCGCCGTCGCGCGGTCATAGGTGTTGCCCGTCTGGCGGGTCCAGAAACCGGGCATCGACACGCGCCGGCGGCGGCGCTCCTCGACGCTCAGCAACAGCGAGTCGCGGGTCACCGCCATCGCGGCGAGAAACCCGTCGGCCGCCAGATCGCCGCCGACCTTGCGCATCTGCTCGGCAAAGACCGGATCGTATTCGACCCAATGGCCGTCGCCGTCGATGATCGGATGATTGAGCTTGGCGCGAATTTCCGCTGGGCTATGCTTGCCGTGACCGCTCATGGGCTTCCTCCGCGATATTAGCCAACGACAACTGCCTATGAGCTTGCGCCCCTAATTCGCGTGCGGCAATCCATTTTGGGCCGATCGCCGCACGAAAGAGCCGCTCGCGCCTTGAAATTTCGCACCGAAGCGGCTAGCCGCTAGACATGGCTTCCTGCGGCGAGCGAGGGCCGATGCTGATAAGGCGTTTGGCGGTTTATCTTTTTGTCGCGTCGGCGTCGTTTGTCTTCGCGGCGGTCGCCGGCGCGCAGCAACAGCCGGGGCCGCCCGCCAATCTGCCGACCCCCGCCGAGTGGAAGCGGCATCTCGAACAGGACATCCTGCCGTTCTGGCAGACCCCGGTCGCCTTGGGGAACCCGGTCGGCAATTTCCCGACCTTTCGCTGCAACGACGGCACGCTGGTCGATCCGCAGGCACCGTGCCCTGAGTTTTTCAGCGCGCCCGACTGGATCCGCACCGCGGTCGGCCGGCAATACACTCGGATGATCTCGCGGCAGATCTATCTTTACGGGGTCGCCTATCATCTGACCGGCGACCCGAAATACCTCGGCTGGGCGCACGCCGGAATCCGCACCATCCTCGACCGCGCGGTGAACAAGACGACCGGCGATGTCGTGACCTATTGGACGGCGGACGGCAAACCCGTCACCGACGACCCCGAACACACCAGCCAGGACCTCGCCTATGCGCTGGTTGGGCTTTCCTTCTACTACTACCTCACTCGCGAGGCCGACCTGCTGCCGCCGATGCTGCGCATCGAAAGCTATATCCGGCAGCATTATTACGACCCGCATTCGAACCTCTATCGCCAGGCGCTGACCGGTTGGGAAGCCGACCGCACCGAGCTCGTCTCGCAGCTCGACGAGGCGAACGCCTATATGCTGCTGCTGACCCCGCTGCTGCCGCAACCCGAGCAGCAGCGCTGGCGCGGCGAGCTGGCGCAGATAGCGAAAGCCATCCGCGACCGGTTTTACGACCCCGGCTCGGGAATGTTCCTCGGGCTGCTCGACCCGAAAGCCAAAAGCGGCGATTGCGTTTTTGCCCGCGACGACACCGATTTCGGCCACACGATCAAGACCTACTGGATGCTCTACTTTATCGGCCGGGTGCTGCACGACGACGCGCTGGTGAGCTTCGCCCGCGACAAGGCGCCGGGCATCCTGTCGCGCGCCTTTCTCCCCGCGACCGGTTCGTGGACGACCCAGCCGACATGCGCCGCGCCGCCCGGCGACATCAACCGCACCAGCACCTGGTGGATGGCCGCCGAGCTCGATCAGGCCGCCTTGACCTTTGGCATGAGCGATCCCGCGCTGCTGTCGTACATCCCGAAGACTTACGATTTCTGGCTCAAGCACATGCTCGACCCGCGCTATGGCGAGGTCTGGGACGAGGTCGCCCTGCCCGGCGACACCCCGCGCCTGCCCAAGGTCCATTTGTGGAAAAACGGCTTCCACACCGCCGAGCATTCGCTGATCGGCTATATCGCGACGAGCGCCATTCACGCCGAGCCGGTCGTGCTCTATCACGCCTTTCAGGGGTGCAAATTGCCGTCCGACCTGCGGCCCTATTACTACGAGGGCAAGGTGTCGTCGCACTCGGAGACGCCGCTGCCCGGCATGCCGGGTTTTTGCGAGGCCAAAATCATCTTTTCGGGTGTCCGCTAAGGGCTCGCCCCCTTTGCGGCGCCGGCGACACGGGTCTAGTCTTTCGCGGCTTGTGCCAGGAGGGTGACAGATGCCGGTCGTGCTCGGAGCGATCGCCGACGATTTCACCGGCGCGACCGATCTCTGCAACACGCTGGTGCGGCGCGGCATGAAGACCGTGCAGCTGATCGACGTTCCCCAAACGCTCATGGGCGGCAACACGCCAGCTCCCGATGCCGAAGCTGTGGTCATCGCGCTCAAGAGCCGCACCATCCCGGTCGGCGAAGCGATATCGATGAGCCTCAAGGCGCTGGCTTGGCTGAAGGCGGCCGGTGCGCGGCAGATCCTCTTCAAATACTGTTCGACCTTCGATTCGACCGACGAGGGCAATATCGGCCCGCTCGCCGAGGCGCTGCTCGACGCGCTCGGCCCCGACCCCGTGTCGGGGCACGGGGCAGGCTTCACCCTCTACTGCCCGGCCTTCCCGACGCTCGGCCGCTCGATCTTCAAGGGCTACCTGTTTGTCGGCGACGTGCTGCTATCGGAATCGGGGATGAAGGACCATCCGCTGACCCCGATGCGCGACCCTTCGCTGGTGCGTGTCCTGCAACGCCAAACGAAGGGCAAGGTCGGGCTGGTGCAACATGCGACCGTGGCGCAGGGGCCGGCGGCGATCGCCGAGGCCTTCGCCGCGCTGAAGCGCGACGGGTATCGCCACGCGATCGTCGACGCGGTCGCCGATGACGACCTCGACCGCATCGGCGAGGCGGCGCGAGACTTCGCGCTGATCACCGGCGGCTCGGGGATCGCGCTCGGCCTGCCGGCGAATTTCCGCCGCGCCGGGATCATTGGCGATGGAGGCGGCGCCGATCTTTTGCCGAAAGTAGGCGGCAAGGCGGCGGTGCTGTCGGGTTCGTGCAGCCAGGCCACCTTGGCGCAGCTCGCTTATATGCAGGAGCGCGCGCCGGTCTTTCAGATCGACCCGCTTGCCGCCGCCAGCGGACGCAACATCGCCGACGACGCGCTTGCCTGGGCCAGCGACAAACTCGGCGATGCGCCGGTCGTCATCGCCGCGACCGCGCCGCCCGACCGGGTGGCCGAGGTGCAGGCGCAGCTCGGCCGTGAGGCCGCGGGCGCGCTGATCGAAGGCATCATGGCCGAGATCGCGCGCGGCCTCGCTGAGCGCGGGGTGCGGCGGCTGGTGGTTGCCGGTGGCGAGACCGCCGGCGCGGTCGTACAGGCGCTCGGGGTGACGGGTCTCAGGATAGGCCGGCAGATCGACCCGGGCGTGCCATGGACGGTGAGCCTTCCGGCGCGCCCTGACGAGCCGGCGCTGGCGCTGGCGCTCAAATCCGGCAATTTCGGCGCGCCCGACTTTTTTCAGCGCGCCTTCGCGATGTTCGAGGAGATCACGCAATGAGCGACGCCAAGGCACGCGAGGCGATCTGCACGCTCGGCGCATCGATTTTCGAGCGCGGCCTCACCGCTGGCTCATCGGGCAATATCAGCGTGCGCGTCGAGGGCGGCTGGCTGATGACCCCGACCAATGCCTCGCTCGGCCGGCTCGACCCGGCTCGGATCTCGAAGCTTGACGATAGCGGCAAGCTCGTCGGCGGCGACCCGCCGACCAAGGAAAGTTTCCTCCATCGCGTGATGTACGAGGAGCGCAACGACACCGGCGCGGTCGTCCACCTGCATTCGACGCATTCGGTCGCCGTGTCGTGCCTGGCGGAGGTCGATCCGCACGACGTGCTGCCGCCGATCACCGCCTATTACGTGATGCGCGTCGGGCGGCTGCCGCTGGTGCCCTATTACAAGCCGGGCGACATGGCGCTGGCGGAGGCGGTGCGCGGCTTTGCATCGAAGCACCATGCGGTGCTGCTCGCCAATCACGGCCCGGTGGTGGCGGGATCGAACCTCGATGCGGCGGTCAACGCGGTCGAGGAGCTGGAGGAAACCGCCAAGCTCTACTTGATGCTGCGCGGCGCCAAGACGCGCTTCCTGACCCCGGGCCAGGTCGCCGAATTGCTCGATTGAGGCTTCTTAGTCGAAATCGATCGGAAAGCCCGGCGTCACCACGCAATGCTCGATGATGCCGCGTCCGCTGTTCGGCAGGTGCCGTGCCTTGGCAAATCGGTGGTGCGCCTCGGTGAAATTCCCCAACCGGCTGGCGGGATCGGTCGGGACGTACTGGATCAAATTGTCACGAAACCCGCGGCGAGTGACGTAAAAGCATTCGAGCCCCCGGCCGCGCGCCAACTCGGCCTGGCTCTCCGCCATCGGCTTCACCTTGCGATTGCTGGC
>Ga0335074_10012388_pt1 | contig 11955 bp, 9 predicted proteins | sample Lox_Sample_23_FD_206715 | JGI IMG/M metagenome (GOLD analysis project Ga0335074, IMG submission 206715) | Soil microbial communities from Loxahatchee National Wildlife Refuge, Florida, United States - Lox_Sample_2.3 | ecosystem: Environmental > Terrestrial > Soil > Wetlands | place: USA: Florida...
TTCGAACCTTGCCTAATTCCACACCCTGCCCTAAATAATAAATGGTCTGCTCGTCATCTGACCAATGGATGTTCACTGGCGACTGGTGCAATTTGTTGAAATCCTTCCCCTTGGCCAATTGGCTTAAAATGCTGGCTGTGGGCGAAAATGACCCCTAACACAAATGCTTCTAGCGCAATTTATAGATCCGATCGGTCGCTGATTCAACCTCGGCCTTGCTCTTCAATCTTAATGCGGGCCATGCTTCTAATGGCACGGCTACTTCCAACACAATCAATCGGCTGATCTACAACATGCCGGCCAAAATGGGGTGTAATAAAACGCCGACCTTAATGACTGGCTCTGCTTGTCCACTCCCCGGACGGCTAAATAATGCATCATGGGCGATTCGTACAAACTAATGCGACTGGTGTCCTGCATGACAACCAACATGCATAAACACATCAATGTATTCCTCAAATCGGGGTTGTAGTCCTTGGGATCAATCGAATCGTCGGCGGGGTTTTCGGGGTCTTCTAAATACTCCCGGATGAGTCGAATGGCCTTCCACTGGCCTTGAGTGATTGGCGTATTTATACTTGGGTCTCTCCACACGTATGACAGTGCATTATATTCCGGCCGCGGCTCATGCGTCAACGATAGCTCGAATAAGTCGGATTTGATAGGTGCATTGAGGTCCGCTGAGGGGAAGATCCTTAGGAGCCGTATTTCTAGCTTTTCCCTATCTAAGGCTTGATACAAGTTCGAAGACATGGAAGAGACGAATACTTCTTGCCGTTGGGAGTGGTGCGTAAATATATAGAGATAGATTCCTAGATACGTTGCACCCCAATCGACACAACCAGTCTAGCTTCCACATTGAGAGTTGACTGCAGCCACTCTACTAGCCAGCTAGTTATATGAAAGTTAGCTCGAGATTGGAAAGTGGAGGAGGTAGCGGTGGAAGTATCTGGTGAATCCACAACGGGGATGAGGAAACCGGATTATATAAAACTGGTAAAAGAATAATGCACCCCTGTTCATCCGACAGTAAATTGCCAGAATCTTAGGCTCTATAATCGGACCAACCCGCATGCCCTTAACGCCAAGCCTGATGCGAGTCTGAGAGTTCCCATTGACAGCGTCGACGAGTTGATATCTGGGCGCAGAACGAGCACGACGAGAACAACTTCTAGGCTACCGAAATGGTAGCTGAAACCCAGCTCCGTCACAGCCAGCGCGAGAGACAGTTTGTGCCTGAAACATAGCTTTCGGCGTTAAGACGGCTATCCAAAACACTAAGTTATGAACTGAGTTCAGATGAAGACAGCTCTAGATCTAACCCCAAATCTAGCTCCACTAAGAGCTTGACCGACAATCGCCACATGATGCTGCATCGCAAACATCGCAGGACAGAGCGGCGGCAGCACTAGCACTAGCAGCGGTGAGCTCAATAGGAAAAGGCAAGAAGATAAGGTAGGTGAAGTTAAAGAACACTTTACAGCTTTTATATGAGTTTACCTTAGATTAGAACCAGTTAAATTGAACAACATAAAGCGATCTAACACCAAAACACCAAGGAAAGTATCACCAAAAGTAGCGGGCAGTCACTTATACGGGGCAGTCAAAAGTGACACCCGAAAGTGACTGGCCCCAGACACGCTGATATATTAGCAATGCGTTATAAATATATTATTGTATGCACATACCTCTTCTACATCACTCTCTGACACAAGACGTTCTTCATAATACCGACCATCCTCAAAATCAAGTCCAGGTTCAATGCGATAGCCAGGTGCATTAGCCCGAGAATCAACTTCAAGAGCTCTAAAAGTATCTACCAAAAAAAAAAAAAAGAAAAAAAAAAAAAAATTAATAACATCTTGTATGTTAAGAGATGAAAGGGAGCTAGACCCATTTTCCCACACAGCTAGTTAATGTATTCGTAATGTATTAAGAATGTATTGTCTGTCACCGGCAGTTTGGTTTGGATGCGTTCTGAGTTCAAAATACGACTTTTGCAACTACATATCTGACCTGACTCATACCGGACTACCCAATTGGGTGACCTGTGTGATCACCGAGCTCCCTTGTCGTTAAATTCTAGCCTAATCGTTGGGCTCGCTTACAACCACGTCGCATTCACTCCCTAGTCAGCCAAAGGTGCGAAGAGATTACCAGAAACAGAAGTCAAAATTAGAGTGAGGGGTTGCCCCTACGTTTGACTTTGGAAGTACTCAAAGCCCCTCAGCTTCTCGGGCTTTAGCGTCAGGGAACTCGATCAGTGAGGAGCACTTACTTTACAGCTCCGGCAACTGTTTTTCAATCTTGGATGCCCGACACATTTTCTATTGTGCATATGCATGACTGTCACGAGAAACCGATTATATTTTAAATACTGGCGGGGGAGAGGCACCAAGGGAGTTGTAAAAGGGCGACCTTTGGTAAACTCTCGCGTCGCATATTCGGGCTGGAGTTGAGCCGTAAATCCGTCTGTCTTTCACGAGTAACCGTCGGGCTCGCTTACGTGAGGAAAAGCAGGTGGCAAGCCGTGTCAGATCCGTGTTACGTACGAAGTAGGTGACGCCGACAATACCAAGTTGGGTCTATTATCTTCCGATGTTATCGGCTGAGCCAGTCCGTTCTACAGTATAAAATGTACAAGTATTTGAAAGGACTACCTTTTTTTGATCATATTTATTTACTGCTCGTTGCTCCTCCGCCGAATACAATATACTTCCCTTGCCTTCCTATCGACGATGACCTTGAAACGCTCTTCTTTATCTCTGTGGGAGAAATTGGATTTTTTCCCAGCTCTCATTCGTATTGGTGAGCTTGCCTTGAACTCTAACAGGCCATTTGTTGACTTTTTATCAATGAAGCGTGTGCGGCTGTTTATGCAGCTGTCACAGCACCCCTTCGAAGTTCCAATACGCCGAAAGCGTTCAAAAACCATGTTATTCTCTCTGCGTCACGAGCGGCCTTTTCTAGACTTTCACTTAGACAGAGGCAGTAAGTCACCTTGGCGTGCTCCATTTCTTGTCTAAGATATCTGAACTTTATTAATAAGGGCGGTGGTGACATAGGTACTTGACAGGCTCCACGGAGGCACACTATTTGACTTGGGTAAAGAGAAGTGGGTTTCAGTCAGAAAGTTTGACTCTGAAAGATGGAACCAAAGTCTTCTGGGTCGGCCGACCTACCGCGGACTACGTCGTTCTGTATTTGCATGGTATGATCCCGAGAACGGTTGTACGGAGCGCTCCTAATTAAACCAGGTGGTGGTTGGAGCATGCCTGCTAACACGGGTCACTTTGAATTCGCTGCTTCCACCGTAAGAAAAGCAGAGATCGACGGGAAGTCCCTCAGCTTTGCGATCGTCCAATACGACCTTGCTCCTGAGGCTAAATACCCTTCTCAAATCTCCCAGTGTGTGGAACTGCTCCATTATACCTTGAAAACTCTTGGTAAACAGCCGTCAAAAGTCATGCTGGCAGGTGACTCAGCTGGCGGAACCCTCGTTATGAGCGTGATTTCTCACTTATTGCATCCCCACCCTGACGTTAATCCTGTCAAATTAACTTCCCCATTGAAAGCAGCCATTGTCTTCTCGCCTTGGGTCAGTTTCGACATGAAGAGCTTTTCAGTCCTTGAGAATCAAATGCAAGACCCTGTTTCTCCTGAAGTGATGCGGGGTTGGGCTCGAGACTACCTGGGTACGGCACCGCTCGATCATTACAATCAGCCTAGCACTGCCCCCTATGATTGGTGGCGTGACATACCAGTCGAGCAACTACTTATCACTGGTGCAGCTCGAGAGATGTTAGCGGAGGATCTTACTAGATTCAGCGAGATGATGAAGGTTAGTGATCCTGAGCTGTAGGATTAGAATGCACGGACTTTGCTAATTCGTTTTATCAGACTGTACATCAATCAACTACAGTGTTCTTCGCTGCTGACGATTTTCACGCGCAGCCTGTGCTTGGGCCTGAAATGGGGCTTGACGAGGGCGAGCAGGGAGTCATTATCCGGGAATGGATTTTAACGCAAGTGGAAGGATAAGTTCTGCGTAGCTCACCCTTTGCACTTATGAGACTTCCCTGAGATGGAGTAGTATGTATAAGCAGTGGTGCTTGTAGTTAGACACGTTGTATGCCGCCTTATTCTAGGATAATTCTAATTATTGTATCTTTCACATACGAATCTATGTTGAGCACAACTATGTTATATCTCGCTGTAAAAGCTGCTTGTAATAAAACTAGCTTAGTTTGGAGGCCTGTAAACCGTGCCACAGTTTCACCCGCAATCTGCTATGGCGACTGTTTGTTGAATGTGAATATGACGTTCCATTTCTCTCATTTGTCTTCTCATATCTAGGATCCCGATCGTGCCTGGTTTAAGCGTAGGCCCCCGCTTGGGTACCTACTTGGAGTCATTGAACAGTCACTCATTTAGGCAACAGATAGAGCATATTAGTCTGTAAGTACTGGGCTTGGGGCCCAGTACAGCAATGAATTAAGGCTCTGCTCCCCATACTTCCATTCCATACAATTTTAAATTGATGTGCCTGTTCCAAAGAACCGCCCAACCTAGTTGCACATGCAACACTGTTTGATAACGGCACTGCCTCGGTCTGGTGGCCTGTCTTGTGCAGACTAGTCGCCTCGCCCGGACGTAGAGCAGACCAGTCACCGTATAGAAAACAGCTACCAAGTGGAGATTGGCCATTCCATCGCCCGTAGACTGATCACCTCCTAGCTAACTAGCTGCCGATAATAACGCTTTCTTATCGCTCATTAAATACTACTATACGCCAAACCAGTACACGACCAAGCTGTTAGAAGGTTGGTACAAGTGATTCTTAGAGACTTTGTAGGCTACTTTCATGCATAAGTTGCCCCTGATATAGATATCATCGCCCTAGCCGGGCTAGTTGGGTATGATAATCACCAATGTTTTGCCCCTCATGCTTTCTAATTAGGTGCAAACTCTCTATGAAATCTCCTACGACCTTAGTCTCCGTTTTGCTGAACAGAAACCGTATTCCTCTTCCACATCATCAGCAAAATATGCTATCATCGAGAACTTTTGTCTTTGCGAGATAATCGAGCAATTGTCCTAGTGTCAATAGTCATTTCATCAGCTTTCGCGTTCTGGATCTTCTTGTTGTCGAGAAGTGTAGTGGAGCCATTGAGCAAGGTCGTTAAGTTGCGCGTGAACTAATGTGCGAGCTGACCATATAAAAGCATATTGTGGACTTCTCTCATGTTAGTTCCATCTACTATAACAGATGCGACATTCTGAATACTGCTGGATTCTTCGATTTCACGACTGAACAGGTAGTGAAATCTACAGGTAGAAGCTTTAGTAACGCATCGGAGGGATCCATCGTAGTCTTAGAACTCACATCCACTTTCCACACGCCTGCTGAAAGTCCGGAATCTCGGGCAGAATATCCACAACCCCAACGGCAAGTAAAGCATTCCTCATACACAGGTACTCGGAGGTTGACAAGCGGAATTATGGCCCATAGATATCAAATTGATGATTGATGTATAATTTTCCTATTGAGATTATAACTGTGGGTATTTATACAGAGCTGTACAAAAGGACAAGTAATGGTAGGCAACAGTAGGCTCCAATACCACAAAACAGGTAGAAACACATCCATCTCGTGTGACTCCAATCATGTGATACACGTCGCTGTTGTCGGGAGGCTTAGGCAGGGACTGGTTCGTAGACTCCACCGATATGCTCTGAATGATATTACTGACATCTTGCTGGCCGAGATGATCTTGTAGTGGCTTGGAGGGTTGGGGCAGGATCTGGGGTTGATCTTGTGCATGAGCAGAAGGCACACCTTGTTGCTCACAAGGCCAAAGTCCTAGAGCTGGCTCGTCGATATGGCAGCCCTCCTCAAAGTCATACCATTGACCAGACGGATCAATCGACTTTGTTGGCCCGAAGACGAGTCCTGAGGCTGCGAAGGTGTTATGCGGACTCGCATCCTGTTCAATACGCCCAGTATCGACATCACCTGAAGTGCCTTCGACATTATCCCACTATCTGCCCCATCTGACTCGTCATCATCGAGAATTATTGGTTGATCTGCGCATGATTAACAGACTGCTTCTTACCAAGAAGGACAGCTAGTTCGCCTACCTGGACTGTTGCCCTGACCTTCACCCAACCCTAGTTTTGTTCGGCGGATTTGCATTCCAGGTCCGTTCAGAGCTGGCTGTTCTAGATGCTGAAAGATGGGCCCAGACTTCGAGGATGTAGTTGAGATCTTCGGACGCGGAGCAGTCCGGAAGAACTCCTCGAGAGATAGAAGATCGTCGTCTGATTCAATGTCACTACCAGCCAGAGTGCATTTGCGACCTAGATTGACAGTTTGAAAGATTTACTTCGGGTGTATCTTTTTCACGTACCCTCAGCTCTCGCTGCACTATTTCTATCTGCCTCAGCTTGATATCCAGAACGGAAAAAGTAACCGCATAGCCGCGTAGTTTCTGGCCGCCGATGAGTGAACAGAAATTACACCAGTTGAAGGTGATTTAACGCATGACATGAAGAGCTACTGGGGATTTCACAGGAAAATTAGATGCAGCCTTATTGTGACATGTAGGCCACCCCACAAGCATCCTTGTGTTTGACAAGGATTGCCTTGCAGCCTTGGAATATTTAGCGAAGTCAACTGCGATCAAGCTGCGCGCTGGCCAATCGGAAGCGATTGGCTATTTTCCTGGTGGGGGCTTAGGTCAGGGATCCCTAGCCAGATTTTGAAGCACCGCCGGGCAATCTTCCAGCAATAAGCAGGACTCGCGCATCATTTGAACGTTTTCAAGAGATGTTCACGCGTCAATTCTTCAAGGCAGCAGAGTAATTGTCCAATAATTGTATCGCCTTACAGTACAATCATTAGGCTTCTCTCCTATAGCAGGGATAGCGGCATGGGCTTGATCTCTCAATTGGCTGGTCGCAAGATGTGACTATTATGATATTAGAATAGAGCCTTAAATGTCGCTTTCGGTGCTTCGGAATTCCGTAAACAAACAGAAAAGAGCGGTATCCCCGAATGACTACTCGGACAGCCCGATCCTCTCATCATAAAAGGCCAGACAAGCTCATTATCTCCAAGATACATCACCAGATAAGCCATCCTTTGTCTTTGCAGCCAGCCGCGCCCAGTGCCGGATCAGTTCTGCTTATACACATTTTCGATTACACGTTCTCGAGCACAAAGAAAACCTTCCGTCCTGATTGACAATTATGTCTGTTCCTCACATTGCCATCATTGGAGCTGGGCCTGGAGGTTTGACGCTAGCTCGCATCCTCCAGCATAATGGGATGCAATGCACCATTTTTGAGCTTGATCAGGACCGTTCTACTCGAGACCAAGGGGGCATAGTGGATCTACATCCCGAAAGCGGCCAGCTTGCGCTCCGTGAAGCTGGCCTGTTCGAAGACTTCCAGAAGCACTCGCTTCCGGCTGCTGAGGCGATGAGGTTGATAAAGAGTGATGGCAGAATCTTCTGGGACGAGAATAATGTGATCGATGTTGAGATTAGCTCTTCAAGAAACAGGCCTGAGATCGACCGCGCGAAGCTTCGAGACATACTTCTGGACTCAATCCAGCCCGGATCCGTTCAATGGAATAGAAAGCTTGTTCGTGTCGAATCAACCTCTGCTCCTAAGGTTAAATACAATCTCCACTTCACAGATGGCTTGGAAGTGGGGTTTGACCTGGTAGTGGGTGCTGACGGCGCTTGGTCCAAAGTGAGGCCCTTACTCACAGACCAGCTGCCATTCTACTCAGGCATCACTGTAATCGACTTGAAGGCCGTGGAAGTGAGTGGTAGGAAGGAGTGGCTCTCGAACTTCACTGGCCGTGGCAGCTGCTTCATGTTCGACGAAGGTCGAGCTTTGGTTTGTCAACAAAATGGCAATGACACTATTCGGGTCTACGCAGCTGTCCGCCAGCCGGAGACGTGGGTCAAGGACTGTGGCATAAATTGGGAACAACAGGATCAGGCTCGAGAGATCTTCGCGGAACGGTACTTCGGCGATTGTCACGACGACATAAAACGTGTCATTGCTATCGAGGCTTCAGACGGGCTGATTACAAGACCCCTTTGGATGCTGCCTGTTGGCTTGAAATGGCCACCACGTCCTGGGGTGACTCTTCTCGGCGACGCTGCACATCTCATGACCCCCTTCGCTGGTGTAGGGGTGAATGTAGCACTAGCTGACGCCCTGGGGCTAGCGAGAGCGTTGTTAAAGCGCAAGGACTCCTTCGAAGCTGACCTACAGGGCAGTCTAGCTGATGCTCTGCAAGAGTACGAGGGACCAATGTTCGCCCGTGCCAAAGAGAACATGGAGAAGACATGGGCCGGGCTGCAACACCATTTCAGTGCAGACGGCATTGATGAGCGCGTCGGACGGCTTCGCCGCAGAGCAAAACAGAGGGAAGAGGCAGGGAACAAGAACGCCTCTTCTCAGTAGTGCGTTTGACGTCGTATGAGCATGCACTAGAAGGGAATAGTTCTGTTGGAACGTTAGGTGTCGGCTCTTCTGATTAGAATAGTTAATTTGAAACCATAGCTCAAGTTTGATGCGTGCATTTATGTTCCCATTTAGCTCAGTATCCATCATATACCAAATATCAGCAGTTAACCCCCATAAAACTCAATTGTTTTCGAAATCTTTTCTCCGGCTGCTCACGAGTCACGACGCGGCGAAATTAGCTCCACAGGATTTCAATTCTAAGCCACAGTCACCAGCCACATTTCGGAGGTTCGGCATAAGGTCGGATTGCCCGCGGACTTCAATGCCCTCTACTATCTTTTCTGTCTCCTAGGTCCAGGGCCAGAAAATCTCGTCTCTCATCTTCTAGTTTCATCTTGTCTTAGGAATAATACCGGGAGGCCTATTGACGTTCTAATATGGTTGGCGTACCCACAAGCAATCGCTGCGACAATTGTCGGAAACGGAAAAAGAAGGCATGTCGCGATATATCTCTACCAACCCTTTACAGCCGAATTATGGCTTTCTTGAATATTTATGACAAGAAATGCTAATGTGGTAGCCAATTTAGTGTGGTGAACAGAAGCCATCGTGCTTAGAATGCATCCGTGGAGGATGGACCTGCCCAGGGTACAGGACGCAATGGAAATTCGTAGATGAGACTCCTCGACTAGCAGAACACTACGCGGGAAGAAAATATGTGTATGATGTTATCGATATGAATTTGGAAGAGGCATATTCAAGGCATGTCAATGAGGATATTGAACGGGATGGGACGGTGGAGGTGTCGAAGAAAGTATATTTTCCACGTGACTTAGGTCACCAAATCGATGCAACGCGCGCTGAGTCCGAAGTGCCGCGATGTCACGAGAATAATCGCCTGGGATCGGCTCTGGTATATTGCCTAGAGAGCAAGGTGAAGAGCACGTTGATTCCTCTAAGGCTTGTTGGCTCATTCTTCGAATTCATCCCGTCCCGCCTGGGTCGCAATGCAGCCCTCGATGACGCGGTCTCGTGCCTTTGTGCCATATATTGTGGCACACCTTCAACTCCATATAGCGTTCACAAAGGGATTTACCGCGGCTATGTCAGAGCCCTATCTTCTTTGCGCGGTTATCTCATCGATCCTTCTCTTCGCATGGAATCCGAGACCTTATGTGCATCGATTTTGCTGCAGATGTGTGAGGTAAGCCTCGTCCGCCCTTTATATGTAACCAAAACTTGAGCTAAGTGTAGTAATCTTCTTAAGCTCGTCATAAACGCCAATACAAGCGAATGGAGCCACCTTGCACGTGGAACGGCTTTTCTGCTGCATTCTCGTGGCGTGCACCGATATACAAGTGCTTTCGAACTCGCAATGCTAGAGTCTCAGCTGAGTTTTGTCGTATGTGGCGCATTTAATATGCGTTTCCTTTTAGACGCGCAAGACGTGTACTGACGTCTCTTCTCTTGGTATAGCTTAGTCAATCCGTAAGATTCAGAGAACCCTGTTTTCTGAGTTCCCCAGAATGGAAAGCTCTGTTATTGCAGAGCCCACTCTGGTCTTATGGAACCTTTCAGTCACGATCTTTGAGCTTGCGATCTCGACTCTGTGTTACTCTAGTCGATTTGCCAAGCTTGATCATATGTTATTCGACAATAGATGAGAACCAGATATATCAAAGAGGATGGAATGAACAAACAGACATGTTGATGCACAAAGCATATACGATATTCAATGACGTGAAGAAATGGCTTGCCGTCGAAGCCGAACCGCTGTTCTTATCCTCGACCTCATCACAACAAGTCATCCAAGAGCACATTAATTACCCAGACGTCATGGCTGGGGTGTTAGACTGTGTCGCAAACACGGCACTTCTCACTATCGATAGGATCTGGCGTCTTCTATGCCACGCGCGTCTAGGATCGAGTAGTCTGGCGGGGCAAAGCGAACGCCAATATCCAGAAACTAGCCAGCTTCTCGATGATCCGGAAATCGTCAAACAGCGGCGTCAGCGTACAATTGCAGCCTTCAAATTTGTTCAGGGGGAATCTGAATTAGCCGCGAAACCCCTCGGTTTTGGGCTGCAACAAATTCAATCTTAGTGGTTCCAAGTGCTCGATAGATATTTCAATGAGACGAGAAAACTTTCAATCTTTGGGCTTACAAAGAGTGATGGAGTTGAATAGTCCAAGGTTTTCTGGGACCATGGAACAATTAAACTATTTGAATATCTTCGACGCCACATTAGCTAGAGCCATGGAAATATCCCTAGCATGTCGCAAAAGTTTCGTGCCAACGGCCACAATATTTTCTTTGACTGACAGTCCAAGTTCTTTGAACCAAGATATTTGTCGGTAGAGCGGTCGTGGTCCAGCGTGGGGCTCAGGACGTGGTTCTTCATCGACTGCTTTGTTATTTATCATGCTTTGAAAGATGTCGTATGCCACTAGATTCCATATGAAGCCCTCCTGTGTTGGTGCGTACGGTCAATGCCAGATAAGGATAGGAGACTACGTTTCCACGGAGGGCAGTTCCACGGAGGACAGCTCCGCGGATACGGATCTCTTATATGAACAATTCTTTGGAGGACCGTTCCCATTAACACGGAACTCCTCGGGGATTATACCTGTAGAGTAGTATATATAGGGGGCCGCATGTCCCATTTAAACGGGCAATCAAGGAAGTTATCATCTATTGGATATAACGTTCCCTTTCTCTCATTTGTCCTATCTTTCATCCTCTCAAATTGTTGGATTCATTAGTGAGTTGTCAAGCCAGCTGAGTTTTTCAGCTTCTTATAAGTGGCAATTTGCCACATGGCAAATTGCTTCAGCTGCTGTGATCAATGGCGTCGGGAACGCCGATCTGTTTTGTGTATATAAGGGACCTGTGGTCCCACTACAATCTCTACATACAATAGTAGCAATCGATGAGTCTGTTCCTAAGAACCGCCCAAGCTAGTTGCAAAACGCAACATCATCGTCCTCATTAACATCCTGAAGCATGGCCAGACAGAAAGCGGTCCATTCTAATTGCTGTATGGAACTCTGGTAATGGAATGGATCACCAAGTATGCCCTTAAGGTCGGTCTATGGTGCCTCGCGGGATAAGAGAACAGCCAAGGGCGGCAAAATCCGTGCTAGGCCCGTAACACTAAACAATAGTAACCCTCTTAAATTCTTTCTTTAACAATCTCGAAGTAGGCTAAAGGTGTAAGCGTTTCGAGGTTGTAACCTGAATCGTAGATTTCCCTTTTGACTATGTGGTCGATAGAATGCTTCTTCTCTTCAGAAATTTCATTTGAGATTTCCATCTCCGATCGCAAAACTTTTGTCTTCGCTAGGTCTTCTACGCTCATGCCCTGGATATCTTTTAATTTCTTTTTGAATTGGGCAGACATCTTAACGAAAGGCTGGAGATGATCATCGTACGGCATAATTCTATCATCTGCGTTGCGTTTGTTCTCG
>Ga0335074_10012390_pt1 | contig 11954 bp, 8 predicted proteins | sample Lox_Sample_23_FD_206715 | JGI IMG/M metagenome (GOLD analysis project Ga0335074, IMG submission 206715) | Soil microbial communities from Loxahatchee National Wildlife Refuge, Florida, United States - Lox_Sample_2.3 | ecosystem: Environmental > Terrestrial > Soil > Wetlands | place: USA: Florida...
AACGAGCGACACCCAGGTAATGAAGGAGACGAAGAACTCGTGCGTCCGGGCACGTACGTAGCGCGAGCCGACGAACACTGAGAGGGGGTGGAACACCGTGCGAATTTAACCACATCTGCCGCATGGGGCCCGCGGCGCCTTGATCTGCATCACAGTTCGCGCGTGCGGCGCGGTTTGCGAGCTTGGCCGGCGGAGGCGGAGTGCTATAGTCAAAAGATGATGACGGGCCGCTGTATCCGGGGGCTGCCATGAACGTCCGAGCCGTGATTGCGCTCCTCGTCGCTTGCGCCGTGGGGGGCAGCGCGCTCGCCGAGACGATCGTCGTCGACAACAAGGTCATGGTGCGCGACTCGAGCGTGCCCCGGCCGATGCGCGGGGCGCGCATGAGCGAGGTCGAGAAGCAGTTCGGCGAGCCCGCGACGCGCCACCCGACCGTGGGCAAGCCCCCGATCACCCGCTGGGACTACCCGGATTTCTCGGTCTTCTTCGAGCGTGACCGCGTGATCGATGCCGTCGTGCCCGGCAAGGCCCCCGCCTCTGCCGCGGCCGCTGCCTCCGATGAGCGCACGGCGAGCAACCCTCCCTGAGCACGTTGCGCAGATAGAGCGGCGCACGCCGCGACAAGTTCCCCCCGCGCCCCCGATGCGTTGAGAGCACGCGCACTCGCCCTTATATCGGCGCGCCGACGCCGGTAAGCTCTCCGCCTGCCGCCCCAGCGTGGGCCCCGCATCGGATGTCTTCTCTGCTCGCGCCCAAAGCTCCCTCGGCCGCCCAGCGCCGTGTCCGCTGGCATCAGCTCTACGGCAGCGCCGCCGCGCTCGCGCTCGCCGAGTGCGTCTCCGCGGACGCACGACCGTACCTCATCGTCACCCGCGGCGCGCGCGAGCTCGAGCGGCTGGAGGCGGAAATCGCCTTCTTCGCCGGACCGACCGTGCCGGTGCTGGCACTCCCGGACTGGGAGGTGCTGCCCTACGACCTGTTCTCGCCGCATCCTGACAGCGTCTCGCAGCGGCTGCGCGCGCTCGACAGCCTGCCCCACCTGCGCCGCGGCTGCCTCATCGTCGCCGCGGACACGCTGCTGCAGCGCCTGCCGCCGCGCGAGTACGTTCAGGGCCGCACCTTCGAGCTTGCGCGTGGCCAGACGCTCGGGCTCGAGTCCTTTCGCAGCCGGCTCGTCGCCGCCGGCTACGCGAGCGTGAGCGAGGTGAGCGGACCCGGGGAGTTCGCGGTGCGCGGCTCGCTCCTCGATGTCTTCCCGATGGGCTCCCCCGACCCGCTGCGCATCGATCTCTTCGGTGACGAGATCGAGGCGATCCGCCGCTTCGATCCAGACACGCAACGCTCGCTCGATGCGCTCGAGGAGGTGAAGCTCCTGCCGGCGCGCGAGGTCCCGCTCGATCCGGAGGCGGTGAAGGGCTTCCGGCGGCGCTACCGCACGCGCTTCGAGGGCGACCCCACCGCCTCGAGCCTCTACCGCGGAGTGAGCGAGGGGCTCGCGCCGCCAGGAATCGAGTTCTATCTCCCCCTGTTCTTCGAGGCGACCGCGACGCTCTTCGATTACCTGCCGCACGAGACGGTGCTCGTACACGAGCCGGGGGCGGCCGGGGAGCTCGAGCGGGCGTGGCTCGACATCGAGAGCCGCTACGAGGACCGTCGCCACGACATCGAGCGGCCGGTGCTTGCCCCGCGGGAGCTGTTCCTCGAGCCCGCGGAGCTCGCCGAGCGGGCGGCGCCGTATGCGAGCATCGCCCTCGAGACCTTCAAGGCCGACCCGAGCGCTCATCCCGGGGAGACGGTGTATCACTTCGCGAGCGTGGCCCCGCGGGAGCTGCGGGTCGATGCGCGTGCGGCCGAGCCGCTTGCGCCGCTCGACGCCTTTCTCGATGAGTTTGCGGGCCGCGTGCTGATTGCGGCGGACTCTCCCGGCCGACGCGCGGTGCTGCAGGAGATGCTGGGCGCGCATTACCCGCAGCTCGCACTCGTGCCCGACTGGGACTCCTTCGCGCGCGGTCGGCAAACTCTCGCGCTCACCGTGGCACCCGATGTCGAGGGGCTGCAGCTCACGAGCCCCGCGGTCGCGCTCGTGAGCGAATCGCAGCTGTTCGGCGCGCGCGCGCGCCAGGAGCGGCGCCGCCGGCGCAGCACCGCCGATCCGCAGGCGATCCTGCGCGACCTCACCGATCTCTCACCCGGTGCGCCGGTGGTGCACGAGGAGTACGGGGTCGGACGCTACATCGGGCTCACGCCCATGGAGGTTGCGGGCGAGCCGGGCGAATTCCTGGTGCTCGAGTACCGCGATGGGGATCGGGTCTACGTGCCCGTGCATTCGCTGCATCTGGTGAGCCGCTACACGGGCGCGGCGCCGGAGAGCGCGCCGCTCCACAAGCTGGGCACCGGCGAGTGGGCGAAGGCGCGCCGGCGGGCCGCGGAGCAGATTCGCGACGTCGCAGCCGAGCTTCTCGAGCTCTACGCCCGGCGCAGGGCGCGCCAAGGACTCAAGCTCCCGATCCACGAGAGCGAGTACCGCGCATTCGCCCAAGCCTTCCCGTTCGAGGAGACCGCCGATCAGGCCGACGCGATCCGCCGCGTGCTCGAGGACCTGCAGAAAGAGCAGCCGATGGACCGCATCGTGTGCGGGGACGTGGGCTTCGGCAAGACCGAAGTCGCGATGCGCGCCGCCTTCGTCGCCGTCCAGGCGGGCAAGCAGGTGATCGTGCTCGTGCCGACCACGCTCCTCGCGCAGCAGCACCTTGGAAACTTCCGCGACCGGTTCGCGGACTGGCCGGTGCGCATCGAGTCGCTGTCGCGCTTTCGCACCGGCGCGGAGAGCGAGCGGGTGATCGAGGGGATCGAGCGCGGCACGGTCGACATCGTGATCGCGACGCACCGGCTCCTGCATGCCCATGTGCGCTTCAAGGACTTGGGCCTCATCGTGATCGACGAGGAGCACCGCTTCGGGGTGCGCGACAAGGAGCGGCTGAAGGCGCTGCGCGCGGAGGTGCACGTGCTCACGCTCACCGCAACGCCCATTCCGCGCACCCTCAATATGGCGCTCGGCTCGCTCCGCGACCTCTCGCTCATCGCGACGCCGCCGGAGGAGCGGCTCGCGATCAAGACCTTCCTGATCGAGTGGCACGGACCGACGCTGCGCGAGGCGGCGTTGCGCGAGCTGCGCCGCGGCGGCCAGATCTACTTCGTCCACAACGAGGTGCGCGACATCGAGAAGATCGCGGCGGAAGTGCGCGCGCTCGTGCCCGAGGCGGACGTGCGCACCGGTCACGGGCAGATGCGCGAGCGCGAGCTCGAGCAGCTGATGGTGGATTTCTATCACCGGCGCTTCAATCTGCTCGTATGCACGACCATCATCGAAAGCGGCATCGACGTACCGACCGCGAACACCATCATGATTCACCGCGCCGATCGGCTGGGACTCGCGCAGCTTCATCAGCTGCGCGGACGGGTGGGCCGCTCGCATCATCGTGCCTATGCCTACCTCATCGTGCCGCCGCGCCGCGAGCTCGGAGCCGATGCGCTCAAGCGTCTCGAGGCGATCGAGTCGCTCGAGGAGCTCGGCGCGGGCTTCGTGCTCGCGACTCACGACCTCGAGATCCGCGGCGCCGGGGAGTTGCTCGGGGAGGCCCAGAGCGGCCAGATGACCGAGATCGGATTGGCGCTCTATCTCGACCTGCTCGAGCAGGCGGTGCGCTCGCTCAAGGCGGGCCGCGAGCCCGCGCTCGACCAGCCGCTCGCCGCAGCGACGGAGGTGGAGCTGCACCTGCCGGCGCTCCTGCCCGAGAGCTACGTCGCCGACGTGCACGTGCGGCTCGTGCTGTACAAGCGCATCGCCGCCGCGGCGGATGCGCCGGCGCTCGAGGAGCTCACCGCGGAGCTCGTCGATCGCTTTGGCCCGCTCCCTGCGCAGGCGCTGCGTCTGCTGCGCGTCGCGCGACTGAAGCTGCGCGCGCGCGCGCTCGGCATTCGCCGCCTCGACATCGGCCCGCAGGGCGGGTATGTGTTGTTCGAGGCTCTGAACGGGATCGATCCCCAGACCGTGATACGCCTCATCCAGCAGAATGGGCGCGAGTTCCGTCTCGAGGGGGCGTTGCGGCTGCGCATTGCGCGCGCGCTCGCCGAGGAGCCGAAGCGCTTCGAGTTCGCATCCGGGCTTCTGGAGCGGCTCGCCAAGAACGCACATCCGCTCCCGCCGCAGGCCGGGCGCTCGCTCGAGCGGACCGAAGAGTGAGATACGATATCCCGGTGCGCACCGCGCGATGGAGCATGAAGCGATGAGAAAGCCATTGGTGGCGCTGCTCGTCTGCGGCTGCCTCGGCGGATCGCTGTCGCCTGCCCGTGCGGCCGCCGCAGCGGAGACTCGGCCGCTCTACAACGTCGAGGTCATCATCTTCCGCAATCTCGCGCCGCTCGGCTCTCCGGAGCAGTGGAGCTCGGAGGCCCTCATGAGCGGCGCGCCGGCGGCAGCCGCGAGCGAAGTGGCCGATGCACCTGCAGCGGCGGGGCCGACGGGGCCGGCCCCGCGCGCCGCAGCGACCGCCGCCAGCAGCGTCGCTCCCGCGGCCACCCCCGCCGCAACCGGCTCACCAAGCCCGCCCACGCCCGCGCGTACCTCGGAGCACAGTCCGCTCGTGCGCCTCCTGCCGAGTGCGAGCTTTCAGCTGACGGGCCTGGAGTCGCGGCTGCGTGCGAGCGGCCGCTACGCGCCGGTTGCGCATGTCGCCTGGTCGCAGACCGCGAGCCCATGGGGCAAGCCGATCGCGATCTCACTCGCCGAGCTCGGTATCGCGGTGAGCGGGCTTTCCGGCACGGTGGCGCTCGAGCGCGGCACGTTCCTGCACCTCGACCTGCGACTCGACTACGCCATGCAAGACCCGCCAGCCGCTCTCAATGCCGCACCCGGCACCGTGTTCGCTCTCCACCAGGTCCACCGCGTGCGCTTCTACCTGCGCAACTACTTCGATCACCCGGCGTTCGGCGTTCTCGCGATCGTCACACCGGCCCAGGGCTCGCGGCGAGCCGGGCGATAAGCGCCCCTTGCCGCGGGCGAGCCCCGCGGATCAACGCGACCGCCGCGCTCACGGCTGGCCTCTGCATCCTGGAGATCGTGTGCCGGATGGCACTCGAGAATTTCTCGTCGACAGTCGCAGTCCGTTACACGCAAGATCGATGCCTTCGGCGCACCGAACGTGCTCTGGAATGTCTCAGTCCTAACAAGGAGAGTTCCATGGCCCGGCAATGTCAAATTCCGTGTGCACTGGCTTCCCTCACCGTTCTCCTCGCCGGCTCGGTGTTGTACGCGCCGGCCGATGCCGCAAAGCATCACCTCGCGGCGACCCCGGAGACCGCGCCGCTCGACCTTCATGTGCCGAGGCTGAGCCGCGTATTGTCCGCGCGCGAGATCCGCGCGCTCACGCGCGACGCGAACGAGGAGCCGGCAGGTCGCCTCACCACTCAAACTGCTCCGCAGATGCTTCCGTGTTGCAGCGTATTCGGTGCAGTTCCCTGGGCGCTGCGACATCCACGCAGTGCGTGGAAAATCCTCACGCCGCTCGCCGCAACCTGCTCACAGACGTGGTGTACGGGCGCGGGCTCCTGAGAAGCCCATTGCCGCGGCCGCGGGCCGCGAGTCACTGCGCTCACTGAAACACGCCACGTCGAGAACCCTCGCCGCCGCGAGCGTGTGACACGGTGTTTCCAGTTGGCGCAGAGACAAAATGGGTCACCAAGAAGCCCTCAATCATCGAAACTCCCGAGATTGCCGCGCTGTCGAACGAGCGCAATCCGTCGCTCATCACTGCCAGGGCTGTTTTGGGTGCGCGAGTTTGAGGCGCGTCAGACCGCCCGTGCGGATATGCCGATGCTCGAGTAGTCCCGCAGTCTGGGTATTCCCCGTGGGGAGGATCATCATGAGCTCTCGCGCCCTCAGATACGTCACGATCCCGGCAGCGGTAACGATCGCCACAGTCGGTTGCACCACGATACCGAGCGGGCGAACGGGGGTTGAATGGACCTACAGCGGCGGGACGCTCGAGCGGCCGCTGGGAGAAGGCTTTCACTGGGTCTCGCCCCTGAGCCAGATCTATCTGGTCGATATGCGCGAACAGCAGCGGGAAGAAGACTTGAACGTGCTCGCCAACAATGGCCTCGACATCACGATTTCCGCCTCCGTCCTCTACCAGCCCATTCCCGGACAGGCACCCGAACTCGTCAAGCAGATCGGACCTGACTACTATGACGCGGTAATCGGGCCGTACGTGCGCTCCAGCGCGCGTCGTGTCGTCGGCCGCTATGGTCCCGAGGAGGTGTACTCCACCAAGCGCGAACAGATCGAGCGGGAAATCCGCGACCAGGTCAGCGAAAAGCTTGCGGGCATGCACGTACGAGTCGACGCCATCCTGATCCGCGAGGTTCGCCTGCCGGCAGAGGTGCAGCAGGCGATCCAGACGAAACTGCGCGAGGAGCAGCGCGCACTGGAGATGAAGTTCGTGCTCGACCGGTCGCGTCAGGAAGCCGAGCGCAAACGAATCGAGGCGAAAGGCATCGCCGATTACCAGTCGATCATCAGTGCCGGTCTCAACCCGCAGATCATCGAGTGGCAGGGCATTCAGGCCACCGAGCAGCTCGCTCAATCACCGAATTCAAAGGTCATCATCATCGGCTCCGGAAAGGAGGGTCTGCCGGTGATTCTCAATGCCGCCCCTGCTTCCCCCGCCGCAGTGGCCACCACAACTGCGAGCGCCGCGGCGCAATAGAGCCCGGCACATGGCAGAGCCCAGCGCACGGCGATTGAGCCGCAGGCCGCAACGCTGCGAACGTTGCGGCCAGCCGATCGATGACCTCGCATCCTATCCGTTCCGCCACGAGTGCTCGTCATTTTGTCCGCCGGTGCTCGATGACTTGACGGCAGCCCGATGGGTGCACGTCTACGACGCGGCCTGGCTGGGCGAGGATTGGAGGCGCCTCGAGCAGTGTCTCGCCCCGGACGTCCAGTTCACAGACTTGGGCGCATCGGTTGCGCTGGTCGGCCGTGATGCGGTCGTCGCGAGCATGCGCAAGCTCGCACGAGAGGCTCAAATGCACGAGTACAACGCAACCGATCTGAAAGGATACAGCTCCGGTGCCGTAGGGGTGATCACCTACCGCTGGCAATTGGATTGCACGCACGGACACAAGCACGTCGCGGCCACGGGACGCGATCTGCTTGTGCTTCGCGCCACGGGCGATGATTGGCAGCTCCACTGGTGCACGAGGTTCACGGCGTGACCGATCGCGCCCAGCGGTCCGCCCGGTGCGGCGTGGCTGCGGCTCAACTCGGGCACAGATGTCCGAGCGGACCCATGCAGTGGGTCCTCGGTCAGAGTCCACAAGATTGCCGTGATCAGGGCTGGCAGGGCAAGTGATGAGCGCAATCGGCGAATCGACGCGCTCGGCGGAAATCGACCTCGCGCGCAGTGCCGTTCAGAGTTCCGCACCCCATGACTACGAGCGCCATCTGGTATTAGACAGCGTCGTCGATCCAGCGGTTGCCGGACCGCGCGATCGGTTCGAGGCTTTTGCGCGCTCGGTGCGCGACGTTCTCGCGCCGCAATGGATACGTACCGAGAACGCCTACGCCCGAGCAAATCCAAAGCGCGTGTACTATCTGTCGATGGAGTTTCTCATTGGCCGCGCGCTTGCCAACAACGTGACCAATCTGCTGCTCGCGACCCGCGCGCGACAAGCGGTCGAGAAGCAGGGACAGGACTGGGTGGAGCTGCTCGAGCAAGAGCCGGACGCCGGACTGGGTAACGGCGGACTCGGGCGCTTGGCGGCCTGCTTTCTCGACTCGATGGCGACGATGAAACTGCCCGCCATGGGGTACGGGCTCCGATACGAATACGGCATGTTCCGCCAGGTCCTGCGCGACGGGTGGCAGCAGGAACAGCCGGACCATTGGCTGCAGCGTCCGGACCCCTGGGAGGTTGCACGCCCGGCGGAGAAGGTTCAAGTCCGCCTCAACTGCTCCTACGAAGTGCGCGGCGGCCGACTGCGCGCGATCGTCGGCAGGCCATCCACCCTCATCGGAGTACCCTTTGATCGACCGGTGGTGGGTTACGGAGGTCAGACGATCAACACGCTGCGGCTCTGGGCCGCCGATGCAAGTCACTACTTTGACTTTCAGGAGTTCAGTCACGGCCAGTTCGTCAGCGCAGTCGCGGAGGCGATCGAGGCGGCATCCCTCACCCGGGTACTCTACCCCGACGATTCGACCAGCACGGGACAGGGTCTGCGCTTCGTGCAGGAGTATTTTCTCGTCGCCTGCTCACTGGCCGATCTCATACGACGCTTTCGCCGCAGCAACGCCGATTGGAGCGCCCTGCCGCGCAAGGTCGCGATTCAGATGAACGACACCCACCCGGCCATTGCGGTCCCTGAGTTGATGCGCATTCTTCTCGATCACGCACGCCTCGGCTGGGACCACGCGTGGGATCTCACACAACGAACGCTCGCGTACACCAATCACACATTGTTGCCGGAAGCACTCGAGAAATGGCCCCTGCCGTGGTTCGAAGCGCTGCTGCCACGCCATCTGGAGATCATCTACGAGATCAATCGGCGTCTACTCGATGGCGTCCGGGTGCGATTTCCCGGTGATCAAGGACGCATCCGACGCGTCAGTCTGATTGAAGAAAGCGCTCCCAAGCATGTTCGCATGGCGAACCTTGCGATCGTCGGCTCGCACAGTACCAACGGCGTCGCCGCTCTTCACTCCGAGTTGTTGCGCACGACAACCGTCAAGGACTTGGCGGAGATATTCCCCGAGCGGTTCAGCAACAAGACCAATGGCGTGACGCCGCGGCGCTGGCTGTTGCTGGCAAACCCGGGCCTCGCGGCGCTGATCACCGACGCGATCGGTGACTCTTGGATAACCGAGCTCACCGAGCTCCACCGACTGCGACTGCTCGCAGATGAGGAGGGCTTCCGGGAATTCTTCCGCAGCGCGAAGCGCGAAGCGAAGGCGAGTTGCGTGAGCTGGCTGCGCTCGACGTTCGAGGTGACGGTTGATCCGGACTCGATGTTCGACTGCCAGATCAAGCGGATCCACGAGTACAAACGTCAGCTGCTCAACGCACTGCGCATCGTAGTGCTCTACAACAGACTGCGCGAAGATCCCGCCCTGGAAATGGCACCGACCACCTTCTTCTTCTCCGGCAAGGCGGCACCGTCCTACCGGCTCGCAAAGCTCATCATCAAGTTCATCCACAGTCTGGGCGCGGCCATCGACGGTGATCCGGCCGTTCGCGGCCGGATCAAGGTTCTGTTTCTGCCCGAATACGACGTTTCGCTGGCCCAGCGGCTCATTCCCGCGAGCGATGTCTCGAACCAGATTTCGACCGCCGGATACGAGGCGAGCGGTACCAGCAACATGAAGTTCATGATGAACGGTGCGCTCACGCTCGGTACACGCGATGGCGCGACCATCGAGATGGCCCAGGAAGTGGGCGAGGAGAGGATGTTTCTCTTCGGCCTGACAGCGGCGCAGGTGGCCAGTAGCCGCGGGTGGTACAGCCCGCGCTGGCACTATGAAAACGAGACGGAGACTCGCACGGCCCTCGATCTGATGCGTGGTGACTATTTCAGTCCCGGGGAATTCGGCACCTTCGCGCCGTTGGTGGACACGCTCTTGGCACACGGTGACTACTACATGCACTTGGCGGACTTACGGCCCTACCTCGCTGCGGATGGGCGGCTGCGCGAGCTTTATGCCAACCCGGAGCGCTGGGCGCACAGTGCCATCCTCAACGTCGCCGGCTCTGGAAGATTCTCGAGCGATCGGACTATCGCCGAGTATGCAACGGAGATCTGGAATGCAGAACCGTGCCCGACGCAGTAGCCGCGAGCGTCAGTGCGCGAGGGTGTCCGGAAGAAAGGCCAGGTCTGGGCACATCAATCGCAGCACTCCAACGGCCAGGTCCGGTAGCTGAGCGACCTTCGCATCGCGCCCCGCCCCTAAGACCTTGGTGAGCACGTCCTTGGAAATCGCCGTCCATCCGCCGGGCGTCCGGTAGCTCACGAGGAACATCCCCTCGTGCCGATCGCGCAGGAGACGCGCCTCGTCGTACCAGTGAGCCTTCTCCGCGGCGATGAGCTGCGCATCCGATGAGCCGATATAGCGGAGCGGAAGATCTGGGACCTGCGAGGCCTCCGAGTCCGGCTCGAGACCCTCTGCCGGCACGATGAACAGCCGCCCCGACTCGCCGACCGCGTTCCTCTTGGCCCCGAACGCGCCTCTGCGCAACGCCTGCTCGATGCGCTCGAAGATGTCCTCGGCAAACTGTTGGGGGTAGTCGAACAGCCTCTGCACTTCCGGCTCGATGTGCGGTAAGCGCCGCCAGCCGCTCACCCAGGCGCGCTTTTTGGTGCTCGCGTCCCCCTCGGCAAAGGCATCCTCCAGACTGAATTCCGTCACCGCCTCGGGCTGCAGGGTTTTGAGCCCCATATGCTCCGTGAGATTGGATGAGAACCCGTAGATGACCCCATAAGGCGAATAGGCGCCCTCCACGGGCCGGAACTGCGGACAGTCCTCATACAACGGCCTCGATAAGCGACCGATGTGAGACTCGTACTCGTGCAGCAGCTCGATGTGGCGCTGCCCCACGGGCGTATAGACCACCTGCCCGTCGCGATCCGTCGTGATGAAAAGATCCTCGATCATGCTGTAGGCTGCCAGCAAATCGACGCGATTCACGAACAATTCCGGATCCGCAGAGATGCCCTGACAGATCGCGCGAGCCAATTGCACCCGGTTGCGGCGGTCGCCCAGGTCGCAGGCGTGCTCATAGGCCTCGAGCAGTGGCACGAGACCTTGAATCAGCAGGGCGAAATCGAGGGCATTCGAGTTCCGCGCGCTCAAGACCAGACTCTCCTCATCGAGAGACACACCCTTCTTGATGCAGTAGTGGCGCAGCTGTGAGCGCAGGTGTCCGCCCGCCAATTGAACGGCGGCCTTCTGGATCTCGATCCGGTCCACCTGCGAAGGCGTCGCCGCGATCTGTTCCGCCACGGCGAAATAGGCGGCCAACTCGTCCGTGGTGGGGCTCTGCGCCAACGGAATCAGCCAGCGCGCATCGCGGACGAACACCGGCTGATCGGCCGGCGCGCCGCTCCAGAGCTGGTCGAGCACGCTTTGCACTTGCGAAAGCCGCTCGCAGGCGCCAGCCGCTCCGGCGTCCCACACACGCATACTCAACAGCGCGAGAGACCGTATCAGGTACAAACTGAAGAGCGTATGCGCGTAGCGCGCGCGACCATGGCGCCCGGGCCAACGAGTCTGCCGCCACAGGTGAAAGCTCCGTATCATCATCTCCCCCGGATCGACCAGATCGTTGTGCATTCCGGGGGTCTCACGAGGCTTGAATCCGCTCGCCCAGTGCGCGTGCTCCAACTGACCCCTGAGACGCGATTGATCGGGCGTGATCGCGGTGAGTGAGAAAAAGCAATCCTCGCAGTGACGCGACAGGGTGGGACGGTCCTGCAGGTCCTCAATCGGCCTGCGCTGGGCGTTGAGCACGCCGGCTATTTTCTCGACGATTTGATCGCGGTGGGCCAAGAACAATTGGAGCAGCTCCACATGCGCCCGAAACGGCACCTGGCCGAGGCGTTCGCCGATCACGATGCTCCCCCAACGCCGAAGCGGAACCCGAAATACTGCCCGAACCCCATCTGCCTGAGCAAGCGCGCGGTAACCCACGAAGCCCTCGAGTCGCCCGGGCGAAGCTGCATCGCCAAGGCCGCGCCGCTCGCACGCCTGGGCGGTGTAACAGATCCATCAAGCGCCTGTCACATCGCGGGCCTATTAAGGATGGCTCATCTTCGACCCTCGGGGAGGGAGTCATGCGGCAGCTCATTATTTCGGTCGGGTCCCTGGCGCTCACTCTCTGGAGCTTGGCCGTGCCGCT
>Ga0335074_10012392_pt1 | contig 11954 bp, 7 predicted proteins | sample Lox_Sample_23_FD_206715 | JGI IMG/M metagenome (GOLD analysis project Ga0335074, IMG submission 206715) | Soil microbial communities from Loxahatchee National Wildlife Refuge, Florida, United States - Lox_Sample_2.3 | ecosystem: Environmental > Terrestrial > Soil > Wetlands | place: USA: Florida...
CAGCGGCGGCTCCGGTCGAGGAAAAGACCGAGTTCACCGTGGTTCTGACCGCGGCGGGCGCCAACAAGATCAACGTCATTAAAGCGGTGCGTGAAGTCACCAGCCTTGGCTTGAAGGAAGCAAAGGACTTGGTCGACGGCGCCCCGAAGACGATCAAAGAGGGTATCAACAAGGAAGAAGCCGAGGCCATCAAGAAGAAATTCACCGACGCCGGCGCCAGCGTCGAAGTGAAGTAACGAGTGAAGTAACGGATTTACCTCCGAAAGCCGAAACGACCGGTCACTTGACTTGGCGCCCGCCTGGAGCATGTACTTAAAGGAGGGATTCCGGTTGCTGCGGCCATCTCTGCCTATCGTGGCGCAGCCAGTAAACCGGCCCCTAAATTCAACCCAGGAGCAGGCGCATGGAGCCGGTCCAGATTGAACGGTTTTATTTGGGATGCCTGGCCCACGCTTCCTACATGGTGGGCTCCGAGGGAATCGCGGCGGTCATCGACCCGCAGAGGGATGTCGAACTGTACCTCGAAGCCGCCGAACGCCATGGTTGGAAAATCGCGCACATTATTGAAACGCACCTCCACGCCGATTTCGTCTCCGGGCATCGCGAGTTGGCCGAGCGCACCGGAGCGCGCATCTACCTGGGCGAGGGGTCGGGAGCTCACTTCGATCACCTCGCGGTTACGGACGGAGACGAAATTCAGTTCGGCCGATGCTCGCTGCGATTCCTGCAAACCCCCGGGCATACGCTCGAAAGCGTCTGCGTTCTGATGCTCGATCGCGGCGACCCTCACCGGCCCGCTGCGGTCTTCACCGGAGACACCTTGTTTGTCGGCGATGTGGGCCGTCCCGATCTTTCGCCGGCGCACACACCGGAGCAGCTTGCGGCGATTCTGTACCGCAGCATCCACGACAAGCTCCTGACCCTTCCCGACGATACCGAAATTTATCCGGCGCATGGCGCGGGTTCGCTGTGCGGACGGCAGATGAGTTCGGAAAGCTCCTCCACCATCGGCCGGCAGAGGCAGACCAATTACGCGTTGCTGGCGCGGTCGAGCGAAGAGTTCGTCCATCTTTTGACCGACGACATGCCGGCGCGTCCGGAGTATTTCGCGCAAGAAGTGGAACTGAACCGGCGAGGCGCGGAGCCGATCGCGAACCTGCCCGCGCTGGCCGCCCTCGGCGCGCCCGAGGTCTTCGAGATGCAGAAGCACGGCGCCGTCCTGGTGGATACCCGGCCGGCGATGCAGTTCGCCGTGGCCCACCTGCCGGGGGCCGTTCACATCGCGCTCACCGGACAGTACGCCTCCTGGGCCGCGCGCATTCTGGGGTTGAACACGCGTCTGATCCTGTGCGCCGAAGATCCGGATCATGTGCGCGAGTCGCAGATACGGCTCGCGCGCGTCGGTGTCGAAAATGTGGCCGGATACCTCGCCGGCGGCATCGCGGGCTGGGTCCAGAGCGGTTTCGAGCTGGACTACATTCCGCAGATCAGCGTCCAGGAGTTCGCCGCGCTGAGGGCCGCCGAACCCGGCCGGCTGCTGATTCTCGATGTGCGCGAGCCGGCCGAATACGAGGCTGCGGCGATCGCGGGATCGCTGTTGATTCCGCTCGGAAAACTCCAGTCCCGGACGGAGGAAGTGGATCGCGAAAAACTGGTAGTGGTGCACTGCAAAGGCGGATACCGCAGCTCGATCGCGACCAGCATCCTGCGCCGCGCGGGATTCCGCGATGTCGCCAACCTGACCGGTGGCTTCGATGCCTGGAAAGCAGCCGGCCTCGCGGACCGCAACGAATAAGGCGCTGTCCCTCGAACGGACCCGATCATTTTCCCGCCTGCGCGTCGCGAGATTCTATGCTAAGTTAACTTAGTAAGTTATCTATGGCGAAAACCGACGCCCTGCAAGGCTCGCTCCCGCTCCTGATCCTCAAAATAATCGAGCGCCGGGGCCCCCTCCACGGCTACGGCATCAGCGCCAGAATCGAGGCCGTTTCCGGCCTGCTGCGCGTCGAGGAAGGTTCGCTTTATCCCGCCCTGCACCGCCTGGAGGAATCCGGATGGGTCCGCGCACGCTGGAAAACCACCGAAAACAATCGCCGCGCGCGCGTCTACGAGCTGACCGCGCTGGGCCGGAAGGAATTACAAACCCAGGAACGCCGCTGGGTTTCGATCACCGCCGCCATCTCCCAGGTCCTGAAGGAGGCCTAGCGCATGTCCTGGATCACCCGCATCGCCAACGCGCTGCGTCCGGCGCAGGCCGATGCCGCGCTCGACGAAGAACTGCAATTCCATCTCGAAGAACGCATCGCGGAGCTGGTCCGCTCCGGCCTGTCGCGCCAGGACGCCGAACGCGCCGCGCGCCTTCGCTTCGGAAACCGCCTCGCGCGGCGGGAAGAGAGCCACGAAATCAAGTCGGCCGTGTGGCTCGAATCGCTGCTTCGCGATTTTCGCTTCGGACTGCGGATGCTCTCGAAATACCGCACCACCAGCCTGGCCGCGATCGCGTCGCTGGCGCTCGCCGTAGGCGCCTGCACCGCCGCCTTCTCGCTGATCGACGCGCTGCTCTTTCGTCCGCTCCCGGTTCGCGATCCGCGACAGCTTTTCGACCTGGCGCGCGTATTTCCGCCGTTCATGAGTCCCAACAATCAGCCGCGCGAGTTCGATATGTTCAGCGCTCCGCAGTTCCAGCTCCTGCGCGACACCGTTCGCAGCTCCGCCGACCTGTTCTTGTGCGACTGTGGCGCCGGACCCAAAATTCCGGCGGCCTTCGACGGGTCCGCCGGGGACGAAGACGTTCGCGCCGCGTACATCGACGGCCACGGATTCGCCATTCTCGGCATCAAGCCCGGGTTGGGACGCCTGATTCAGCCTGCCGATGATTCGGTCGCCAGCGGCCACAAGGTCGCGGTTCTCAGCGATCCGTTCTGGAAGCGGCGCTTTGGCGGAAGCCGTGACGTGCTCGGCCGCACGTTCACGCTTTCCGGCCGCGACACTTTCGAAATCGTCGGCGTCGCGGCCCCGCCGTTCACCGGGCTCCAGCCCGGTTATTTAACCGACCTCTGGATTCCACTCCGCGCTTCCGTGGATCCCCGGCTGCTCGCGCAGGATGTCGAACTCGCCGGCATCTTCGGCCGTCTTCATCCCGGCGTCGAGCGATCCCAACTGCGCGCCCCGCTGCAAGCCGCCTTCACCAACGCTCTGGCCGAGCGCCTGCGCATCAACCCTCCGCGAAATCTGCACGGCGACCGGCTGAAACAATACGCCGCCCAGCCGCTGATTCTGCGCGACGCCTCCACCGGCAGCGGACGCGATTCTCTTTTCCGTGCTGAATTCCGCCGCCCGTTCCAGATTCTGGCTCTGATCTGCGGCCTGTTGCTGCTGGTGGCGTGCTCGAATGTGGCCAACCTGATGCTCGCCCGCGCTTCGGCGCGTGACGCGGAAATGGCGCTGCGAATTTCCCTCGGCGCCGCGCGCTCGCGCCTGGTTCAGCAACTGCTTGTCGAAAGTGGACAACTCGCCTTTCTCGGGACCATCCTGGCCCTGCTCTTCGCCACCTTTGCCGCGCCGGCGATCGCCGCCCGGCTGGGCCCTCCGGAGCTTCCGGCGTTCCTCGACGTGGCGCCGGATTTTCGTTCGCTCGCCTTCGCCGCCGCGCTCAGTCTCCTCAGCACCCTTCTGTTTGGCCTGATTCCCGCGCTGCGCGCGTCGGCCACGCGGCCCGAAGCCGCGCTCAAAGCCGCGGCCATGAACCACTCCGGACGCCTCGGGCCGCTGCGCTGGATGCTCGCCGCGCAAATCGCCTTCAGCGTCGCCGTTCTGTTTCTCTCGGGACTGCTTCTGCTCTCGTTCCAGAAAATCATTTCCGTCGATCTCGGTTTCAAACGCGACCATGTGATTCTGTTCGATCTGGTCCCGCGCGACGAGATCAATTGCCGGACATGTCTTTCCGGCCCCCAACTCCTCGATCGCATCCGCCACGCGCCCGGCGTTCGCGCCGCCAGCCTGACCGCCCAGCGGCCCATGGGCGGCGACATGGTCTGGATCATGAATCCCTTTATCCGCTTCCCCGGCCGCGCGATGGAAATCCTCCGACCGCGCGAGATTCCCGTCTCCGATGGTTTTTTCCGCGCCATGCAGATCCGCTGGATCTCCGGACGTGACTTTCTTCCGGAGGAAATCGCCCGCGGCTCGGAATCCGTCATCGTCAATCAGGCCTTCGCCGATACCTTTCTTCCCGGCAAAGATCCGCTGGGCGCGATTTTCGAAACCACCGGCGACAATCCCATCCCGGTTCGCCACCAGATCGTCGGCGTCGCCGGCACTATCCACTACAACAATCCGCGGGAACCCGACCGTCCGGCAATCTACGCTCCTCTTCGCGACACCAATACCGCCACGCTGAACGTCCGGGTCGATTCGACCTCTGCCACGATGATCGGCTCGGTCCGTAAACAAATCGAAGCGGCCGCGCCCGCCATGCGAATCCGCAACACGGTTCTGCTCGCGGCGCAGATCGAGAACACGCTGCTAAGCGAGCGGCTGCTGGCGATGCTCGCGGGATTTTTCTCGGTCGTCGCCCTGCTTCTCGCGGCCGTCGGGCTGTACGGCGTCATCCGCTACGCGGCCGTCTGCCGCACGCGCGAGATCGGCATCCGCATCGCCCTGGGAGCGCGCCGCGCTGCCGTGGTTCGACGGGTCCTTGCCGACAGTTCGCTTCCCGTTCTTGCCGGCATCGGCATCGGAATCGCCGTCGGCCTGGGTCTCGCGCGGTATCTCGTCTCGCAACTTTATGGCGTGAAGGCTACCGGCTTCTGGAGCCTCGCTACGCCGGTCGCTTGCATCCTGATCGCCGCGATTTCCGCCACTTTGCCGCCCGCGCTGCGCGCTGCCAACGCCGACCCCCTGATCGCGCTCCGCCACGAGTAGAGGTGTCGCGAGGAGTCGCGACACGGCGCCCAAAAGTGGGTGCGCCACAAACATGCCGCTAATCCCGCGTCACCACCGACGCGAACGTGTCGATCCTCTGGAACAGCAGCCGCGGCGCGGCCATCATCGGGAACACCGTCCAGCGCACCGCGATCGGGATCAAAATACTCCGCGATTGGGTCTCGATGCTGTGCTCCACCTTCGCCTCGACAATTCGCGCAATGTCCCCGCGCGCCTGCTCGATATTTCCGGCGTGCGAAACCAGAGTGACCAGCGCGGGTCCGCCCCACCGGAACAGACGATCCACGGGCGGCAGCTGTTTCGCGACCGTCGCGGCGAACGCCGCTAAAACTTCGTCGCCCACCGATCTGCCGAAGCGCGTGTTCAGCGCCTGAAGCCGGTCGAGCACCAATACCCCGGCAAACGCGCGGCCCTGCGCCTGACCCGCATTGCACAGCGCCGCTTCGGCTGCCGCCCTTTGGGGCAATCCCGTCACGCCGTCCCGTTCCGTTGCTTCGGGACTGTCCGGGGAGCGTTCGCCGCCTTCCAATCCCTGCCGCAGCCGGTCGATGGTCTCGCCGACTTCGCGGCGCTGCCGCTCGGACTCCTTGCGGATCGCGCTCAGACACTCGGCCAGGCGGCTCTTGATCATGCGCACGTCATCCAGCCCGGAAGCGGAAACCATCTGCTGTTCAATCTCGGCCAGGCGCCCAGCATTGGTTTCGCCGGTGGCCGACAGCACCGCGACCGTCGAAGTCAACATCTTCACCATCTTCTGGAATTCTACATGGTGCAGATCCTGGTGGCGGGTGAATTCGCGGCGATGTTCTTCCAGCGTAGTGACCGCCGCGCCGGCCTGCACCAGCAGCTCTTCCTGCGTGATTTCGCCGAGAATCGCTTCTACGATCCGGTCGATATTTTCCTGAAAGCGCAGACGCGAGTCCGCGTCTCCCAGTCCGCCATGGCGGGCGATGCCTTGGGCCAGTACGTGCACGACGTGCAACAGCGCGCGTTCCGTTTCGTTATCCGTAGAGAGAAATTTCTTGAGTGAGATCACGTCGTTTAATTCAAATCGTTAATTCAGGTCGTTAATTCAAGTCGTTAATTCAAGTCGTCCCTGCGGGGCTTATCGGCAAACGCGACTCAAACGCCTGTGTTTTTTTCCGATGAGCGTTAGCAGATATGTCACTGCTCACGGATTCGTCTTTTCGGAACTCTCATCCCTCTTCGCCGAGCCTGCTCGACGAACCCGAGCATCAAGGGCTTTTGCGGATCACCGCCCTGATGGAGCACCTGTTCCGCATGCCCATCGCCTATCTCGCGCTGTTCGGCAGCGATCTGGCGGTGGTGCGGCGCATCGGCTCCGGGCGCGATCATTGGGACAACCTGGCGACCTTTCCACTCGCGCACGTTGTCGGGAAACCGACCATGTGGCCGGACCCTTCGGGGAAACCCGTACCGGGATTCAAGCCGGGTCGTCTGCGCTTTGCCACTTCCGCGCCCCTGCGGTCGAGCGACGGCATCGAATTGGGCGTCGCGGTGATGGCGGACGTCCAGCCGCGGCCGGAATTTACCAGCGCGGATCTGGACAGCTTCGGCGAGCTGGCCGCTGTGCTCGCGGGAAAGCTGGAGCTGCGGATGCTCGCCAGCGAAGCGCGGGAAACGGAATCGGCGATTCAGGAAGCCGAACGGCGCTTCCGCAATATCGCCAACGCCGCGCCGGTGCTGATCATTTATAGCGATGCCGACGGCGCCGGCTCCTTCGTGAACCAAACCTGGCTGGAGTTTACCGGCCGAACCTTCGACGAGGAAGTGGGCGACGGCTTTATCGACCGCTTTCATCCCGACTATCGCGAGCCGGTGATGCAGAAGTATTGGGAGGCGTTCGAGGCTCGCCGTCCGCACACGCAGGAGTTTCTGATGCGCCGCCACGACGGCGTTTATCGCTGGATGCGGGCGGAGGGCGTTCCGCGATTCCGCGGCAATGGAGCCTTCGCCGGCTACATCGGGTGCTTCGTCGACGTGACGGAGGAACGGGCGGCGCGGATGGAAGTCGCCCGGCAGAAGCTGGTCGCGGCGCGGCTGGCCGAGGCTGCCGGAGTATTTTATCTGCTGCTCGATCGCGACGGCGTCATCGAAGATTCTGGCCCCGGAGCCGATCTGCGCAAGCACCTCCTCTGGGAGCTTTTAGGGTCCGATGAAAGCGGGAGGCTGCGCCCGGCCTTCGCCCGGGCGGCGGCTGGCCTCGAACCGGTACAAGCGATCGTATCTTCCTCATTCCCGACAGGTAAGTTCGCAGAACGCTGCTGGAGTTTCACTCCCATCATCTCCGCGCAGAGGGAATCAATGGTCGTTTTGGCGACGATCAAAGACCATATCTGAAAAAGCTTCGATGCGGTTTACGATTTTAAACGGTTTAAGCCCGTTCATTCGTGTTATAGTCTGCGTGGTGTCATGCCCGGAGCGAGACCGCCTGGTAGATGCGTTTATCGCCGCGGTGCAGGTTTACAACGATGTCATCGGCCAAAGGAGCGGCGCGATCGGCTCCGATTCAATATACCTTTTGCAACAATCCAACCGGGCGTTAGACACCTGTGAATCTTGCCTGATGGCGCTCCGGCGCCATGAAGCACAGCACGGCTGTCGAACCCTTCCAAAGGCCGTAACGCCGCCATTAAAGAGCTGATTTACAAAACAACGCCGCATCACGGACTAACTCTTAGAGTCGGTGCCGGCGCTGGCTCCGCTGGCCTTCTCGTTTTCCTCCGAGTCCGGCTCCTGGTTCAGCATCAGATTGAAGGTCTTGCGGATACGCTCGACGGCGGCGCGCATCTGGACTTGAACGTCTTCCGGGTTGGGTTTCGGATTGTTCTCGTCGGGCATCGGTGATCTGATGAACACCATTAGATGATGTCAGTTTGATATCATTACGTGGCATTTTGTCCTACGCGGCATTTAGCGTGCACGCATCCGATAGCAGAGCGGTGCGAAATGGCTGCGGCATTCGATCCGGATCTCCAAAAGATTAACCTGGACAGCGAAATAGCGCTCCGCCGGCTGCAAAAGATGGTGGAGTTCCTTCGCGTCGTGCGGGAAAAGGAAATGCAGCTTTTGAACCCGCCAGAAAACTATACCGATCCCCGGAAGGACCCCTCGGCCTTCATTAATTTTTCTCAATTTTCAAATTGAACGCCCACCCTTGCCAGACCTGATTTGACGAATGGAATTTCGTTTGCTATTCTTGAACTAACCGGAGAGAGCCCCGGACCTGGTACAGTGAGATTGTTATCCCGCGATCTGCTCGGCAGTTCGTCAGAACTACCGCTAGGCTTCGCCCTGCGCGCACATTCGATGCCCGAGGTGTCTTTTCACCTGCGGGCGTTTTTGTTTTGCCGCTTTGATTGAAGATGGGGCCCCTTTTTGCCGCCCCCTGCCGCTCGCAATGTTGAGGAAATTCTAACCATGCAAACTCCTGAAAATGGCGCATCCCGTCGAGAGAGAGTCGACTTTTCGAAGATCAAAACGTCCATCCCGATCCCTAACCTGATCGAGGTGCAGAAAAAATCCTATGAGCGTTTCTTGCAGATGGACCTGTTGCCAAGCGAACGCGATGACACCGGGCTGGAAAGCGTCTTCAAAAGCGTTTTTCCGATCTCGGATTTCCGCGGCTTGAGCCAGCTCGAGTTCGTCGATTACGCCATTGGAAACTGGGAGTGCAAGTGCGGAAACTTGAAAGGACTGCACCATCTGCGCTCCACCTGCCGCAACCCCGCCTGCGGCGCGACCATTAAAACCGATCCGTTCCACCTGGGCGACGTGCTGTGCCCGCGCTGCGGAACGTTCAACAAGAATATCGTCACGTTTTGCAACCGCTGCGGCGACCCCGTCGGGTTGCAGCTTAAATATGACGTTTCCGAATGCGAAGAGCGGGGCATGACCTATGCGGCGCCGCTGAAAGTCACCATCCGCCTGACGGTCTTCGACAAAGATCCGGAGACCGGCAACAAAACGATTCGCGACATCAAGGAACAGGAAGTTTTCTTCGGCGAAATTCCGCTGATGACCGAGAACGGAACGTTCATCATCAATGGAACCGAGCGCGTGATCGTGTCGCAGTTGCATCGCTCACCCGGCGTGTTCTTCGAACGGCAGCCGGCGCAGGGATATTTCCTCGGAAAGATTATTCCGTATCGCGGAAGCTGGGTCGAGTTCGAATACGACAACAAGAATCTCCTGCACGTACGTATCGACAGAAAGCGTAAATTTTATGGGACCGTTTTCCTGCGCGCGCTTGGTTTGAAAACGGACGCGGACATCCTGCGCGCGTTTTACAGAACCAGCGACATCGTCATCAAGGATAAGAAGCTGCTGTGGAAGGTGAGCGAAGGTCTGATGGGCCACAAGCTTTCGCACGCCATCACCAAAGGCGGCGAGACGGTGGTGACGCAGGGCCGCAAGATCACCAACAGCGTCTTCAAGGATATCCTGAAGGCCAAAATCGAGCAGGTGGAGGTTGCGCCGAACGATCTCGAAGGGGCTTACGTGGCCGCCGACGTGGTGGACATGGAAACCGGCGAGATTTTGATCGAAGCCAACCACGAGCTGACGCCGACCATCGTCGCCAAGCTGATCGATACGGGAATTACGACCTTCGACGTGTTCTTCCCGGAATTCGACGACGTTGGAAACGTGATTTCGGCGACGCTGCGCAAAGACGGAGTCAAGCAGCAGAACGACGCGCTGCTCGAAATTTACCGCAAATTGCGCCCTGGCGATCCGCCGACGGTGGATACCGCGACGCAGTTGTTCCAGGGCATGTTCTTCGATGCGCGCAAGTACGACTTCTCCCGCGTCGGACGCATGAAGTTCAATATCAAGCTGTATGATAAGGCCGACTCGACGCCGCTCGATAAGCGCACGCTCGACCACAAAGATTTCATCGACACCATTCAATACCTGCTGAAGCTGCGCAAAGGCATCGGCAGCGTGGACGATATCGATCACCTGGGCAATCGCCGCGTGCGAGCCGTGGGTGAGCTGCTCGAAAACCAGTTCCGCATCGGCCTGGTTCGCATGGAGCGCGCGATCAAGGAAAAAATGAGCGTGTACCAGGAAATGTCGACGGCCATGCCGCACGACCTGGTAAACGCCAAGCCGGTGATGGCCGCGATTCGCGAATTTTTCGGATCTTCGCAGCTTTCGCAATTCATGGATCAGACCAATCCCCTCAGCGAGATCACGCACAAGCGGCGTCTTTCGGCTCTGGGGCCAGGCGGTCTGTCGCGCGAACGCGCCGGATTCGAAGTTCGCGACGTGCATCCGACGCACTACGGGCGTATTTGTCCGATTGAAACGCCGGAAGGTCCGAACATCGGACTGATCAGCTCGCTTTCCTGCTTTGCGCGGATCAACGAATACGGATTCATCGAGAGCCCGTATCGCCGCGTCAAGGAAGGCATCGTGGTGGACGAAGTGAAAATTCTGAATCCCGGCGATACCGATTTGAAGGTCGGGCAGGTGCTTTCGCGCGCGGAGGTGGACAAGGCCAATCGCGCGTCCGTCAGTAAGAACAAACAGCCGGCCGAGATCGAAGCGCACTGCGATTATTTGTCGGCGTGGGAAGAAGACAAGTACCTGATCGCGCAGGCCAACGTCGGGTTGGATGCGAACGGCAGGATTACGGCGGAGCTGGTGAACGCCCGCCAGGCCGGCAATTTCGTGCTGAAGCATGTGGATGAAGTCGAATACATGGACGTCAGTCCGAAACAGTTGGTCAGCGTGGCGGCGAGTTTGATTCCGTTCCTTGAAAACGACGACGCCAACCGCGCGCTGATGGGATCGAACATGCAGCGGCAGGCGGTTCCGCTGCTGCGCGCCGAATCTCCTTATGTCGGGACCGGCATGGAGTGGGTGACGGCGCGCGATTCGGGCGCGGTGGTGTTGTGCAAGCGCTCCGGAATCGTCGATTCGGTGGATAGCGAGCGCATCATCGTTCGCGTGGAAGGCTCGACGCAGGAAGGCCAGCTTTCGCGCGAGGTGGGCGCCGATATTTACCAGATGACCAAGTTCAAGCGCTCCAACCAGAACACCTGCATTAATCAGAAGCCGATTGTGTACGAGGGTCAGCGGGTGAAAAAAAGTGAAGTGCTGGCCGACGGTCCGTGCACGGAATCGGGCGAGCTGGCGCTGGGGCGCAACGTGCTGGTCGCGTTCATGCCCTGGCGCGGATACAACTTCGAGGACGCGATCGTGGTGTCGGAGAAGCTGGTGAAGGAGGATTACTACACCTCCATCCACATTGAGGAGTTCGAAATTGACGCGCGGGACACCAAGCTGGGTCCCGAGGAAATTACCCGCGATATTCCGAATATTGCTGAAGGTTTTTTACGCAATTTGGATGAAAGCGGGATTATTCGCATCGGCGCGACGGTCAAGCCGGGCGACATTCTGGTCGGCAAGGTGACGCCGAAGGGCGAAACTCAGCTGACGCCGGAAGAAAAGCTGCTGCGCGCGATTTTCGGAGAGAAAGCCGGCGACGTGAAGGACGCGTCGCTGTACTGCCCGCCGGGAATCGAAGGCACGGTGGTCGATTGCAAGGTGTTTTCGCGCAAAGGCGCGGAGCTCGATGAGCGCGCCAAGCTGATTCTCGAAGGCTCGGAAGAACGGATGCGGCGCAATCTCGAAGACGAAAAGCGAATCCTCAATGACGAGCGCGCCAAACGCCTGAACGTGCATTTCGAAGGCAAGGAATTGCTGGCCGATCTGCACGACGAAAAAACCAATAAGAAGCTGCTGTCGAAAGGGACGTTCCTTTCGCGCGATCTGATCGAAAAGCTGCGCGCGCGCGACATCAAGCGCATGAAGCTGAAAGATAAAGATCCGCGCCTCAATGAGCTGGTGGACGAAATCGAGGAGATGACGTCGCGCCAGATCGCGGTGCTCGAAAAAATCACCGAAGAGAAAATCGCCAAGCTGCGCAAGGGCGACGAGCTGCCGCCGGGCGTGATCAAGCAGGTGAAATGCTATATCGC
>Ga0335074_10012393_pt1 | contig 11954 bp, 12 predicted proteins | sample Lox_Sample_23_FD_206715 | JGI IMG/M metagenome (GOLD analysis project Ga0335074, IMG submission 206715) | Soil microbial communities from Loxahatchee National Wildlife Refuge, Florida, United States - Lox_Sample_2.3 | ecosystem: Environmental > Terrestrial > Soil > Wetlands | place: USA...
CTTGGGGATCTCGTAGTTCAGGCCCTTGACGCCGTCCATGCCGAACTCGTCGTCCTGGTAGAAGTAGCCGATCTTCTTGCCTGCGAAGTGCTGCTTGATGTAGGCGCCGAGGATCTTGCCTTCGCGGACGTAGTCGAGCTGCCAGCCGAACGTTTCCGGGTAGGTGCTCGTGGCGTTCCAGCACTCGCAGCCTGAGGCAACGAACACGTCCGGCACCTTGGAAGCGTTCAAATAACTCACGACCGCGAGGTGCGTCGGCGTGCCCAGACCGTTGAAGATCGCGTAGACGTTGTCCTGGAGCACCAGCTGGTGCACCACCGTCGATGTGATGGTGGGGTCGTACTGGTCGTTCAGGTACTTGTACACGATCTTGCGACCGTAGATGCCGCCGTGGGCGTTCACGTACTGGAAGTAGGCGTTGGACGCCGGGGCGATCTCGTCGTAGCCAGGCGCCGCTACCCCGGTCAGCGGCTGATGGCTGCCGATCAGGATTTGCGATGCAGTGATGCCTGGAGCCGAGGCGGTGAGCGCCCCGCTGCTGGACGAGTTCGGGCTGGTGGTTGACGAGCTGCAGGAGGCCAGCACCAGCGCTACGGCCGTGATCCCTGCCGCGAGACTCGCTCTATGTGGTCTTCTCATGAGGTGCCTTCTTCCTGGTGTTCGCTGGCCGGCCGACGCCGGCGCAGCGCGCTGAACGGCGCGGCCACAGTCGGAGCAGCCGGCCGGAAGAGGCGACGCAGGCCGCCCTGGATGCCCGCCGGGAAGACGAGCATGACGACGATCAGCACGACCCCATAGGCGGCGACAGGCACGTAGGAGCTCGTTCCGCTGGACAGGCCGTGGCTGACCGCCACATTGGTGAGATAGCTGGGTACCAGGACCAGGACCAGGCTCCCCCACACGGCACCGATCAGGCTGCCGAGGCCGCCGAGCACCGCGCCGGTGAGCAGGCCGATGGACAGGGTGAGCGTGTAGGCGCCGGGACCGACGATCCCGGTAACCGTGGCCAGCAGCGCCCCGCCGAGGCCAGCGCAGGCGGCGCTGACGACGAACGCCAGGACCTGGAGCCTGGCCACGTTCAGGCCGGACAGCGCCGCTGCCACCTCGTCGTCGCGCACCGCGCGCCAGTTGCGGCCGATGCGGCTGCGGCCGATGTTGGCCAGCAGGATCAGGGTGATCAGGGCGCTGGCGCAGGTCACCCAGGCGACCCAGCGCTCAGGCGGGAAGCTCGCACCGAGGAAGGACGGGGTGGTGATCGAGACCGACAGGCCCTGATCACCGCCGAACACCCCCGGGTACTCGTTGGCCACAGTGGGCAGCGCAACGGCCAGCATCAGCGTGGCCCCGGCCAGGTAGGGCCCGCGCAGCCGCGCCGCGGCCAGCCCGAAGATCGCGCCGCCGACCGCGGCGACCACTGCGGTAGCTGCAAGCACCAGCGCCAGGTTCCACTTCAGGTGCAGCATCAGCAGCGCGCAGGCGTAGCCACCGACGGCCATGAACGCGCCGTTGCCAACCGAGATCTGGCCACTGAGCCCGATCAGGACGGTAAGCCCGGCGACAGCGGCGACGTACGAGGCGACCTCAGCCATCTGATAGTCGCGGTAGCCGCCCAGCTGGATCGACAGCAGGACGAGGACGACGGCCACGCCGATCGCGGCGGCAAGGTGGCGGGCAAGTGTCACGAGATCACACCCTCCGGGCCGTACCCGCCGCCAGCAGCCCGGACGGCCGGATCATCAGGACGAGGGCGAGTACCACAAGCCCGTAGACCAGGACCAGGTCACTGCCGAGGTAACCGCTGGCGTAGTTGAGCACGACCCCGAGCAGCACGCCGCCGAGCACCGCGCCGACGGGGCTCTCCAGACCGCCGATCACGGCGGCGGTGAACCCCAGCACGAAGATCGAGTCCATGCTGTTCGGGTACAGGAACGTCGACGGGGTGACCAGCACGCCGGCCAGCGCTCCGAACAGCCCGGCCAGCGCCCAGCCGAGGGTGAGCACCCGCCCGACCCTGACGCCGAGCAGCCTCGCCACGCCCGGGCTGAACGCCGCGGCCCGCAGCCGCAGGCCCACCGGCGTGTACTGGAAGACCAGGGCTAGCGCGAGCGCCGCGGCCAGCACCGCTACAGCGGTAAAGACGTCGGCCGGGGAGATTCCGAGTGCGAACGTGCCGACCTTCAGCCCTTTCACCGAGTACGCGGCCGGGAACGAGCGGTACTGGCCGCCGTAGATCAGCCCGGCGAGCCCTTCAAGGAAGATCAGCAGGCCGATGGTCACGATCACCGAGTTCAGCACCGGCTTTCCGGACGTCGGCCGGATGACCGCTCGCTCGCAGACCGCGCCGAGGACCAGGCCTGCCGCCAGCGCCACGAAGAAGCCGGCCCAGTAATTCCCGGTGTGCCTGATCACCACGTACGCGACGTAGGTGGTGAACATGGCCATCCCGCCCTGGGAGTAGTTGAGCACCCGGGTCCCGCGCCAGATCAGCACCAGGGACAGAGCGATGGCGGCGTAGATCATGCCGATGCCGATCCCGCCGAGGCCGAACTCTACGAATTCCTGCATATGACCCCTCTAGAACCCCAGGTAGTGACGGCGGAGCCTGGTGTCGGCCGCGAGGACTGGCGCGGCATCTTCGGCGACGACCTTGCCCATGTTGAGCACGAGCCCTCTGTCGGCGATGGCCAGCGCACTGCGGGCGTTCTGCTCGACCAGCAGGACCGTCAGTCCCCGGTCGTCTCGCAGCTGCCGGATCAGGTCCATGACCTGGGAGACCATCCGCGGCGCGAGGCCGAGCGACGGCTCGTCGAGCAGCAGCACCCGCGGTGCGGCCATCAGCGCCCTGGCGATGACCAGGATCTGCCGCTCACCGCCGGACAGCGTGCCGGCTGCGCGTTTCCTCCGCTCGGCCAGGACCGGGAAGCGCCGGTAGGCATCGGCCAGGGCAGCCGTGCGCTCGCTGCGGCCAAGCCGTATCAGGCCGCCGAGGCGGAGGTTCTCCTCCACGGTGAGCTCGGTGATGACGCCCTGGCCCTCGGGCACGTGCGCAACGCCGGCCCGGGCGATGTCCTCTGGGTGCCGGCGCGCCATTTCGGCCCCGCCGACCAGGACGCTGCCGTGCCGCGGCCGGATGAGCCCGCTGATAGCCCGCAGCAGCGTGGTTTTGCCCGCGCCGTTGGCGCCGAGCAGCGCCGTGATCGTGCCGGGCATGGCTGAGACGGAGATGCCCTCAAGGACCGGCGCCCCGCCGTACCCGGCCACGATGCCGTCGACAGCGAGCGCCCCAGCGCCAGTCACGGCCAGCTCAGCCATTGCCTGCCTCCGTGGACTGCCGCCCGGTTCCCGCTGGCCCGTCGCCGGCCTGGCCCGCCCCCTCACCGACCTGGGCCGCCGCCTGCCCGTTCTGCTCGGCCCCGAGGTACGCGGCGGTAACCGCCGGATCCGCCTGCACCTCCGCGGGCGTGCCAGCGGCGATGAGCCTGCCGAAGTCCAGCACGAAGATCGTGTCGCAGACCGACATCACGAGGTCCATCCGGTGCTCGATCACCACCACGCCGGCGTCGGCCGCACACTGCCTGATCAGCTCGCCTAGCTCGGCCAGCTCCCGCTCGGGCAGGCCGCTCGCGGGCTCATCGAGCAGCAGCAGCCGCGGGCGCCCGACGAGAGCGCGGGCCAGCGCTACCCGCTTGCGCAGGCCATAGGCCAGCGTCCCCGGCATCCGGTCAGCCAGGTCGACGACGCCCATCGCGCTGAGCGCGGTAAGCGCCTGGTCGCGCAGCCGCCGCTCATCGCGTTCCGAAAGCCCGAAAAGGCCTGACCAGAAGCCGGCGCGGGCCAGATGGTCGCCCCCGACCATGACGTTCTCGAGGACTGACAGGCCGCTGAACAACCCGACACCTTGCAGGGTTCGCGCGACCCCCAGACCTGCGAGCCGGTGCGGCCTGATCTCGGTGAGCTCGCTGCGGCCGAAGAAGATCGTTCCGGATGCAGGCCGGACGAACCCGCACACCGCGTTCAGCAGTGTGGTCTTCCCGGCCCCGTTCGGGCCGATGATCCCGGTCACCTGGCCCGCAGCAGCGCTGAGCGATACGCCGTCCAGTGCTGTCAGGCCGCCGAACCGGACTGTGACGCCCCTGACATCCAGGACACCAGCAGCAGCCGCGGACGGCCTGGCCAGCCCCGCTTCTGATGAACTAGTATTCATCCGCTTAATCCCTGCTTTCAGCGGCATAAATAGCGGGTCCTGAATAGTGATTCAGTACCCGCTGAGGGGTCGGTGCCCAGAGGTGCAGGGAATGTGATGCAGATTCGTTGCCGAACTGAGACCGGCGCCGGCGAGCTACGACAGTGCCCCGTGCCTCCTTACCAGCTCGGTGAGTGCCGCTAGCTCGCCGGCGAGAGCTGTGCGGCCCTGGCGCGTGATGCGCACCCGCGTCCTCGCTCTGCGGCCCTCGTATCCCTTCTCTACCTGGACGAGCCCGGCTTCCTCGAGCACTGTCAGGTGCCGCGACAGGTTGCCCGCCGTAAGCTCAAGGGCTTCCTGGAGGTAGCCGAAGTCGGCAAGCTGCGCCTCGGCCGTGATCGTCAGGATGCCCAGGCGGTGCCGCTGATGCACCAGGTCGTCGATCCCGTTCGTCGGGTGCCCGCCGTTGATCGGGTGCCCGCCGTTGGGCTGCTCCGCGCTCACGCTGGGCCTGCCGAAGCTCCGGCCGCCCGCCTGCGCCGCGCGGCGACCGCCGCGACCCCGGCCGCTCCGCCCGCGACCAGCAGCACCACGGTCGGGAGCAGCATGTTCGGGATCGTGACCTGCCAGTTGTAGCCAGCCGGATTCCAGCCGAGCCGGTACAGGAGGTTCTCGACGTCGTACAAGTTCGCCAGCAGCGCGGCGCCGGTAAAGACAACCGCGGTGACCGCGAGTGCCCTGCTCCGCTCGGCCCAGGCCAGCACCCACAGGCCAGCCGCGATGATCAGGAACGGGAACATGCCGCGGACCACCAGGTCGCCCGGCCACGCCACGCTGAGCCAGTGCAGCGCGGAGAACTGCGACAAGGGCGGCAGCAGCAGGGCCGCCGCGGTGAGCACGACGCCGGTGATCACGTAACCGCGGGCCGGGGTTTGCAGCCCGGCCAGGCGCGCGTGCCGCCGGTACCACAGCGCGCACAGCAGGTACCCGCCGACCAGCGCGATCAGCCAGTAGTACCCGAGGAAGAAGCTGCCCTGCATCGGTGCCCCGCCGAGGATCGGCAGCGTCGGGCCCGACGTCAGCGCCACGGCGCGGGAGCCAGACGGGCCGCGGGTCAACGGCGAGGCCATGACGTAGAACGGGATCGAGACGCAGCTGAGCAGGCCGAACAGCAGCAGCGGCAGCCAGTAAGCGTGCCTTGCTGACCTGGCCTGCCGTCGCAGCGCCGCCAGCTCGCCCAGCAGCCTGCCCGGCTCCTCGCCCTCGCCCGACCCGTTCCCGCCACCCGCCCGCTGACCCCCGGCTGGCCCGTTCCCGCCACCCGCCCGCTGACCCCCGGCTGGCCCGTTCCCGCCGCCCGCCCGCTGACCCCCGGCTGGCCCGTTCTCCGCGGCCGACTGCCCGCCGCCGGTCAGCCCGTCTTCCCCGGAACCGGCCGGATCGCTGCCGGGTTCGCTGCCGCCCTCACTGCTCACGCGCGCCTCCTTGATGCGAGTGTGCTCCGCCAACAAGTTTGCGTTGCCAACTAGTTGCTGTCAATACACTCCAGGATTGAGGCAGCATGGAGGGGTGGATGACGTGGCGACAGCGGTACCGGCCACTGTGAATGCCGGTTTGGTGCACACCCGTGTACACCAGAACGGCATTCATGACGACGGGCTCGCTACGGCGCTCACCCAACTAGCTGATCTCGTTACGCATGGTGATGTGCTGGTGCTCAGCGGGGCCGGGCTGTCCACCGAATCCGGCATACCGGACTACCGGGGGCCGACCGGGCTGGCCCGGCGCGCTGAGCCGATGACGTACCAGACGTTCCGGAGCAGCGCAGCGGCCCGGCGCCGGTACTGGGCGCGCAGCCATCAGGGCTGGAGGCATGTAGCCCGCGCGGCGCCGAACGCAGGGCATCACGCAGTCGCTGAGCTGGAACGCAGCGGGCTGCTCAGCGGGATTATCACGCAGAACGTCGACGGCCTGCACCAGGCCGCAGGCGCTCGTGAGGTCATCGAGCTGCACGGCAGCCTGGATCGCATCATCTGCCTCGACTGCGGGGCGCGGAGTTCCCGCGAGGAACTTGACCGGCGGCTGCGCGCCGCCAATGCCGGCTGGGACGCGTTCGTCACGCAGGTCAACCCGGACGGCGATGCCGTCGTTGCCGATGAGCAGGCAGAGCGCTTCGCGGTCGTGGACTGCACGAGCTGCGGCGGGGTGCTCAAGCCCGACGTGGTGTTCTTCGGCGAGAACGTCCCGCGGCCGCGCGTCGAGCGGTGCTACGCGCTGACCGAGCGCGCGAGCGCGCTGCTTGTCCTCGGCTCATCGCTGACGGTTATGTCCGGCTACCGCTTTGCCCGGCACGCGGCCAGGCTGTCGGTACCCGTCGCGATCATCAACCAGGGCCCGACACGTGGCGACGCGCTGGCCCGGCTGCTGCTTGACGCCCCCCTCGGCGAGACGCTGGCCGCGCTGACGACGCGATGCGCGGAACCCGGGCGTAACGCTCAGGGGATGGCGACCCGGCGCGCGACGTCGCCGATGATCGCGGCCAGTTCGGCCGGGCGCGACCACATCGGCCAGTGACTGGTCGGCAGGTCGACATAGGTGACGTTGCGCAGCTCGGCCAGGCCGCCGATCCAGGCGTAGCCTTCCTGGACTGCGGCCTTGATCTGCTCGGACGTCATCGACGTGCAGATGACCGTGCTCGGCACGTCGAGCCGGGCTTCGCTGCCGAGCGTGGCCGCCTCCCGGATCGGGCCGCCCGGCTCGGGCACGGCCCGCCGCCGGAACGTGTCCAGCTGCTCTTGACTGATGCCGTCGAGGTTCTCGCCGAGGTCCTCCCACGAGGGCAGCGGCCACTCAGCAGCGTCAAAAGCCGGGTTGATCGGGCCCGTCGCCGGGCCGGTGTCGACGTAGACCATCGCCGCGATCCGCTCGGGCACGCGGTCGCTGGCCGCGTACCCGGGAGCGCCAGCACCGCTGTGTACGGCCAGCACGACCCGGTCGCCGGCTGCTGTGACCGCCGCGCGGATCGCGTCAACGTGGTCAGAGATCGTGATCGGCGAACGGTCAGCATCCAGTGCCTCAAGGCCGGGCAGCGTGACGGCGGTGACGTCATGGCCTTCGGCACGCAGAGCAGCGGCGACGTCATCCCATGCCCACCCGCCCAGCCAGAATCCGGGAACCAGAACGATCGGCGCTGAAGTCATAAGACGACCCTACTGACCACGACCGACAGGCCCTGCTGTGCGGCCCGGGCGCGGGTGCACGACAGGATTGCTGGGGATGACCTTGCCAGGCGACCCGGTCCGTCGGCTCTGACGCGCCGTGTGCGCGTCGGCGGAGCGCAGCCCGGAACAGTCGCCACGCCCGTCACACCAGCCACATCAGTCCCCGCCAGGCACCTCAACCTGGCTCCCCACCCAGCGCGCCCAGCTATGAATGCGGCATTGCTGCACACCCGACTACAGCAAAGCCACCTCGATCATCACGGGCTCCCCGCGGACCCGGCCCAGCAGGCACAGAAGGCACAGGAGGCGCAGGAGGCGCGGTGAGGAAGATCATCTTTGCGGCGGGGCGCGGCGGGACGCGGACGGGACGGCGGCGGGGCGCGGCGGGACGCGAGCGGGGCGGGGCGCGCGCTGCCGGTCTGGTTGTGGCGGTGGACGCAGATGTGCCGCTGCGCAGCGGCAGGAACCGCCTGCGCTCCGCTGACCAGCATGGTTGTGCCTGGTTGCGGCATGCCGAACCAGATCATGCAGTGAACAGCGGAAAAGTAACGGCCCCTGCATTATTGACGCGCACCCCCTGGGCGCTCAGCCACCACGTGCAGCTGGGCCGCCACCGCGCGGTATGGGTCGGTGCGCCCTGCCTGTTCCTCGCAGTCCAGGATCTGAGCGAGCGTACCCGCATCGGGCAGCGGCGCGTCGTCGGCCGCCAGGTCCGTGAACACGCGCACGCCGTACCACGCCCGGACATCGAGGCGATGCCGGGCAAGGCGGGCTGTCAGGTCGTCACGGTGGTCGGCCCGGGCGTGCACGCCGAGCCGGTTGACGTACCCGTTTCCGTTGAACGCCGCGGCCGCTGCCGCCCAGTCGCCGGCCAGCCCGGGACGCATCGCCAGCGCGTCGCCGTTGCGGGCCAGCAGAGACACAATGGCGCCGGGCGCCGCCGCGTAAGCCACAGCCGCCAGCACCGGCTCGGGATCGGGGAGGTACATCAGCACACCGTGGCACAGCACCACATCGAAGCTGGCCGGCTCCACCAGGGCGGCGGTGTCCTGGACATCCCCGCGAACGACGCTGACCCGGTCCCGGACCTGCGCCGGCTCGGCGCGCAGCGCCTGGTCAAGGTCACCAAGCAGTAGCTCGGAACTGTCCAGCCCGGTCACGACGTGCCCAGCACGAGCCAGGCGCAGCAGCAGCGTGCCCTGGCCACAGCCGAGATCGATGACCCGCAGGCCGGTCCGGTCCGGAATGTGCCCAGCAAGCTGCCGCGCCAGGAGCTCATGGCGGACCGCCTGCCGCAGCGTTCCGAGCCGGGCCCGCCATATCCCCTCGCCCGCCGTGAATGCCGTGCTCAACAGCTTTCTCCTGTCCCGCCAGGCGCCGGCCCGCGCGGCAGCCGCCTGACATCAGTGTGTCGTAGGCCGAGCCGCGCCCGGCCCTGCTCGAGCGCAATCGCCCCGGCCGGGAGCGGCGAGGCCGCCAGCCACTGATCACCCGCTGAAATTACAGGCATTAGGAATTTCGATAAGTGTGATGAATTGTTCGAAACCCTTCACGCTTGCTGTGGGCATAAGTAGTGTGCCATGCTTGTGAGGGTCCGTCAGTAGTAACCGAATTAATCTTCAGGGCGACCCATATGAAAGGCTCTTATGGCCGAGCAACCGATCATCGTCTTCGATGTCAATGAGACCCTGCTCGACCTGGAGACGATTCGCCCGTTCTTTGACCGTGTCTTCAATGATCCGGCCGCCCTGCGCCTGTGGTTCGCCAATTTGATTACCTATTCCGAGGCGCTCACACTCGCTGGCGTTTATGTCCCGTTCACCGACATCGGCGGCGCCGTGCTCCGGATGCTCGCCGCGACGCGCGGGATCACGGTCAGCGCCGACGACGCCGCCGAGCTCACCGACCGGTTTGCCACCATGCCCCCGCATCCTGAGGTCCCAGAGGCGCTGCGCCGGCTCAGCGACCACGGTTTCCGGCTGTTCACGCTCACCGACAACACCCTTGCGGTCTCGGGCAGGCAACTGGAGAAGGGCGGCCTGATCGACCTGTTCGAGCGCCGGTTCAGCGTCGACGAGACCGTCAAGCGGCACAAGCCGTCGCTGGAGGCCTACCATTCAGTGGCCACCGCGCTCGGGCTCGACCCCGGCAACATCTGCTTGATCGCCTGCCATGTGTGGGACACGATCGGGGCCAGCTCGGCCGGCTGGCAGACCGGGCTCATCCTCCGCGAAGGCAACGCCCCCCTCGACGTCGGCCCGCAGCCGGACTACATCGGGCAGGACCTCGACGCGGTCGCCGACCAGCTCATCGCCCGGTACCCCAAATCGGCGTCTTAACTGACTTCGATGATCGCCCCGTCATAAAAGCCGGGGGCACATGCTGGCGTCCCACAGCCGCCGATTTCCTGGGCCGCGGCGCTGAATTGCAGATCGTAATAGCCAGCCGCGGCGTCAGCCGGGATGGTGATGACCGACGTCGCGGAACCGGCGGACTCAGTTGACCACCGGACTACCGGGGCGGCGGCAACCTGATTGCTGTCGTCGGAGTTCTCAAATCCATTGATGGTGTCGGCCACGGTGGGCCACGGTCCGTACATCTGCGCTGTCAGGAACATTGTGTCCTCGGCACTGCCCGCAGCCGGGCGCGCGCTTTCGATCCAGGTAATGTTCACCTGGTCACCCGGACTCCAGATGTGCGGGTCAGCTGCCGAGCCATTCCAGTCGTGACCGAGACAGCACTGAAAAGTCACATCGTTCAGGGCCGGGCTAACGCTGCTGCCATTGATCACGAACCCGGGGTCGGGCTGGAAACCGGCCGGGACGTCGCTGGTGCTGGACGCAGGCGTAGCTGGGGATGGGGATGGGGAAGGGGAAGGGGTATGCGGCACCCGGAAAGTCGCCGGCGGAGGTGCCACTGGTGACGAGCCAGAACATCCGATCAGCGCAGGGCTGCAAAACGCTAACGCCGCGGCAATCGCCCCCCAACGCGACAACGTCCCCCTGAACGCCACAGCGTCATTGTCGCACCGCTGTGCGACAAGCGTCGATACCTGCTATGACAGTCGATACCTGCTATGACAAAGGTGCGGTCCGGTTCATGAGGGTCGCCCCTGCGGCGGTGTCCGGGCTGCGGGCTCGCCCGCCAGGGCAGCGGCAAGCAGCTCGTGCGCCGTCCCGGCGAGCTGGTGCCGTGACCGGCTGGCGGGCCAGAACGTCACCTCGTCATCAGCCCAGCAGGGCACTACATGGAAGTGGAGGTGCGCGACGCTTTGCCCGGAGTCGGGACCGCTGGCGCTGAGGACCACGATTCCGGTGGCACCGAGCGCGGTCTGGATCGCGCGGCCCACGCGTTGCACCAGCGCCATGGCTGCGGCCAGGTCGGCAGGCAGGGCGTCGATCACCCCGAGGCTGTGGGCGGTGGGCATGACCAGCGTGTGGCCAGGCGCGAGCTCGCCACCTGGAAGGGGCGGCAACGCAGCGGCCCGGTCGTGGCGGGCCAGCCATGGGACATCTCCGGCCTGAATGAGATCACAGAACGCGCAGCTCACGAGCAGATCGCCGCCAGGTACTGAGCTAGCCGGTCGCTGGTCGCGCCGCCGCTGTCACTGGCCAGACCCACGTAACCGTCTGGGCGGATCACCATGACGACATCCTGTCCCTCGCTGAGCCCGTAAGCCCGCCGGGCGTGGCCGTCGGTGTCGGCGAAGAGCCGAATTCCGCGGCTGGAACCCCTGGAATCCACCGCCGCCAGTGGATCCGCCACGGGCCGCTCCTGCGGAGCGGCAACGGCGACCGTCTGGACGGCCGCCGTCAGCGGGCCGGCCAGCAAGCCGGCGCTGAGCCGTGCGGCGGCCGGACCGAAGGACAGCAACGTCACGGCCCCGCCATGCAGGAAATCGAACAGCCTGGCCGGCTTGCCGTCCGCATCATGGCCGGGCGCGTCCGGTGCCCGGTCTCCGGCCCGGACCACGCCGGGTTGCGCACGGAGTTCCCTGGCCAGCGCGCTCCGCCGGTAGCCGAGGTTGAGCTGGCGCAGTTCAGGATCGTCACGCAGGTGCGCGTCTGGCTCGGCGTCGACCGCCAGGTCATGCAGCCGGGTGCTGATGCCAAGCACGCGGGCCGCGACCGGCAGCCGTTCATCTTCATAGCTGTCGAGCAGCTGGGCCGGTGCACCGCCGAGGACGGCTGCCAGCTTCCAGGCCAGGTTGTAGGCGTCCTGGATGCTCGTGTTGAGTCCCTGGCCGCCAGCTGGCGAGTGCACGTGCGCGGCGTCGCCGGCCAGGAACGCCCGCATTTCGCGGAACCGCTCGGCCATCCGGATGTTGGTCCGGTACAGCGACGCCCAGGTCACCGCGGTAATGCGGACGGTACCTGGCCCGGCGGCCGCGTCCGCCACGACCTGCAAGCCCTCACGCGTCAACTCGGGAATCGCAGCGGCGGGCGCGGTGAGCTGGAACTCGTCAGTTCCCGCCAGCGGGCAAAGCCCCATCCTGAACGCGGCCAGGCCCTCCCCGGCTGCGTTCCACACGCGCCAGCTCTCACGGCCGA
>Ga0335074_10012394_pt1 | contig 11953 bp, 12 predicted proteins | sample Lox_Sample_23_FD_206715 | JGI IMG/M metagenome (GOLD analysis project Ga0335074, IMG submission 206715) | Soil microbial communities from Loxahatchee National Wildlife Refuge, Florida, United States - Lox_Sample_2.3 | ecosystem: Environmental > Terrestrial > Soil > Wetlands | place: USA...
GCCGTCCGGTCTGGACTCTGGTCTCCCAGCCGTCCAGCGCCTGTTCCAGCGCGGGAACTAGCCGGTCTACGTGCCAGCCAGTCTTAGCCGACAGGTTCACCCGCGGCGCCCAGCGCGCGTTGTACAGTTGGCGGTCGATCTCCTTGTCCAGGAACTCCCGGCGATCGGCATCGACCAGGTCCCACTTGTTGTAGGCGATGACCAGCGCCCGGCCGGCCTCGATCACCATCGTGATGATCCGCAGGTCCTGCTCGGCGAGCGGCTGGCTGGCGTCGACCAGGACGACCGCAACCTCAGCCCGCTCGAGCGCCCGCTCGGTGCGCAGCGCGGCGAAGAAATCGGCGCCCTGGCTTTCCCGCACCCGCCGCCTGATGCCCGCGGTATCGACGAACCGCCAGGTCTTGCCGCCGAGCTCGACCAGTTCGTCGACCGGATCCCTGGTGGTGCCCGCCACGTCGTCGACGAGGACGCGCTCAGATCCGGCCAGCTTGTTGAGCAAGCTCGACTTGCCGACATTCGGCCGGCCGATCAGCGCGACCCGGCGCGGTCCGCCCTCGGTATCGAACCGCTCAGCGGGTGTCTCGGGCAGTGCACCCAGAACCGAGTCCAGCAGGTCGCCGCTGCCGCGGCCGTGCAGCGCGCTCACCGGTATCGGCTCGCCAAGACCGAGCGACCACAGCGAGTGGATGTCCGGCTCTCCGGGGGCGTCGTCCACCTTGTTCGCGGCGAGCACGACAGGTTTCCTGGAGCGCCGCAGTACCGCGGCCACGGCGGCGTCCGCGTCGGTGACTCCGACAACGGCATCGACCACGAAGAGCACGGCATCCGCAGCGTCGACCGCGATGCGCGCCTGCGCCGCTACCCGGGCCGCCAGCGCCGGCGTGCCTTCTACCGACGGCTCCCAGCCGCCGGTATCCACCAGGGTGAATGCCCGGCCGCGCCATGTCGCGTCGTAGGTGACCCGGTCTCTGGTGACCCCTGGCGTGTCCTCGACCACTGCCTGCCTGCTGCCCAGAATCCGGTTCACCAGGGTGGACTTGCCGACGTTCGGCCTGCCGACGACAGCCAGTACCGGCGCGGCGACGTTGGGGGCGGGTTCGATCTCCTCAGGTTCAGCCATGCGGTACCGCCTGGCGCGCCCTGGCCATCTGGACTACGCGCTTGACGACGTCCTCGGGACCAAGTCCGCTGGTGTCGATCTTGACGGCATCACCGGCCATCACCATCTGGGCGGCGTCCCGCTGGTCGCGGAGAGCTTGCTCGCGCCTGGTGCTGTCGAACGTCGCAGCCGGGTCCGCGGCCAGGTCGGCGGTTCGCCGCTCCGCGCGCACATCCTCGTTAGCGGTGAGGTACACCTTCACGGTGGCATCGGGGGCGACCACGGTCCCGATGTCGCGGCCTTCTGCCACGATCCCCGCGCCAGTCGCGACAGCGTCCGCGATGATCTCCCGCTGCATCCCGATCAGCAGCTGCCGGACCTGCGGGATCGCGGCCACAGTGCTGACCGAGTTGGACACTTCACGGGTCCTGATCGCCACCGCCACGTCCTGCCCGTCGACCGTGACCTCTGGCGCCGCAGGGTCGGTCCCGACCATGATCTCCGGCTCGACCATCCGCGTCACGACAGCCACTGTGTCAGTGAGGTCCACGCCGTGGCGCTGGAGCCACCAGGTCAGCGCCCGGTACATCGCGCCGGTGTCCAGATAGCGGAGGCCAAGCTCGGACGCGACCCGGCGAGCCGCCGTCGACTTGCCCGAGCCAGCCGGGCCGTCCATCGCGACTACCGGCCCAGGCTGCCCGTCATAACGTTGCATTTCGTCCACACCGGTCGGTAGCGTCCAGGCAGCTGATTCAGTCACCAGGCAAGGTTACCGGCGAACGGGCCAGCCGCTGGCCGCCAGCGCCTCAGACAGGCGGTCGACTCCGTCAGGCCGGACCCACAACTCCGCCACGCCTACCGGCAGGCCAGGCGAGTGCTCGATGGTGATGTCCTCGATGTTGATGCCCGCCGCGCCCGCCGCCTGGAACAGCCGCGCGAGTTCGCCGGGCTGGTCCGGGATCACGACCTGCACCGGAGCGAACCCTCGCGGCGGGCCGCCGTGCTTGCCGGGCAGGCGCCCGACCCCGTAGATCCCTCGTTCCAGCAGGTCGGCCAGTTGCTTGGCAGCCTGCTCGTCGCCCCCGGCCAGGGAGTCGAGCGCGTCGGCGGCCGCGGCCAGGTCCGCGGCAACCGCGCGGAGCACCGTTCCGGCCGGCCCGGCGTTGGCGGTCAGGATCTGCAGCCACATTTCCGCGCCGGAAGCCGCGATCCGCGTGACATCCCGCAAGCCCTGGCCGGCCAGTGCGAGCGCGTTCTCCGGCGCTTGCTCGAGCCTGGCTGCCATTGCCGCGGCGACGACATGAGGAGCGTGCGATACCAGCGCCACCCACTGGTCGTGCTCGGCCGCCTGCGCCGGGATCGGAACGGCACCACAGGCCCGTGCCAGCTCCGTTACCAGAAGAAGGGTTTTCTCATCGTTTTCCGGCTGCGGGCAGAGAACCCACGGACGACCGACGAACAGGTCCGCCTTCGCTGCCGCCGGACCGGACCGTTCCCGTCCGGAAAGCGGATGGCCGGGAACGTAGCTGGACAGGTCACAGCCGAGCGCGCGGGCGCGGGCCAGCGGCAACTCCTTGACGCTTGCCACGTCGGTGTAACAGCGCGCCAGACGGCGTGACTGAGCGGCCTTCAGCTCATCGGCCACTGCCGCGGGCGGTACCGCGAGCACGGCCACGTCGGCCGGCTCGCCGGGCACTCCGTCAGCGGGCAGGGGCTGACCGGCGCCGATGTCGGCGGCCAGGAGCGCAGCCGCGGGATCGCGATCGGCCAGCCACACGCTGATCCCCCGCTCGCGCAGCGCTAGCGCCACTGACGTGCCGATAAGACCCGTCCCCACCACGACAGCGCTGGCGGGCGACACCGGTGCTGTCGCGGCCGGTTCCGCGGCGGGGACTGGAGGAGTCACTGAGCGATGTCCAGCCGCAGTGCAGCGGCGCCGCGCAGGTACACGTGCTGCACCGCGGAGCGCGGCTTGGCCGTCTCGATCTGCATCATCAGCCGTACGACGTGCGGCATTGCGCCCGGTACGGCGATCTCGGCGGCGCATAGCAGCGGCACTTCCTGAAAGCCCAGCTTGCGCGCGGCAAGGGCGGGAAACTCGGCGTTGAGGTCGGGCGTCGCAGTGAAAATGACGCTGATGACATCGTCAGTGCTGAGCTCGTTGCGATTCATCACTTCAGTGACCAGCTCGGCGGTACCCGCCAGGATCTCCGCCCGGTCGTTCCCGCCTACCTGGACAGCGCCGCGGACTGCACGGACAGCCACTTGGTCTCCTCCTCTGGGTGGTGCTACAGCCCTACCGCCGCGTACAGGTCGCCGACTTCCTTGGTCGTCAGCGCTCTGGTCGTGCCTGGCCGCAGCGCGCCGAGCGACACCGGGCCCACCTGAGTCCGCACCAGCCTGCTCACCGGGTGCCCGGTGGCCGCCAGCATCCGCCTGACGATGTGCTTGCGGCCTTCATGCAGCGTAATCTCCACCAGCGCGCGACCGCCTACCTGCTCCACAACCCGGAACTTGTCCGCGCTAGCGACGCCGTCCTCCAGTTCGACGCCGGACATGAGCTGGCGGCCCAGGTCCTTCGGCACCGGGCCAGGCACATCCGCGAGGTAGGTCTTCGGCACGCCGAACCGCGGGTGGGTGAGCCGGTGCGCGAGTTCGCCATCGTTCGTCAGCAGCATCAGGCCCTCGGTCTCGTAGTCCAGCCGGCCCACGTGGAACAACCGCTCGGCGGTGCCGCCGAGCAGGTCCGTCATGGTCTTGCGGCCGCGGCTGTCGGACATCGAGGTGAGCACGCCAGCGGGCTTGTTCAGCGCGACGTAGACCAGGTCCTCGCTCGCCGGGATCCGCCGGCCATCCACCCTGATGACCTGATGCTGGGGATCCACCCTGGCACCGAACCGGCGCACCACCTCGCCGTCGACCTCTACCCGGCCGGCCCCGATCAGCTCCTCGCAGTGCCGCCTGCTGCCGACGCCTGCCGCTGCCAGCACCTTCTGCAGGCGGACGCCGCCGGGCACGTCGGTGAGCGAGTCCCGCTCGCCGGGCGTTCCGGCGTCACCCCAGTCGTCAGTGTCGAAGTCCGGGCCCAGGCTTGCCGCCGCGGCCTTTGCCCGGGCGAGGTCAGCGGCGCTGAGCCCGCGCGTTCCGGGCCGGCTACCGCGCGGCGTCATGGCCGAAATCCAATTCCTCGTCGAGGTGATCGGGCAGGAACGGGGTGAGGTCCGGCAGGTCAGACAGCCTCGCCAGGCCCAGCCGCTCGAGGAAATAGCCAGTCGTCCGGAACAGGATGGCGCCAGTCTCCGGATCGCTGCCGGCTTCCTCGACGAGTCCGCGCAGGACAAGCGTGCGCATCACGCCGTCGCAGTTGACGCCGCGGACCGCGGACACCCGCGCCCGGCTCACCGGCTGCCGGTACGCAACCACTGCCAGCGTCTCCAGCGCGGCCTGCGTGAGCCTGATCTCCTGCCCGTCGCTGACGAACCGCTCGACCACGGCGGCGCACTCATCCCTGGTATACAGCCGCCAGCCGCCGGCGACCTCGCGCAGGTCGAAGCCGCGCTGCTCGGCGGTGTACCCCGCGGCCAGGTCACGCAGCGCCGCCGCCACGGCAGCCTGCGGCTGCCGGGTCACCTCGGCCAGCATGGTCTCCGTCACCGGCTCGTCGGCGACAAGTAGCACCGCTTCCAGACTCATCCGCAGCCCGCCCGCAAGCCCCGCCAGCTCATCCGGCCCGGGATCGGGTTCAGCAGCTGACTCGCCAAGGTCGTCCGGCCCGACAACCGGCCACGACAACTCGTCCGGCGCGAGATCCGGCTGACGATCAGACTCGTGCGGAGCTGACCCGTTATCCATCGTATTCCTCGTGATCATGTCGAACGCCCTGCTCACCGCGGTCCGTCCAGGACACGTAGAGGTCGCCCAGCGGGGCTAGCTGATCCAGGCTGACCAGGCCGTCCCGGTACAGCTCCAGCATGGCCAGGAACCGTGCCACGACCTCATAGGTTCCGGCGCAGTCGGCTATCAGCTGCCGGAACGTCGCCCGGTGCAGCCTTCTCAGCCGTGCCAGCAGTATCTCAGCCTGCTCTCGCACCGATGTCCGCGGGACGTGCAGGTGAGCCGTCGATACGGTCGGAGGCCTGCGCGGCGCCAGCACTCTGGCGGCGATCGCCGCGAACTCTGCCGCCCCGATGCCGATCAGCACTTCCGGGAGCAGCTCGGCAAACCGCGGTTCCATCGGCACGCGCCGCGGGTAGCGCCGCCCTTCGACGGCTATCCGCCCGGCGAATACATCCGCAACTTCCTTATACGCACGGTACTGCAGCAGCCGGGCGAACAGCAGGTCCCTGGCCTCCAGCAGGGCCAGGTCCTCCTCGTCATCGACCTCGCCGGAGGGCAGCAGCCGCGCGGCTTTCAGATCGAGCAGAGTGGCCGCGACCACCAGGAAGTAGCTGGCCTGGTCTAGGTCCCAGCCCCCGGCCAGCGTCCGGATGTAGCCGATGAACTCGTCGGTCACGCTGGACAGCGCTATCTCGGTGATGTCCAGCTTGTGCTTCGCGATCAACGCGAGTAGCAGGTCAAACGGGCCTTCGAACACGTCCAGGTGCACCTGGAAGCCGCCAGCGCCATCCGGCGCGCCCGTCTCCTCCGAGTCGCTCAGGTTATCGGTGTCCGTCACGTGCTCTCGCGTAGTCGCTGGGCGAGAAGGCTGGCATCGCCACGTGCGTCCAGGTCAGCGAGCAGCACAGTGATCGCCTCCCGGACAATCCTGCCGCGATCAGCGGAGATGCCGTAGGATCGCAACGCCAGTCTGGCCCGTTCTAGGTCAATCAGCTCGGTTCCGGACATATAGACGGTGATCTTCTGTGGGTGGCTTTCCCTGCCGCTCGCTTGCCGTTCACTTTGCGCCGGACTAGGCGCCGACGGTCGCAGCAGCTCTGCGACTCCGGGCAGGCTTACCCGGCGCGAACGGGACCCGCGGGAACGCCCTGACGCCACCTATCCAGTACCTCCTTGGCCAGCTCACGGTAGGAGCTGGCGCCGTTGCACGCAGGATCGAACCTGGTTATCGGCTCTCCGGCCACCGTAGCGTCAGGGAAGCGCACCGTCCGGCTGATGACGGTGTGGAAGACGAGGTCGCCGAACCCCTGGACAACTCCGGCCAGCACTTCCCTCGTGTGCAGGGTGCGGGAGTCGTACATGGTCGCGAGCAATCCGTCGATGGCAAGCTTAGGACTTAGCCGGCTGGACACCTTGTCGATGGTCTCCATCAGCAGCGCTACTCCGCGCAGCGCGAAGTACTCGCACTCCAGCGGCACGAGCACGCCATCGGCGCAAGCCAGCGCATTCACTGTCAGCAAGCCGAGCGACGGCTGGCAATCGATCAGGATGATGTCGTAGTCAGGAATCACCGGCTGCAGCACCCGGCCGAGGACAAATTCGCGGCCGACTTCATGCACGAGCTGAACCTCGGCGCCGGACAAGTCGATGTTGCTCGGCATCAGGTCCATGCCCTCGACCCGGGTCCTGATGATCACGTCGTGCGCGGTCAGGCGACGCTCCATTAGCAGGTTGTAGACCGTCGAGTCCAGCTCGTGCGGCTGTACACCGAGGCCGACGGACAGCGCGCCCTGCGGGTCGAAGTCGACCAGCAGAACCCGGCGGCCTTGCTCGGCCAGCGCGGCGCCGAGGTTGATGGTCGTCGTGGTCTTGCCGACGCCGCCCTTCTGATTGCAGACGGCGGCGATACGCGCGGGCCCATGTACGAGGATCGGCTCAGGCTCGGGGAATACCGGCAACGGCCGCCCGGTCGGTCCGATCAGACCGGGCCTAACCTCGAGGATTTGGGATGCTGACACAGCTACCGCACCTCCCGGCGGCTAGCGCGAAATGCGCCCACTGGAACACGGACTCTAGGGGCTGTGTCCCGGGCCGGCAAGCCGGCGCACCGTTGCTGGTTCAAATGACCCGCATGCGCATTGTGACCGGAGGTTTCGGGAGCCGGCGGAGACTCTGCATAGCCAGAGCCTCCGCCGTTGGCACTCCCGTCAGGTGCGTGCCCTGCTGTCAGCAGGCAGCTAGTTCTCTTCCGGCTTCCAGCTCTCCCGCTTGATCTTGAAGAACTCCGACTTCCATCCGAACCTGGCGATGAAGATCAGGAAGATTCCGACCACCAGGAAGCCGAGCAGCGAGTAGTTCTGCGCGGCCGGCGCGGACAGGATCGACTTGACCGCGACATATCCCAGGAAAGCGATCGCGGCGATCGGGAGTATTCCGATCGTGAGCAGGTCCCGCCAGTTGCTCATCACGCGGCGCCGGTAGTAAACGACGGCTGCCAGCGCGGTGACGCAGTAGAACGTCGCGTACAGGATCCCGGTGTTGTCCAGCACGTAGCTGAACGCGTTCTGCACCGAGGTGGTGAGCAGGTAGATCCAGCCGAGCGCGAGCAGGATCAGGCTCGCGATGACGGTGGCTACGGCCGGCGTCTTGAACCTGGGCGACACGTCGGCCAGACTGCCGGGCAGCGCGCGGTAGCTGGCGATGCCATAGGCGATCCGCGCGCTCAGCAGGATACCTACACCCGTCGCGGCGATGATGGACAAGGCAAGCGCGAAGGCAAGCACCTGACCACCGTGGCTGCTGCCGGTGAGCAGATTGCCGATATAGACCAGCGGAGACGTGCTGTTGTTGTTGAGGTTCTTGTAGGACGTCACGCCCTGAAGGCCGGTCTGAGCGAGCACGAACAAGAGCATCGCGATGGCCACCGCGAGCATCGCGGCCCGGCCGGGATTCTCCCGGCGGTGCTTGACTTCCTCGTTGACATACAGCGTTCCGTCCCACCCGGTATACATGAACACCGCGATCAGGAAGGCGCCGACCAGGCCGCCCTTATCGCCGATTCCGGTCGGGTTGAACCAGCTAGCCGAGAAATGCAGCGTGCCGACGTGATGGCCGAGCACCCAGATCAGGCCCCAGACCGCGAACACGATGAGGATCACGTACTCGATCACGCCGATTGCAACCTGGGTGCGCGCTGTGATCCTGATGCCGACCACGGAGATGGTCGCCATTACCGCGACGAGGATCGTCGCGATGATGATGTTCGGCCATTGGCTGTTGGGGGTGGAGTTAAAGACTGCCAGAACGGACGGGCCGAGCGCGGTGACCGGGGTCAGCGTGCCGAACAACGTCCCGGCCAGCATCAGCCATCCGGTCATATAGCCCAGATAGGGATTAATGGCCCGACCCACCCACTCAAACGACGCGCCGCAGTTGGCGTTCCACAGGTTGAGCCGCCGGTAGGCGTTCGCGATGATCAGCATCGGAATTGCCGTCAGCACCAGGATGCCTGGGCCGCCGTAGGCAGTCGCCGCGATGAGCAGCACAAGCGTGAACGACACGCTGACCGTAGGGCCAGTGTCAGCAAGCCCGATCAGCGTGTCCTGAGCGACGCTGATGGCGTCCGGCTCGAGCCTCGTAGTTCCCGCGATGGTGGCTGTCGTCTGTTCGGTCATAATGTCTCCGGGAACGGCTTGCGGCTTTCGCCTGATTGTTAGCTTCGGCTGCTCATGTGGTACGCGAGAACTATATAGGGCGAGACATCTGATTTCCTATACTTAGGCATCTCGCGTAACGCGACTTAACGGCTGTGCTAACGTTGGCCTGCACCATGTCTTAGTTCTGCCTGCGCTTCACCGGTGACGATGTCATCGCTTCTACCGCGATGTAGTCGGCGCGTCGCGGCGAAGTTCGGCCGGTAGTCTCGGCTATTTCCGGGCCGCGCATTCTAAGTAGCAGTCCGGCTTTTGTCCTCCCCGCGAACCACGCAGCAGCAGTGTTTATCAATCGGCGAGCAATGAGCACGCCGGCTGCTGGTCCTACCCGACGGCGCGGGGGTGGGCGGCGGCGTATACCTCGCGCAGCTTGTCGACAGTGACCAGCGTGTAGGCCTGCGTCGTCGTGACTGAGGCGTGCCCGAGCAGTTCCTGCACGACCCTGACGTCAGCGCCGCCGTCCAGCAGATGGGTCGCAAAAGAGTGCCGCAGCACATGCGGTGACACCTCGGCTAGCGCTGCCCGGCTTGCCGCCGCCCGGAGCGCGCCCCAGGCGCCCTGCCGCGTGAGCCGCCCGCCGCGGGCATTCAGGAACAGTGCCGGGCTGGGCTGACCGCGGCCGGATGCGGCGGCCAGCGCCGGACGCGCACGGACGAGATAAGCATTGACCGCGTCCCTGGCGAAGCTGCCTACCGGAACCAGCCGCTGCTTGCCGCCCTTGCCGTTCAGCCTGACGATCCCGGCCACGGACGCCGACCGCGACTCACCGGACAGCTCAAGATCGTCGACATCCAGCCCGACCGCCTCGGAAATGCGTGCCCCGGTCCCGTAGAGCAGCTCGAGCAGCGCCCGGTCACGCAGCCCGGCCTGGCCCGTCCCGGCCGCTGCCAGCAGCCGCTCGACATCGTCGATGGAAATGGCTTTCGGCAACCGCCGAGGCGGAGCCGGCGGCCGGACCGCCTTCGCCGGGTCGTACTCGCTCAGGCCCTCGGCGAGCGCGAAGGCGTGCAGCCCGCGGACGGCGACAACCGTGCGGCCGGCCGAGCTCGCCGCCAGCGGCGGATGGTTCTCATCCCCTTCCCTGAGGCCGGCCAGGAAATCTGCCACATCCTCAGTGCTGACTTGCTCGATCTCGGTCCGCCCGGCAGCGGCTAAAGTCGCTGCGTAGCGGCGCAGGTCGCGGCGGTACGCCTGCAGCGTGTGTTCGGCGAGGCCGCGCTCCACCGCTAGGTGGTCGAGGTAACGCCCGATCGCACGGGCGAAAGTAGTCAGCTGAGTACCTCCGCAAGGCTGACAACCGGCAGGCCGTGCGCCTCGCCCACCGGCGCGCAGGTGAGGTTGCCCTCGTGGGTGTTGAGGCCAGGTGCGAACGACGGGTCCCGGCGCAGCGCTTCGCGCCAGCCCCGGTTGGCGATCTCGACCACGTACGGCAGCGTCACGTTGGTCAGCGCGTACGTCGAGGTGTGCGGCACCGCGCCGGGCATGTTCGCGACGCAGTAGAACACCGAGTCGTGCACCCGGTAGGTCGGGTCGGCGTGCGTGGTGGGATGGCTGTCCTCGAAGCAGCCGCCCTGGTCGATCGAGATGTCGACCAGCACCGAGCCCGGCTTCATCCGCGACACCAGCTCGTTGGAAACGAGCATCGGCGCCTTGGCGCCCGGCACCAGGACTGCACCGATCACCAGATCGGCGTCAATCACCGCACGGTCGATCTCATAGGCGTTCGACGCGACGGTCTGGCAATGGCCCTGGTAAATGGCGTCTGCCTGACGCAGCCGGGCGATGTTCTTGTCGACCAGCAGCACCTCAGCCTGCATGCCCAGGGAGATCACTGCCGCGCTCATGCCGGACACGCCGGCCCCGAGCACAACGACCTTCGCCGCGTACACGCCGGACACGCCGCCCATCAGAACGCCCCGGCCGCCGCCATCGCGCTGCAGGTGATGCGCGCCGACCTGTGGTGCCATCCGGCCGGCTACCTCTGACATCGGCGCCAGGAGCGGCAGCGAGCCATCGGGCAGCTGGACGGTCTCGTACGCGATCGAGGTGATGCCCGACTCCAGCAGCGCGTCCGTGCACGGCCGGCTGGCGGCCAGGTGCAGGTAGGTAAAGAGCACCTGATCCTTGCGCATCCGGTGGTACTCCTCGGCGACCGGCTCCTTCACCTTGAGGACCAGCTCGCCCACCTGCCAGACGTCGTCGGCCGATGGCAGGATCGCGGCGCCAGCAGCGACGAAGTCCTCGTCCGGGATCGAGGAACCGGTGCCGGCATTCTGCTGGACGTATACCTCGTGCCCGGCCCGCACCAGTTCGTGCACACCGGCGGGCGTGATCGCCACGCGATATTCGTGATTCTTGACTTCCTTAGGAACGCCGACCTTCATTGGCCTTGTGTCCTTCCTCGCGTGCCGAGCTGCCCGGCCTTCTGCCGGATGTTGCCCGCCGCTGCGGCGTGGCTGTGATCAGTGACTCTGCGGCTCACCAGCCGGACGGAGCGCCCGAAAGCCTGCCCCGCGAGCCGCATACGCGGCCAAGATACCCACAATCGCGACGCCGTTGTGCAAGTCCCCGGCCAGGACAGCCCGCGCGGCATCTTCCAGCGGTAGCCAGTCCACCGTCAGGTAAGCCTCCTCGTGCTGCCGAACATACTCGTGCTCACACGCCGGAACGATGGTCAGATTCCTGGCCAGGTAGACTCGCACCTGCTCGGTGCTGATGCCCGGTGACGACAGGTAGTCGGCCAGTACATGCCAGTCCGCGGCCTGATAGCCGGCCTCTTCGAGCAGTTCCCGGCGCGCTGTCTCCAGCGGCGGCTCGCCGGCCACATCCCGCAGGCCCGCCGGCAGCTCCCAGAGCATCGAGCGGACTGGATGCCGGTACTGGCGGATCATGAGCACCCGGTCCGCCGAGTCGATAGCGACGATCGCCACCGCGCCAGGATGCTCGACTACCTCGCGCACGACTTTCTCACCGTCGGGCAGCCGCACCTCGTCCTGCCTCAGCGTGACGATCCTGCCCCTGGCCAGCACAGCCGATCCGGCGACCGGCCAGCCGCCGGGTTCATCGCGCAGTGGCGTCATGCGGCTTCTCAGGCGCTGGCCACGGGACGTGCCGCGGCTGCAGCGACGACCTCACCGACACCGGCTGACCGGCTGCGCTCGAGCGCCGCTGACACCAGGCCGCTGAACAGCGGATGCGGCCGGGTCGGCCTTGACAGCAGTTCCGGATGGGCCTGCGTCGCCACGAAGAACGGATGCACCTCGCGCGATAGCTCAACAAACTCCACCAGCCGGCCGTCCGGCGA
>Ga0335074_10012396_pt1 | contig 11953 bp, 12 predicted proteins | sample Lox_Sample_23_FD_206715 | JGI IMG/M metagenome (GOLD analysis project Ga0335074, IMG submission 206715) | Soil microbial communities from Loxahatchee National Wildlife Refuge, Florida, United States - Lox_Sample_2.3 | ecosystem: Environmental > Terrestrial > Soil > Wetlands | place: USA...
TCGTTTGCCCAATGAATGTCGTCGAGGTTGAGGCCGACGAGCTCGGCATTACGGATGCCGCAGCCATAGAGCATTTCGAGGATGGCCTTGTCGCGCGCGGGCCAGCTGGCGGCGTCGTCGCGGACCGAGTCGACCACGCGGTTGAGCTGCTCAATGGAGGGGACGCGGGGCAGGTGTCTGGGCAGGCGCGGGGTGCTGACCAGCGACGCGGAGTTTTGCTGGATATGGCCGGCTTGGGCGAGCCACTTGAACCAGCTCCGGATGGCGGCGAGGGCGCGGGCCGCTGACGCTTTTGATAGACCGCGCTGATAGAGCGAGCCAAGATAGGCGCGGATGTGGATGTGCTCAATTTGAGCAATGATCAAGCCGGAATGGTTTTTTGCGATCCAGGCGGCGAATGAGCGCAGCTCGCGCTGATAAGCGCGGAGCGTGTGGGCGGAGGAGGCGCGTTCGTTCGCCAGAACGCGCAGATAGGCAGAGACGAGTTCGTCAATGGCTGAGGCGGCGGGAGATTCGGCGACGAAACTCATTTTGAACTTTCGGCGCGGGCCTGACGCGCGACAAGGCGGGGACCGCGTGGCGCCGCGTTGCCTGATTCGGCAGCAACTTCGGGCACTGACTCGATCTCATGGGGCCGGGCTGCTGCGCGGGGGTGATGCATGCGGTGGACGGCTTTAAGGCGGCCAAGGGCAAGGTGCGTGTAGACCTGCGTGGTGGAGATATCGGCGTGGCCGAGCATCATTTGCACGCTGCGCAAGTCGGCGCCGTGCTCGACCATGTGCGTAGCGCAACTGTGGCGCAGGCCGTGAGGGCTGGTGGTGCGGTTCATGTTCTTGACGAGATGCCAAACCCATTGGCGGGTGAGCGGCATGCCGCGCAAGGAGAGGAAAAGTCGCGCGCGATCGACGCGCGCCGCTTTGCTTTTGCGCGTGGAGCTGATGCGGTCAAGATGCGGACGGCCTTCACGCAGATATTCCTCGACGGCGTGCACCGCGGCTCGGCCCAGCGGAACGATGCGTTCCTTGTCACCCTTGCCGCGAACGAGGACGCGGCCGGCATCGAGCACGAGATCGCTGACGGCGAGGCTGGTGACTTCAGAGACACGGAGGCCGGCGGCATAAAGCAGCTCGAGAATGGCGCGGTCGCGTAGCGTGGTGGCCTTGGCCTTGGGGTGCGATGCCGCCATGGCGGCACGTTCGAGCATCTCGGCCACCTCGGGTTCGGCCAGCGACTTGGGCAGGACCCTCCAGGCTTTGGGCGACTCAATATTGACGGTGGGGTCGTGGTCGATGCGCTTATCAAGAAGCAGCCAGCGATAAAAGCCGCGGAGGCAGCTGAGCTTTCGAGCGGCGGAACGAGAGTCGATGCCGTGGGCGCGCAGGTGCTCGAGCAGCCCGGCGACGTCGGCTTCCTGAGCGGTGATCAAGAGGTGATTGCGGCCTTCGAGGAATTCGGCAAAGATGCGCAGATCGCCCATGTAGGCTTCACAGGTGAGCGGCCGTAACCCCTTTTCTACCCGCAGATACGTTTCGAAATCGCGCAAAAGAGCAAGATTATGATGGTCTTCCACAAGTGAGATTATGGGCGCGTTACCGCGGGGGGTACGGTGAGGCAGGGGGTTACCGAACCACGTTCATTACGGCATCAAGAGGAGCAATACAACAGGTAGTGTGCAGAGATGAAGCGAAGCGGACCGTGGCATCGATTCCCAAATTGTGAAAGCAGGACTCCACGCCACGGCAGTTTAGATGGTGGTGCGCGGTCTTCAGTAGTAGCCCGGAGGCGGAGGCGGCGGTCCACCGCGGAAGGTGGCGTCATAGCCCGCGCGGAAGCCCCGGCGATACTCCTCGGGCGGGCCGATGGGAGGGTTGCGGAAGCGCGGATGGCGCCGCAAATCGGGCGCGAAGCCGGAGTGGATGTCACGGCGAGCGGCCTCAACGCCGTCGTGATATCCCTGCTGCGCGACCGGACCGAATTCGGGTGGGGGCGGCGCCACGACGGCGACGGGCTGCGGGTGCGAACACCCGGTGACCAGCGCGACGGGGCAGAGCAAGGCAGCGAAGGCGATTGGGGGAAGCGCAAGGCGTAAAACGGAGCCCTTTGTCATTGGGGGACCTCGTGTACTGGGTATGTTGTCACGCCTGCGAAGCGGCGTGACGCATGTGAGATTGAACCCAGGATCGGGAAAAGTGTTGCAGGCGAATTGCGCGGTGCGGGCCCGGTAACGAAAGTAAGAGCTCTGCCGATAGATTTCCCAGAGAAATCAAGCGGAGGGTTTGATGGCGCAGAAGGGAAGCAAGAAAAGCCGCGAGGAGAAAGCGGGTGGTGCGCGGAAGCAAATGGGAGCGGCTGCGATGCGGATCGGCAAGGACTGCAAATACGAGCGGGAACTGCGGCGACTGCAGATTGAGCTGGTAAAACTGCAGGAGTGGATCAAGCATGAGGGGCTGCGGGTGGTGGTTCTGTTTGAAGGGCGCGATGCGGCGGGCAAGGGCGGAGCGATCAAGCGGATTGCCGAGTCGCTGAATCCGCGCGTGTGCCGCATTGTGGCACTGGCGACGCCGACCGAGCGGGAAAAGACACAGTGGTTTTTCCAGCGGTATGTGGCGCACCTGCCTGCGGCCGGCGAGATGGTGCTGTTCGACCGGAGCTGGTATAACCGCGCGGGCGTGGAGCACGTGATGGGATTCTGCACCGAGCACGAGTACGAGGAGTTCATGCAGAGCTGCCCGGAGTTTGAGCGGATGCTGGTGCGGTCGGGGATCATTCTCATCAAATACTGGTTCAGCGTGAGCGACGAGGAGCAGGAGCGGCGCTTCCAGGACCGCATGCGCACGCCGACGAAGCGCTGGAAGCTGAGCCCGATGGATCTGGAGTCGCGCAAGCACTGGGCCGATTACTCGCGGGCGAAGGACGAGATGTTTGCCGTCACGGATACGCGGCAGGTTCCTTGGTTTGTGGTGAACGCTGAGGACAAAAAACCGGCGCGGCTGAACGTGATTCGTCATTTGCTCTCGATAATTCCCTACCGCGATCTGACACCGGAACCTCTGAAGCTGCCGAAGCTCGAAAAATCAAAGTATGTGCGGCCACCTTTCGACGAGCAGACCTTTGTGCCGGAGATGTATCGGTGAAGCAGAGAACAGCGCTGGTGCAGCGAGGTTTGCTATGAATCGGGCCGACCTACGTGTTGGTGAACTTCTTGACAGACGTGGTGTATCGGGTGGTGAACCCGAGGATGCGCTGAGTCACACACTCGCGTGCGCCGCTGAGGCGCAGGAGGTTCGCCACGCACATCACCAGCTCCAGGTGTAGCCGACGCCGGTTGTGGTGTACCACGGAACGGTTGGGATCTTGTTGTAGCTTTCTTGAATCCAGATTCCGTTGTGGTCGTTGAAATGGATCGCCGCGCCGAGAGCCTCGCCGTCGTAGAACCGGTTCTCGACATACGCGTTACCGGTAAAGCTCGTAAGTCCCGCCTGAATCCACGTGTAACCTGTGACCGCTTTGGTCTTGGGCAGAGCGAAATTCTTCATCACGCCCAATGCCTCAGTGTGCGAACCGAAGTTGGTGTGGAAGAAGCCGTGCGAGCCGGCGTTCTCATAGGTGTAGGTGAAGGTGAGCTCATCGCCAACGGGATCCTTTTTGAGGAAGCCGAAGGTGTGGCCAATGCCGATGTTGAGGTTGGCCCGGGGAACGAGACCGGGGCGGTCGAAGTCCGAGCCCGGCATGAGGAAGAAATCGGTTGACGTACCCGCGTCGGCAGGCTGCGCGGGAACCGGGGTTGTGGTTTGAGCGGCTGTGCTGATTGTGAGGAAAAGGAGTATTGAGCAAAGCCGCAATCCGCAGCAGAGGACTGCGCGGGAGGCCATTTTGTGTGGCTCCTGGATCGAGGCGTCGATCTCTCCGAGGGAACCGGGCGATCGAACGTCTGCGTAACGCGCGCCGAAGCGGCGTCCTGCCCATGATCTAAGTACCTGGGTCCTAAGGGAAGCATGAATGCTGTAGCGGCGGTTCCCGAAATGTGGGATGTCCGCGGGACGCGTCAAAGGCTCAGGAGGTGAGGGGCAAATGGACGATCCTCGGTTCGAGTTCACCGTGCGCGGTTACAGTGAGCACGCCGATGGTGACGGGCAGCTCGAAGCGGCGCGGGCCGCAGGAGCCGGGGTTGAAGTAGAGGACACCTTTCCTTGTGTAGTGATTGGGAACGTGAGTGTGGCCATGAAGGACGGCGGCGAATCTGGCGGCGGCAGGATCAAGGTGGAGGGTCTTGAGGTCGTGCAGCATGTAGAGGTAGAGGCTCGCGTGGGGCGGATTCTCGACGAGGACGACCTCGGTTTCGGGCAGTTTGGCGCAGGCACCTTCGCGATCGATGTTGCCGCGGATGGCCGTTAGCGGAGCGATTTTGGCCAGCTCGTCGAGGATCGAGATCTTGCCGACGTCGCCGCAGTGAAGGATGCGATCGACGCCGCCTAGCGCAGGCAGGACTTCGGGGCGGAGCAGGCCATGCGTGTCGGAGATGATGCCGAGAAGCATGTAGACAGGATAGTGGGGCTGGCGGTGTTAGCGGAGCTAGCTGAGTTAAGGCTTGTTTGCTCGTTCGAAGAGGGCAGGCAGGTTGTGCTATCCGGGGATCCCCAAAGCGAGGGACTCGGGACGCGAGTGCGGGTCTGGAGACCGGCGTTACGAGTGCGAAGAGGCGGCGCTGCGAGTGCGGGAGACCAGCGTTACGAGCGCGAGGAGGCCGGCGCGCTCCTCTAGAATTGCTTCCAGTGATCGTCTTTTCAACTTGAGACAAGGCAGGAAGCGGAAACAGGTCCTGAACATTGAGATGAAGGAACACTCACAGATCGAGGAAGAACACGTGCGAAAAAACTGGCGGCAGACGGTCGCAGCTTATACTGAGCCGCGTGTCTTGCAGGTGCTTGCACTGGGGTTTTCCAGTGGTTTGCCCCTTCTGTTGACGTATTCCACTCTTTCGGCGTGGCTCGCGACAGTGGGAGTTCGACGCGCCGCGATCGGCACCTTCGCCCTGGTAGGCACACCCTATGCATTCAAGTTTCTATGGGCCCCGCTGATGGATCGGGTGCCTCCACCGCTGCCTTTGGGACGGCGGCGCGGCTGGGGAGTGACCACCCAGATTCTCCTGATCGGCGCAATCCTCGGATTGGGATTGTGCAATCCAAAACACAATTTGCCTCTGATGGCCGCTTGCGCCTTGCTCGTGGCATTTCTATCGGCGAGCCAGGATATCGTGATCGATGCCTGGCGGGTGGAGAGCACGAGTGGAGATCAACAGGCTCCTGGGGCAGCCATGATTGGGGCTGGCTACCGTATTGGCATGCTCGTCGCCGGGGCCGGCGGCCTGTTCATCGCAGCATACGCGGGATGGTTCGCAGCCTATGCCACGATGGCTGCGCTCGTCGGTATAGGACTGCTGGTCTTTTTGCTGGCTCCCGAACCGAACGTCTCGGCGGAAACGTCGCGCCCGGCAGAATCGGGATGGCATGCGATCGGCCACGCGTTTTCGACGGCCGTAATCGGACCTTTTCACGATTTCATGCGCCGGCCGCTTTGGCTTGTCATCCTGATCGCCATCTTCGGGTACAAGCTGGGCGAAGCGATGGCGGGAGTGATGTCAACGCCGCTCTATATATCGCTGGGGTTTTCGCTCCCTGAGATCGCCGCCGCTTCAAAGATATTTGGGTTTTTCTCGATTGTGGTCGGAGCGCTGATCGGCGGCGTGGTGACGAGCAGGTTCGGCATCCGCCGCTCGCTCATTCTTTGCGGCATTTTGCAGTCGGTCGGGAACCTGTTTTTTGTTTTGCAGGCTGTGGGCGGGCACCGCATCGGCTACCTCGCCTTGTGTGTCACTGCCGAAAACATTACGGGTGGAATGGCCGGGACCGCCCTCATCACTTATCTTTCCAGTCTCTGCTCGCCTGCTTTCACGGCCACTCAGTTCGCGCTGCTTTCGTCGCTTACTTTGCTTGGCCGCACCGTGGTGGCCTCCTCAGGAGGAGTATTGTCTGAGAAGATCGGGTGGGTACGGTTCTTCCTGCTGACCACCGTTGTCGCATTGCCGGCCATCATTCTCTTTATCTGGATTGGGCCACGCGACGAATCAAGAGAACAGGGAACAGGGGTAGGGACTAGAGACGAGGCAATAGGCAACAGAGACTAGAGAACAGAGACTAGAGAACAGAGAACAGGGAACAGAGAATTTGTATGAAGGTAAAGGGAAGGGCGATTCTGCTTTCGATTGCGGTTGCGGTGGGGCCGGCGACGATGGCGCACGGGCAGGCGAGCAATGGAGCTTCGGCGAACCTGCAGGCGCAATCAGAGCAGGTGTTCGCGCTGGCCAACCAGGCGCGGGCGCAAGCTGGGGTAGGGCGATTGCAGTGGGATCCGGCATTGGCTGCGGCTGCGCTGAAGCATTGCCTGAGGATGGCGGCGGAGGGGCCGATCGCCCATCGCTACGGCGGCGAGCCGGACCTGAGCGAACGAGCGGCGCAAGCCGGCGCGCACTTCAGCCTAATTGAAGAGAACGTGGCGATCGGGCCAACGGCCGATGCGATTCATGAGGAGTGGATGCAGTCGCCGGGTCATCGTGAAAATCTGTTGAGCCCCGAGGTGGATCGCGTGGGCGTGGCCGTGGTGGCGGCTCGCGGCGTGCTCTATGCGGTAGCCGACTACAGCCGCGCTGTGCAACCGATGAGCGCGGCGCAGGTTGAGGCGCGCGTGACGGCGCTGTTGCGGCCGAGCGGCGTGACGATTCTGCAGGATCCGCACGCAGCGCGCGCGGCCTGCGCCAGCGACGAAGGAATGCCGCGCGCCGCGGGCGGAATGCAGCCGCGATTTGTGATGCGCTGGCAGGATGCGGATTTGACGCGGCTGCCGCAGGAACTGGTTGAGCATCTCGAGTCGGGAGGTTTTCACGCGGCGGATGTGGGCGCCTGCCCGCCACAGGATGTGGAAGGCGCGTTCTCCGCGTATCGGATCGCGGTGATTCTGTACTGAAGCGGTGAAGAGGCGAAAAAGTAAAGAAGTGAAAGAGTGAAGGAGTGAAACCAAGGCCCAATGTCAGCCGAAGTCTTTGCCTTCGCGCGATTGCCAGAGTTGAGCCCAGGGAAGGCGCGGAGGGCCACAGACAAAGATGTCGGGGTGGTCGTCGCTCTCCTCGTTGCGAACGCCTTCGGAGTTACCGTTGTGGCCGGCGAGCCGGCAGTTGGTAAAGATTTGATTGGCCTGTTCCGGCCGGAGACCAAGAACAATCAAGGTGGTGGGAGGCGGAGAAGGATATCCGCGGTACCACTCGGAGTTGGTGGTTCCGATGGGCGCGGGAAGTCCATAGGCCGGGCCGAGCATTTCGATCGCGCCGTACTCGCCGTAGTTAGCGGTCGTTATGCCGAGGTGCGCGCGCTGATCGGGCGGCAGGGAGTCACGGATTTGCGCGACGGTGCGCACCAGCTCATTCCAGCCGATCTCTTCGCGCAGATCGCCGTTGTTCTTGAGGGCGAAGTCACGCAATGGGCCGCTGGAGGCGATCGGCACGCCTACGGCACAGATGTAAGCTCCGATCAGGAACACTCCAGCAAAATAGAAACCGGCGATGATGCGGCGTGGCCAGCGCGGTATCTTGGAAAGCCATCGCTCGCCCACCACGGAGCCCATGGCAAGCAGCACCGGATAGGCCTCCGCCACGTAATAGGAGCGGCCCTTGCTGATACCGAAGATAGCCACTGGGACCACGTACATCCACGCGAACATACGATAGCGGCGCTCGGTGAAAAACGCAATCAGGCCGGCGATCCAGACCGGTATGGCGAACAGGTTCGCGTTGTCGCGGAACTGATACCGGATATATCCCTCGGCGCGGCCCTCGGCCACATCGCGCATGTGGATGTGCTGGAGAAACGTATACGAGATCCAGTCGTGGCGAGCCAGCCAGACAATATTGGGCGCGAACAGCGCCAGCGCAATGGCTACTCCGCCCCAGAACCACTTGTTCAGTAAGTAGCGGCGAGCAGGTGTGAGCGCGAGCCCGACGAGTAGGCCGGCGATGAAAAAGACAACGGAGTACTTGGTGAGCAGCGCGAGGCCTAGAGCGGTGCCGATCGCCAGCCACCATCGCGGATTCTCCGACTTGAGCAGGCGGATGACGAGCCAGCAAACCAGCACCCACCAGAAGTACGTGAACGAGGTGTATTGAAACTCGGTGGATTCAAAAATCGACGGGCCCGACAAACCCACCGCAAGAGCAGCCGCCACCTGGGAGAGGCGGCCGCCGCCCAGGTCGCGGGCCATCAGGCCGCTGAGAAAAATGACGGCCGCTTGCGCGAGGACAGAAAAGAGCCGGAGGCCGACCATGGAAAGGCCGAAGAGCGCCAGGCCGATGCGCTCAATAAAAGGTGTGAGCGGCGGGTACGAGACATAGCCCCAATCGAGGTGGCGCGCGTCTGAAAGGAATTGCAGCTCGTCGCGATGAAAGCCGTAGCGGCCGTTGGTGACGACATGGAAAAGGGCGAAGGCGGCGGAAATGGCGAGCAGGAGAGCAGTATCGGCAGCTCGGCTGTTCGCAGTTTGTTGCTCGGCGACGACGCTGGAGGACAAGGCAGCTCCCTCGATTGGACTCGATTGAAGTTTACGCAGGCGCGCGATGCCTGGTTCCATTGCGGCGTTCGAGGGGCGAAGGGACGCGGACCGAAGCCATGCCCGCCGCCGCGGCGGATTCGATGCCCAGAGCGGTATCTTCAAAGACCAAACAGTTTTTGGGGTCGACGCCGAGGTGTGCCGCAGCGACGAGATATGCGTCAGGTGCGGGCTTGCCGCGCGCGTAATCTTCAGAGCCGACGAGAAGATCGAATCGGTCGAGAAGATGGACGGTAGTGAGCGTCTTGACGATGGACTCGCGTGTGCTGCCCGAGACCACGGCGAAGGGAAGCTTGCCATGCATCGCATGGATATGCTCGACGACTTCATCGATCGGCTGAAGCGTGGGCAGAAGCGAGAAGTAGAAGTTCTCCTTGTGCTCGGCGACAGTGGCGACGGGCATGTTGATACCGTTCATCCGGTTGAGCGAGGTGATGATTTCGACCGGCGGCTTGCCGCCCCATTCGTAGAAGAGCTGTTCGTCAAAGGGACAGTTCCACTCGGCGAGCGCTTTGGTCCAGGCGATGTAGTGGAGAGGCATGGAGTCGGCGACGGTGCCGTCACAGTCAAAAAGGTAAGCGCGAAAGTCACCGGCGGGGATGGGAAGCTTCATGCTTGATTTGGGCTCCTTCATGATGAAATGCGGGCCGTTTGGGCGTGGATGTGGTATGGTGCCCGTTTCGCTCGCCAGGAACAACGAAAAGGATCGGATCACGATCCCGGCATTCATTGCGCGGCAGCGGCAGTTTCGATGGCCGTAGTGGAGCAACCACCTTCGCCGGGCTTCGTGGGCTCCATCTGGAGCGCGTTGTTAAAGCGGTTGAAGTAGTTGAAGAGGCCGATGGCGCAGAGTAGCTCGACGATGTCGCCCTCAGAGTAGAAGCTGAGCAATTCGGCAAATTGCTCGCCGGAGACTCCGCTGGCGTTGCGAGTCACGGTTTCGGCGAGGCGAAGCGCGGCTTTCTCCGCCGGCGTGAAGTCGGGTCGTGAAGGCCAATCGGCGAGGTGTGCAAGCTGGTCATCAGTCCAGCCCAGGGTGCGCGCCAGGATGGTGTGGCTGGCGAGGCAGTAAGGCGTCTCGTTCACCTGACTGGTGCGGACGATAATCAGTTCTTTGAGCTTTGTCGAAACGGTGCCTGTGTTGAGTACGGCGGCGAAGTGCGCCTGCATGGTGGCGAAAATTTCAGGCCGATGGGCCATGACGCGGAACATGTTGGGGACATTGCCCCGGACGGCGAAGATTTTGTCGTAAAGTGCCGCGGTGTCGGCGGAAACTTGGCTGCGGTCGAGCCGGGAGATGCGGGACATTCAGCCTCCTCGAGGTGTGCTCCAATAATGGTACGTCTCAATGGCGCTTAGTGGCCGGGGCAGGATGAACGGGAATCCGCTGATCATCACGCGCTGGCAAGCCGGCCGAAGCGGCCCGCATTTTGACGCAGTCTACCCGCTCTGCTAACTTAAGAAAGGACATCAAGCTGCCATACACTCCTCAGTAGCTCAATGGCAGAGCATTCGGCTGTTAACCGAAGGGTTGTAGGTTCGAGTCCTACCTGAGGAGCCAATAAATCAAGCACTTACGACCCGCTCCGTGCTGTTTCCCGTGCCACTCATTGCAGACTGAAAGCCATCTCTGCAATCTTCCCGTTTGTCTTTTGCATCTCCGCCGATTCCGCATCCCCGTAAATGTTCATGGTCGTGCGAATGTCAGTGTGCCTCATCAGTTTTTGTTGCACGCCGACTGGCGTTCCAATCGCGTCAATCCACATCCGGTAGGAATGCCGGAATGTGTGAGTCCCGATGTGTCCGAGGCCGCACACCTTGCACGCGCGGTCAAGTTCGCGCCAAAAGCCGGTGTAGGAGTAGGGCAGTCTCCCAATCTTCAGAGGACTCGCAAAGATCCAATCGCTCTCCCCGGAAAAATCTGAAGCCTGTCTCCACGCCTTCAACCGCTCAAGCAACTCTTCCGCGACTGCAAACGTCTTTCGGGATTCATCGGTTTTCACATCATCGACCGTCTGCTCAACAATGCCCCGCTCTACGCGGAGCACGCCATTCAGCCAATCGACATCCGACCATCGAAGCGCCAAACATTCCGAGATGCGAAGGCCGAAACAGATGCACAGCAGGGCCATTGTCCCGAACGGCTCTTTCAGTTCTGAAACGAGCGAACGGAATTGCTCGACTGTGAGACTGCGCGGCTGTCGCAACCGCTTTGACGCGCCTTTGACCGTTACCAGGCTAATGGGGTTGACCTGAATCGGAATCTCTTGTCGCCACATCGCGTAGTTCCAAAGCGAACTGAGGATTCCGCGAACGTGCGCACGGCTCTTCGGAGCAAGGGCCAGCGACTCTAGCCACATCTCCACAGGTCGCGCCTGTAAATCCGTGATTGGCCTCTGTCCCCACTTCGGCAGAATGTGGACGCGAATCCACGATTCGTAGCCCCGCTTTGTGTCTTTCCGAGTAGGCATCTTTTCGGCCCGGTACTTTTCTACCAGCGCATTGACGGTTAGAACTTGCGGGTTGATTGGCTTTGGGTTTTCGAGCGAATCGCGGAGCGGCTTGGCAGCCTTCCACGCGCCCGCCTTCGTGCTGAAACGTCCAAGAGCCTTTGACCGGCGCTTGCCGTTTTCCCACCAGTAGAAGCGCCAAACCTTATCGCGCTTGTCCTGTACAACACTTCCCGTGTTTACTCTGCTGCGCATTGAACCCTCCCATGTTCAGCAGCAGATGGCAGGGCCAGCATAGCATCCAACTCCGTCTTACGGAATCGCCATGTGATGCGCTGCGCGCCGGACAGAGGGTGTCCAGGGATGCGGCCTTGCTTCGCCCAGGCAAGAATGGTGCGCGGTTTGACTTTCAAGTATTGGGCCGCTTCGTTTGCGGTGAGCCATTCGGTATCCACATTCCTGCTCCATTGTCGGGATGCCTCCCCGCATCCTGAATTCAAAACTCGGTACTGTCTTCCACTGCGTTCTAATGCGTTCAGATTCCCAAAATGGAATCTATTTTCGTTTGTGGCGAATTAAGTCCCATTGCGTGCTCTCCCAAGGGCAGTGTTCAACATTTGATCCCCCCTACCCCATCCTTTCGCGCCATAGAGCGCCCCGGCCTGTCCCGCTCGCCCTGCCATGTGGCACCAAAAACGTACCGGGGGCGAGGGGTAGATAAAAAATAAATCCTAAATATATATATTTATTATACTTACGGGTTTCTCTCCCTCTCTAGGGAACGAAAACAGTGATGACAGCCCTTTTTTGGCCCCCAAAGCGAGCATAAGTCATTGATTCTATTGCCGAAA